>ERZ1066130.9-NODE-9-length-136216-cov-22.199984_pt1 | contig 136216 bp, 120 predicted proteins | sample MGYA00382777_ERZ1066130 | MGnify/ENA primary metagenome ERZ1066130 (study PRJEB33369, sample SAMEA5778360) | biofilm metagenome | biome: Industrial cooling water; feature: Water cooling tower basin; material: Biofilm | place: United Arab Emirates | collected...
CTACTAATTCGCGTTATCATCTCGCGAATCAGCTTTCTTTTGTCCAAAGTCCAAACCTATAGCTACCATTGGGTAAGAGGTTTGTCACAGATGAATCAAAATCTTTCTGTTGCTGTTTAATTGCTAGCGGCGAATGCTAGGAACGTGAGTTAGCATTCTCGTCGCCAGCCTTTAGCAGCACAATTTTTTCTTGCTTACTAGCTTCTATTTGTAGGCATCAAGCTTACATTTTTGGGTGCATAGAGTAAACCGTTAATCGGGTTTACTGACATTTTGCTGTTGATATTTTTATCAATTTTATTGGCGGCTACTACACAGCAGTCGTCACGAGTTCATGTGCATATACCAACCCAAACCTCTATGCTAGTCAAACTTAAACCCCAGGTAGAATTACCCCAAGAAAGCAAGTTACAACAAATGATTCAGCTAGATGCTTTACGAGCAATAGCTGTTTTTGGTGTAATGGTTGCCCACTGGTTACCGAAAGATTTCTTTTTAAATTCTAATTTGGCATTAGGAAACCTTGCAGTTAGATTTTTCTTCTTACTCAGTGGTTTTTTAATAACTTTACTTTTGCTGGATTATAAAAAGAAAATCGACGATGGTAAAAAAAGTATTGGTGTGACTATTCGCCGATTCTATATCCGCAGATTTTTACGAATTTTTCCGATTTATTATTTAACTATTTTATTGGTAGCAATATTTCATTTACGCCGTCATCCATCTTTAATTTGGCATTTAACCTATACATCTAACTTTTATTACTCCCTGCATAAATGGGATATTAATTCACATTTTTGGACTTTAGCTGTAGAGTTTCAATTTTATTTAATTTGGCCTTTGTTAATTTTATTAATTCCCGAAAAGCACTTGGGAAAGCTGATACTTTTAACAATTATAATTGCCCCGATCTTCAGGATTTTATGCGTTGTGATGGGTTTAAGCGAGGAAATTAGAATGCAATTGCTTATCCCCGGATGCTTAGACTCTCTAGGCTTGGGAGCGTTATTAGCATTTTACAATCGCAAGCCCGATCAAACAGGAACTAAGAAATTATTATCCAATCTGGGCTTTTGGATCGGAGGTACATTGTCTTTCGCGCTAGTTCTCACCAGACCTCATTTAGATCCGGGAATCAGAGTAGCGTTCCAAGATAGTATCAATGCTTTATTCTTTTTCTGGATAATCGAGCGAGCTGCCCGAGGCTTCAGTGGCATTCTAGGTACGGTTTTAGAATTTAAACCCCTTGTATACTTGGGAAAGATTAGTTATGGAATTTACATTTACCACAGTTTTGTAGCTGCTGTAATCGTTCCCAATAGCTTGTCTTACTTTGGCTTTTCCTATCCCAGGTCAATCTTGGTTCAATTTGTGGTTAACTCTATAGCTACTGTGATAGTGGCTATGCTGTCATGGCAGTATATCGAGCAGCCAATTAACAATTTAAAAAGACACTTTAAAATTTAGCCTATATCAGTAATAAGGCAAGTTGCTAATTGCTAATTGCTAATAACGCAAGTTGCTAGTTACAAATATGGTTGGTTTGATCCCCCCTAACCCCCCTTTAAAAGGGGGGAACCGGATTCAAAGTCTCCCTTTTGAAGGGGAATTTAGGGGGATCTAAAATGCTTGACCTCATAAGTGGCTGTAGAGACGTTACATGTTCTGGCTGTAGAGACGTTACATGTTCTGGCTGTAGAGACGTTACATGTAACGTCTCTACAGCTAAAACCCGTTGAAAGGGGTTAAAAACTTGATTTTAGTTAGCTTTAGCTAACTTAAGCTTTCAGCCCCAAATTTATTTGGAGGCTGTTTATCTCTTAGGTGCAAGATGTGAGTTTACCTCACATCTTGCACCAGTCTCAACAAGCCTTGAAAAACCGGGTTTTTTAACCAAAAATCTAGGCTTTCAAGTTTAGCTATTGGCAAAAAACCCGGTTTTGAGCCACGGTGCAAGATGTGAGTTTACCTTACTTGTTGGGTTGAGGGGTCATCCGCAGATAGGGCTTAATTTCCTCATATCCTTTGGGAAATTTTTCTTTTAGCACTTCTGGATCTTTGAGCGATGGGACAATAACGCAATCTTCCCCATCTTTCCAGTTGGCAGGAGTTGCCACGCTGTAATTATCCGTAAGTTGCAGTGAGTCAATTACTCGCAGCAATTCATCAAAGTTGCGCCCGGTGCTGGGAGGATAGGTAAAGGTGAGACGCAATTTCTTTTGCGGGTCGATGACGAAAACAGACCGAACTGTTACCGTGTTGCTGGCGTTGGGGTGAATCATGTCGTAAAGGTCAGAAACCTTTTTATCCGGGTCTGCCAGAATCGGATAATTGAGCTTAACGGTTTGGGTTTCTTCAATATCGCCAATCCAGCCATTGTGGGATTCTACATCGTCTACACTCAGAGCGATCGCTTTCACGTTACGCTTGTCAAATTCTGGCTTCAGACGCGCGACTTCCCCTAATTCAGTCGTGCAAACTGGTGTATAATCCGCCGGGTGCGAGAATAGAACTACCCAGCTATCGCCTGCCCAGTCGTAAAAGTTAATTTCCCCTTCACTAGAGGCTTGAGTAAAGTTGGGTACGGTATCGCCTAATCTAAGCGTCATAACAGATTTCCCCCGATCTTAAAACCGATCAATTATCTACTTTGCGATTGTGCCATAAAATCCAGTATTCCGGTCGGGCTTTAGATCTTTTTACAATTTATGCACGCTGGGACAGAATTTTTTGATATGCCGCGATGGTTTGTTGCGCGATCGCATCCCAACTATAATGCGATGCCGCATACTCTTTCGCCCTTTCACCCCGCCGCTTTCTTTCTTGCTCGCTTTCAAGTGCTAATTTTAACGCTAGAGTCAGTGATTCTACGGTAAGAGCGGACACCCAACCAGCTTCTGCCCCTTCTACATCCTGCCAAATATAAACACCATCTGAAATTACCACTGGCGTTGCAGATGCCATCGCCTCAGCTACGGCAATGCCAAAGTTTTCGTAGTAAGAAGGCAGGACGAACAAATCGGCTTGTTGTAATAAGGATGCCTTGCGATCGCCCGTCACAAATCCCGCAATAGTTGTATATTCTCCTAGCGGCGATGCCTGCACCTGCGCTTTGATTTTCCCCTCATAATCCGGGTCTTGCGGATTTCCGCCCGCCAGGACAAAATGAAACTTTAACCCTTGAGCTAAAAGATTTTCTAAAGCTGGAAGTAGCAAATTTAACCCCTTTTTCGGGTCAATCCGCGACATATAAAGCAAAGTTGGGAATGGGGAATTGGTAACTGGTAATTGGGGATTGGTGTTGGGTAACTGGACGCCGAGGGGGATGACCAAATCCTTAGTAGAAACACCGAATCGTTCCGAAACTTTAGCTTCCTGGAGGCTGGTAAAGTGGATAGCAGCAGCACCGGCGATGTTAGGTTTTTCTAGCACTGTGGCGTATATTTGTTTAAGCTGCCTTTTCTTTTGTAAATCTGCTGGATCGAGAGTGCCGAGAGGGCGGAGAATGTAGGGGACATGGAGCGATCGCGCCACAGTCGCCGCACAAGAAGAAACAGGCGAAAACAAAGCATGAATATGTGCCAAATCGAACTCTTTGGCGTTTTGATACAACCAACCCAACAAATCGAGGGAAAACTTATAGCGGCGAAAAGGAGAACAGCGAAAATACCGCACCTGATACCCATCTTGTTCCACAGGACGATCTAAAGGAACATCCAGCGGCGCTTGCCCCGTATCTCCATTAGAATCAGTAGTTAGAACCGTCACCTCAACCCCTGCCCTAGCCAAAGCACCAGAAAGACCCAGTACCATTTGACTAGGGCCACCGTAAACTAAAGAAATTGAAGGAACAATTTGCAGAATTCGCATAATCTTAGGTAATTGGTAATCGGTAACTATATGTAGGGTGCGTTAGCGATAGCGTAACGCACCATCAAATGATATGTAGAGTCTATATGTAGGGTGCGTTAGCGATAGCGTAACGCACCATCAAATGATAAAAGTCGTTGCCTAATTCCTGCTATACCTCCGCACAAACTCTTGTGGGGTGGGCGTCTCGCCTTCCCTATACTTAATTTTTAACATAAGTCTATTACCAATTACCAATTACCAATTACCCATTTTCAAATCAGATTCAACCGCATTTCATTGCTTTGTGAAAAGCCAAGACTAGAATAAACTGGTTTCCCTAATGGAGAAGCGTGTAAAATAGCCTGCGTACAGCCAAGGGACTTTAAATAATCCACAGTCATAGCAGTAAGTCTTTTCGCAATACCCTGTCCCCGGAAAGGCGGTTCAACATAAACACCCCAAATATATCCATATTTCCGGTATTCATCTGCTAGCGCGTGTGGGTATAAACCAGCAAAAAGCTGACACCCAGCAGATCCAAGCACTTCACCATCAATCTCTGCTAAAAAAGCCTTGTAGCCGAGTTCCTGACGCGCCCTTTCTATAAATTGAAGCGTAATTTCCAGCCAGTCATCCTGGATAGACTGGGGAGGAACATCATTGTCTCGCCACAGCTGATAAAAATGCCTAGCAATCAAAAAATCTTCATGTTTACTTGCCTCTCTTATCTTAATATCTCTTTCTCCTACCATTCCTCTGCGTCCTCTGCGCCTCTGCGGTTCCTTTATCTTCTTTTTTAACCAATCTCCTGATAAAACTCCAACAATTGCTTAGCCAAAGCTTTGTTAGTATATTGTTCCATAGCCCGTTGATAACCCAAACCAGCCAAACTCTCTCTTAATTCATTATTTTCCATTAACTGCAATAAACAATTTCGCAAAGCTTCCACATTGCCCTCTGGGAAAACTAAACCAGCATCTTTAATCACATGGGGAATTTCACCTGAATCAGAACCAACCACCGGCACTTTGCAAGCCATTGCTTCAATCAACACGTGACCAAACTGTTCTTTCCAACCCGCTGCCGTCAGAGTTTTAAACTTGTAAGTTGTTTCAGAAGGCAGCACTAAAGTATCCATCAAATTGATATAGCAAGGCACTTCATCGTGGGGAACGCTTTCAACCCAAATCAGTTTATCTTTTATCCCCTTTTCTGCTGCGAGTTCCATTAAATTTGATTGCAACGGGCCGCGCCCTAGTAAAAGCCATTTCCAGGGTTTATCTTGCAAACCAGCCAGCGCTGATAACAGCGTCAGCAATCCTTTTTCCTCAACGAATCGCCCCACAAAACCAACGACAAAATCCGTTGAATTTATCCCCAATTTAGTCGCTAATTCCGGTTGACGCTGAGGTTGAAATCTAATTTCATCCACACCCAATTGCGGCATAACTTGCATCGGGCCATTGTAGCCGCGCTGCCGCAAAATATCAGCGCCATCTTTATTGCCTACTACAATTCCATCAGTGTTGCTCAGGTTATAAGCTTCCAGAAGAGACACGGGGAACTTTAACTCATAAGGCAAATTCCACCAAGTAAAAAATACATTTTTTGCCTTTAATCCCAGCATCTGATTCAGGAAAATAAATTGAGCATAAGCCAAAGCCTTAGAACCCTGTTCAACCTGAATAATATCCGGGCGAAATCGACGCAACAAAGAAATCAATTCTACCCCAAAGGTAAGCAATCCTTGATTGTTTTGACTAAAATTAGAAACCGGCACAACTTGAAACGAACCTTCCTGTAAAAATTGCGTTTCAATCGTCTTATTTTGAACCCCGCCTGGTTGCCAGCGGCGCGGCACAACCACGGTAACTTCAATTCCCGGTTCCAGATTAGCTAACGCTCTTAGCTTTTCGCGATTGAGGTCAACAATATAGGTATGGCTAGCAACTAAAATCTTCATAACTTTGGTAATTGGTAATTGGTAACTGGTAATTGGTAACTGGTAATTGGTAATTGGTAATTGGTAAAAATATAGCAATAAAATATCAAAGAAAACCTATTACCCATTACCCATTACCCATTACCCATTACCCATTAACGCTATCTTGTTGAGTGTAAATTTGACCGTCATTAATCGTAGATTTGAGCAAGGTTCCCAGCGCGTTAATAAATCCCAGGGAATAGAAGCCACCGCGAGTGATGATTTTGATCGGAGAACCGCTTTTATTACAAGGAGGATTTCCCAACACGTGACAGTCAAACAAGCGAGCAAATAATCTTAGTTGCTGCCAAGGCGTTAAGTTTTTCAACGCCATTAAGAAGTGGTTGTGGTAGAAAGTAATTTGGTATTGGAGACTGCGCGTACTAATATCGTGACAGCCCCCCGTTTCCTCGCCCAAGTGAATTAAATCTGCCTCTGGGTCGTACCAAATCTTATAACCAGTTTGCCGCAACCTTAAGCAAAAATCCGATTCTTCCCGCACCGCACTGCCTCTAAATCTTTCGTCAAAATGCAGTCCGTGCTTGCTAAAAATTTCCCGGCGAAAAGACATATTGCAGCCTCGTGCCGAAATCACTTGCTGCGGCTTTACTGTATGCACCAAATCGATATAATACCAAGCAATTCCAGGGTCCATTGCTTGGGGCGGTAAATCCTCAATCGTTAATTCTCCCCCAGAATCGGTTAGTTTCATCCGGTCGAAAACTCGCCCAGCGACTGCCCCCACCTCCGGACGATCTATATAATTACGGGCATGGGCGGCTAAATAACCGGGTTTGAGCTGAACGTCATCATCAATAAACAGAATAATATCCCCACTTGCCCGCCGCGCCGCATAATTCCGCGCCCCTGGTAAACTCGCCCAATCAACGCGAAACCAGCGAATTTTGCCATCCGCCGCCAGTTTTTCCAAATAAGCTTGGGTTTCACTCTGGTGCGTCTTGGTTTGATCGACCACCAGTACCTCATAATTGGGATAGTCTTGCTTTAACACATCTGCGATCGTGTCGCGCAGGGGTTCCTCGCGTCCGTAAGTGGGAATCACTACCGAAATCAAAGGCCAAGTCACGGTTAATAAACTCCTTTATTCAGTGCTAGCCTAGCCACCAGCTTTATTATGTATCAGTTAAGCTGCTTTCTTGGCAGTAGCAGTTTTTTTAGATTTAAGACTTTGTTTCTTTTTGTTTTTTGGATCGTTTGCCTCCTCTGCTGCTAATTTTTCCCGTTCCTCCTTATCTATTTCCGGCAATCTTAAAATCACTCCGGCAAAAAACCAGTAATAAACGCAAACCGGATCGGTATCTAAAGGATACCAGTAGGTGTTGTAACTGATGATCAAAACAAACACCCAAAAACAGGCACCAAAGCTGCGTAAATTTTTTTCTTTCACCGAGCGGTAAACTTTGAACGTCACGAAGGTTAGGGTGGTCACCAGTGCTAAAAATGCCAGCACCCCCAACGGCCCGATTTCATGGAATATTTTTGGATAGTAAGTTTCGATTAACTGCACGTTGCCAAAAGCTCGCGCCGAGTTGGTGGCGCGTCCCAAACCCGCCCCAAAAATTCCCTCTTGGTCGCCACTGGTATGACCCGCTTGAGCGGCAATAAACTCAGTTGGGGGTGAAGCATTCCAGCGGTCAACAAAGCTTTGCACCCGCTCTTGGATAACTTCCGGGAACATCGCCCCAGCAACTGCACCCAGTACCCCAAGTCCTAATGCTATGGGTATAAATCGTTTCAGGTTAGCCACTTGACCCGTTAGCACCAATAAAATAATCGTGACCACCGGAACCAGCGCCAGAGCAATTCTTTGACCGGAAATAACGGCATTGACAAAAACTCCTGCCATGCCAATCAAACCGCCAATTCTCCACAGGGGCGAGGGGTCGCTAAAGGCAGTAGCAAAGGTCAAAAAGGCATTAGAAATCAAGAACCAAGCCCAGTGCCAGGGAGATACAAACGTCCCCGGCAAGCGAATCATCCCCACCTCAGGACTAAACACCAGCGCGCCACCCACCAAACATCGAGCTTCCAGGGTTGCCTTAAATAAAGCCTCTCCAGACATCCCTCGCGTTCCCAGACACTTGCCACTGAGGAGGAAATAGTACTGAATGAAGCCTAAAGCACAACAAATAATCGCCAGAACTAGATGCATTCTGGTCAAAAACAGCAATTCTTTCTTGTTGCGAATTAAGTAGTAACCACAGGTAATTAGGGGCAGGTATCCGAGCAGAACTTTCAGCCCCATCAGTCCGAGTATAATCGGCTGACCGCTTTTTTTCGGAGCAAACTGCTGGGCGCCGTTGACAATCAACAGCGTCAGCAAACAAAGCACCAGTAAAAATATCAGCGGTTGTTTGAGTTTTTCAGGAATCAGAAACGGCTGCCGTTTCCGCTTGCATTCCTGATAGAGAGTAATGACTGCTGGAATGTAAAAACCATCTTTTGCCAGCTGGAACAGTGCATTTCCGCCACCAATGGCATACACGACCGTGCCGCCAAACGGTACATAGATGAGGAATGCCCACAGCGCTTGACGGTAGTATTTGAAGGACAGACACATTGCGACTATCCCGGCAAATCCCCCCACAGCGGCTTTAACGCCGCCAATTGGAAATAGGATGGCGGCAAGAAAGATAGATCCACCGACGACGGCACTGGTGTAAGTGATGAATTCTTGTCGCTGCTTTGCCTGCTGCCTTTTTAATGCGGCTTGCTCCTTTGGGCTGAGTTGAGGAGTTTTAGATGCAGCCTGTTTTTTGGATTTCTTCTTTGCTCTTCTATTAGTAGTTTTTGCCATGAATGAAATCTCAAGCTGCTGTCGATCTAAAGGTTAACGATAACAGTTTATAAACGGCTAATTTTCAATTGATGAATTTGGTTATTCCCAACAATCTTGCTCAAATAATTTCAGCTTAAAGCGGTTTTTCCAAAAAATTGCACTTTAAGCTAACAAAGCTTTGAAAACCGCTCGATATTGCTCCTGACAGGAGACAGAAGCTGATAACGTTTCGACTAATAGCGATCGCAATTATGTATAATTGTCGAGCTACCGCTCGTCACTCCTGGCAGGAAGACTAACCTTTTGCGATGATGGCACACTGATGCTTGAAACGGCAAGATTTAGAATTAGTCTAAAGCAAGGCGGTCAGTGCTAGCAAGAAGCAACACGCTCTGTGTAAGGTTAAGAAATATCTCAATAAAGTACCGATTCTATGTTTGATGCGCTATCCGAACGCTTAGAAGCTGCCTGGAAGAAACTGCGGGGGCAGGATCGCATTTCCGAGTCAAATATACAAGAGGCGCTGCGGGAAGTGCGTCGCGCCCTGCTAGAAGCAGATGTCAACCTCCAGGTCGTTAAAGATTTTATTGCTGAGGTCGAAGTCAAGGCACAAGGAGCCGAAGTTTTTGCTGGCGTGCGACCCGACCAGCAGTTTATCAAAATTGTCTACGACGAGCTGGTAGCTGTGATGGGGGAAACCAATGTCCCCCTAGCCCAAGCACAAACTCGCCCGACTATCGTACTCATGGCTGGGTTACAGGGGACGGGTAAAACTACAGCTACTGCTAAGCTGGCGTTGCACTTGCAAAAGTTAAATCGCTCTACCCTACTGGTAGCAACGGACGTTTATCGACCGGCGGCGATTGACCAACTAATTACCCTGGGTCAGCAAATTAACGTACCCGTATTTCAACTGGGAACTGATGCTAACCCAGTGGAAATTGCCCGTCAAGGGGTAGAAAGAGCAAAAGCAGAAGGTATCGATACTGTAATTATCGATACAGCGGGTCGCTTGCAAATCGACCAAGACATGATGGCGGAATTAGCCCGCATCAAGGAGACAGTTAAACCCCACGAAACCTTACTGGTAGTGGATTCGATGACCGGGCAGGAGGCAGCTAACCTCACCCGCACCTTCCACGATCGAATCGGCATTACGGGTGCGATTTTAACCAAGCTCGACGGGGATACGCGCGGTGGGGCAGCGCTTTCGGTGCGGCGGATTTCGGGTCAGCCGATTAAGTTTGTCGGCGTCGGGGAAAAAGTAGAAGCGCTGCAACCGTTCTATCCAGACCGGATGGCGTCGCGGATTCTGGGGATGGGAGATGTCCTGACGCTGGTGGAAAAAGCGCAGGAAGAAATGGACTTGGCAGACGCCGCCAAGATGCAAGAGAAAATTCTGGCAGCGAAGTTTGATTTTACAGATTTTCTCAAACAGTTGCGGCTGCTGAAAAATATGGGGTCGCTGGGCGGTTTGCTCAAGATGATTCCAGGGATGAACAAGCTCTCATCCGACCAACTCCAGCAAGGAGAAGCCCAGTTAAAGCGGGCTGAGGCGATGATTAATTCGATGACCAAAGAGGAACGCCAAAACCCGGATTTGCTGTCGGCCTCTCCCAGTCGCCGCCGTCGGATTGCCCGCGGGTGCGGCTATCAAGAATCGGATATCGCCAAGCTGGTAAGCGATTTCCAAAAAATGCGGAGTCTGATGCAGCAAATGGGACAAGGAGGCGGGATGCCTGCCATGCCCGGAATGCCTGCTGGTATGCCAGGGCTTTCTCCCTTTGGTGGCAACCGTCCAGCACCACCCGGTTGGCGGGGTTATAACCAGGGGGCAGCTAAGCCGAAAAAGAAAAAAGAGAAAAAGAAAAAAGGCTTTGGTCAGCTTTAAAGTCGGCGGCGGCAACCCTTGCAAAACCAGCCTTGGGCAAGCCACACTGAGAATGTAGGAAACTTAAACATCACGTTTTTCCGTCAAACTGGCAATTTTCCAGTACCAGGCGAAAGACGTACAATGGATGATTAGTCACAATTGAGAGCATGATTGCTGTAACATGATCAAACTTCGATTAAAACGATACGGCAAAAAGCGGGAAGCTAGCTACCGGATCGTTGCCATGAAAAGTACCTCGCGTCGCGATGGTCGTCCTTTGGAAGAACTGGGTTTCTACAACCCCAGAACCGACGAAACAAAGCTAGACATTCCTGCGATCGTTAAGCGAATCCAACAAGGAGCGCAGCCAACTGACACCGTTCGCCACATCTTGGAAAAAGCTAATGTTTTCGAGCAGGTCCGCGGCGCCTCAGCCACCCAGTAAATCGTCCATCCCAGCCCAAGTAGCTATGCCAGATTATGCTGCACTGGTGCGATTTCTAGTGCAGCCTTTCTTAGAGTCGCCAAGTTCGTTGAAGATAGACTGCGAAACCAGCCCCAGCAAACCAAAAGTTTGGATTCGTCTGGCGTTTGAAGGAGAAGATAAAGGCCGAGTCTTTGGTCGGGGTGGCAGGAACATTCAGGCAATCCGGACTGTGATTGAAGCGGCTGCCAAAGCAGCTGGACAATCAGTCTACCTGGATATTTACGGCGGTATAGGCCCAGAGAGAGAAAACGGTGCGGGAAGCTATGAGCCTCCCACCAGAAGTTCCCCTGCTCGCAAAGCTCCGGTTCCCAGGTCTTCTCCCAGAATCCGCTTCCCCAGCTAGCATGTAGATGGGAAAAGTTGCAAAACCAGTACAAAAAAGGATGCTCGCCTTTGATCCCAGTTGCTAAAAGCTATGGGAATGAAAGGCGATCGCAGCACCTTGAGGTTCTGTAGCACTTGGGTACAATTATTTGTGGAGGCGTTAACTGCAACGTCTCTACAAGTAACTAATCAGTGGTTAATTAACAATCCAAAGTAAGAGCATAAGTGAGGTGAACAACAGCGCGTGGCAGAAGTCCGTTTAGGAGAAAATGAATCGATAGATTCGGCGTTAAGACGCTTTAAAAAGAAGATTCAAAAAGCCGGTATTTTGTCCGAAGTTAAGCGTCGCGAACGGTACGAAAAACCCAGCCTCCGCCGCAAGCGTAAGGCGGAAGCTTCCCGCAAGCGATCGCACTAGAAACGCTGGTGGGGAGGCAAAGAAGGCCGCTCCGATCAGACGCGATTGGACGCCTGTAGCAGCTTGCGACTGATAAGTTCTCTTTGTAGCGCTTGGCTTTTGCCATGCTTTTGCAATGCAGAACCGACAGGCGTCTTTGTTTATGGGAATTTGTTGTCATGAAATTAAGCAAGGTGGTTAATCTGCTGAAAGGTTCTTTAAACGAATGTTAGAGGGCACGACGATTCAACTGCCAAGTATAGAAAGCGCGATCGCTCTATCTGGCGAAAAAGAGGAAAACCTCAAAACCCTGTCGAAGCAAACAGGCGCGACGCTGGTAATGCGGGGACAAGACTTGCAGATCAAAGGGACTGAAAATCAAGTTGACCTGGCTGTAAGATTGCTGCGATCGCTTGAGGATTTCTGGAGCAAAGGTAAAAGTATCTCTAGCGTCGATATTCTCACCGCGCGTCACGCCCTGGATACCCACCGCTCTGACGAGTTACAAGATTTACAGCGCGATGTTCTCTATCGTACCCGCAAAGGCGAAGAAATCCGCGCCAAAACCTTCCGTCAGCGGCAGTACGTTAAAGCTATTCGCACCCACGACTTGACTTTTTGCATCGGACCTGCTGGCAGCGGTAAAACCTTCCTCGCAGTTGTTTTAGCCGTTCAAGCACTGTTAGCTAACGAATACGAAAGGTTAATCTTAACTCGACCCGCAGTAGAAGCAGGTGAAAAGTTGGGATTTTTACCAGGGGATCTCCAGCAAAAAGTCAACCCCTATCTGCGTCCAATTTACGATGCTTTATACGAACTCATCGACCCAGAAAAAATCCCCAATTTGATGGAACGCGGCATCATTGAAGTGGCGCCAATTGCCTACATGCGGGGACGCACTCTCAACAATGCTTTTGTGATTGTCGATGAAGCTCAAAATACCACACCTGCTCAGATGAAAATGCTCCTGACGCGGCTAGGATTTCGTTCCCGCATGGTCGTAACTGGAGATATTACCCAAACCGATTTAGCGCCGAATCAAGCCTCGGGTCTAGCTGTGGCGCAAAAAATTCTGCAACATGTAGAGGATATTGGTTTCTGTCAGCTAACCCAAGCAGATGTTGTGCGCCATTCTCTGGTACAAAAGATTGTAGAAGCTTACGAACGACACGAAAAAGCTGGTAGCTAAGTTACTCTATTAGCAATTACCTATGACCAATCTAAAAGAATTTCTGGAAGCTTGCGAACAGTTGGGAACTCTGCGTTTAATCGTCACGAGTAGCGCTGCTGTACTAGAAGTACGCAGTTCGATTCGGAAGCTGTTTTATGCGGAGTTGCCTAAAGGTAAATACGCCAATATGCACGCCGAAGATTTTGAGTTTCACTTGAATATGGATGCAATTAAGCGGGTGAAATTTGAAACGGGTGAAGCGAAGCGGGGAAATTTTACCACTTATACAATTAGGTTTTTGGATGAGAAGGAAGAACCGGCTTTGAGTGCTTTTCTTCAGTGGGGTAAACCTGGGGAATACGAACCGGGACAAGTGGAAGCATGGCAGGCTTTGCGGGAAAAATATGGGGAAGTTTGGCAACCTTTGCCTGTGGAAGCTGTTTAATTTTTGAACCGCGAAGACGCGAAGGACGCCAAGAGAAGTTGAGAAGGTTTTGGAGTTTTTGTTTGGTATTAGTCTGCCTGCTCTGGGGCGGAGAGGCGATCGCTGGGCCTTTGATGGAGCGGTTGGCGCAATTTCCTAATTGGGAGGGTAAACCGCCCGTGCAGGCGGTTGTAGGGTCTGAGGATTTGATTTATCCTGATTGGATGGTAGGGACTTGGAAGGTTAGGAGTACTTTGGTAGATTTAGCGGCTCCTTTAGCACCAGAAATTGTGACGCCTGGGTTTGAAAGTAATCGCCGCTATCTAAATCAACCTGTGTCGTTTTTAGTTCGATTTCAAGCAGTTAGTAATTTTAATTTTCCCGTTCTTAATCGAAAATCCGCTTTACCCCTTAATAATGGGGGGAGTGAAAATTCAAAATTGGCGGGTTTGGTGGTGGCGGATCGCGCTTTTAATGGGTTGAATATTGGTAAGGCGGTTTTGGGCGATCGCTCGATTTTTTCAGTTAAGGTCGATGCGGATAATCCCAATCGTCAAATTACTTCTCTTGGAGGCGATCGCAAGTTAATTTCAGTGGTTACCAGTAGAGGAACCGAGATGCCTTCGCCGGATATATTTATCAGCACAGAAGTGTGCCAGCAAGTGTTTCGCGGCACAAAAGATATATACTTAAATGAGGTGGAAACGACCACGGCCTATCACAAAGTAAACACAGCAGGAGCGTTGATAGAAGCCGATCAAATTACAGCGGTTTACCTGTCTCCCCAAGACCCAAATTACTTTGCTGCCGGTAAAAAACCTGTTGCTTTGTATCGCTATCGCTTAGAATTAAAAAAATAACTATCTTAAATTAATTCAGATTAAAATAGCTCAATCGCTAGAAGATAGCGTATTATAATTCCAAATCTAAAATCTAAAATCTAAAATCTAAAATTCCAAAAATGGTTCAACCAAAGGTAATTTTTTTAGATGCCGTCGGGACGCTGTTTGGCGTTAAAGGTAGCGTGGGTGAAGTTTACGGTGAGATAGCGCGAGACTTTGGGGTAGAGGTTGCGGCGTCGGTGTTGGATGATGCTTTCTACAAGAGCTTTAAGCAAAGCAGTCCGATGGCGTTCCCGGGGGTAGAATTGGAACAGATAGTGGCACGGGAGTTTGACTGGTGGAGTGCGATCGCTCTCCAAACTTTCCAACTGGCTGGAGTTATCGACCAATTTAAAGACTTTGAGACTTTCTTTATCCAGCTGTATACTCACTTTGCCACCGCCGACCCCTGGACAGTTTATCCCGATGTTCTTCCTGCTTTAGAACACTGGCACAACGCCGGGATTAAACTGGGGGTACTGTCTAATTTTGACTCTCGTCTGTACTTGGTACTCAAATCCCTGGATTTGGCAGACTTTTTCACCTCGATTACCATTTCTACCGAAGTCGGTGCAGCGAAACCCGAAGCGAAAATTTTTATTGAGGGTTTGGCAAAACACGAGTGTGCCCCTGAAGAAGCATGGCACGTCGGTGACAGCTTTCACGCAGATTATCAAGGAGCAAACTCGGTTGGTATCAGAGGCATCTGGTTAAAGCGAACATAGAACTGTAAAGTGATTACAAAGCTATTCAGACTTGCGACGAATGCCATACAAATTACTGTTTGTCTGCTTGGGTAATATCTGCCGTTCGCCGTCGGCAGAAAATATTATGAATCACTTGATCGAACAAGCGGGTTTGAGCGACTCGATTATTTGTGATTCAGCTGGAACTTCCAGCTATCACATCGGTAGTCCGCCCGACCGCCGCATGGTTGGTGCTGCGACTAAGCGGGGAATTCCGATGAAGGGTTGCGCTCGTCAGTTTCACAAAGAAGACTTTGAAAACTTCGATCTGATTCTGGCAATGGATCGAGATAATTACTCAGATATACTATTGCTCGATCGAGCTGGAAAATATCGCGACAAAGTGCGACTGATGTGCGATTTTTGCACCCGTTATACCCTGAAAGAAGTTCCCGATCCCTACTATGGTGGAGCAGAAGGATTCGATAAGGTAATCGATTTGCTACTGGACGCCTGCGAAGGGCTATTGAAATATGTTATCAACCAGCACCAGCTAGTAGGAAAAGATCAATAAATCCAACCTACCTGCTACCTATTCCACCATATGATTTTCCATTGCAAACCGCACCAGTTCTACCCGATTGTTGGTTAAAGTTTTTCTCAGCAGGCTGGTGACGTGTTTTTCGACTGTACGGGGACTTAGGTGCAAATGCTCGCCTATTTCCCCATTCGAGTGACCGTGAGTCAGCAATTCGAGTACTTCCCGCTCTCGCTTAGTTAGCTTGCAGGTATTCGTGGGCGTTGGAGTAGTTTCATCCTGCTCTGGTGGTTTGGTGGGTACCTGTTGTAACAGCGAATCTCGGAAGACCCGATCTCGCTCCAACAGGTTGCGAATCATTGCCCCTAGTTCCTTGATATCAAACGGCTTGGCTAGATAAAAATCGCATAGTTGATATGCCCGAATCCGTTCTTCGGTATTCGTTCGCGCCGTGAGAAAGATTACAGGTAGCAAGCGGAATTCTGGTCGCTGACGCACTCGTCGCACGAGTTCGTAGCCATCCATTTTTGGCATGACAATATCTGTCACGAGCAAGTTCGGTTGATACGCTTCCACTAAAGCCAGCGCTTCTTGACCATTCTTAGCCGTCATGACCATATAACCGGACATTTCCAGGTAATCGCTGACAGACAAGCGAATCCCTGGGTCATCATCTACAAATACAATCAGCAATGACATGGAGCACAGATGGCTAGCATCCCTATCCCTAGCCTATGTTAAGACGACCCAAAACGTAGATACCCTGACCAATTTTTTAAACAAGATCGGTTTTTAAAGCTACTGTCTTAGGTGAGAGAATGCGTAACAACCAACTCAAACAAAAACTCCAGCAAGGCGAAGTCGTACTCGGTTTGTTTGTTAACTGCGCCTATCCCGCCTTGATCGAGATCTGCGGACATGCGGGATTTGACTTTGCCGTTATTGACCTGGAACATGGCCCCCTGCACCCATTGGTGGCTGAAGACCTCTGCCGCGCCGCAGACTGCACGGGATTATCCCCCATCGTTCGCGTTCGTAAGAACGACGCGCCCCAAATTCAACGCGCGCTTGATATTGGTAGCGCGGGTGTTCAAGTGCCTCAGATCGAAAGCCGACGAGACGCCGAAGCTGTGGTTCGGGGAGCTAAATATAGCCCTTTAGGAGAGCGCGGTCTTTCATTTTACACCCGCGCGGGGGTTTACTCCTCAGCCGGGACGCAAATTACAGACCAGTTGAATGCCGCATCTATGGTTGTAGTTCACGTCGAAGGCAAACGCGGCGTGGATAACCTCGAAGAGATTGTCAGCGTGCCACACATAGACGTTATCTTTCTCGGCCCTTACGATTTATCCCAAAGTTTGGGTATTCCAGGACAAGTGCGAGATCCGCGTGTCATCGAACTGATGCAAAACGCAGTCGGGACTATCCGCAACGCCGGGAAAGCCGTCGGGACTTTTGCCGATAACCCAGAAACCGCCAAGCAGTGGATTGATGCTGGAGTGCAGTATATCGCCCTCGGCGTCGATGTGGGCGTCTTCCTGCGGGCGTGCCAAAGTTTGGTGAAAGCAGTGCGCGGTTAAACCAAAAGGAAGAGGACTGACGCAACAAAATCCGGTTTCTCCGAAAAATCGTGGGTTTCCAACAGCGAGATTGACGCAGAAACCGGGTTTTTGGCTCGGCGGGCGGGGTTTTGCTACTCGATCTTCTTTACCATAACTTTGCATTTTTTGTAGTCTAGTTAGCGACACTATAAAAAAAATTGATCTACACTGTAACTATAAGTCTCCAAAAAGAAATGGTGGAGATGGGAGCAACGAATAAGGAGCTAGATTAAATGCAAACGCTATGGGGATCAGCGGAATCTGCTTACGCGATTAGTTTTGCTTTAGAAAAAGTCGATTCGATCGAGCTAGAGGGTTTTAAGCGATTTTTTAGAGATCTTCCAGTTGACCCTTACATAAAAGGTAATTATCGAACTAGAAGATTATCCCGGTTTAAAATTATCGGTAATGAGTTAGTCAAGCTGCCTCACGGCTATCTTTTTCAAAGCAAAAACTATAATCCGTTAGTTGGCGGAATCAAAAGAGAATTTGCCGAGCTTGATGATGCCATGATAGAACTCGATGAGTTTAAGAAGCTGGTGTTTGAATTTAGCCATTACTGTAAGCTCAATCCAGGAGTGGAAATCGGGGTGCATCAAATTAGAACTTCTTGTTCGCCGGATAATTTCGGCAATCCTGCACCGGAAGGCATTCATAGAGATGGCTGTGAGTTTGTAGGCATTTTTGCAGTTGATAGAGAAAATATTGCAGGTGGGGAAACTCATCTGTATGTAGCTAAAAAGGAAAAGCCCGTTTTTAATAAAGTTCTGAGGGCGGGAGAGCTACTATTAGTTAACGATCGCGAGTTTTTCCACTTCACTACTCCGATTAAACCGCTTTCTCCGGGTTTAGGAACGAGAGATGTTTTTGTTCTGACTTCTCCCAGCTTACTTTCGTAGTAAAAAAGACTGAAAATCAATAGTAAGAATGAAGGATAAAGGCAGAAATTCTGCCTTTATCTCTCCATTTCGATGAATTTGAGATTCTAACTTTAATCTTGGGTTTGCTTCTAGTCTAGCGCCGCAAATCTCAAAAATTGTGAGAGCGATCGCAATATCTCACTAAAGTATGAGTGTTGTATGTTACATCTGAGTTTTGCTAATTGCTAATTGCGTTTGAAAATAAATTCAGATCAAGAACTTATAGCGAAATAACCAAGATGAAGCGATTTTTTCGACCTCCATAAATGAGTTTACTGCAAGCAATGTTGCAGGAGGAATGAATGATAACCGAACGTGAAATACCAACTTACGATACTGTAGTAATCGGCAGTGGCATTGCGGGAATGTATTGTAGCCTGAGATTGGCGCAAAAGAATCAGCGAGTGGCTTTGTTTGAAAAGTCAAATCGCTGGGGAGGACGGATTGAAACCGTACTGATGGGAAAAGGCAAAGAATTTAAAGCTGAATTTGGCCCAATGCGGTATGAGGAAAAAGGGCAAAAGTTACTGAGGAATTTATTAGATGAATTGACTTTAGAGTATTCTCCTTTTCCGCCGTATCAGTCAGCTAAACCAAAATGGCCTGATTATAATATTCAAGATCCTGAAGAACAAAGATGGCAGGAAGATCCTTTAAACCTGCTAGAAATGGGAATTTTAAAAGTTTTGGGAATGTACAAAGATGGCATGTCTAAAGAGGAAATGGACAATGCGATCGCTAAATTCGAGCAACAAGAACCGGCATCTGCACCGCAGTATGACTATAACATTTTACGCCAAACTGCCAGACAAGGAGGTAAAGCCAACGGAGAGTTATTATACACTCGCGGTTTTTGGAATGCTTTGAGCGATGTTTTAAGCCATCGCGCTATTTTGAAGATTAGAGATATCGGTAACTTTTACCACCTGATTGCCCAAAATCCCAATGCCATCGAATGGATTATTTTTTGGCTGCGCGGGTTGCAACCTCACGACAGGTTGGTAGGAATCAAAGGCGGTTCGGCACAGATTACTGAAAAACTGCTGAAAAAACTCGATGAATTTGACAATCTGACTCGAAAAGGCAACCAAGAATTGATCGGGATGCGTTCTGAAGGCGAACTGGTGAGGCTCTATTTTCGAGGCGAAATCGAAGAAGTTCTGACTAAACATGTCATATTAGCTTTACCAAAAAGTCCCTTGCTGCGGTTGTCGCCATACTTCCCTGAAAGCATCAGAAAATCCTTAGATACGGTAATTTCCGTTCCGCTTTTAAAGGTCTTTTTTGTCACTGATACTCCTTGGTGGGATGAAGATACTCAACCCCAAACCGGAGCCTATACGCTTCCTACCAGAGAAGTACATTATTATCAAGAACACTCGCTTCAACTCGCTCAAGACAGAAAGCAGCAATATGAAACAGAGCTAGATCAAAGAGTAGTTTCGCAAGATATGCGCGATGAATTTCTCGATGCAGGAATCGAGTTACCCGATGATATGACTGTGGAAAAGAAAAAAAACGATACGGGTTGGATAATTTACTACCAGCCTTACCGCAAAAGTCACGAGTATTTTATCCGCAAAGAAGACTTTTCCGCTTTTAACAAAAACGGCAAAGGGATGGTGATGATTTATACCGATTGCCCTGCAACAGAATATTGGCACGATTACATACTCGCTCCCAACAATCACGAGCAAGCAGAAATTAGAGGAGATTTGCGATTAGTCGAGCGATTTTTCAAATATCTGGCTAAGAGTTTTGAAATAGAGAAACAAAATGTTGAAACTTCTGAAAGTTTGATCTTGCCGAATTACTGGGAGCAATTTCAAAGTACACCAACTCACAAAATTGTCGAAGAATTAAAGGGAACAATTGAAGATTTTGGTATTCATGACTGGGGTAAGGAACCCTATGGCGCTGCCTGTCATGCATGGCGACCTAATACCAAGTCATGGGAAGTAATTGTTCGCTTAAGAGCCTTTAGCCTCATCAATGACCAAGACAAGCATAAAAATATTCATATATGCGGCGAGGCTTACTCTGATTACCACGGCTTTATTGAAGGTGCCTTGCGTTCTGCTCAAGGGGTGTTGGATTGGATTGAAAATCAGGAGAAATTGCAAATGCAAACAGCAAGTGCGTTACTAAATCCAGAAAATATCAAGATTTGTAACAATAGGCAGCTTCCAGCACCTAACCAAGCTAACTCTTTATGCTAGAAGAGCCTCTACTTCTTTCTTCTTCCTTGGTGTCTTTGGCGTCTTCGCGGTTCAATTACCTCTTTTTTATGGAACCCCGAAGACGCGAAGAACGCAAAGAGAAGAGTAAGATACAGGAAGTTCTATTTATTTTGCTAGAGAAGCTCAAAGCGGGCTTGGAAGAAGCGGAGATATTTCGGTTCGTAAACCATTTTTAAACCGCGTACTTGTTCGCGATCGCAATAAACTTCTTCCACCGCTTCGGCAGTAAGATCCATGTGGGCTTGGGTGTAAACGCGGCGCGGGATGGTTAGGCGCACGAGTTCTAGCTGGGGATAGTAGTTATCGCCGGTTTCTTTGTTGCGCCCAGCAGAGACGATACCGCGTTCCATTGCCCGAATGCCAGCTTCTACATAAAGTTCGGCAGCTAGGCGCTGTGCGGGAAACTGGTCTTGGGGTATGTGGGGGAAAAAGCGTTTGGCGTCTAAGTAGATGGCATGACCGCCGATGGGGACAACAATCGGGATACCCCAGTCGAGTAGTTTCTGACCCAGGTATTCAACTTGACCTACGCGGGCGTGAATGTGGTCGTCGAGTACGGATTCTTCGATGCCTCGCGCCATTGCTTCCATGTCGCGTCCCGCCATACCACCGTAAGTATGCAGCCCTTCGTAAATTACAACTAAATTGCGTGCTTCTTCGTAGAGGTTGGGGTCGTTGAGTGCCAGCCAGCCGCCGATGTTGACGAGGGCATCTTTTTTGCCACTCATGGTGCAACCATCGGTGTAAGAGCAAAGTTCGCGCAAGATATCGGCAACGGCTTTATTACCATACCCTTGTTCGCGCTGTTGGATAAAGTAAGCGTTTTCGACGGCGCGGGTGGCATCTAAAATGATGCGGATGCCGTATTCTTGGGCGATTTGGTAGACTTGGCGCAAGTTTGCCATCGAAATTGGCTGTCCGCCTGCCATATTTACGGTAGCTGCTACGCAGATATAGGGTATTTTTTTGGCGCCAACTTTCTCGATCAGGTTTTTGAGTTTTTCTAGGTCTATATTTCCCTTGAATTGGTGTAGGGAATTAGCATCGTGCGCTTCATCAACAATTACATCCACAAAGGTGCCGCCTGCTAATTCCTGATGCAAGCGCGTGGTCGTGAAATACATGTTGCCGGGAATATAATCTCCTGGCCTAATTAAAATTTGCGAAATTAGGTTTTCGGCTCCTCGTCCCTGATGGGTTGGTACGATATAGCGATAGCCGTAATATTTGCGGACAACTTCTTCTAGGTGATAAAAGTTTTTACTACCGGCGTAGGCTTCATCGCCTAGCATCATTCCTGCCCATTGGTAATCGCTCATGGCTGAGGTGCCGCTGTCGGTGAGCAGGTCTATATAAACATCTTCCGAACGCAGTAGGAAGGTATTATAACCAGCTTCTGCGATCGCTTGTTCTCGGTAGGAGCGCGTTGTCATCTTCAGCGGCTCGACTACCTTAATTTTATAAGGCTCTGCCCAGGAGCGACGACGGTACGGGCGCGGCCTATCATTCGTCGTCATTTCTAGTCACTCCTTGACTAAGTATTTATATTTGTTTAAAAAAGTCGAATTTAGATCTAAGAATTGCGAATTTTAGATCTTGACTTGCCTCTATTTTATGCAATCTAAAACTGAACCGCTGGGCAATCAAGTTTTTTGATTAAAGCCTCAGCGATCGCTAAATCGTAAGGGAATGGTGGCTTGATGGGACGATAATCCCGTTCCCAAGCAGGGCCATGACGCAGTAAGGCATTGACCATCAAGCAGGGTTCTCCATTGAGGTTAATCGCGCCGTGAAGTACGCCTCGCGGAATTGTGACTACTATCGGGTGGCGATCGCTCATCAATGTGTACTTATATTGCCGATTTTCCAACGTCACTAGCACGCAACTTCCCCTGACTACTAATAGCTGGTCTGTTTGAAATCTATGTACAAATAAATCTTCTACCGTATGGGGTGGAATCTGCACCAGCATCGTTTCATTACTCGACTGAGGTGTATAAAACTGACTCATACCGCTTTTGATCGAGGCTAGCTGGCGGATTTCTACTCCCTTGATTTGACTCATGTTCACTACCTCACTGGTGCTATCCAATACTCTTGAATCTGGTATTTGGTTCCAGTTTAGCGTAGTGATTTTAAAAATTTGTTAATTGAATGACAATATCTATCCAAAGTATGCTATATAAAACCCGACAATTTCAGTCGGGTTTAAGTGCCTGGGACTCCCTCTCCACTGGGTGGAGAAGGGCTGAGAATTAAAGCGCTTTGGCGGTTAAGCTGGCGGGTTTGCTGAAGTCGCCTTCTAAGCTGACGCTGCGATTATTCGCGGCGAGGTGGCGTAAAATTTGGTAAATTGACTCGATTTGGTCAGTAGCACTAGCTTTCTCGGCGATTTGAGCGATAGAAAGCGCCTTACCTTCGTCGCGCAGCAGCTGGACGACTCGTTTTTGTAATTCCAAGATGGCGGCGGCGGCTTTTTTACCGGCTTCGACGCCCGGTTGGTGGTAGGCGTTGATGTTGACCAAGAAGCCGTAAAGACCGACGGCGCGTTCGTATAAGGCAATTAATGCGCCAACGGTGCGAGGATTAACTTGCGGGATGGTGACGGTAATTGAATCGCGGTGATTTTCGTACAGTGCTTGGCGCGTGCCTTGTAAGAAACCGGAAAGATAATCTCCCGATGTGACTCCGGGGTCGATTTCTGGGGATGGGGAAAGCCTGTCTTCTAATACTTCAATAAAGGTGAGGAAGAAATTGGGGACGCCTTCGCGCAACTGTTGGACGTAGGCGTGTTGGTCGGTGGAACCTTTGTTACCGTAGACGGCGATGCCTTGATAAACCGTATTGCCGTCGAGGTCTTTTTCTTTCCCCAAAGATTCCATTACCAACTGCTGCAAGTAGCGGCTAAATAGCAGCAGGCTATCTTTGTAAGGCAACACTACCATGTCTTTTTCGCCCTTGCCGTTTCCGGCGTAGTACCAGGAGAGGGCGAGGAGGGCGGCGGGGTTATTTTTTAGATCTGGTACGCGGGTAGCGGTATCCATTTCTTTGGCACCGGCTAGCATATCGCGAATGGCGATACCTTGTAGGGCGGCTGGGAGTAAACCGACGGCAGACATTTCCGAGGTGCGCCCGCCTACCCAGTCTTCCATTGGGAAAGTTGCTATCCAACCTTGGGATTTGGCTAGTTTATCTAAATTACTGTCAACGCCGGTGATGGCGACGGCTTGTTTGGGAAAGTCCAAGTTTTGAAGGGCAAAGGCTTTTTGGACTTCAATCGTACCGTTGCGGGGTTCTGGAGTGCCGCCAGATTTGGAGATAACTATGACTAGGGTAGTGTTTAAGCGGTCTTTCAGTTTGTTGAGGAGGCTGTCAATCCCAGCGGGATCGGTGTTGTCGATAAAATGAATCGCCAGAGGGGGAAAGTCGGGGGCTAATGCTTCGGCGACAAATTCAGGGCCAAGGGCAGATCCGCCGATACCGATGGATATAATATCGGTAAATTTGGGGGCGTTGGGGGGATGTATTTCGCCGCTATGGATTTTTTGGGCGAAGGCTTCAATGCTTTCTAGGGTATCGATGATGGTTTGAAAGAGTTCTGGGGTGGGGGCGAGTTCGGCATCTCGCAGCCAGTAGTGTCCCACCATACGGTTTTCGTCGGGGTTAGCGATCGCTCCTGCTTCCAATGCTGCCATATCCGCGAACGCTTTCTGAAATTTGGGCTGTATTGACTCGACAAAGGCATCGTCAAACCGCATCCGGCTGACATCGAGGTAAAATCCCAATCCTTCATGGTAGTATAGCCAGTCTTGGTAACGCTGCCAAAGTGACGAGGCATCCATAGCAAAAAATCCTATCCTGAGTTGTTTGTCTAACCTCAGTTTAGGACGCTGCCTCCATCGCCAATCTCATCCTCAAGTATCTTTTCAACTTAGCAAGAGGTGTGGGAGATAAGGGAGACAAGGGAGACAAGGAAGACAAGGGAGACAAGGGAGACAAGGAAGATAAGGGGGACAAGGGAGACAAGGGAGACAAGGAAGACAAGGGAGACAAGGAAGACAAGGGAGACAAGGAAGACAAGGGGGACAAGGGAGACAAGGGAGACAAGGAAGACACAAGGAAAATGAGCAAGTAGAACTTGTTCCTCAGCTCCCTCAGCTCCCTCAGCTCCCTCAGCTCCCCCAGCTCCCCCAGCTCCCTCAGCTTCCCCAGCTCCCCCAGCTCCCTCAGCTCCCTCAGCTCCCTCAGCTCCCTCAGCTCCCTCAGCTTCCCCAGCTCAAGAAAGCTTCTAAATAACTGGCGTCGGCAGGACTCGCCAAAATTTGATGATATTACCCTTTAATTCCAGGCCGATGGTGTACTTGTCTAGGGTACAGCGGTATAAAGTGCCTTCGGCGTCAAGCTTCACGAGTCCTGGCAAGTCGTAAATATTCTCGAGGCGTCTATATTTTTTAAATATGAGTGCGAATATGCGCTCCTGATCTGAGAACTCTAAGTCCCTCAGATCGACTAAAAACGATCGCGTGTAACGTAGATCAAGCCCTATAGACTGGCTTTCTTTGGTTTCGTTTACCATAAGTTGGTGTATTCCTCGCATTCCGATGACAAAATAAAACAGCTATTCGGCAGATGACCTAACTGCTGAATAGGTGAGAGTCTTGAAGTTAAAGCAATTTACAGAGAACGGTATATCCGCAAGGCTTCTTCGTATAGCATGGTATCCCCTGGCTGTACGGCTTCCTTGGCTTCGCGGATCGCTCTGAGCATGAACAGGTCGTAATATAGACTTTGCATCACTTTCCAGGATTTTTCTAGGTCTTCCTCTGGGCAGGATTCTTCTATAAATTCAAAGATTTGGTCGTTTAATCGGCGTAACCTACGTTTGGTAAAGTCCATAGTCAAAAATCGATAGTTGTTGTCGATACTGCGCGATCGCGTAGCGTCTCCTTGGGAGAATCGCTGCGCTACAGTAAAATGCTTTAGCGTAGCTTTGGCTACCATCCTACTCGCCCTGTAAACTGTTTGGGGGGAGTTAGTGCGGATTGCAGCCTTTGATGGTACACATTTATTTGTATAGCGGCACCATTAATGGTGCCGCTATACAAACAAAGCCTACTGGCTGTACTTCACTCATAGTGAAATCTGCTGTAATGCGATCGCAAGTTCTGCCATTTTATCCCCGAAATTCTGTATGGTTGGCTATCTGGTCTTTTTGGCGATTTCGACGGCGATTTTTGCCCTGTTCTGTTTGGGACTAAACTTACAGTGGGGTTTTACAGGTCTGATTAACTTCGGACATGTCGCCTTTATGACGGTTGGCGCTTATACTACCGTACTGTTAAGCTTGCAGGGCGTTCCCCTCATCTTCGCTACTTTGGTGGGTATGGCTTTAGCGGCGCTGCTGGGATTGTTGATGGGGATATCAACGCTGCGACTGCGGGAAGATTATTTAGCGATTGTGACGATTGGCGTCTCGGAAGTGATTCGCCTGGTAGTCAACAATCAGGATTTGCCCATCGGTAAGGAATGGAAGTCTGGAGTGTTTGGCGTGCAAGGGTTCCCGCTGCCGTTAGATGGCTCCAAACCGGCGTTAATGGTACTGGCTTTGTTGGCGTTGTTTTTTGTGTTCTGGCTGTTAGAACGATTCGTGCGATCGCCTTGGGGTAGAATCCTCAAAGCCATCCGCGAAGATGAGGAAATTCCCAAAGCTTTGGGTAAAAATGTGTTTTGGTACAAGTTGCAAGCTTTAATGTTAGGGGGAGCGATCGCTGGTCTGGCTGGTGCGTTCTACGCTTGGCAGTTAACCACGGTTTATCCAAGTAATTTTGAACCGCTTGTAACTTTCGATGCCTGGACAATAGTCGTTTTGGGCGGCGCAGGTAACAATATAGGTACAATCTTGGGAACTATTATCTATTGGGCTTACGATGCGGTAACTCGCTTTGTTTTACCTCAAATTATGCCTTTAGATGCTTCCCGATTAGGCGCTTTTCGGATTATGGTAATTGGTTTGATTTTAATCCTACTGATGCGCTGGCGTCCCCAAGGTATCTTGGGCAAAAAGGAGGAATTGACCCTTGGCAAATAAGCAGCCCGAAAAAAATTCTGATATCTCTTTCGATCCGCCTCAAAATATCGAGGATATCCTCAATGATATAGAAGATTTGTCATCAGAACCACAAAAGCCTTCCGGGGAAATTCCGCTGACTGTGTCCCAGGCAGATGTAGATGATATTCTGTCCCAAATTGAAGATATTCCGCCAGAGAAATCGCAACCAGACATCCCATTAACAGTATCTTCAAATGTGGAAGATATTTTGTCAGAAATTGAAGATATTCTGCCAGAGGAATCGCAACCAGACATCCCATTAACGGTATCTTCAGATGTGGAAGATATTCTGTCAGAAATTGAAGATATTGCGCCAGAGCGATCGCCAGCAGACATACCATTAACGGTATCTTCAGATGTAGAAGATATTCTGTCAGAAATTGAAGATCTAACCTCGGAACAACCGCAAACAGAAATTCCATTAATGGTATCTTCAGATGTGGAAGATATTCTGTCAGAAATTGAAGATATTCCGGCAGCAGAATCGGTATCGCCGTCAGCAATTCCTTTGACAGTGTCTGAAACAGATAACAATCGCTCAGAAGGCGTCAAAACTCAACCGCGAAGCTTAGATGTTCCGTTACTGGCAGCTAGCGGTTTGTATAAAAGTTTTGGTGGAATTAAAGCAGTAGATGGAGCCGAAATTCAAGTATTAAAAGGTAGTATTACAGGATTAATTGGCCCTAATGGTGCTGGTAAAACTACGTTATTTAATTTACTCTCTAATTTTATTCGTCCAGATCGGGGGCGGGTGATTTTTGATGGCGAACCGATTCAACAATTACAATCCCATCAAATTGCCCAAATGGGAATGGTTCGCACGTTTCAAGTGGCGCGAGTACTTTCCCGACTTTCGGTGATGGAAAATATGCTATTAGCCGCCCAAAAACAAACGGGTGAAAATTTCTGGAATGTCTGGTTTAAAACACCGCAAATCAAAAGAGAAGAAAGACAATTGCGGGAAGAAGCAATGGCAATTCTAGAATCGGTTGGATTGGCGCAAAAGGCGAATGATTATGCCGGTTCTTTGTCAGGAGGACAGCGGAAGCTATTAGAAATGGGACGGGCTTTGATGACTCATCCCCAGTTAATATTGTTGGATGAACCGGCAGCGGGAGTGAATCCGACGCTGATTAAACAAATATGCGATCGCATCGTCACGTGGAATCGCGAAGGCATGACATTTTTGATTATCGAACATAACATGGACGTGATTATGTCGTTATGCGATCGCGTTTGGGTTCTCGCAGAAGGAAAAAATCTCGCATCAGGAACTCCCGCCGAAATTCAAACTAACCCGAAAGTTCTGGAAGCTTATTTAGGACAATAGCAAGAATTTCAGATTTTAGATTCCAGATTGCAGATTTATTTTTGGGAATTTTCAAGGTGAAATCTAATTTTTACCATCGGCAATGTAAGCAATCTATCAGCTTTAATCGATAGGGAGCGTGGGGATAATTTTAGCAGGAATTCCAACGGCTGTTGCTCCAGCAGGTACGTCACAAAGAACAACGGCATTTGCACCAATTTTTGCGTGGTCGCCGATGCTTACTGGGCGAATAATTTTAGCGCCAGCACCTATATCAACGTGTCCGCCAATTTTGACACCCCCCACAATCGTAACCTGTTGAAAAACTAGACAATTAGGGCCGATTGACGCTTCTGGATGAATTACAATTCCATTAGGATGGGGTAGGAGTAATCCTCCTTGAATATTGCAGTTGAGTGGAATTTCAGCACCCGTAACAATACTCCAAAACCGATACTGAAGCACGTTCCCAATTTGAAAAAAGCGTCCTATCGTACCTCCATAAGCTTGCCATTTTTGATATTTGCGAATCGATTTCAGTAGTTGACGGTTTGGACTCCACCAGCGTTCAATTTTTTCGCGACTCCAATCGGGAACGGTAGCAGAAATAACTGAGGGAGTAGTTAATTTAGAAATGCCTGTCATCTTTATTAGTTGATTAGCAAATTACGATCGGACGAAAAGGAATCCATTAGGATAAACTCGAATCTAGCCAAAATAGAATCGCCTGTTAACCAGTCATATTATTTATGTCTCGGATAAACAACCGTGAAATTACGGATTTTAGATGTGTACGTGAAGATAAATTTAAGTAGGAGCGATCGCTTGTCGGGTAAGTTCTTAAACGATCGTTTCTTGGCGGATTTTGGCAGCAACTGCGGCTGCTTCTTCATCAGTTACCCATTTATTTAAACCTAGTTGATTCAATATTTTTATCATTCGCAGGTAAATTAAAAGTTTGAAATTTCCTACAGGCATATCTCTGGTGCGAGGAATGACGTGGAAGTGAATGTGTTTGACTTCTTCTCCCCAGGAACAAATCAAGAAAGCTCCCCCAGCTCCAAGAGCTAGTGAGTGTACCTCATAACAGCGCAACCCGCTGTAAGTTCATTGTACCCAGGGAATTCAAATTATTCTGCAACATTAGACGATGCCAAGATAGAAGCTTGATAGGTTGATCGAAGAAGAAATTAACGTCTTTTCTAAAAAGTGGCATGATAGTTTTTTCGATTGATTTGAATCATCGTAGGTTGAGTTGATAAGCTTAACTCAACATAGAAATTTTTTTTCAAAATCCGATCCCCCCTACCCCCCTTAACAAAGGGGGAATGTAAAAGAATTAGGGAGATGGATTCGCCGATTCTACTGAGCGAATAATAGCAGGTGCTTGAGGTTTATTAGGCTGGAAAATTACTTGAAGTGCTTGTTCTAAAGTTTCTGCCATGACGATTCTATTTTCGTAGGCGACAATTACCCTAACTAATGTAGGCAAACTATTTTGTTCTGCTTCCAGGTATAATGGTTCGACGTAGAGAAGCGATCGCTCAACAGGAATCACCAACAAATTCCCCTGAATTGCTCGCGATCCGCGCCTATTCCACAAAGAAATTTGCTGAGAAATCGCTGGATCTTGGTTAATTCTAGCTTCAATTTGTTCGGGGCCAAAAACCAGTTCTTGCTTGGGAAATTGGTACAGTAACAGCCTGCCATAGTTCTCGCCATCCGAACGCGCCGCCAACCAACCAATTAAATTATTCCGCTGAGTGGGAGTAAAAGGAAGCAGCAAAATAAACTCTTCTGATGCAGCCGTTGGCAGTTTCATAATCAGATAATATGGTTGCACCGGCTGCTGTTCGCTACCATAAATTTCTTGAGGAATTTGCCACTGATCTTCCCGGTTATAAAATACCTGCGGGTCGGTCATGTGGTAAGTTAAAAAGCGCTCGGATTGGGTACTGTAAAAATCTTCTGGATACCGGATATGACTGCGAAGCGTGACCGGCATTTCGCTCAAAGGTTGGAATAATTTCGGAAAGATACTTTGCCAGGTTTTAATCAGTGGATCGTTGGCATCGGCGACGAAGAAGAAAATCGAGCCATTATAGGCATCAATTACGACTTTTACCGAGTTGCGGATGTAATTAAATTCATATTTTCCTGGGTCAGAATAGGGGTAGCGATCGCTCGTCGTATAAGCATCGATCACCCAATATAGGTAATTGTTAGTTATTACGTCTCTTCTGGTGCCGAGTCCTTCGGCATCGGCGACTACAAGATAGGGGTCGTTATCGTAGCGTAAAAAGGGAGCGATCGCGCGCACTCGTTCGTTGATATTGCGGCGAATTAATAACTTGCTTTCGGGGGTAAAGTTGCGAGTCAAAACCATTTGCCAATCTTTCAAATATTGGGCAAATAGCAACCGCTGCCACCAATTGCTAATTTTAATTCCGCCTAAACCATCGTAGGTGTTGTAAACGTTATCTTCCCCACTAGGATAATCTAATTCTTGGACTTTAGTGGGAGCCATAACGTAGGTATTAGTAATCTCCCCGTAATAAATGCGAGGACGACTAATAGGAATGCTAGCACGAATGCTGGCGCTAGAAGTTTGCAAAGCACCGCCATTTCCCGTACCAGTAGGCCCGCTTATATTCTTAACAAAATAATCCGGTAAACCCCCAGCTGCGACAGTATTAACGGGACTCATAGTAAAGCCGTAACCGTGGGTATAAACTAAGTGTTCGTTCACCCAAGTTTGAGCTTGAGAGGGTACGGCACTGTAATCTAATTCCCTGGCTGCTAAAATTACCTGTCGCTTTTCAGTTCCCCCCTCTACTTTCAGAGTGTAGCGGTCAATATCGGCGTTAGGAAACTCATAATAAAGACGAATTCGCTGTAACTGGCGATTAGTTTCTAAAAGCGGACGAGTATCCCAAAGGCGAATATTGCGAATAGTGAGCGGATTTGCTCCGATAGTATTGTAGTTGAGTTGATTGTCAGGATCGAAGGTTTCAACGTCAATATCTTCTAAAGCAAATGCTTGCCGGGTGAGGGCAATGCTGCGCTGGATGTAAGGACGTTCCCGCGCCAGTTCGTTGGGTTGAACAATTAGGCGTTGTACTAAAACTGGTATTAAATAGGAACCAGTTAAAAGGAAAAATAAGGTAATAAATAAAATCGGCGTAAGTTTAAGGTTTTCTGCCTTCTTTGTTGGCAACCAAAACACAGTTTTCCACAATAGGAAAGCAGCGATCGCCAGCGACACCAGCGACAGCGTCGTATAAGCTGGCAACTGTGCCGTCACGTCGGTATAAGAAGCGCCGTAGGCAACTCCGCGAGTCGAATACAACAGTTCATAGCGTTGCAGCCAATAACTGAAAGCTCCGGTCAGCATAAAGCCACTGCCCAATCCATTCAAGTGGCGTTGCTGGACTAAAGAAAAGCCGGGAAAACTGCCCTGACTCAAACTATCTCCCGACAGCAGATAAATCAGGGCAACTGCAATTAATCCATATAAAAATAATCCCACCAGCCAGAATTCCAAGAGTTGCCAAACAGGTAAGCTGAAGACATAAAAACTAATATCGCGGTTAAATAGCGGTTCGGTGCGGTTAAATGCGGTGGGATGGAAATAGGGTAAAATTTTATCCCAGTGTGCCGAAACGATCGCACCAAAACATAAACTGAGGGCAAGCGCGATCGCTTTGAGGCAAAATTGGCCTAACCAAAAAATAGCGATCGCAATTCCCACCACTAAACCCAATTGCCAAATTTGCAATTCTGGTACGAACAATTCCCCAATTGCAGTCGGATCGAAGCGTGGCGGTAATGGCGGCGATATCAAAGGTTTCTTCAGATCCGGATGCCAAAAGCTGAAGACAACCTCACCGTAGTGCAGCAGCATTAATGCTACCAGCAACATCAGTCCCAGCACGATGGGCAGCAACCAACGCAGTCTCAGGCCAGATTCTTTCAGTAAAAAATTTTCCCTCCTCTGCCCTTCTGCCCCTCTGCCCTTCTGCTCCTGGAGTTCTCTGCCCATCTCCGTGGGATACTTGAGTTGTTGCGCTAGATCGAGGTTATACAGGAGAAACGCTGCTGTGATACCGAATGCGATCGCCCACAATCCCAATTGGGTTCTGATTCTGGTGAGAAATACTGGCAAATCTCCGATTTCTTGAAACCACAGAATTTCCGTCACCAGGTAGGAAACAAAGTCAAACCCCAACCACAGTCCCAAAAGCAGCAACACCAGTCGAAAAATACGTTTAAAAGCCATAATTTATCTACCCAGAGGGCTATTTTTTTTTGCTACATAAAGCAAGTTGCTAGTTACAAATATTGTCGGTTTGATTCCTCCTAACCCCCCTTATGAAGGGGGGAACCGGATTCTTAGTCCCCCGGGAGGGGTATTTAGGGGGAGCTAAAATGCTTGAATTCATAACTAGCAACTTGAGTTACATAGGATTTACTCGTTAAAATACTGTCGATACAGATTACAAGTCAAAGTGACGTAATTGCCGCACAAATTGACTAAACCCATACTATTAAGCTTAAAAGCTTGCATTTGCTCGATGACAACCGGAGTGGTTAAATTGAACACTTCCTGAAAAGCAGCAATTAGTTTAGGGTACTGTTGCAATGTCCAAAGATAGCGGTGGAGATGATCGCGGTAAATACCCGCATCAGTATGGGCAGTTTCTAGCAGTAAAGCAACGTAGTTTTTAGTAGATTGTACCATGACTATACGAAGTTTGCGCCAGCTTGGCTCAGCTTTTGTGTATTCGTGCCAAGTGCGTAGCATAGTAAATAAATGGCTAAGTTAGCCGGAAAAATTGGTTAATTAGTTGTAGTTAATTGGTTGTACGTTGGGTCAGAGGGACAAAACCCAACCTCCGAATGATTGGATCTGCTGGCTCTTGGTGTGCGATCGCACTTCCTTATCTCCATCATCTCCATCACCTCCAGAATGTATCTCAATAATAAAAAACCTCACGCCGTGGTTGCGTAGGGACACGATACTCGGCGATCGCTCTTTCAAACGAATTCATCAGGGAATTCAGCTCAGAATGCTCCTCTACTCCTGTGCTAACTATGCCGAACCAAAAATCTCACCTTCCTGACAACTACGATGAGTTCTTAGGTAACCTCAAAGAGCGCATCCGCACGGTTCAAGTTCGGGCAGCTCTCGCCATCAACCAGGAACTCATCGCCCTTTATTGGCAAATTGGGCGCTCGATTCTGGAACGGCAACGAGAGGAAGGATGGGGAGCAAAAATTATCGATCAGCTAGCAAAGGATCTGGCGAGAGACTTCCCTGATGTAAGCGGATTCTCATCTCGAAACCTCAAGTATATGCGCTCCTTTGCGGAAGCCTACCCTGACATGGAAATAGTGCAACGCAGCGTTGCACTATTACCCTGGAGGCACAATATCGCCTTGCTTGAAAAGTTGAAGTCGCATGAGAAACGACTTTGGTACGCTGCGAAAGCTCTGGAAAACGGCTGGAGCCGGGATATCTTGGTGCTTCAGATTGAAACCGACCTTCACCAACGTCTGGGGGGAGCAACTACCAACTTCCAGCAAGTGCTTCCAAAACCACAATCCGATCTGGCTCAAAACCTCCTGAAAGATCCCTACCACCTCGATTTCCTCACTCTCAATCAAGATGCTCAGGAGCGAGAACTGGAAAAAGGTCTTGTCGAACACATCCGCGATTTTTTACTGGAACTTGGATTAGGTTTTGCCTTTTTAGGTAACCAGTATCCGATTGAAGTTGATGGTAAAGATTACAGGCTCGATCTTCTCTTCTACCATGTAAAGCTTCACTGTTATATAATCATCGATCTCAAAATGCGAGAGTTTCAACCGGAAGACTCTGGCAAGATGAATTTCTACGTGGCAGCGGTTGATAATCTGCTCCGTTCTTCCAGCGATAATCGCACCATCGGCATCATCCTCTGTAAAAGTAAGAGCAAAACTACTGTGGAGTATGCGCTTCAGGATATGGGTAACCCGATTGGTGTTTCAACTTTTAAATTGCGCCAGTCACTCCCTGAGCCGCTGCGCGATAGTTTACCCTCAATAGAACAGCTCCAAATGGAGCTTGAGGCGATCGCTACAGAATCAGACAAGATAGAATTATAATTAAAAAATTAAGATTGCAGATTTAATTTACATCTAAAATCTGCAATCTGAAATTCCCTTCCATCAGCTAACTAAACTGTTCGCCAGTAGAATCTGCTTCCAAATTAAACAGCATTTCCAATGTTTGCATCGCTTTGCGCCGCGCTTCGATATCTTGCTGCGCGCGTAATTGTACCATCGGATCGTGGAGAATTTTATTGATAATACCCCGCGTCAGGTTTTCAATTACGCCTTGATGGCGTTCGGAAAATTCCGTACCCAGACGAGATAAAGCTTTTTCTAACTCTTGGGCGCGGATAGTTTCCATTTTATTTCGCAAGCAGTTGATCGTTTCAACTGTATCGAGACTGCGCCACCAGCTATCAAAAGCTTCGACTTCTTCTTCTAACAATACGGCGGCTTCTTGCGCCATTTGTCGCCGACTTTCTTGATTTTGCGCCACAACAGCTTTTAAGTCATCGACGTTAAATGCTTTGACATTAGCCATTCCGTTGACATCCCCATCGACGTTGCGGGGTACGGAAATATCAAATAACATCAAAGAGCAACTGGCTGTTAATACGGTTTCCAATTTGGTGCGATTTAACAGCGGTTCGGTGGAAGAAGTACTGGTAAAAACAATATTTGCCCCGGCAACAACTGCCATCATTTCTGATAGCGGATGCAGGTTTATTTGGGCTTCGGGAAATTGATTGGCTAATTCTTGCGATCGCTGCATCGAACGATTCACAATTGCAATCTGAGTTGCGCCCTTTGCCAACAAATGTTGTACCAGCAGGCGCGACATTTTACCCGCGCCCAAAATAGCGACTTTACACGCAGCTAAGTTATCCGCTTTCATTTGGGCTAATTCTACCGCCGCCGAACTGATCGACACAGCACCCGTCCCGATACTGGTTTCGGTGCGGACTCGCTTCCCTGCCGTCAGCGCTTGTTTAAATAATCGATTGAGAATTGAGCCAATTCCCTTGTATTGTTGGCCTAATTTATGAGTATTTTTGACTTGAGCCAGAATTTGTCCTTCTCCTAACACCAAACTATCCAAACCAGCCGCAACGCGCATTAAATGCATCACCGCGTCTTGGTGGAGCAGGATAAACAGGTGTTTACGCAAGTGGGGAACGGGTATTTTGCTATGTTCGGAAAGAAATTGGGTAACTTCCCGCACCCCAGGCTCGGTTTCTTTAGCGACGATGTAGATTTCCAGACGGTTGCAGGTGCTGAGGATGGCGACTTCTTCGATGTGGGGATAACTGAGGAGGTGAGCGATCGCGCCTTCCACTTGGGGTTCTGGAATGCTCAGTTTTTCCCGAACTTCTACGGTTGCGGTTTTATGGCTAAGTCCTACGACTGCAATATTCATTTTCTAAAGAGCAAGCTTGCTAATTGGTAATTGGTAATTGGTAATTGGTAATTTCAGATTGCAAATTGCAGATTTCAGATTTAACTTAATTTAATCTGAAATCTGCAATCTGAAATCTCAAATTTTCCTAGCGCAGTTGCACGTATTCCAGCTTGTCGAACATGTGGATTGTGTCTACAAATCGGGCTGTGCGCGATTGACTGGAAATTACCAGACTTTGAGTCCGAGCGCCGTTGTGGAAGAACTGCACCCCTTGCATTAGTGTACCTGGGGTGATGCCGCAGGCAGCAAACAGAACAGTTTCGCCAGAAGCGAGTTCTTCGGCGTTGTACACGCGATCGCCGTCAGTAATTCCCATTTCGTTCAGTCGCTTCAGGTTGCCTTCTTTGCTTTCGCCAATCAAACCTGTTTTGACGACTTCGGGATCGTAGATCAGCTGACCTTGGAAGTGTCCGCCCAAGCAACGCATAGCTGCTGCGGAGATTACGCCTTCTGGTGCTGCACCAATACCCATCAAGCAGTGAATGCCCGATCCAGAAAAAGCGCAGCAAATCGCCGCAGAAACGTCGCCGTCGCTGATCAGCCGCACTCTGGCTCCCGCTTCGCGAATTTCTTGAATCAATTCTTTGTGACGGGGACGATCCATTACTACTACTACCAATTCCTCAACGCCGCGGTTCATGCAATCAGAGAGGATTCTCAGGTTTTCGGTAGCAGATTTATTGATATCGACGTGACCCCGCGCCACGGGTGGTGCTGCCAACTTTTTCATGTAAAAGTCGGGTGCAGCAAACAACCCGCCTTTTTCCGAAATTGCCAACACAGCCATCGAACCATTTTGACCGTAGGCGACCAAGTTAGTGCCTTCGCAAGGATCGACGGCGATGTCGATTTCAACCAGTTCGTCTGGGTTGCAGAATGCTTTGGCATCTTCGCGAGTGCAGATACCTACTTCTTCACCGATATAGAGCATCGGAGCTTCATCCCGTTCCCCTTCACCGATCACGATCCGACCCCGCATGTGAATTTTGTTCATGCGTTCCCGCATCGCTTCCACAGCCACGTGATCGGCGGTGTTTTTTTCGCCTTTCCCCATCCAGCGAGCAGATGCGATCGCTGCCTGCTCCACTACTTCAATAATTTCTAAACCGATGCTACTCTCGATCACGGTGTCCGTCCTTCCAGCTGCTTGATTTTCCGAAGTTTCGTGTGGCCTTAACAGTTTTAAAGTCTATCAGAATGGGGATCTCCACTTGAAGGGGTTCTGATAACTTAAATCGGGCTGGCGCAAAGAAACCGGGTTTCTACGAAAAATTGTGGAGCCAGGAAAGAAATTTACCAAGAAACCCGGTTTCTAATTTCGTTAAAGTAGCCCCTGGACTAGGTCAAAACCCGGTTTCTGGCGTCGGCGCGCGTCATTCCTAATCGGTTCTGATAGCTTAAACATCTATCTCAGTGAAACGACCGCTGAGGTCGGCTGGCGTAGTATTAATCGCAAAACCCAGCACCGCCGAACCGTTAATTCCAATTGAAGTACCGCTAATTAGACCATCGCCGTTGGGATCGATGTCTACACCTGTAGTGAAAATATATGCTTGTCTAATCATGTCAGGGGTAAGGCCGAGATTCACCAATTCTGGACTGCTGAGAGCTTCTGAGATTGGGATATTCTCCGATTTCAGCAAGATATTAGCTTCAGTGGTGCCGCCGGTTAAACCGATGCGATCGCTAAACTTATCAAAATCCAAGATCAAATCCGCACTATTGGGATCTTGCAAAACCGTATCGGTTCTGAGGACAAAAATATCGCTACCCCCACCGCCAATCAGGAAATCGCTGCCAAAATCTCCAATCAGAATATCGTTACCGCCAGGGCCAGCTTTCCCCGTATTATCAGCTAGCAAGTCCCCAAACACCAGATCTGAACCTTTACCCCCGCGAACTATATCGTCTCCTGCTCCCCCAAACACCAGGTCATCGCCCAGATTCCCGTTGACGTTATCTTTCCCTTCGTCGCCAAACACGCCATCAATATCTTTACCGCCATACAGAGTGTCGTCGCCGCCACCACCGTAGACGAAGTCCTTACCCTGGTTGCCATTCATGATTTCGGCGTCTGAAGAGCCTTTGATGGTATCGTTGCCATCTAAAGCCACCAATCCAATTGGTAAACCCACCAGCAATCCTGGAGTCACTTGAAAATTATCGTTGCCGGAAGTCAGACTGTAAAAACCTTCTGGATTGAGTGCCATTTTATACCTTTATTGTTGGAAAGGTTTAGCGATCGCTCCTACAAGCCGGGTCAGCGAGCCAAACAAGGTTGGGAGTCGGTGCAGTAGCAAGCAGCACAACTTGGCCTTTTTCGTTAATTACCCAGCCAGTAGCTTCCACTATTTTAGCCTCGGTAATATTGCCGATCCCCAGGTCAGACCTTCCCTGGATTTTCTCGTCGAGTGTAGCTAAATCTACCAGTAAAGTTTCGCCCCCCATCCCTTGGGGAGAACTGGAAAGCCCCCCTTGGCAAGGGGAGTTGGGGGGATCGATGCGTAATATCATATTCGGTAGCTTTGATTGTGTTTAATTTTTGATGTTGTAGGGGCGGGTTTTACCAATCAATCCGTGGAAAGAAACCGGGTTTCTGTGAAAAATTGTTGAGCAAGGAAAGAGAGCTACGAAGAAACCCGGTTTCTGTTTTCGTTCTGTGAAAAATTGTTGAGCAAGGAAAGAGAGCTACGAAGAAACCCGGTTTCTGTTTTCGTTCTGTGAAAAATTGTTGAGCAAGGAAAGAGAGCTACGAATAAAACCGGTTTCTGTTTTCGTTAAACCCGCCGCGGCTAGTGCTTTTAACTGACAACAAAATCAGCTCTAATAATCATATCGTTGAAGTCGCGATCGCCACCACCACGCCTATCTTCAAAACCAAAAATATTACTTCCTAGCATCTGGATATGGTCAACACCATCTGCATTTCCTCCGATAAATGAGAAATAAATTCGGTTGAGTTTCTCTCCATTCAATACTTCTTCAAAAGTACCATTACTAATAATAAATGGTGCAAAAAGCGATTTATCAAGCGAGGCGTTAAAGGATGCCGAACTTTGGTTAGGGACGCTGAGGTTAATCCCCAAGTTTTGGGCATTTCTCACAGCTGCTTGAGCATATCCTGCCTCACCTGGTCGCACAATGCCATTGCCAGTGTCAATCGCTCCCGTGACGGGGTCAATTACGCGATAGAAACCAATTGAGCTATCGTAATTTGATTCCCGGTTGACGGTGAAACTAACATTGATTGTATCGGTTGTCATGTTTCGCAGGTCTAACATTTCCCCTTGGGGTTGTGTTTGCGTTGCCGTACCCAATGGTTGAGTTTCGCTAGTGGTTTGCAGCGTCATATCCAAGTTAAGTTGATTGCTGCCGTCAGGAGTGCGCCACTCTAAAGAGAAACTGTTGTTCTCTAAATTGGCAATTTGCAAGGGATTATTATTGCCAACTGTACCCAAAAATACGGTGTTTTCTTGTCCGCGAAATACAGAGTTAATGGGACTATGCTTGACCGCGTAAAAACCGAGGCGGGTATTGGCTGCAAATTCTCCCAAGATCCGAGACAATTGATTTTGATTAAAACCTTGAGGTAAATCGTTAATTGCACTGAAAATTACTTGCGCCCTGGCTAATGCTGCTTCGGTATATCCAGCAGCGCCGGGAGTAATGCCGTTAATCGTTCCAGCATCGTCATCGACTACAAAGGCTCCGATTTCGTTTACTTGAGTGCTGTTATTTTGGCTCAAAGTTAGTTTTAATCGGGTTGGGCTAGCAACTGTAAATACTTTGTCATTGACACTACTGCGAGTGAGAATTGCTCCATTATTTGCAGTGGCTAAAGTTTGGGAATCCGCCGTATTAGATGCAGCTTCGACGTGACCTACATTATCTGTGGCAACGCTGTAAAAGGCATACCTGCGACCAATTTCACCGTTATAAACTGCTGAGGTAGCGGTGATGTTATCTTGCCACAAACTGAACTCGCCACCATCTACAGATAAGTAAACATCGTAATTAGCGATACCGCTGCCTTCATCAGTACCAGTCCAGGAAACGGTAAAGTTTTGCGGCACCGTGGCGGGTAAAATATCTACCCTGCTGCTGGGGTCGCTAATATCAACGGTGTTGATAACGCGAGGGGTAACGATGGGTTCGTTGGTGTCGAAGACGATGCTAGCTTGGGCATCAAAAGCGGTGCCGGTGGGGAGATTGGCGTTGGGTTCAATGGTGTAGCGCACGAAACCTTCGCCGCTGCCGTTGACGTTGGGAGGGAGGAAACCGTCTTCAACTCCCGTTGCCAGTCTGCCGGTTTCTGGGTCGATGGTGGTTAGCGTCCAGGTAACTGTCCGGGTGGCGCGGTCGAGGTTGGCTTCAAAGTCTACGAAGGCGCCGATGGTGTTGCGGAGGTCTAGGCGATCGCTATAATTCTGAAAACCCTCGGGAACCTCTACAATCAAGTTGCCAAAGCCAAAATCCCCTAACTCAAAGGTTTCTAGGTCAAGGTCGGCGTCGAGGGTGTGGGTGATTTTCACCAGGACGGCAGCAATGTCACCAATGTTTTCAAACCGGACGGTATAAGGGAAAACTTGGGGAGTCACCAGCCAACCTTCTGCACCGAAACCGGAAGGCCCGATAATATCGTTAGGGTCGAGGGAAGCGACGACGCTGGTGGAACCACTTCTAATCGGTCTGGTAGGGATATTAGGAGTGGGACTTTGAGGTTTTTTATCGTCACAACCTTGTACCACAGCTTTGGTCAAATTCTTCAAGCCGTCTTGAACTATGTCAGGCAGCTTGCCAAATTTGGGACGAGTACTCAAAAAACCAAATACAACGTCAATCCCCCGACTAACCAAAAACTCTCCAAAAGAACTATCTTTACCTTTAATTAAGTCTCCAATGGTATCGCTAATACCACCACTGACAGCGCCAGTTCCTGCGGCTTCAAGTCCTGTAGGATTTGGCAGTTGACGCCCTATTCCTTGGGAAATTCCCCGATCTAAAGTTCCCGAAATAAAGTCACCTAATGCGTCTCTCCAACCATAGTCTTCATTGCAGTAACTAGCTTTAGCAAATCCAGTAGCGGCATTTAATAAACCAAAAGCACCGTTTGCCAGCACAAATCTACCCAAGGCTCCCGCTACTGCTGGGATTAGGGGTAAAATTGGCAAGTTTCCTTCTGCATCTATATATTGATTGGCGGCATTTCCCACATATTGATACAGATTTGTATCTCCTCCCGCAACGCCAATCGGATCTGTAGATGTAAACCTGCCATCTTTCCCGTCATAAAACCTGGCACGCATGAAATCGAGGCCATTTCCCTCTTCCATTACGCCATACTGCCCGACAAACTCGAAGGGATTGGCAACGGTTTCTGTTTCCGAAATCTCCTCGCCAAAGGGTCGATAAGTATAACGATTGAGATAGGTTCCTGAAGCGCCAGTTAAACCAACTATTGAACCCAAAAAGTTGGCGTCGTAATAATTAGTATTACTGGAATCTGCCCGACTCACCAATCCCAAACCGTGGGTATAACGAGCAATCAGATTCCCATTACCGTCATATTCCCCGACTACATCTCCGAAGCCGAAGGGGTCAACTAAATATTCAGTCCGCTGACCGTTATCAATGGTCGCGATGCGATCGCCAAAAGCATCGTATTCGTACTCGGTGATTGTGCCATCGGGTTCAACTACCCTAACTAATTGATTCTCACTGTTATAACCATAAGTCCAGGTTTCATTGCCTCGAACTTTGGCGATCAAATTGCCATCGGTATCATAGGTGTAGGAGAATTCTCCCGCATTCGTGTATTGGTTGAGATTGTTGGTTCTATAGTTAGTGGTCACCCCGTTTTCAATCGTGCGGATGCGATTTCCGGCGGCATCGTAAACGTAGGTGAGGTCTTGATTGGAAATCTCTGGATTGGTGGAAGCAAAAACCGCTCTCGTTAGCTGACCGATATCGTCGTAGGTATAAGTCCAGTTGCCATCTAAGGTATTGGTGCGTATTTGCCTTCCCAACTCGTCGTAGGTGTAGTCAAAGCGGGAATTAATGGCACCATCGGTAGCGAGGTTGACGATACTCGTCAGCTGACCTACGGCATCGTAGCTGTAAGTGGTGGATGTGCCGTTGCCGTTCTGTTCCCGCGTCAGCCGACCGGCTGTATCGTAGGTGTAAGCGACGATGGCATTCCCCGCACCATCGGTCAAGCTGGTTAACCGTCCCGCCGCATCGTAAGCATAGTTAACCGCGTTGCCATTCCCATCTACCATGCGCGTGCGCCGATTTGCTGCATCGTAGCTATACGCCAGAGAACGTCCGTTAGGATAGGTAATTTTGGTCAGGCGATCGCCGGTATCGTATTCTAGGGCAATGCTTCCCCGACTATCGGCAATTGATGTAGTGTTGCCCCGTGCGTCGTAAGTATACGCCTGAAAAGACCCATCGGGATTTTCCTGACGCAACAGTTGACCGCGAGTGTCGTAGCTGTAAGCAATCGTCTGACCGCGCCGGTTAGTATAATTTGTAACATTGCCTTGGCTGTCATGGCTAAAACTCTCGCGACTGCCGTCAGCATGGGTAATGGACGACAAGTTACCCCGGTTGTCGTATCTATAACTGAGGCCGTTACCGCGTGCATCGGTAACTTGGGACAGTTGGTTGAAATTGGGTTCGTAGGCAAACCGAGTGCGCTGTCCCAAGGCGTTGACCTGACCGATAACGTTGCCTGCGCCATCGTAAGTAAAACCCGTCGCCGTATTACCGGGTGCAACAATGCGGGTAGGATTGCCCATTTCGTCGTAGCTAATTTGCAGCCGCTGACCCAAAGCATTCCGCATCTGGGTCACTTGTCCGGCGTCATTCAGCGTTACTTCCGCGGTTGAACCTGTAGCATCGGTAACGGTGACTTTGCCTTCTTCTCCGTAATTGTAGGTAATACCTGGGGAACCGTCGCCCGGGCGTTCCCGGATGGGGCGATCGCGCTCGTCATATTCCAACACCGTCTGGGTGCCGCCAGGGTTGGTAATCGAAGTAATAGCAAAGCGATCGTTATAGGTATAACTTGTTGTCCCCGATGCGTCTGTTTTACTTAGTATCAGTTCGCCGGTGGGGTTGTAAGTGTAGCTGGTGGTGCGACCCGTGCTATCGGTGACGCTGGTGATGCGGTTTTGCTCGTTATAGGTAAAAGCGATGCTGTTCCCGTTGGATGCTACTAAATTGGTTAAGCGATCGCTCGTATAATTCGCTGTAACTGTATTGCCATTGGTATCGGCGATCGTCCCAATCCGACCGTTGGCTAAAAAAGTGACAACCGTGCCATCTATTTCCCGCAGCCGCAGCAGGTCCCCGTCTCGCGTCAAAGTCCCACTTGCTTGTGATTCCGCCCGAAATGTGCCGTTGGGTTGTCGTTGAAACCGCCGTTCGCTGGCACCATTTTCGATCGAAATATTACCGTTGCTGTCCGCAATTACCTGGGTATCGCCGATAAAGGGAATCCCTCGACCAAAGGAACCAAGTCTGTAGCGGTCGGATACAGCATCTAAGTTGCCCGGCTCTTGGAACTCCATTGCCAGCAAGCGGTTGGCATCGGCGACGTATTCCCCTTGCTGACTCAGGGTATTGGCATTCTCCACCAACAACGCTTGATAGTCTGCCCCCGTATTGCCTGCTGCGGCGACGAAGTTGCTGTAAATCCTCTCCCACGCCTCACTGGAAACCGAACTGGGTCTAGCTCGGTCTTTGAAAGCATTCCAGTCAATCGGGGCATTGCCTTCAGCGCCATTGACTTTGAAGTTAATCGTTTGCCCGATTTGAGCTGTTGGTTCAAAGGCAATGGTAATGCGATTCGATGCGCCTGGTGGTAAAATTCCCGCCAATCCCTCATCGTTAATCCCTAGAAACTGAATCTGACTTTCTGTAAATGCTTCAGATTCGGGAAGTTGCAATCGCGCTCCTTCTACTTCCAAGTTTAGTAGGGGTGCGATCGCATCAGTATCCCCAACATTTCGATAAGTAATGGTGACAAACTGAGTGCCGAAGGGACGCACTTGCCGAGGGGCATTCAGGTAAATCTCTACCTGTCCCACCGAACCGACGTTGACGTTAAAAGCATCCTCCGCCGTATCGGTTCCCGCCGGATCGGTGGCGCGGATATCATAGCGATCTATAGGAAGACCGCTTAAATCTAAAGTGGCAGAGATTGTGCGATCGTCAAACCAGGTGACATTCGTCGCCGGACGCGCATTGCCTGCATTATCAATTAAGCTGACTTGAGTATCGGGGGTAAAGCGATCGCCAAACAAGGTTACCGTCGTTTGACCGGCACTACTACCCGTATTCGGCGAAATTCCCCGGATTTGAAGCGGCGGCGGGGCGGGCGTAGCTGTCAAATTGAGAGTATAGGGCGTACTAACGGCATCAAATCGATAGACGCGCAGGTAGTAATTCCCCGCCGCCAAATCAAGATCTAGCCTGCCGTCGCTGCCATTTCCCGCCCTCACGGTGGAAATTTGCCGACCCTGACGATCGAGTATTGCTAAGTCTGCATCTGCGGTTGCGCCTGTCAGCGCCAGATTTAACGTACTATTTTGACGCAGCTGGAACTTGAGGTAGTCATTCCCATCTAAACCGCCGATAAAGTCGCTGATGCTTTGGGAACCCCGTAAAAAGCTCAAATTCTGCGCGGTGGAGATGGTATTGGGAATGTTGTCTGGGACAGTTCTATCGATGGGAGGGGGTGGGGTGGGACGAGGAGGCTCAACCGGCGGCTGTGGTTCGCCAGGATTGAGCCTGACATCTTGCGGCGCTCCCGAACCGAAAATTGTCGTGGTGGTATAAGTAGTAGATTGTCCGGGATTGAGAACGAAGCGGTTATTAAAAGCGAGGGTAACATCATAAGGATCGCTGTCTATAAATAAATCCGCATCCGGGCCATCCCCTGCGATCGCATCATCTAATGCTACACCGCTAATAATTCGCGATCTTAAACCCGAATAACTATCAACTTCAAACCTTCCGGGCAATTCAACCGACCCCCCCGTTGCCGTTAATCCGACAAAACTGGTGGCAAAAAGAGGATTATCCCCACTATCAGTTTCAAATAAAATTTCCTGACCGTCTCGAATCAGATATCCGCCTGCATCGCTGATGCTGCCATCGAACTGCAAATCGCCGTCCATGTAGCGCACCAGATCGAAACTGAGCGGACTGTTGCCGCTATTGGTGATATTGTAAGTTTGAATTAATGTACTTCCTCCCCTGGCCTCCCCAACCCGCAATTCTGCAACTGTTTGATTGAGTGTAAAGTTTAAATCTCGAAACCTAAAAGTACTGTCAGCACTGGTGGAATTCTGCTGTGTAAATTGGGCGCCCTGTAAATCTGTTAAAAACTGACGATTCCTTTCCTGCCCAAAACGGATAGCCACGCCAGAATTAAATACCGTTCCAGCTTCCCCACGCTCCCCGAGAGGATTGTAAAACGCATTCGATCCCCCAGAACTACTAGAACCGAAACCACCAAACTCATTAACTGTGACGCGAAGACCTCCATCTCCATTTGGTGTATTCAGCGTTGCCATTGCAATTACCTCTCCTAACTTTAAAACTCAACACCTGCTACGACAGCAGTACGGCAAATCTCTCTTCCTCTCACTCTCCCTGACTGGGAGAAAATCAACTCAATGCGATCGCTTTCTGCATCATCACTCAATTGATCGATGCTTTTATAACCATGAATTTTGCTGCCAGAGATTTCTCCGATTGGCAAACCAATAAAAATTCACATGCACCTCCTCAATCCCTGGGAAAACGCAAAGAAACCAGGTTTCTATGAAAAATGGTCGCTGGGAAACTAAAGAGCGACGCAGCAACCCGGTTTCTAGGATCGCCGTGCGTAACTCCTGATTTAAAATCAATGCAGGCAAAGCTAGGACTTAGTCATCCTAAGACCGCTGAAATCATCTGTTTTTTACCTACATGAGGATAGGTCTTAAACAGAAAAAAAGGCTGTAGAAAAAAGATGTAATATCAGTTTAGATGGTGTATTTTATCAACTGAATGTACAAAGTGAAAGCCGTCTTTATTTTATTTTTATATTTAGCTTAATATAAAAAAATTATCCGCTGTAAGAGAGATGCTATTTCGCTTTGCCAGCCAATGATATAACCTAGAACCAGTTGACTCAGAAGAGACAGGGAAAAGAACATGCTAGACTTCCTCAACCCTATCCTTGGTCGCCATCCAGAACGCATCAAAGCTAATGTAGAAATTTATACCTGGCAAACCTGCCCTTACTGCATTCGAGCCAAATTATTACTGTGGTGGAAAGGTGTCAACTACACCGAATACAAAATCGACGGCGACGAAGCAGCGAGAAATAAAATGTCAGAACGAGCTAACGGACGCCGCACCGTACCGCAAATTTTTATTAATCACCAACATATCGGCGGTTGTGATGATATTTATCAGTTAGACGGACAAGGTCAACTGGACACTTTATTAACGCAACCAGCAGCAACCTAAAGGCGTGAATATTGAAATATCACCACCCATGATTGATGATGCAGCTTATCTGATTCACCGAAAATGGATGATGCAGGCGCTAGAACTGGCACAAGCGGCGGGTGAAGCGGGAGAAGTGCCAGTGGGAGCGGTAATTGTTGATGCTGCTGGTAATGCGATCGCCCAAGGGCAAAATAGAAAAGAGCGGGACAAAGATCCCACAGCCCATGCAGAAATTATCGCGATTAGAGCAGCAAGTAAAATTTTGCAAACCTGGCACCTCAACCAATGCACGCTCTACGTTACGTTAGAGCCTTGTCCCATGTGTGCTGGTGCGATCGCTCACGCCCGGTTGAATCAGCTAATCTATGGAGTGGACGATCCGAAAACTGGTGCCATCCGCACCGTACTTAATATCCCCGATAGCCCTTGCTCGAATCACCGCTTATCCGTCATCGGTGGCATATTAGAATCTGCCTGTCGCCACCAGCTACAATCGTGGTTTGCCCAAAAAAGGTGATGAAGAGAATCAGCAAGTAAAGGTATCATATCCCTCATGCCGATTCACCCACACTTGTAGTAAAAACCGGCAATAATTGCCTTGTAAAAGCTCATGACACCACCAGAAGTGTCCATCGGATAGAACACAATTAACCAAAGAAATTTTACGGTGATGTAATAAGGATGCTTTTGTAACCAGCCGCCTTTTGATATGACACAGCTCGAATCCTCCGACAAATCTCTCGCCCTTACCCATCCCAACAAAGTGGCAACAGTCACTTCTCGCGTTTCCCCTTGGTTCAGTTCCTTAGCCTATCCCTTGGCGCGCTACGTTGTTTTACCGTATTACTTCGGCAACATCGAAGTAATGGGACAAGAAAATTTACCCAAAAACGGGCCAGTAATTCTAGCCCCTACCCATCGCTCTCGCTGGGATTCTTTTCTCGTTCCTATTGCCGCAGGGCGCGAGATTACGGGGCGAGATTTGCGCTTTATGGTTACCTCAGATGAAATGAGGGGATTGCAAGGGTGGTTTATCCGTCGCTTCGGTGGCTTCCCAGTTGACATCAACCATCCGGGAATTGGCAGCATCCGTCACGCCATCGAGTTATTGCAAGCAAAAGAAACCTTGGTAATTTTCCCAGAGGGTGGATACCTTTCCGAAAACCGCAAGCACCCAGTCAATAAATTGCAACCCGGTTTATCTCGCATCGCCCTGCAAGCCGAATCAAGCCAACCAGGCTTAGGGGTTCAAATTGTGCCAATTAACATCGATTACAGTACTTCCTTCGCTAGCAAAGGCTGTGATGTTAAAATCCGCATTGGTTCGCCCCTACAGGTAGCTGATTACTGCATCAAAACTGAATCGAACAAGCGCAGTGCCGCACGATTAACCGCGGATTTAGAGCAGGCGCTTAGAGCCTTGCAGTTGGGTTGCGATCGCCCCAATCCAAAGCTGCTTGCCGGTTGGGCTTAGATCGATTGAGTCCGATCGACTAGCAGGTTGCACAAAGATTGCCAGCAATTATCAACCCACTTTTGCCCAGTAATGGTAATATACTCCGAAGTCTATCCGTCGTATTTGTGCCTTGGCGCAAAACAGCTCCATGATCCCTTCTGCAACTGCTCGTTTCCTCAACTTCACTGGCTTGGTGGTTCTACCGCTAATGGCAGTTTTGCATCCCCTGGCGCCAGTGCATGTTCAGGCACAGGAATCGGCTCTGCCGACAGGTTCCAATCCAGCACAGCCAGCTAACGAAACAGATCCAAACCTGCTACGTCCTTTAAATCAAGATAGCAGTCTGCTCAGCCTGCAAGGCGGGCAACGTCTAATGGCTGAAGCTAGCAACGCAGTTTCGGCGCAGGATTATGCTTTGGCAATTAAGAAACTTCAGGATGCTCGCCAAGTTTTTAATCAACTATCCAACTTTTATCAAGAGCTAGCCGCCAGTTTTTCAGGGATTGATAACCGCGTAGCCGATAGCCAACGCCGCAAAGCCATCGAAACGGCTCAAATGCGAGATGAAGCAACGTATCAATTGGCACTGGTACATCGGGCGCAAAATCAGCCAGAGTTGGCTGTACCGTTGCTGGTGCAAATTGTTCGCAGTCAAAACCCAACGCGGGAGTTGGGTAAAAAAGCTTACCAGCAATTATTAGAGCTGGGTTTTGTCGATGCACCTTTCCCCAGATCTGGTAATGCCCCCGCGTCTTCATCCTCCAGGTAGATAAACTAAAATTAAGATCAAAGCGTTTAACTGTCAGTATTCAGAGCAAAGGAATCGAATGATTAATCCGGATCAGGTTGCAGCGATGATCAAGGCTGAAATGCCGGACGCCCAGGTTGAGGTTCAAGACTTAACTGGAACTAGAGATCACTATCAAGTAAAGGTGATTTCTTCGCTGTTTGAAGGTAAGAATCGAGTGCAACAGCATCAGATGGTTTATGGCGCTCTGCGGGAAGCAATGGCTACAGAAGCCATTCATGCTCTGGCGCTCAATACCTCTGCTCCCGAAGGCTAGCAAGCTGCTAGTTTGATTAATTAAGCAAACATAATGGTTGGGTTAACCACCCGTTTGGTAGGGGTAATATTGTTGAACCGACCCCGCTGGAACCTAGTACAGGAAAATAAAGCGATCGCAAGGGTAACATCATGACACCAGAACTGAAAGAACGCCTTGATAATCTAGTCAAGCAAAATAAGATTGTAGTCTTCATGAAGGGCAACAAGTTGATGCCCCAGTGCGGTTTCTCCAACAATGTCGTGCAAATTCTGAATACTTTGGGCGTCCCCTACGAAACCGTAGATGTTCTCGAAGACTACGAAATCCGTCAGGGCATTAAGGAATATTCCAACTGGCCCACGATTCCTCAAGTTTATATTGACGGTGAGTTTGTTGGCGGCTCGGATATCATGATCGAGCTGTATCAAAAAGGTGAGTTACAGCAAAAGGTAGAAGTCGCTCTTGCTTCGTAAAGCCTGGATTTTCTGAAATCGGGTTCTACGATTAAGACTGACACCCAAATAAGTCTAAGAAGCTGATAGCCCCGTTTGTTTAAAGCGGGGTTATCAGCTTCTTAGTGGTTAAAGCTATTGTAGGGGCGGGTTTTACAAGTTTCCTTTGCTCCCAAGCCAGTTGAGTTAATAAACCCGCCCCCCGAGAGATGCCAAAGCCTCACGGACATGGTATTATCGATGGGTTCGATGGGAAAGATTATGGGAGCGGCGTTAATCTTTGCTTGGTTGTATTGCGCGATCGCCTGTTTTTTCTCAGCACTTGTTACCAGACTTGGAGGTAACAGAAGTTTTTTCTGGCATCGAAGCCTGTCACGTTTGCGATTTGTCAATCAAGTAGGCTGGGTTGAAGCTCAGTAAAACGCAACCAGCCAAAGTTAAGTTTCGTACCTCAACCCAACCTACTCTCGTTGATATGCTCGCTCTTGCACCCGTCTCTAATCCTCCAATTAATTAGGGTGGCAGTTGCCACCCCGATCGGAGCCGCTTCGATCTTTGTTTGAACTAGCTTGAACTGATAACCCAGCCCGAAACAGCTAGTAATAGTCAGATCTCTTAGTCTCAGGCTGGAGCTGAGGCATTTCAAAGTTGGATGGATCGTAGATGTAGCGAGTTGACTCTTCTTCTAAACGATTAATTAGATAAGGTTCAATCGCGTTAGTGTGGCGTAGGGCGGCGAGATATCCGTCTAAATACAACCTTAAATCGCTGAATCTGTAGCCTCGATTCCACATTTCGACTAGGGCGTCGGTCAGTTTTTGATAGTGGCGAATCGTTTGTGTATCTTGAAGCATGATTGGGTGTCTGAACTCGGTAAGGGCGGAAATTACTGCCGGTGTTTACCCGTCGGTAATTATTGGCGTTAAGCATAGCATCTTCATTCGACTACCGCAGAATCTCTATCCCCGGCTGGCAGATAAAGATTTTGTTAAAATTATTCAACTGGACAATATTTAAGTCCAGGTGGCTAGGTTCGGTCAGTCGCGCGATCGCTTGATGCTTACACCCCGCTGGCGCATCGTGCTTAGCTTCATCATAATCAAGCAGGCAAAGGAAAACCTGTATCTGCTGAGCGATTTCTGCTACTTTTTGTTCCGGCTCGGTCACTGGGGTTGGAACCACTAGGTTAGGATAATTGTAACGATAATTTAATATTCTTCCCAGCTGGGCTTGTATCCGGGTAAAGAGGTTGCCCCAAAAGCTAGAAAGCACTAAGATCAAGCCCAATCCTGTCGCCCCCGAAGTAGCGGGTGTTACAAAATTGTAATCGGGTCTGGTGTTAAGTTGAAGGTCAATAACGCGAAGGAATATAGCCTCCGTGGTTTCTGTAGGAATTCAAATTGTTGAAGGTAATCCGCACCTGCGATCGCTACTCGGTTGGCACTTACAGCAGGCAGGATATCGCGTGCATCAATCTGCCAGCCTCTACCAAGCTAGGGAAGTCTTTCACCTGCGCCAGCCAACGGTAGTAGTTCTCGATACCGAACTGTCGGACGGCGATGCTCTAGAGTTTTGCGGCTGGCTACAACGGCAACAGATGCCATTTGTTCTGATGCTTTCTGCCCGCAACAGCGAAGCTGATATCGTCGCTGGCTTGAAAGCAGGGGCAGATGACTACTTGACCAAGCCATTTGGCATTCAAGAGTTTTTGGCGCGGGTGGAGGCGCTGATTCGACGCCAGCGCGCGACGACTCCACCCGCTTACCTGGATTATGGCGATCTCAAAATTGACCTGGTGCAGCGCCGCGTCCGTTTTAAGGACGAACTGGTAGATTTAACCCCCCAAGAGTTTAGCCTGCTCTATGTCCTGGCTCAAGCTGGGGGAATGCCTTTAAGTCGTTCGGAACTGTTACATAGAGCATGGCCCGATGCGATTGATAATCCGCGCACGATAGACACCCACGTCCTCTCTCTGCGAAAGAAACTGGAAACCGATCCCCGGCAACCGAGTTTAATTCAAACTGTCCGTAATGTGGGTTACCGATTTAACCCGGATTTTCTCACGCTGAATCAAAGTCAAGGAGATGAATCTGTCAGTCACAAAAAACCACCTACCTCTGGTACGCCCAGCATGGTCGCATTAGACGGTAATTGGCGCTGAAAATTTTAGATTTGAGATTGTAGATTTTAGATTTAATTTAAATCTGCAATCTCAGAAAATTTTAGATTTGAGATTGTAGATTTTAGATTTATAGCAACTGCCAAAGTATTTAGGGAGCGATCGCTTTCTGAAACCTTGGATTGGCAAACCTTCTTCCCCTAGCCCTTAATCCCTACCTATAATTTACAGCGGGTTGCGCTTTTATGAGGTACACTCACTAGCTGGGGGAGCTGAGGAAGCTCTTGGAGCTGGGGAGATAGGAAAATAGAACTAATTACTTCGCCATCTTCCTCAATATCAGTAATGCTGTACCTCATAACAGCGAGAATCGCTGTAAATCTGCAATCTGCAATCTTAAATCTCAAATCATTCCCATTCTTCAGCAGCCAGCCTTTCTATTTCGATTAAAGTTGCCCGCAGTTGCAGCCAGTCTACTTGAGTCGCTGGTAAATCTTGCATCAGTTGACCCTGGTGTAAGTGTAGAACTCGCGTGCAAAACTGCTGCGCCTGTTCCAGTTGTTGATTCACCATCAAAATTGTTGTTTGTTGGCGCTGTTGTAACTGTTGGAGTAAGTTTAAAACCAACGAAGCACGACCAACGTCGAGTGCAGAAGTTGGTTCGTCTAACAATAGAATTTTAGGTTGGATGACCAAGGCACGCGCGATCGCTACCAGCTGTCGCTCTCCGGCAGATAGTTGCACCTCCGTGCGCCCTAGCCAGTCCTGGGGGATGCGTAACTGCTCCATCCAGTAAGATAGGCGTTCTTGTATCTTTTGTGGCTCTAGGCGGCGTAGAACTAGGGGATACGCGATCGCTTCTCCCACCGTCATCCCTAAAAGTTTGGCTTCTTGCAACAGCAAGGTTACTTGCTGCCGCCACTGAATCACCGGAATTTTACCCAGTTGTCGCTCTTCCAAATAAATTGAACCCTTGGTGGGTTCGCTAAGTCGGTTTAACAGGCGCAAGAGCGAGGTTTTACCAGCACCAGATGGCCCTACTATAGCAATTCTTTCTCCTGAAAAAACTTCAAAAGATATATTTTGTAGCAAATAAGATAAACCAAATGGCGCAGCTAAACTGACGCCTTCAACTAACAATTGGGGATTGTTTTTAGTATTCAAAATCAACGCAATCCTAAATTTAAGTTTGTTTTTAGCGATCGCTAACTACTATGTCAGCTTACCCAAACTCATAGCTGTCAAGATTGTCCAAGCATCTACTAAGAACAATAACAGGGTAAATCCTAACAAAATTAAATACATCCACGGTTGTGATAATGGACGGATATCCGTTGTATCGATGCCTGTTTTTGCTTGTACTTGCTTCACCATTTGGGCAAATCCTACTACGCGCATCGGCAGTAAATAAGCTTGACCAGATTTACTTAGAAAATAATAAACTAGCCCGCCTTGTCCGGTAGTACGCATTTTCAAATCTTTGACATCTGCCCAAGGTAATATCCAACCTTGGCGGAAGAAGCGAGGCACCCAGCGCGGGTATGTGACCTGAATTTGTTGCTCATTTAAAATTACCCGTTCGCATAAAGCTGCGTATAAAGCAACTAAGCCAATGGCAATCCCAAACCATAAAATAGCTGAGGGGATGGGTGCTGCCGTTACTTGTGCCAAAAAAGGTAAGGGAACTGTAAGAGCCACGTATAGACACAATAAGGTAATTCGGATCAAAGGAGAAATGCGGAAGACAGAAGTTGACTCGGTTTTTGATGAAAGTTGATTCATGGGGTTGGTTAACACGATAGAATATTACCTGACTTGATTAACAATTTAGCGTTTGCTGGCGATCGCCGCAACAATGATGAAATAACTAAGTCACTACTCAGGTTATATTCTCAGGAGAATTGCCTTGAAAAGATGGTTAATTGCTGGATTGGGTATCTTAATAGTATGCGCGATCGCTTTCACTTCTCCTGTGCTGGCAGCAGATACCGCCAACGGCGCTAAACTTTTTGAAGTTCACTGTGTTGGTTGTCATATTAACGGTGGCAATATTATCCGGCGGAATAAGACGCTTAAACTGAAAGCATTAGAACGGAATAAAGTCAATACAATTGATGCGATCGCTACCCTAGTTGCCAACGGCAAAGCCAATATGTCCGCCTACAAAGATCGTTTAACTCAAGCGGAAATTGAGGATGTTTCCGCCTACGTTCTAGAACAGGCAAACCAAGGCTGGAAATAACTTAAATTATCTCAAGTTGCTAGTTATAAGGTCAAGCATTTTAGATCCCCCTAAATCCCCCTTAAAAAGGGGGACTAAGAATCCGGTTCCCCCCTTAAAAAGGGGGACTAAGAATCCGGTTCCCCCCTTGTTAAGGGGGGTTAGGGGGGATCGAACCGACAATATTTGTAACTAGCAACTTGCGTTAAATTATCTATCGCGATCGCACAAGGTTCAGGGTAAATATTTCTGCACCACATCCCATCCAGTAAGGGAAACCAAAACAAAGCCGACAAACAGAACAATATTTGTGACAATGTGAAAAAGTCGCGCCCAAGCAAATTGCGGGCTAATCAAGATCGCACTCCCTGCCGATAATAAAACTAATCCTACAACTGCTAACCCTGCCGGTAGGTGGGAGGAATGACCCAGACTACCATAATGGCCCAAAGTACCGACGATGCCAATGGTTAGGAGTAGGAGAACTAAACCGACCATGATGCTGCCTATAGTGTAGTGCAGCGATCGCACCCAGCTAGGTCTTTGCCTGCCAGAGGTGCGCGTATAAAACATCCAAATGCCCGATAAGGCTAACAACAGATAAGCCGCGATGGACAGCCCCATCGACCAGGCGGCAATTCTCCATAACCAAATAAAATCAGGTAGGTTCACAAATTGGGTAATAGGTAGTGGGAAGCTTTATGCTTAGATCCTACTACCAGAGAACTTAAGCAATGTCTAGTAGCACGTCTCTATACTCACATCTTGCACCTACCCGATAAACAGATCCTCGTCTCTTTAGAGCGGGGAATGTCAAATTTCTTATATTTGTGCTATCCTGTTACTGTAAATTTTATATTCCATTAATGCTTAGAAAAGTAGTCAAAGTTCGCTTATATCCAACCAAGGAACAGCAGCACCAGCTATCAAAAATATTTGGGTGTTGCCGATGGTGGTGGAACTTTGCACTAAACAAAAGTATTGATGAATATAGAGCAACGGGTAAAGGTTTAGGGCAGTCAGCCCTGAATGCTTTACTTCCAAAGCTCAAAAAAGATCGGGAAACTCAATGGTTGGGTGAGTGTTACAGCCAAGTTTTACAAGCAACAACACTCAACTTAACCGTAGCCTACAAAAACTTTTTTGCTGGAATTGCTGGATTTCCTAATTTCAAATCTAAGAAAGGTAAACAGTATGCCCAGTATCCTCAAAACGTAAAATTCCTGGATGGTGTTGTCAAATTACCAGGAAATATTGGGGAAATCAAAGCCTCTATTCATCGTCCTATAGACGGCAAAATCAAAACCGTAACCGTTAGTAAAACACCAGCGGGTAAATATTTTGCCTCTATTTTATTTGAAGTAGAAGGCGAAACTCCTAAAACTGCTGATGGCAAGATTTATGGGGTTGAATTGGGGGTAAAACAATTTGCTGTCGTTACAGACGGTGAAAAGGTTTCCAAGTATGACAACCCGAAGCATTTAGCTAAACATGAAAAAAACCTAAAACGCAAGCAGAGAAAACTCGATCGCAAAAAAGAAGAAAGTAACTCTAGAAACAAATACCGATTCCTTGTAGCTAAAGTTCATGAACGAGTAGCCAACGCGAGGCAGGATTTTCTACACAAACTTAGTCATAAGTTGACCAGCGATAGCCAAGCTGCGATCGTCGAAAATCTTCATGTTAAAGGCATGGTAAGGAATCATAATTTAGCTAAAGCCATATCTGATTCTGGATGGGGAATGTTCGTCAATTTCCTAGCCTACAAACTTGAACGCAAAGGCGGAAAGCTTGTTGAAATTGATAGATTCTTTCCCAGTTCCAAACTCTGCTCTAATTGTTACCATCAAATGTCTGAAATGCCATTAGATGTGCGGGCATGGACTTGCCCTAATTGCAAAACCCATCATGACAGGGATGGGAATGCCGCAACGAACATTAGAGCAGAAGGAATCAGAATGCTCAAAACGGATGGAGCAGCCGTTTCTGCCGTAGGAGGGGGAGTAAGACCAAAACTAGGACGTAAGTCCAAGCTGAGGCATTCCCCTGTGAGTACGGAAGCTCCGCCCTCTTACAGGGCGGAGTAGTTCACTCTACAGCTACTAAAACGGGTGATGTTAAAGATGCTGTTTTGTCTAAAGTTTTGTTTGTTTTTTCTGACTTTTGATGGAAAGCGATGTTTTCTTCGACTTTTTGACTTGCTTCGCTAGAGACTTGAGGTTGTTCCTCGACTCGCAAGCGATCGCACGGTATTTTATCTGATAAGATGGCACTTGCCATCATGCCCGAATGAATTTCCAGCAGCGCCTCAGACATTGTTTCAAATATCAGGCGTTGGCCCGGAAACACCACCCGCTCGAAGTACCAGTTGGGAACGTTGGTAATCCGAACAACTTGCACCTTGCTCGTCGCATTCACGTAGCAACAGAGAATGCGATCGCTGGAGTTAGGCGGTAAGGGATCAAGGATTTGAGCCATAGCTGCTAGGGTAACTGATGCCAAAACCGATTACATATGCACCTTAGCATTTTGCGATCCCCGTTGTTTGTAACTGTGACTACCAACATGCCATTCCATAAGGATTCTACCGTAAAATCGCTCTTGCGATAGGTTAAGATTTTCTTATATATTTTACAAGTTGATACAAGCTCAGCTAAGCAAAGGCATGATTTTAAGCTAAAACCGGGCAGATGAATAAAGTCTGCGGTATCGTAAAGTTATATGAACGGCTGGTTTAAAATCCCGATCAATTAGATTTGACTGTTGGCAACTCACCAATCCACATACCCGCAATGGCAAATCGAATTCTCTATGTCCGCCTGCCCTGCAACCCTATATTTCCCATCGGGGTTGTCTACCTTGCGGATCGCGTGCATAAGTTATTTCCAGAGGTAGAACAGCGCATCTTCGATTTGGGAACGATTCCACCCCTAGATTTTGCCCCTGCCTTGGATACCTGCATAGATGAATTTCAACCCAACCTATTGGTATTTTCTTGGCGAGATATCCAAATATATGCACCAGTGGGGGGTAGAGGTGGTAACCCACTCCAACACGCCTTTGAGTTTTACTACGCCCCGAATCCTTTGATCAGATTGCGGGGGGCGCTGGGAGGGTTGCGCGTCACCACAGCGTACTATACGGAACTGTGGCGCAACCTGGGGTTAATCAAGCGGGGACTAAAACGCGCCAGAAAATACCAAAGCGATGCCCGTGCGGTGGTTGGCGGCGGTGCGGTGAGCGTATTTTACGAGCAATTAGGTAAAAGCTTACCGAATGGGACAATTGTTTCCGTAGGCGAAGGCGAAACCTTGCTGGAAAAACTCTTGCGGGGGCAAGATATTAGCAACGAAAGGTGTTATGTAGTAGGAGAGACTGCGCCGCGCGATCGCATGATCCACGAACCTCCTACCCCGATCGAAAAAACCGCCTGCAACTACGACTATATCGAAACCATCTGGCCCGAATTTCAATACTACCTGCAAGAGCAAGACTTTTACGTCGGCGTCCAAACCAAGCGCGGTTGTCCCCACAACTGTTGCTATTGCGTTTACACCGTCATCGAAGGCAAACAAGTACGCATCAATCCCGCCGATGAAGTCGTTGCCGAGATGCGCCAATTATACGATCGCGGCATCCGCAACTTCTGGTTTACCGATGCCCAATTTATCCCAGCGCGGAAATTTATCGACGACGCCGTCGAACTGTTGCAAAAAGTCCTCGACGCCGGAATGAAAGATATCCACTGGGCAGCATACATTCGGGCAGATAATTTGACGCCAGAATTATGCGACTTGATGGTAAAAACTGGCATGAATTATTTTGAAATCGGCATCACCAGCGGTTCCCAAGAACTGGTACGGAAAATGCGGATGGGATACAACCTCCGCACCGTCTTAGAAAACTGCCGCGACTTAAAAGCCGCCGGTTTCAACGATATAGTTTCCGTCAATTACTCCTTTAATGTAATTGACGAACGTCCTGAAACGATTCGCCAAACCATCGCCTATCACCGCGAACTAGAGCGAATTTTCGGCGCCGACAAAGTCGAACCGGCAATCTTCTTCATTGGGTTACAACCCCACACCCATTTAGAAGAATACGCCTTTGAAAACAATATCCTCAAACCAGGCTACGATCCCATGAGTTTAATGCCTTGGACAGCCAAAAAACTCCTCTGGAACCCAGAACCATTAGGCTCGTTCTTTGGGGAAGTTTGCCTGCAAGCTTGGCGACAAAATCCCAATGATTTTGGACGCGAAGTTATGAGAATATTAGAACAAAGACTAGGTTGTGCCGACTTAGAATCAGCCCTCAACGCTCCCATCGAAACCAAACAAAAACAGCTAGTAATCGCTCGGTAATGGGTAATGGGTAATGGGTAATTGAGAATTTTAGATTTCAGATTTCAAATTTTAGATTTGAGTTAAATCTGCAATCTGCAATCTGCAATCCTCATTACCAATTACCAATTACCAATTACCACTTACCAAAACCATGTTAGAAGGCTCTATTTTACAACAGCTGTCAGATGCCCACAAAACCGGACCAAGACCGCTACGTTTTGGCGTATATTACAAAAACACTTTAGTTGCCCTCTGCCACGCTTTAGAAGACAGCATCTTATCCTCAAACTGTTCGCCCATAGTTATTACAGCATTTCAGCGCGGCAAGTGGTACTTGCAAGAGGCAGATCGGTATGGCGAAATAGCAGGGAAATCCAGTCAAATTGCCATCATGGCAGCACCGGATAGTGGCTTTGCCGAACATCCCACCAGCCAGCTGCCCAATGTAGACTTAGTCAGCCTTGCTCCCGTCGATCCCGTAGCGCAAGAGTGGCACTTAATGATTTTATCGCCTCATTACACAGCGATGGTAATTTGTCAAGAGCTATCGCCAGCAGATTATGGAACGGGGGGGCAGCCAGAAGCGGACTTAGAGCGCAAATTTTACGGTTTTTGGACGTTTGAACCGGCGTTAGTCAGGGAGACGGTAGGGTTAGCGATCGCTCACATCGGGCACTATAACCCAGAACTAAAAGCAAAATTAACCGCGCAGCTTGAAGCCCTGCCCAGCGCGGGAAACCAGGAACCCGAAGATCTGGGTGCGATTGTATCCCGCGTGGTAGATTACCTTCAGACCAGCCATGATGACTTAATTGGGGACAAGCACGCCGAAATACCAGCATCCCATCACGAAGCGTTAGATATGAACTTGGTTTCTAACGAGTTACAAGCTTTCGTGCGGATGGCGCAGCTGATGGAGTTGGCGAACACGGGAAACCCAATGTCAACGGCAGAAGTAGCAGCGCTAGCAGAAACAATGGGGCAAATTTTAGATTTACCGGCGTGGCAATTAAAGCGCTTGCGCCTCGCCGGATTGCTTCACGGCTTAGTGCCTTCTTTCAACTATGCCAGCCAAAATTCCGATCCGTCTTGCTGCCCGTTAATGCCAGAAGTACAGGCATTACGTGCCATGCCCCAGTTGAGAGCGATCGCATCTATTATCACTCACCTCACCGAATGGTGGAACGGCAGCGGCACTCCCGCCGGTTTAGCATATGATGCCATCCCCTTGGAATCGAGAATTTTGGGGTTGCTTATAGATTTTCAATGGCGCCTTAGTCAACATTTATCACAAAAGAGCCGCGCAGAAAGTTTATCTCAAGCTTTATCGGATTGTCAGGCGCTTTCAGGAGAGCGTTGGGACCCTAAACTGATAGAAACCCTAACTATTTTAGTCAAAGGTTTGCAACAGGGACTCAACCTAACTATAACGCCACCTAAAGTCAGTGCGGGCATGTGGCTAATTGACGATCGCGAACAAAGCGATATCAAAATTAATGTAGTTAGTCAGTAATCATCCGGGAGCTTTCTCAACTTATTGTCCCCTTTTTGACAGCTAACCAATTACCCATTACCAATTACCGAGTATGGAAAATTTGCAGTCGGGCAAGCTCAAATATTTACCAGGTACGGATTTAGAAGATGAAGATTTATCCAATCTCGACCTAAGTCGCGTTAATTTAGCAGGTGCTAACCTTGTGGGAGCAAATCTTAGCGGCTCAAAATTGCCAGGAGCAAAGTTAGAAGGTGCTAATCTCTTAGGCGCTAACCTGGCATCGGCTGACTTGCGCTCTCACCTACTAGGGGCAAACCTAATGCAAGCTGACTTAACGGGTACTGACTTGCGCGGTGCGAACCTCCGAGGCGTTAATTTAATGGGGGCAAAACTGACTGGGGCATCTTTTGCCGGTGCTTTCTTAAGCGGTGGCAATTTAATGAGTGTAAACTTGCAGGGAGTAGACTTGCGGAGTGCTGACTTACGCGGGGCAAATCTCACAGGCGCTAATCTTTTAGGCGCAGATTTGAGTGGCGCTGACCTGCGAGGAGCCAGTTTGAGCGATGCTAATTTGGAAGAGGCTGACTTGCGCGGGGCGAATCTTGCTGGAGCAAATTTAACCGCAGCAAATTTGCTTTGTGCGGAATTAGAAGGCGCTAATCTAGATGGAGTAGATTTAGCCGGAGCTTGTCTAGTCGGAACATCTCTGGAGCAAATTGGGCAACCACTCGAAGAGTTAAAAATTCCTTTCAAAATTGCTCACAGCGAACATTCTCAAGTGGAAGGATAGCCTGGTAAATGGGTAGTACCAGTAAAACCAAATTTGCAGGCGATCGCACGCATTCAACGGTGGTACAATTTGGCGAAGCGTGACTGAGAAAAACTCGTGAATTTACATGAAGTGCTGAATCTAGCCAAACAACTTCCGTCAGTAGATAAGGTACGTTTGATCCAGCAAATGGCTTTTGAGTTAGAAAGCGAGTTAAGGGATAAACCCACTGCCCCCCAGCAGCAATACCAACCGCAGCAACCTCCCCAACCACCCCAAGATCCACCCCATTGGGAAATGCCCGCCAATGCGGCACAAAGACCTTCTGCCCCCGATATCGATCCATCTCGTTGGGATGATTGGGCAAGCTTTCCTGAATAAATAGCACCCTGGCTAATAGCTAACAGCAAATAGCTTTGAATCAAATAGCCATTAGCCATTAGCAACTAACTATTTAGCATCGACTGCATCCCGTTCGGTGCGTATCCACTTGGTTTGAGGTCGGACGATAAAAGTCAGATAGAGGGGAATTTTCCAAAGTACATAAAAAGGCACCGCCAAAAGAGTTAAAAGCGGTAATTCCCGGCGTCCAAATTTAGCCCAAGCGCCAACAATCGAGACTAAAATTAGCAATCCTTCTGCTGCTAGTAAAATTGCTGGCGTCCATGCCATTCCCAAGATGCCCGCTAAAGTCGCCAACCCCAAGGCAGCTATCCACAACATGACTAAAAGCGAGAGGGGCGGCACGCATAATTCTAGCGCGATCGCTAACAAGTCCCATCGTCTTTGACGAACCGACTCTTTGACTAATAGCGGCACTTGCTTCACCAAGGTTTGCAAGTGACCGTGTTCCCAGCGCGTCCTTTGACTCACAGCTGCTTGGTTCTGCTGGGGAAGAACTCCTGTGACTCTAGCTTGGGAACAAAATATTGGTGGATGTCCGGCGATCGCTAAATCCAACCCTAGCTGCATATCTTCAACAATATTACCGCTGGCTAGGGGTGCTTCTCGAATCACTGACCAAGGAAACGCCATTCCCGTCCCGCCTAATAAGCAAGGGAGTCCCAGCCTTTCGAGTCCCCGCGTTCTGACTAAGTTCTTCACTAGAAAAGCTAGGGAAGATACGGCATCTTTTGGGTTTGGGTTGGCGGGTTGTTCCATCAAGTAGGTTGCCTGAACCGGGCGTCCTGTAGCGATCGCAATTCGGGATATGCGGTCGATTGTACCGGGAGCGACGATACAATCTGCATCGACCATTACGACTACCTCGGGGGGATTAGCATCTAAAAACCGCAGACCGTAGTCTAAGGCATAGCCTTTACCCTGGCGATCGAGATCCTGCCGTTCAACCACCGTTGCGCCGCAGTTGCGAGCGATCGCCGCCGTTCCATCAGTACAATTATCGGCTATTACCAATAACCGATCCGAAGCTGTTAATTGTGGGATTAATTTCAGCAGCGTTGTACCAATTCCTTTCGCTTCATTATGAGCTGGAACCAGTACGGCAATTCGAGGTCGGATGCCTCTAATTTCCTTGCCCTGCCTTTGGCTAGGCCATAAAGCGGCGCTGCATTCAACAAAAACAACCCCGATTGGAACTAGGAGTCCCAGGGCTATTCCTAACAGAACAATATCAACAAGTAAAAACACGGGCTGCACGCTTAATAATCGCAGTCTAATAACAATACTTGCAAGTATTTTGTTCAAACCAAGGGGCTAAATCTCAAACCCAATAACACCAACCAAGCACGCGCTTGATTTTGAGAGTATTTGTCAACTCACCTGAGACGGTTCCTCAAATTTTTTCTCCACACATTGTGTTGACCAATCTTTTACCCATTCTTGAGCCTGTGGGTCTTTGTATAGCTTGAGCTTTTGTTTGATCACCAGCCATAAGAAAGGAAGGTCTTCTATTAAATATCTTTTCCACAAACGCCTTGGCTCCTGTATCAGCCGATACAGCCACTCCAGCCCTAACTCGCTCATCCACTTAGGCGCTCTGATCTTATTACCAGCTTCAAAGTCAATGGTAGCTCCAATTGCTAAAAATACTTTTATATTGCTTAGCCTATCTTTGTATTTGAAAAGCCACTTTTCTTGTTTGGGTGTACCTACTCCAATTGCCAATACCGTCGCTCCTGACTTATTAATTATATCCACAATCTTTTCGCATTCTTTCTCATTCTTCTCAAATCCAAACGAAGGCGAATAGGAACCCACAACTATTTTTCTTTTTACTTTCTGATTAATTATTTCCTGGGCTTTTTTCGCTACTCCTTCTTTTGCCCCCAATATAAAAATAGTAACTTCTTCATTATTTTTATTATATTCGTAGAAAGCTGGAAAAAAGTCCGATCCTGATATTTTTTCCCTAATTGGGTTCCCTAATAATTTCGCGGCATAAAATATTATTTTACTATCACAAACTTTATAATTTGACTGGTTGTAAACCTGATAAAACTCAGGATCTTTTTGCATAAGCATTAAATGGTCTACATTTGGGGTTACGACAATTCCACCCTGTTCGTTTAGCTTTTCCAGTAGCTCTTGTTTAGATAAATTGTCGATAGATGCATTGAGAATATTGACTCGCTTCATTTTTACCCCCGGTAACCTCTCAACTTGCTCTTAAACGTTCAGCTAGATGCGACAACAGAACAACCTACTTTTGTTTTAACTTCGTCTTCCCGATTTTGGCAATTCATTATTTTGGCTCAGGTTAGATCTAGTGTTTTCACGGAGCTTTTTTCCTCTTAGCCTTCGTATTTAGTCAAATATACCGATATCCCCATCTAATTTTAATCAATTTAGCTGATTTTAAAGCTCGTTTAAATATGAGCATTTTTTATATGCGTATATTTACGTACTTTACCTGCCTTGCTTTTAACGTTTATCCTCCAGATGATAAAATTTAATTTGATTGGCTGACTATTAAGTAACCTGGCTAGACAAAACGTATTTATTAATACAATAATAGCGCTGTTATACAGGGAGGCAACATCGTCGGGAACTACGCACGACGAGGCCATAATCGCGGTTTCTTCGTTGCTCTCTGGTTGCCAAACCAACGACTTTTCGTAGAAACGGGGTTGCTTTCCGTAAGTACCGATCGTTACACCACAGATATAGCGGGTTGCGCTCGGATGAGGTAGATGATGAAGCGGATAGAGATAAGGGAGGTAACGAAATAAAAGTAATGACTTCCCCATCTTACCCATCTTCTTCATATTCGTCATCTTCCCGATCTTCAGCGCTCTTGTAGCTTATAACAGCGAGAATCGCTGTATTTATGGTGTAAGACGGATGGGGAGATCAAAGCGACAGGCGCCAAAAATTTGATTTCTCGTTGCTTTTAACCATGATGGCCTAAAGCCAATCAATCTGACTCTCTAAAAAGGAGTAAGCCGAATAGATTGATACAATTCCCAATCGCAATATCGGTAATAGTAACCCTCAAAACCAGCTATCCACCGTTTTTGCCAGCCAAAAGCCCTTAGAAATCAGCTTGTAGACTGGTAGCCCAACTTGCTGGCAAGCTGGGGGCATCATGGCATCATTCGTGCGAGGCTTTGACTGATTGACAAGGCAATGGTTTACTCAGTGTGCATATGGAGAAACGCAATGTAGTGGTTCTTGGGATACTCAAGAATATGGAAAGCTAGACTTAGACGAACATGGCTGGGTTAAGTCGTTACCTGCTCCTGAAGACTCTCCTGAATATACTCGTGTCAGTACAGTAATGTTTACAGATTTTAATGCTAACTATCTTGGAGGAGAGTACGTTGTTTTGTACGATGGGGAAGGGACTATAGAATATCAGTGGCCTGCTCAAAAAGATAAATTAAAATCAACTCTGAGAAGAAATGTAATTAATGTAAATCCATCTCAAGGTGGGATATATCTGACAATTACTTCTACCGTTACTCATAAAACTGGTAACTATATTCGCAACATTCGGGTAGTTCCAGCAAAGTATGAAAACCTCTAGCAATCACAAATATTTAATCCTGATTTTTTGGAAAAAACTAATAAATTCACAGCCTTGCGTTTTATGGATTGGATGAAAACCAATAATTCCAATCAGAAAGAATGTGTAGATCGACCCAAAGTAGAAGATTATACTTATCCAAAAAGCGGTGGATTCCCAATAGAAGTTATGGTGGCTTTTTTATAGATAAAGATAAAAATCCAGCTTTAGCATTCCCTGCACAACAAGTTAAGTGCCCTAAAGAATGGAGCAATCCTGAAAGAGAGGTGGAAAGAGTTCCCGAACCTTCTACTCTATTGGGTTTGTTGGCATTGAGTGCGATTTGTGGCTGTTCAGTGGTAAAGGGCAAAAAAAAGATTTAACTCAACCATTTGCTTCAGATTTAGAAGAGTTGAGAATTTTAGCCGGGATACCCACCGCAGTCTTACCGGAGGGAATATCTGATAGAACCACAGCATTGGCGCCAATGTTGACATCATCGCCAATAGTTACACCACCCAGGATTTTTGCTCCGGCACCGACATTGACGCGATCGCCCAATTTCGGAGCCTCGAACGGGCGATCCAGGTAACGATTGCCGATAGTTACACCTTGTCGGATATAACAATCATCGCCAATCTCGCAATATCCGTGAATTACGATGCCATGTTGGTGTTCAAAAATAACGCGCCGTCCCAGCTTCACCGTATAAGGTAACTCAATTCCATAACTGTTGCGAATTTTTCGATACAACATCCGGTAGAGAATGCTAAAAGGTGCCCGCAGTATCTTCGGTGCAATTTTCATTCTCCACACACCAAATCGCTGCACCGCAACGGCTCTAAATCCTGGTAGCGTCCAATCCCGTCCGTGAGCAATCCAATCTTCTTTAATTTGTTCCCAAAGCCCCAGATCGGTAGTTTCTGGCTGTTTTACACTTGATATCAGTTCGGGTTGCGTGACCATAAATTTACCTTTGCTGCACTATTTCGATGACAAAGTTGTGTTAACTACTGGCTCAAGGCGCGTAGTACTTAATAAATTTCCCTTAAATAACACGCTATTACGTAGAAAATCTTCAAGCAGATTTGGCGGATCGTTATCCGGCTTGCCTTGAATGACTCGGCGCAGCCGCCAGAAAGCAAAGCCCAAAGCCCAAACAGCGTCAGCTAAAGCCGCCTTCAACCAACCATAGTTTTTCAAAAAATATCGGCGTCTAGAATCAAACCAGTATTGAGGCAGACGCTTGGGTGGACGCTTGGTGTCCGTCACCCCAGAACTTTGCCCGACTAAATGGACAACGCGACTTTGAGGCACATACCAGCAACTCCAGCCAGCTCTTTTTGCCTGCAAGCAAAAGTCTGTTTCCTCGTAATACATAAAATATTCTTCATCGAGCAAGCCCACCTGCTCAAACACTTCCCGGCGGACAATCATGCTTGCTCCAGCTACCCAATCCGTTCGAGTTGCAGCTTCTGGAATCGGAGGCCAAACTATCCAATTTGTCAATAATTTCGACACCGCACCCAGACGTAAGCCGGAATCAAGTTCGCTGAGTACCGTATGGAAGCGAAAAGCAGAACACTGGGGCGTGCCATCAGGATCTTCCAAGCGGCTACCAGCAATTCCCACGTCGGGATGAGAGTTCATAAAGTCCACCAGCGCCTGTAAGGCTCCGGGGCGGACAATTGTGTCTGGATTGAGCAACAGAAAGTACGGGGGTGAAGCGGGTGACTGTAGGGCGGCGCGGATGGGAGCGTTGTTACCGAAAGCGTAGCCGCCGTTGCGATCTAATGGCATCAGCGATACCCATTCGTTCCAGCCTTCGGTGTCAATTGCAGCGGCAATTTTTTCCACAGAGCCGTCACCGGAAGCATTATCAGAAACAATAACGCGGGTATCAGGGAGACTTCGCACTTCATCCACCAAGGAGTGCAAGCAGTCAATGGTTAAATTGGCTGTTCGGTAATTCAGGATGACTACGAGTAAATCGAGCCGATTGTTTGATTCTATCGAGTTAGACATAAAAGCTATTACTCTTTCAAACTTTTTATTTTGCAACTTTCTTGCTTAATTGGGTAAATGTTTTTTGATTAACTCGCTACGCTGATGAAAAATAGCTAGAAAAGGAACGGGTACAACGAGTAACATACCTTTTTTTTCTACCATATAGCCACCGAGCTAACGGCTCAATTGAGTAGAATTAGTTGGTTGAAGTACATTGCTCTCTAGTGCTTGTGGAGCTTTGTACTCGATGATTTGATGCTGTTTGTTGAATAAGCGATCGCGGTGAAATTTCACGACCCCAAAAACTTGAGGAAATGCCGACACCGCGCAAGATAGCCCCCAAGCTATACTATCAACCCAAGCAAACCCACGTTTTCGCGTCTTGTACGTTGTCAGCAGTGCCGACAGAGGATAGCGACCAAAGGCGAGCAAGGAAATTCCCCCTGTAGGAAGCATTAGTGCCAATGCTGCTAAGGGCAGGATTAGACCCCAAAGCCAGCCGGAACGTATTTCTTTGGCATACATACATTCTGGAGATGCCCCATGTATGTAATAACCCTGGGCATAGGCATGTCCGCAACGTTTGGCACGCATCCACCACTGGGATAGTCGGTGCATGTCGGCGTCGTGCAGGGTCATCTCGGCATCCAGCCGTATAATCTTCCATCCCCGCTGGCGTAGTCGCACGCATAACTCAGGCTCTTCTCCGGCAATTACGGTGGGATTAAAGCCAGAAACTTCTGCCAGTGCCTCGGCGCGAATCATCGCATCTCCGCCGCAGCTTTTGGTTTCTCCTACCGGCCCTATCCGCCACTCTACATCGCAGATGCGATTGTAGATACTGCGCTCTGGGTAACGTTCCCGTCGCCAGCCGCATACGGCAGCTACGTTGGGGTTATTGTCCAAGGTTTCGGCGGCGGCTTCCAGCCACCCTTTGACAACTTCGCAGTCCCCGTCGATGAATTGGACGTACTCGACTTGGGGGTATTTTTCCCGCAGCCGCTCAAAGCCAGCATTGCGCGCTCTTGCGGCGGTGAAGGGAACTGACATGTTTAATTCGACCACTTCAACATTGCGATCGCGTGCCACCTCGCAACTTCCATCGGTAGACCCGGAGTCTACATACACCACTGAACCCGATTTATCAACAACCGATTCCAGGCTGCGGATTAAGCGCGAGCCTTCGTTGCGTCCAATCACCACTACTCCAATTTTTTTAGAAAATCTACTCACTTAACTCTCCTGGTAGTAAATAATTTCCCTTTAATTTTAATATTCTTGATTTTCATCGTGTTTCGTGCATCTAATCTATTTGTTAAATTAATTTTGATTTGAATTCCTCTGGCAGCCATCCCACCAACAAGAATTATTATTAATAAATTCCATCAAGGCATTGTATTTAGGCGAGCCGTTTTGCTCCACATATTCTAAAGCTCCCCAGCTTCCCCATTTACTCGGTTGACCTATATCCACAAAGTGCATAAACAGCGTTCCTCCAGCTTTTTTCCAATCATTCAATAACTGTGTATATATGTTATACATTTCCGGATGTCTATTTAATTCAATAAAAAACTTAGTTAGTTTTTCGTTATTTTCCACTCCTCCTGCACCAGTAATGTGCTGCCCCCCTTCATAAGCAACTAATTTAAAATTTTTGTTTTTTGCCACATCTGCATGATATATAAAACGATTATAAACATCTGGCAAACTATCTTTAAACCCAGCTAGTAAACCCCCTTGTTTTAATTGCTGCAATGCTTTACCAAAACCTCCATCCGGTTCGTTCAACCAAGACTCTACCGTGCTGGAATTTTCAGGTAGACCCAACCCCCCACTAAAATATCCAGTTATTGCATAAGCATCTATTCCATGTTGATAACAAGGTTTGTTACCTTCGGCAACCCAATAGGGACAATCTAAAGCGTAATTTTCTAACCCTTCCCATGCTGTTTGAGTCCCCATCACGCATACTACACGATGCTTTTGATCGGCAAAAACACTTTTCCAAATATCGCACACTTGAGCTGTACGCATACCATACCATTGCATATAAGCATCTGCTTTATCTTCTCCCCACCGGGCTTTACCTTGTTTTAAAGCATAATGAGATTGGGGGAATTGCCAATTCCAAACTTCATTAGAAAGCTCTACATAAGCTTTTAGATTCGGTTCTAAAGTATCTTTAACTGTCTGAGCAAACTTAGTGAGATATTCATCATTAGCCTGGTGTGGCATATTGAACCACGGGTCAGCTTTGAGTTTATTAGATAAAGCAACCATGATTTCTATCGGCACTCCTTTAGTTGCATAGGAAGCCGTTTCTAGTCTAGGTCGGTCAGACCATTCTTTCTGATCTGAATGATTTGTTTTCATCCAGTCCATGAAGCGCAATACTCTAAAATTTTTAATTTTATCTATAAAAATTGGGTTAAATATTTCAGCTTTATAATTGTTTTCATACTCAGACTTGATCGCTCTAATGTTGCGGATATAATTACCCGTATTTTTAGGATCGGTAGAAGCGATCGTCAGCAGTATACCGCCGCCTCCTTTTGCATCTACATCAAGCACATCCCTTCCAGAGCTTGAGGCAGCCGTATCTTTTTTGGCATCAAAACCATATTCAATCGTGCCTTCCCCATCATACAAAACCACATATTTCCCAGAAGGATAACGATTGGGTATTTCTCTTAATAACAAAGTACTTACACGAGTATATTTAGGAGGTTCTTCTGGACTTGGTAAAGACTTAACCCAGCCATTTTCGTCTAAATTTAACAGATTATATTCCTGCGTATCAAATTCTCCATTACAACCTGGATCTCCACTCACGCATTGAGTAAACCATTGTCTAGAGGATTTAAAAGCATCTAGAAACGGCAACTCAGTTGACCAGTCAGCAATACCATTAAGACCTATTCCTAAAGGGGAATTCAAATTAGGAATATTGCTGACTGTCGCCACAGCTATTTTGTTGTTTGCATTAAGATTTTGCTCAAGGGAACTATTGCTAAATAAATTTGGCGAAAATCTCATCAAAACTACACTCATTAATAGCCCAACTAAAAAGGCTAATATGTTGTTTTTTTTAAGCCAATGGAATAGAGACATATGTTTAACTAGCTTGACTGTTATAAGTTGACCTCAAGTCAATCAATTTCAATTGGGCTAGTTTGGTCTTGCTTGGGCTAGGGAACGCCGGGATACCGATAAGCGAGTCCCCGTAACTCGTTTAGTTTTTGCTTCTTTCAGCACCAGCCCTGATACCGCCCCACTGATAATCGCAAAAATCGGGTTAGTCATAGCGTTCAAGATACAGTCCAGCATGTACAACGGCAAGCACATAGCCAGCACAGCTGCGGGCGCTACTTTGGGATGAGACCAAGTACTAGCTGGATAACGTAGTATGAACAAGCTTGTAGGGGGCAGTAACAATGCCAATGAGATGCTAACCAGCCCGAATAGACCGTTAATACCAAACGCAATTATCCATAAACTATCAGTAATTGAGACATCGACGATATCTCCTTTCCAATCCGGCGCGAATACACGGTTGCGTCCGTAGCCTCCCCAGCCAAAGATGATCCGCTCCCGCGCCCTTTTTCCCAGCATCTCTTCATTATCAATTCTAAAAGTTAAGGATTGGGTTCTTTCTGGATTAGTATATTTAAGCGAAATTTGCTCAATCTGATCGCGAGGAACGGTTCCGGTCACCCCCATGTACATGTAAAATGACATAGCTGCAATTAAAAGAAAAACTGGGAAAGAGGTGCGAGCCCATTTGCCTGTAAACAAGAAAAGAAGCCCTAATACGAGCAATAGGTACGCACCAGTGGCTTTCACCAATACAAATGTAATCAGTAACACAAATACAAGCCAGTTCATGGGAATTCCCCACAATTGCGTGATGACTCTAGTTCGCCACAGCCAAATACCTGCTAAGGTTGCTGTCATCATCCATACGCCCACCATTAAACCGCTTTCCATAAACACCGCTGGCCTATATCCCCCATAGCGAATTGACATCATAAAACTTGTACGAGGGTCAGCAAAGCCGTATAACATTTGGTGCAAATTTATCGACAGGCGGGTTTGAAACAAGCAAAAAGGAACATATGTTAACCCGCCAATGAATATCCCCATAGCCATCTGGCGCATCCCAGGCAAAGTCCCAAGATATATCCGACCCAGAAAATAAGGCATTCCCCAGGTCATAGTTGTATCGAGGCTAGTCGCAAGCCCATCGTACAAGCCCAGGTCATTCGTGAGTGATGAAGCCAAAGGGCTTAAGCACCAAGTCAGCATCGGCAAGTCAGCCCAACCGAGTTTAAATGAAGTAATGCGTCCTACATCGTTGACCAAGGTAACCAGCAGAATGCCATAGCAAGTTACGTTCATCTTGGTGATATCTGGGATGCCTGGTAAGGGATAATTTATGGTTGGAAGAAATAACCATCCCACGATGAAACTGATAACGACTGCCCGCTGAGGCGGAAACCGTTGGAATAAATAAAAAACAAATGGAAACCAGGCTAGTACTACCAGGAAGGCTTGGGGACTATACATAGATCTAGGCTTGCTTTTGCATGACCATAAATTAACACCCTTTGGGTTTATTACGCTGCATAATAATGGCTAATGGCTAATTGCCTTTTTACCATCAGCTTAGGGTGCGTTACGGCGACTATAATTTTGTTTAAAATTCAGATATGTTACCAAAAGCGCCAAACGCACCTTAGCCATTATCTATTTCGCCGAAATAAATTTCTACTTTTTCTTCAGCGAGTTTCCTAGATCGAGCAAAATCGGAGGGATTAGCTTTTTGAAAACAGTTTTGAATGTCATGGGTGAGGTTTCTTCTTCCTGTATTTCCTCTCCGTTTCTAGCTTTGAATATGGTTGAATGCTCGGTATGGGCAATTTCTTCAGCAGGTCGTCCGTTGCTGTAGTAGTATAGCGCCAATGACTTCCGCGTCCACCCCTCTGGACAAGTCAATGGATCGGGATGTCCGTGATATGAGAAGTCCGTTGTACTGAAAATGACACAGCGATTAAAAATGGGTAGAATCTTTTTCTCGCAGCGCGTCATATCTTTATCCCATAGTTGTATGTGACCGCCATATTCTTCTTTCCAATCTTTGTTGAGATAGAGTAGAAGATTTAAGCGGCGATCTAGTTTAAGCCTGGTATGCCGATTGAAATCGACATGCATTTTTAAGTACCCGCCTCTTTCTATCTGATGAAGACCCCCACCGACAAAGTGGGGATCGGGGATGAGGCCATTAATACCTGTGAGCTTTTCTAAAAAACTCATAAAAGTTGAAGAATTGAACTGGTACAGAAGAAATCGCGTAGCATCTCCCATTTGCAATTCAGAAGTAGAGGCTAGTTTTTTTTCTGACTTATTTTCAAATTCTTGCCACTTAATCTCACCAGGTTTTGGAAATTCCTTAAGGACATCGTTTAATACATACTCCGGCAAAAAGTCATCGATGACAATATGCGGAAATGGCTGAGCATTGATGTATTGCTCGCGATATTTATCAGCTAAATTTTCTAAGTAAACTGGATCGAAACGAAACATCTGCGTTGTTGAAGTCATAATTATCCTCGCGAAGGTTTACTACAAAGGCAAGCGAATCACAAACAATAGGCACAGCACAATCTGACCAAAAGTTCTGGTTAACATAACTAGAGATGTGCTTTCTCTGTTATAGATCAGAGTCAGACCAGCCGCCACTACAAACATCGCTGCAAGTCCATACCATACAATTTTTTGTTGCTTTATTTCAAGAATTATGTAACTGAGTTTCTCCACAAAGCGCGCCAATAAAAAGCTTGAAATTAAAACAGCGATCGCTATCATCCCATAACTCAATAAACTTACTCCCGTTCCTCCCATGTTAGTCACTAAGTAAATCAGGAAATAATGCACTGGCACTACTGCTAAGGAAGCAATTCCTTTGAGCGATAAAGCCTCTTGAACAATATTTAATCTCCCTTGTCTGCACAAGGCTAATGTTCCGGCAATACTGACTAAGAGGATGGCAAAACTTATTATGTAAAAACCCAAACTCACGGTTCCCCAACGAAAGAAAGATGAGCCGCGTTGTAGTAAAATAAGACTAGCGATCGCTGGCAGTCCCGCAACCATTAATAACCCAAAAACCACTCCCAATCTATGGGTTTGTATGTAATCCCTATAACCCATAGCAGCCGCCCCAACAATGTAACCTGCCAATGGATAAGCCATCCAAGGTGAAAGCGGGTAAGATATTCCTGAGATGCCAGAAGTGCCAATTATCCAATCTAGCAACCACCAACCTCGTTGATCGTATCCCCAAGAATGAATAATTGGCCCGATCAAGTAACGGATGATAAAAATCCCCACAAAACCTATAATGCAATAAATTAGCGGTGACTTAGATCTTCTAATCAATTCCAACACTAAACTCGAAAGACCTATAAATCCAAGGAACTCCAATCCCAGCAATCTGCCGTTACTCCAATGAATTAGTAAATCTGCCAGCAATAGTATAATTAATTTATTAACAATTACATACCAATGACCTAACTTTTTCTTCTGGCTTGACTGGATGCCGTAGCCCAAACCTGTTACGAAAAAGAAAAGCACTGGCGCAAAACTGCTAATAAATAATAAACTTCCCCCTAATGTGCCATCGATCGCATTGGGATGCAGCGTATTGTATCCTACATGATTAACTATCATCAATAGCGCAGCCAAGCCTCGCAAAACATCTAGCTCTTTCCAATGTATAGTCACTTTAGAAGGATGGTTGTTTGTCATATGTGTATTTTAGACATTTTCTCAAACCCTCATACCCGTTATTGTCTGTAGTTTCATCCATTTCCGCAAGCGGCGATTAGATAAAACCCACGACATTATTCTCCAGTTTGAAAATATATATCGCATTGCCTTATTTTTAGACAAAAATATAGACGTAGATGGTGTTTTTAGATATCCGAAACTAAATTCACTGCTCCATCTTTTCTGAAATTTTGTTCGTAAGTCCCAAAAATCTTGGTTTAAATTCCCTCGACTCAAATGTGTTATATGAAAATCAATCACATAGCATGAGTATCCTTTCACAGTTGCATTAAGGCATAGGTCTGTTACATAAAGATGAAAACCGCTCAATTCCGAGGAACAAGCAATATTTGCAGAAGACTTGATGACAAAAAAATTTTCATCAAGTGAGTAAACTTTTTGTGGAAATCCAGCATCCCATAGAGGCGTATTATGTGGATCTGTTATTTTTACAATATGCTCATAGTTATTGTTTATCCCAGAGTTTCCCGCAACCGCCCAATTAGGGTCAAGTTGATCTAACTCTTTTAAAACTTTGAAAAGTTGATCGAATCCATGTCCTTGATTTATCAGTACATCTTGATGACAAAAAATGATATAGGGTTCTTCTGTATTAGCTAGAATATAATTGATTGTGCTGTAGGGTTCGTAAATATTGCTTTTGGAGTTGTCAAAAACTGAATATCGACACCTACTATCATCAAATCCTGCTTCAACGAATGAAGATTTCATTTCTTCGTATTGTTCTAATTTATTGGCGATTGTACAAATGTGAAACAGCTTCATTTGGTTCCTCCTTAATTCTTTTCATTTCGCATTTATTAGTTATAACTAATAACTCTTTAAATACGTTAATTTGTTAGCTAAATAGCAAATTAATCCTGAATTTTTGTTTCCCTAGATTTTTATCCTTTTTACTAAAATATTTGATCTATAGGCAACCCCCAACCTAAAATATATCGAGCTAGCAACACACAACCTAGAAACTCTAACAATAGTACAGTCGCCACAATATCCTGTTCCAAACAAATTAATCCTTCACGCCAAAGACCATACATGTTTACCGCGTATATAGGAAGATCGTAAAAGGCGATGACAAACATAGCCCCAACTATGCCAAATTGGAAAAATACCAGCGGTAATCCGATGCTGATAGCCACAAAAGTGAGGATGTAACCTGGAGGTTGATAATGAGATTTTCCCAGAGCTAAAAGGGCGGGGCTAGTTGTACAATACAGCGTGGTATGCCATATGCCTAAAGCAATGATCGGCACCATCCAACCAGCCTCGTGGTAATTGCTTTTATACAAGATAAAAACCAGGCGATCGCCAAACCCGATCAGCAATGACAATCCTAAAGCTAAACCCACAAGCAGCAGTCTGCGGTTCTTGAGAATTTTGGCTCGAAACGTTTCCCGAGGCAAGTCAGCCAGCTTGGCAAAAGATGGAAAAATCACTTTGTTACTAAGAGCTAAAATGACTTGGCGCGGTATGTCAGCAAGAGTAAAAGCTATGCCGTAAATCCCCAGCATCTCAAGCGATATCAATTTACCTAAAATCATCCGATCCGATTGGGAAACGAAAAAATATAAAGCTGTTGAAACGAAGATCCACTTCCCAAAAGAAAAAATATTTTTGAGTGCGTCTGTATCCCAGGTAAAGCGGTTAGTTTGATCTGGAATTAATCGATGGCTCCACACCATTTGCACTAATGCCGATGCAAAGCCGCCTATTACCATAGCCCATACAGTTGGATTAAAATAAGCGCTGATAATCGTTACACTTATCGAGGTAACTTGTCCCGCCAGCTCGTAAACCGCTAATTTACCAATTGTCACTTGGCGATTGAGCGTAAACAAGGCAGTAGAGTTGAACCCAGAGATAATTGCGTTCAAACCAACAACTGGCAGCAACAACAAAAGCCGGGGTTCTTCATAGAATTTGGCAGCGGGCCAAGCGAGCAAAACGCTACCAATCCAAAGACAAATGCCGCGAATAACTTGTATAGTCCAAGCCGTATTGAGAAAATCTGGGTCATCCCCCCGCTTATTCTGAATGATGCTGGGACCGATGCCAACGTCTGAGAACAGGTTCAGGCCGATGATGAAGACATAGACTAAAGCTATGAGGCCGTATACTTCTGGCAAGAGCAGGCGAGTCAAGATCAGGTTGCTGCCAAGTCGCAGGATCATACTCATCCCGTAGGCAGCAAATGTCCAAGCTGCCCCGCGAATTGCAAGCTGTTTAATAGATGACACGATCGCGTCTCCGAGTGGGGAAACCAAACTTGTGAGGGAGCAAAATATTTTTACACATCAGTACTCAGTTACTGCTATTAGGGTAGATGTTGACATAGACAACGCTTGGTGAGATACCAAGCGGTGACTTCTAGATGTTAGAGCAAAACAAAGCTGCCAATTTGCTTGCTTCCTTCACGGCGTCGTGCTGCTTAGCGACGCGCTCTGCCCCAGCGCGCCCCATCTGTTCTAGCTTTTCCACAGGGTGCTGCAAAGTGACGCGCATCACCTCCGTTAAGGCTTCAACCGAGCCAGCTGGCACTAGCCAACCGCAGACACCTGGTTCTACAAGTTCCGGAATACCAGCGACATAGGTGCTGATGACTGGACGCCCTAATGCTAGCGCTTCCATCACCACTACTGGCAACCCTTCGGCAAAACTAGGTAAAACCATTGCCCGCGCCGCTAGAATCTGTCGCTGAACTTCAGAGTTACTCGCCCAACCAGTTATTTCTACTTGGTCTTGAAGACCTAGTTGTGAAATTAAAGTTTCAATTTCAGGCCGCAATGGGCCATCGCCCACTAAGACTAGCTTAAATTTCAATCCTTCGGCAGCTAACTGAGCAGCTGCTTCAAGCAAGAGTAGGTGACCTTTCTGTTCGCTCAATCTACCTATACAGGCTAAGCGGGGAGTGTCTGGTACGGGGGTATGGGGTTGAGATAAAAATATCTTATCTACACCACAATGAACGACGTGGATTTTTGACCAATCTGAGCGATCGCACCACCTTAACAGCTGGCTTTTGCCAAAATAGCTTACCGCCACCACAAAAGCCGCTCGCTCGATCTTTTCTCCTAAAGATAGCGCTTTTGGCGCGTCGAACTCTTCCGGGCCGTGTACGGTAAAGCTGTAGGTTGGCCCGCCCAGGACGTGACACAACATCGCCACCGTGGTCGAATTCGTCCCAAAATGGGCGTGTATGTGTTTTATGCCCAACTTGGAACACCAACCCAGCAGCACGCAAGCCTCAGCCAGGTACGCGAAGTGATACAAAATGTTACGATCTGACCTGCTGCTGGTTTGTAGCATTAACCACAAAGCTTTGAGCCAAGCCACAGGTCGCGTCAAAGCCGTATTGAGCAGATTAACCAGTAAGCCTGCAATCCCAACTCCCAGCACGATCCGCGTTTTTTCTAGCTCCAGTTTGTCCGCTTCGTCCACCAGTTCCGAGCCGCAGGAGCGAAGTGCAAATCTTGCCACTTGAAGACCGCAAGCTTCCAGTCCGGCGATTTCTCGCCGAATAAAGCTGTGGCTGACTTTGGGATACTGATTAACTAGATAGGCTATAGTCATCAGTCAAATTATAGGAAAGTCACAGGCAAATTATAGGCAACCCAAAGCCAGAGAATTTTATCTTTACCTGAATTTTACAATCCCATACCAGTTAAGATCGTGTTTAAAAAGATCTGTTCAAGATCTGTTAGGGTGGAACCGATCGAGCATTGCCGATCCAGGCGATCGCCACTGCAACCCGATCGCAGCGCCACTATCAACCCTGGGAAGAATGCGAGCGATCGCTGTCACTTTTTTTACTAGCTCTCAAGAGTCACAATATAAAGATACCGTTGTTTTCCCTCCCAAGGAAAAGGCACCCGCCATCTTCCTCACCTATACTCGATGTGAGTGGGTGAAGATCGATTAAGTCAGCGGCAGGCTGAGTCAGCAAATCGGCATAGCAATTGACAAATGGTTAAAGATAGCAGAGCGTTGCAGCAATTACCATCAGAAGACCTTGAGGAGTTTAATGCTCCGCCTTCAAAAGGTTTGAATCTGCGTCCCTTTATCAGGACGCTCCAGCGGCAAGCGTTTTTGGTTACCGGGATAGCGGGAGTAGTAATGTTTGCCTCTCTGAATTCCGGCGGCAAAGAACCTCCCACCTATGAAGGTAGTTTTCGGCTTTTGGTAGAGCCAATCACATCAGAAGCTAAAATGGCTGAACCAACTTCACTGACGCGCAGTGGAGGAGGATTGCCTGACGATAGAGCTTTTAGCCTGGACTATCCAACTCAGTTGGAGATTTTACAAAGTCCGGCAATGCTATCTGCCATTACCGAGCAAGTGAAAACTCAGCATCCCAAGTTTACCTCCAATCAACTTAAAGAAGGACTCATAGTTCAAAGGATCGGGCAAGATTCGTTTACCAAAACAAAGATTATTGAGGTTAAGTATACAGGAGAAAATCCAAAAGAAGTTGAGTCGGTTTTGAAGAAAACGGCTGAAAAATACTTGAAGTATAGTCTTGATGAGCGCAGAACTCGCATCAGTGAAGGAATAAAATTTATTGACGACCAAGTGCCTGAATTACAAAATAGAGTAAATCAATTTCAGGCACAGTTGCAAGTGCTACAGCAAAGGTACACTTTGATCGATCCAAAAGCACAGGGTAGTCAATTATTCGATCAAGTTCGTAAAATAGCTGATGACCAATTACAAGTTCAAAGGGATCTACAAGAGCAAAGAATTCTGTATGCAAACCTTCAGAGACAATTAGAGCTAACACCAGACGAAGCACTGGCAGCATCGGCGTTAAGTCAAGACCCCAACCGCACTTCATTACTGCAAAAATTACAGGAAGTAGAAAGTCAAATTGCAACGGAAGCTGTTCGCTTTACGCCTAATAGTCCCAATATTCAAGCTTTACAGGAAAAACGACAAAATTTACTCAGATTAATGAATCAAGAAACCCAGCGAATTTTGGGACAAAATGCCACAATTAAAGCCAGCAAACCCCAAGTATTATCTTTCCAAAATTCGGTTCGGGTAGGACTAATTGACGAATTGGTTAAGACGGCTAACCAAATTCAAGTCCTAGAGGCCCGGAATCGGGCATTGGTAGAGACTAAAAATGCTTTTGAGCGACAAGCACAGCAATTTCCGATTATTGCTCGCCAGTACAATGATATAGATCGGAAGTTGGAGATTACCAACCAGACACTTAATCAACTTTTGACTCAGCGAGAAACACTGCGCGTCGAAGCTGCACAAAAGAACGTGCCGTGGGAGCTGATTTCCGATCCTCAAATTGAACGCGATGCTGATGGAAATCCAGTAGCAGCTCCCCAAAGTAATAGAAAAAAACTGATGATGGGAGTAGGCGCGGGAATTTTTCTGGGTCTATTAGCGGCTATTCTCTTAGAAAAATTCCGCAATATGTTTTATTCAGTTGAGGATATTAAAGATGCGGTTGAAGTACCGTTTTTGGGAGCAATTCCACTGGATAAAAAGAAAGAAAAATTACCAAAATCAATCGGATTGCTGAAGTGGATGCCCAAAAGTCACGACAGGAATCAAGATAGCTCTAATTTTGCGGAAGCTTTCGACTCGCTATATGCAAACCTGCGGTTTCTCTATTCGGCTCCACCAGTGCGATCGCTAGCTGTTTGCTCGGCTGAAGTTGGCGATGGCAAGTCTAACATAGCTTTACACCTGGCTTATGCGGCAGCAGAGGCAGGCCAGCGAGTCCTCTTGGTGGACGCTAATTTGCGCTGTCCTCAGCTTCACATCAGGTTAGATTTACCAAACCACAGGGGGCTTTGCGACCTACTCAGGCACAAATTATCCCCTAATGTTTTTATCGAGCGATCGCACCAAACAGAAAACTTATTTGTTCTAACTGCTGGGCAACCTCTACCAGACTCTCCCAAACAACTGGCGTCTCCTGCTATGCAGCATTTAGCAGATGAACTTCAATCAAACTTCGATCTAGTTATTTACGACACGCCTAATCTGCTGAATTTTGTGGATGCCAGTTTTATCTCTACCCATACCGATGGAGTATTGCTGGTGGTAAGCGTCAAACAAACTAAAAAATCCGCAGCCATCCAAGCCGTCAGTCAGCTAAACACTTTTCGCTTACCAATCTTGGGTGTAGTCGCTAACTATGGCAAGCCAAAGTCTGCTACTGCCTCCTTTGAGGAGAAACGCCTAATTGGTCAACTAAGTGAAAAACTCACATTAAATTCTCATAATCCATCTCATCCAGAAATGAATAGCAAATCGATGTAGACCATACTATAGCGATAGGCGCTGCTGTATTTTACCAATACTGAAATACTGCGTCTGCTGCTTGGCAAAGTTCAAAATCACAGCCATAAATAAACCGGGGTGCTACGCTCCCGGTTTATTTATATGTGGAGGAAAAAAAGTTTTGTTTTTTAGCGATCGCTCTGTCTTCGTGGGTTGGCGCATTCGCCACTTCATCCAAAACGCCAACACACCTAAAAACAGCAATCCCATTACCCCAATCAGAGGGTTTCCATCAACCCCTGTAATCCAGTCGGGAACCTTACCAGAATATTGCACTAACTGGCCTACATTGATAATGTAATAACCCCAAACCAATCCTGAATGCAGCCCAATGGGTAGTCCAAGACGCCCTTGACTACCCTGCTTTGCCCAAACCATAGTTAAACCAAATAGCACCAGGGCTGGAAATGTGGGCAAGCTGCGAAGAATCACTTGTAGGGGTTTAAGAAAATGCAGCAGGGCAAAAATCACCGCATCTGCCCAGATCGCTACGCGGGGGCGGTAATCCCTTTGTAGCTCATCTAGCAGCCATCCCCGGAACACCAACTCCTCTGCCAATCCAACTAACAGAGCGCTCCCTAACCCTTCTAAAATTACTCTGGGAAAGGAATCCTTTAGCTGCTGCCACACCAGCCACCCCAATATCCCTTCTAGCCCAAATAAACTCAGTATCAAGAACAGTCCAATAGCCAATCCAACCAGCAGTTCTAAACCATTCTGCCGCGTTGTCACCAAACCGTAGCTTTTGAGCAGATCGGGTTGTCGGTAAACTTTCTGACCCCAAAATCGCACCAGGACGAGAAATTCTGCGAATAACAGCCCCATCGTCAAGATAGTGACCGAGTTTTGGTCGCGCCCTAACCAATAAATTGGCGCTGCTACCGGCACCCAGAGCAAAAGCAGGGTGAACAAAAACACAACCAGCCTGATCGGGGCAGGGCGACTGGCTAAACGGTAATGGTTCAGTGGCAAAAATTCTAGCCTTCTTTGCTATTCTTCAGGTTCAATCGTACTGGTTAAGCCGTGATTTTTCAAAGTTTCGCAGTAAAACTCAGCATGTTCTTGCGCGCAGGTAATCACCAAAGCAATCCCGTTCGTGTGGGCTTCCATCATAATACTGACGGCTTGGGGTTGGGTGAGATTGGGTACTGTTGTCAATAATACCTGTACTACGTACTCCATTGAGTTGAAGTCATCGTTATGGAGTAAAACGCGGTAGCGAGGTGCAAGTTTACGAGACGTAGAACGCTTTTCAAGGGTCTCGACAGACACGGCTCTATCCTCCCCGTCAATTTAATACAATTGAGTAACTCATTACTGACCCGTTGTTAGCAGCAAACGGCTCGATTTTGATCTTAGCTTTAAAGTACTTAATATTTAATTTATACCATTCAAGTCTTGCTGTAGCTACCTAGCTGGCAATTTGTCAGCCCAACTCCATCTAACCTGTATCCAACCTCAATCGCGAGTGGACTGGCTATACCAGCGGGAGAGGCTGCTGCCATCAGTAACAAGCCACAATTACCATCTACAGTACAATGATCGGGAGACAGCACCGAGACCGCTTTTTTTGTCAAGTAAGCAGCGATGGGTTTTAACTGTAACTTTCAGCCTAGCCAAATTGTTTGTCTAGAGCATGAGGGAACTTGCCTGTACGCAGAAGTGATTCAGATCGTAGAATCGCGTCAGTTGTGTTGGGTACGCCCCTTAATGCTGGCGACTGCCCCATTGGATGTCGAGCCAGTGCCACAGCCGCCTATTTTACATGACCTGCGACAAGGTGCAGATCTGCTTTGGCCTTTAAGCTTGTTCCGCACTACCCTCGATACTGAAGCTATACCACTTTTGGCTCAGCTACAGGCGTTAAAAGCTCAATCTGAGGGATGCCAGTTAGCACACAGACAACTCAGCCATTTCGTCCGCCAAGTGTGGCAAGCTCACCAAACCCAATTTTAGAGAGTTTTTAAGTTATCGAAAAATGCGATGAAATGTCCGTGGATTTAGCCAAAGTATATTAAAACCAAGTGAGAGGAGATTACACCCCACAAAACTCTGAACCACTTTTAGTAATCAGAAATTAAGCTCTTTAACTCTTAAGCTGTTACGCATTTAATTTGTACATAGGGAGCTGGGGGAGCTGGGGGAGCTGAGGGAGCTGAGGGAGCTGAGGCAGTCAGGGAGAGGGTTTGGCAGTTTTATCCCGATATTAGAAATATACAAATTAGCTGCGCGTTAGCTTATCTATTGAGTTAGTGATTCTTAGTTGACTAGGAACTTTTGTCACGTTTCTCCCTAGCAAGATTATCAACAACTAGGCACCAAAGCAATCCTACCAGCATCCATCTCATCCATTAATAATTCCAGCGCCTCGTAATCAACATCAGAAATATAACCTAGTCGCGTCAGTTCATAGTTAATTTCATTCTCAATATCTGGAGTCAATCGCCTAATCGAAATAGCTTTTTCTACCAGTTGACGAATCGCGTTTTTAGTTTCCACGGTTATGGGAGGTAACTCTTTATAATATAAAAATTTTCCCGTTTCTGGTTACCTGTTGGGGTGATCTGGTACTTTTGCTTTTAGTGATCTTACTCACAGGTGGCTTTAACCTTGGCAGTGAGGAGCAGCTTTTAAGTTGAAATTAAAAAATCTATATCAAATATACAGGGATTGTTGCTGTTAAGAGGTACAGCATTACTGATATTGAGGAAGATAGCGAAGTAATTAGTTCTATTTCCCCAGCTCCCCCAGCTAGTAAGTGTACCTCATCCGAGCGCAACCCACTGTATATTTACACAATCTGGCGCCAAGCAGTTTTAATCGAGTTTTTCGATGCTATCGACAGAAGGAGAATAATTGCAAGCATTAATATTAACACTGAAAACATTTAAACTCAAATCAATTTTTTTAATATTTGACAACCGTATTTCATCGTAGATTTCTATGGTTGTTAATAACCAGGTTCGCGTTTTTACTGAATGCAAGCCAAAACCATGAAAATTGGTGAATTTTCCGTAAATAAGCTTTCAAACGCTGAAATTAGCTAGTTGGGGGCTGTCACAGGTAAGGAGCATAAGTTGTTAATTTTAGCATTAAATACTGTCTAGATTGACGCACCTGGGCTAGAACTGCTACGGAATTCGCCCTTAAAGCGGGAATTGGGGAACATTCGGACTTGTTTTTGAATCGATCTGGATTGGCGCTATATTGCCTAAAATCATTCTTTCGATAGAAATTTGGGAAAAGGAGGCTTGCTAACTTGGTGATTTCTGAATCTAGCGGTTATACTGTTGTGGCTTGAGGTTCGCGCTGAGTCAATCAATTGAAATCAATTTTTTGTATAACCGCATACTTTTTAGCGAACCAAGCTTGCTGAAAACTTTAAGCAAATGGGGTCGAACGATGAAGATTCCGTAAAAACCCTCAAACCGAGTAGTCGATACTCGAAACCAACGTTAACGTCAAAGGCATCTGATGCCATTGTTTGTCCATTCACAGGGTTATTGAATTATGCACGCGACGATTGCTAGTTCCCAACTGATAGTTATCCGGCCTCAAGGCCATCTTAATGCCGCCAACGCACCTGAATTTGGACGACAGCTAACATCTGCGATCGCAAAGGATCGGCCTACTGTAGTGTTGGTAGATATGGAACAGGTGGAGTCTTTAGATAGTGCTGGTCTAATGGTCTTGGTTTCTGCTCTTAGTCAAGCTCAACAGCAGAACTATCAATTTAGCCTTTGTTCGCTTTCAGCCTCAATTCGGATTATTTTTGAGCTAACTCAGCTGGATCGGGTGTTTGAGATTTTTGCCAATCGCGCTGCCTTTGAAGCCGCGCTCAAATCCTAAGTAAGGCTAATTCAGCCTGCTTAAACCAAGATTGAGGCTCGTGCGTGATTCTCTGTTATGTCGCGGCTAGCGGATTGTACTACGGATAGTTGAGCGATCGCACCCACACCAGCCACAGTCGATAAAATCCTCTCGACAGTTTAATTATCGCCAATCTACTATGGCCTTGCCTGCTATCTCGCCTGTAATGGGGCTGTAGCAGTGTTTTGGCCTGACTACAGGAAATTAACCACATTTTTTCCCGCACCTGTCACAGACAACAGCGATTATGATGAACTAATAGGGCAGCCAAAGTACTGCCTCATGCCCCAGATTCCCATTTGTCCCCAAAGCTGGGGAAGTTTATGGAGCGGATGTTTTCTGGGGGATGGCAGAGGTTTCAATATTTGATCGATGCCCCTGTCGCTGGAATTAAACGATAAGAGAAGTACCCGTGGCAGTCGCAGTAGAAGCATTACTAACACCTGATATCCTCCGCCCTGCTCGTTACTTGGGCAACGAATTGGGCGCAGTTCGCAAAGCTTGGCATACCGCTGTTGTGCGCTGGGTACTAACTTACCCAGAAGTGTATGAAGTCGGCGCATCTAACTTAGGGCATATTATTCTATACAACATTCTGAATGCCCAGCCGCGACAGTTGTGCGATCGCGCCTACTTACCCGCCCCCGACTTGGCGGCGAAATTGCGGGCAACCGCAACGCCTCTGTTTGCGGTGGAGTCGCGGCGTCCGGTAACAGATTTTGATATTTTGGGCTTTAGCCTCAGTTACGAACTGGGGGCAACTAACATTCTGGAAATGTTAGATTTAGCCGGAATTCCCCTCACCTGGAAAGAGCGAGCATGGGATAATAAGCCCTGGAATGTAGAGCAAGGTAGCTGGCCCTTAATTTTCGCTGGCGGTCAAACTGCCACATCCAATCCGGAACCCTATGCCGACTTTTTTGACTTTATCGCCCTGGGGGACGGGGAAGAATTATTACCGGAAATTGGCTTGGTTTTGGAAGAAGGTAAGGCTGCGGGTTTGAGTCGAAAAGAACTCTTGCTCGATTTGGCTCAAGTACCTGGGGTTTACGTGCCTCAATTCTACGATATGGCAGCAGATGGCTCGGTCTATCCCAACCGCCCCGACGTGCCAAATCGAATTCTGCGGCGAGTAGCGACGCCAATACCTGCCTACTCGATTGGTTTAGTTCCCTACATCCAAACGGTTCACGACCGCCTGGTGGTTGAAATTCGCCGGGGTTGTACTCGCGGTTGTCGCTTTTGTCAACCAGGGATGTTAACCCGTCCGGCGCGAGATGTGGAACCGGAACAGGTAATAGAATCGATCGAGCAGGGAATGCGGCAAACTGGATATAACGAGTTTTCGCTGCTTTCCTTGAGTTGTTCCGACTATCTGGCGCTACCGGCAGTCGGGATGGAAATTAAAAATCGCCTGAAAAACGAGAATATTTCTCTGTCCCTACCGAGTCAGCGTGTAGACCGATTTGACGAAAATATTGCCAATATTATTGGCGGGACGCGCCAAAGCGGTCTAACCTTTGCTCCGGAAGCCGGAACCCAACGGATGCGGGATATTATCAACAAAGGGCTGACTAACGAAGAACTGCTGCGCGGCGTTAAAACTGCGTTTGAGCAGGGTTGGGATAAGGTGAAGCTCTACTTTATGATCGGCTTGCCGGGTGAAACCGACGCCGATGTGCTGGGCATTGCCGAAACTGTGCGCTGGTTGCAGCAACAATGCAGGGCAAAAGGCAGAAAACCACTGAACTTTAACATCACAATTTCCAACTTTACGCCCAAACCCCACACCCCTTTCCAATGGCATTCGGTGTCAACTGCGGAGTTTGAACGCAAGCAAGAATTGCTGCGCCGGGAATTCCGCCGCATTAAAGGGGCGAAAGCCAATTTTACCGATGTGCGGATATCGGCGATGGAAGATTTTGTGGGACGGGGCGACCGAAGGTTAGCGCCCGTTTTGCGTCGCGCTTGGGAGTTGGGCGCGGGAATGGATTCTTGGTTTGAAAGTTTAGATCAAGCCTTTACAGCTTGGACTGATGCGATCGCTGAATCTAATTTAACCTGGAAATATCGCCTGGTAGAAAACGGCGAATGGGTAATCGAACATGGTGAAGGGTCAAATCTATCATCAGCGCTAGATCAACCATTGCCTTGGGACCACCTGGATACGGGTATCGATAAAAACTGGTTAAAGGCAGACCTGCAAAAGGCTTTAGATGCAGCTACCGTTCCCGATTGCTCGTTTGAGGGTTGTTCCCACTGCGGTGTTTGCGGTACTGATTTTGGTCATAATATTGTCATAGAACCACCGCCTATCCCTCAATTTGAGGGTCACTTTGCACCCAATCAAAACCGGGCAATGCGCCTGCGAGTTTGGTTTGGCAAGCGGGGCGATATGTCCTTGGTCAGCCATCTGGATCTGGTTCGCTTGTTTGACCGCGTGGTGCGACGGGCGTCTATACCTATTTCCTATACGGGTGGGTTCCATGCCGGTCCGCGCATCTCTATCGCCAATGCACTACCTCTGGGTGCGACTAGCGAGGGGGAAGTTGTGGACTTTGAGTTGACCCAGAGAATGGATGTGGCGGCGTTCCAACAACAACTGGTTGCTCAACTGCCGGAAAATATACCTGTCTATCGGGTAGAAGAGATTGACCTCAAGGCAATGGCTGCAACTCGGTTGTTGGAGAAGGCTGAATATTTGATTGCGGTGGCATCTGCTACCAATGCTTCCACCCAAGAGTGGAAAAATTGGATCGAGGCAATTAAGGCTCAGGATGCTATTTGGAGCGAGCAAACTACCAAGTCGGGTCAAGTTCACCAGGTGAATCTGCGCGATCGCTTGTTTGAATTAGATCTGGTAGAGGAGAATATAACCGCCCAGGAGTCGGTCACCCTCCGCTATGTCGGTAACTGCCGTAACGATGGCTCTCAGCTGCGCCCCGACCACTTGATCTTGATGCTGGAACAACTTGCTCAGCAAGATTTTCAGCTACTCCATATCCACCGGCTTCAGCTGCTGCTGGAAGCCTCAACCACCGACTCGTTAAAGGAGTGTGAAACTACAACTTAATACATACTCTCTATACACTTTGCCAGTCATTTTTGGGGAGGTATCAAGGGTAATAGGTTACAATAAAGTTACGCTTAACCAGCGCTGGTCGAGCTAGCTCAGTTAGGTGTGAAACCTATAAGACACGTACTAGAAACTGGTTAATATCAAACTGAATAACTAGGTGGAAAGTCAGACCGTTTAGTGCTGTCTATAGCAGCTAATCCTTGGTCAAACAATGGACGGAGCAATCCGAACAAAGTTAGCGAAAGTGCTAAGGAAGATTTCTGGGAAGATTTTCCGCTAACTTCCCCTGGTACAACTTTGTTTACTTGCGAGCAGATTTGGACGAGGTTTTTAGAAGCGGTGATGGCTCTAAACTTGACTATACGTAGGTTACTGGCTATCCAAAGTTTGAAAAGTTGACCTAGTCTCAAGCTGAGTTATACTGAGTGAAGTTACCTGTATGGTTGGCAAGACCTGCACCAACGCCTGTAGACAAGAAGATGCCGACATCCTTTGTGGACACAGGAAGCAGAATCTCTGGAATTAATTTCTAGTTAATTTCTAGTTAAATGGTGAAACTTATATGCTTAAGTTTAACCAAGTTCTGTTCAGCAGGAACTCAAAGACTTTAGAGCCAGACTACTCGCGAGTGAGTATCTCTAAATACAACTTTTGGCAATGTTAGAAAACCGTGAATACACGGAGATTAACGCTTGACGCGAAGTTTTACCCCGATCGCTTTTTCCCAAATAGGGAGCTTCCTAAAAGAGCACCTATCGTTTATCTGACCCGAGAGGGGAACTTCAACAGCGCGCGTTGGGTTCGTAGAACCAAGAATTCCATGCCTGACCAGGTATGGAGTGATAAAATACTTCATAATGGAAGCGGTTGCGGCTGCTTGAAGCCTTCAGGGTTGTTCTACGGCAGGGGCGCAGAACCACATCTGTTAACCAATGTTTTGAGTGCGATATCTTATAAACAGATTAACGGTTGCGTTGGCGCAGCGTGCTGGAGGCAGATCGCAACCCCTCGTGCGAAAACCCAGCCGCGGTATACGCATTGAAGATCTGAAGGTTTCAGGCATGGTTAATGCGGGCAAACTGCCTAGCCCTATCGGCGACCATTGCTTCTATGAAATTTGCCGCCAGCTAGTTTACTAGCAAGTGCCCCTTACCAGCGGGTTTCTCACAATTGTTTGTACCATTACAGACAGGTTGGCTAAATCCATGCTGACAAGGAATGGCTGCAAGCCTCAGTTGTTATTTCACTCAATCCAATCAGAACTGGATTTGTAAATAGTTGATTCTCCCTTGAGAAATTCAGACCATTTGAGCCACAGTAAAAGGCACATCAAATACAAAGTTTAAGATTTCAATTTGAAAGATGAAATCTTAAATTTGAAATTGTTTCATGTTGTTTGTGCCGCTGTAATCGCTGCAAAATTTAGAGGAATTTGAATGCCAAAGCAAATTATTATCGCTGAACAACATCGCATTGCTGCTGTATTTTCCGAAGATCAAATACAAGAACTTGTTGTTGCCACGGGGACGCACCAAGTTGGTGACATTTATCTGGGAATGGTGGAGAACGTACTTCCCGGTATCGATGCTGCGTTTGTCAATATTGGAGATGCGGAACGGAACGGATTTATACATGTATCCGATTTGGGGCCGCTGCGACTGAAACGCACGGCGGGTGCGATTACCGAGTTGCTGACTCCTCAGCAAAAAGTATTAGTGCAAGTGATGAAGGAGCCGACGGGTAGCAAAGGCCCCAGGCTGACTGGCAACATTACTTTACCAGGACGATATTTAGTGTTGATGCCGTTTGGGCGGGGAGTGAATCTATCCAGACGCATCAAGAACGAAAACGAGCGCAACCGATTGCGAGCCTTAGCTATTTTAATCAAACCAGCGGGTATGGGTTTGCTGGTTCGGACTGAGGCAGAGGGGCGCGACGAAGAAGCAATTATCGAAGATTTAGAAGCGCTGCAAAAACAGTGGGAGGCGATTCAATTAGAAGCACAGTCGGTACGCGCACCGGCACTGCTGAACCGCGACGATGATTTTATTCAGCGTGTTTTGCGGGATATGTACAGCGGTGATGTGAATCGGATTGTGGTGGATTCCCACACGGGTGTTAAAAGAGTCAAGCAACACCTACTCAACTGGAGCGGCGGTAGGACGCCGCAGGGGGTTTTGATTGACCATCACCGCGATCGCATTCCAATTATGGAGTACTTCCGGGTCAACGCTGCGATTCGCGAAGCTCTTAAACCCAGGGTCGATCTGCCATCGGGTGGCTATATCATTATTGAGCCGACAGAGGCGCTGACCGTCATCGATGTCAACTCCGGTTCTTTTACCCGTTCGGCGACGGCTCGAGAAACCGTACTGTGGACGAATTGCGAGGCGGCGACGGAAATTGCCCGTCAGCTGCGTCTGCGGAATCTGGCAGGGGTGATTATTGTCGATTTTATCGATATGGATTCCCGGCGCGACCAGCTACAGGTGTTAGAACACTTTAACAAGGCACTGAAATCTGATAAAGCTAGACCTCAAATTGCCCAACTATCGGAACTGGGACTGGTAGAGCTTACCCGCAAGCGTCAAGGCCAGAATATTTACGAACTATTTGGTACCACTTGTCCGACTTGTGGCGGATTGGGCCATTTAGCAGAATTACCGGGTGAAGGGGAACAAAAGTTAAATACCTACTCTCCTTCTCTGAGTAGTTTCAGAGAAACGACAAAGGAAAGAGAAAGAGAGCCGCAACCTGGGCCTACCTACGCCAAGAGCGAACCTTGGCGCGGTACGACAGACAGAATGGGAGAAGTTGCCGAGCGTTCTCCGTCGGTACGGGAGTACCGTCAGAGCGAGCAGCGGTCATTGCCAGTGACTTCCCCTTACAACAAGAGGGAAGCATTCGCGCCAGAAAGTACCTCTGACCTCGATTTTACTGGTGGTACAGACCTCGATGACCTGGGTCTTGGGTTTCATCCCAATTATCAGTCAGAAGGGGGAAACTCTCGCCGTCGCCGTCGTCGCCGAGGGTTTGGCGACATGGAAGAGGAGTCGAGCGGACGCGGGGGAATGTTTTCTAACCCAGCATCTGCTGATGTGGGGGCTGATTCAGAGTGGGAAAGCGATACCGAACTTCCTTCCCCAGCACCGTCGTTTTCTCCAGCGCCGCTCAAGGTAGGTCGCCCGGAAATATCCGAACGTCAGCGTCCTGTGAAGGCAGAAGCTGCTCCGCCAGAGGTAGTTACGGTAGAAATGACTCCGGAGGAACAGGAGGTTTATGCCCTGATGGGAATTTCGCCTCTGGTGCGCTTGAATCGGCAGGTGAAGAATCCCAAGTCTGCTGTGGTTAATGTCAAGCTGCCGGGACAGGGGAACGATGGTCAAAATGAAGTAGTTTCAAGGGCAAGGGAAGAAGATGCTTCAGAAATGCCGGAAGTTTCTTCTTATGGCTTTGAACCTTCAGATTTTGATGGGGAGCCAGATTTTCAGAGCGAACCCTTGACAAATGTACCATTGCCTGAAGAGGATGAAGAGTCTACTTCGGTAGTTGATTCTAGCGCGGTTCCCACGGAATCTGATGGTGGGGATAGTTTAATCCGACGCCGTCGCCGCCGTCGTTCTTCGGCTGTGGACGTTGATGGCGAGAGGTAAATTCAGGATGGGGAATGAGGAAATAAAAATGAGCGATCGCATAATAAAAACTCATCCCATCACTTTATCTTCCCCCGCATTCTTCACCCCCTCTGCAAGTCTAGTTGCAGGGGTGGATGAAGTGGGGCGAGGATGTTTATTTGGGCCGGTGGTAGCAGCAGCAGTGATTTTACCCGATTGGGCAGTTGAGGAACTGGTTGCGGCAGGTTTAAAGGATAGTAAAAAGCTTACTGCTCTGGGTCGCCAGCGTTTTGCGGAGCAGATTAAAGCTGTCGCGATTGACTATAAAATTGGCTTTGCAAAGGTTGAAGAAATCGACGGGCTGAATATCTTTCATGGGTCGTTGTTGGCGATGAAACGAGCTGTAATTAAGCTGAAGGTAAAGCCAGAATTGTGTTTGGTGGATGGGAAATGGCCTATTCCTCTATTGCCGATTGAGCAAAAAACCCTGATCAAAGGAGATGAGATTTCGCCTGCGATCGCAGCTGCTAGCATTATTGCTAAAGTATGGCGCGATGACTTGATAATGCGTTTTGCTCGCAAGTATCCAGAGTATGATTTAGCCGCGAATAAAGGTTACGGCACTCCCAAACATTTACAGGCGCTACAAAAACATGGCCCTTCGCCCTTACATCGTCGGTCTTTCAGTCCTTGCCGTGTCTGAAAATTGTGAGAATAATTCTAATTTAAATTCCAGATGGGGATTAAATCTGCAATCTAAAATCTAAAATCTGAAATATATCTCTAATGCGAGAGGTTTTCTCATGCTCACGCTTTATCATGCACCAATTTCTCTCAACTCCTGCCGCGTCTGGATTACACTCTTAGAAAAAGGGCTTGAGTTTGAATTGGTAGAGATCGAGTTAGATGGGGAACAGCTGAAACCAGATTTTTTAGCGATTAGCCCTTTTCACCACATACCAGTTTTAGTAGATGATGGTTTCAATATCATCGAATCTTTGGCAATTTTAGATTATTTAGAGGCCAAGTATCCTACGCCGAGTATGTTGCCCAAGGACGCAAAAGATTTAGCTGTGGTGCGGATGGTGGAGTTGGTATCTGTGAATGAGTTATTGCCTGCTATGAATCCTCTATTGCCGGTGTTTTTAGGCTTATCAGGAGATGCAGAAAAAATCGAGCTAGCAAAACAGAAAATTGCATCAGTGCTGAAGTTTTTTGAGAATTTATTAGGCGATCGCTCTTACTTTGCTAGCGAAAATTTAACTCTAGCCGATGTGACTGCTGGAAGTATGATCCCCTTTTTACCGCAAGTTGGCGTGTCTTTGAGCGACTATCCCAAGCTGAGTGCTTGGTGCGATCGCTTAAAATCGCGTCCGTCGTGGCAAGCTACTTACCCAACACCAAAAGTAATTGCAAAGTTTAAATCGATCTTCACAGCTCGAATGATGCCGCAGAAAGCCCCTTAAAGGGCTGGCATCAGTTTAACTGGATCAATCCCGCTATACTGCTTGCAGTATAGCGGGTTTTGCTTAAACGATTGGGTTGTCAACAGGTAACCCCGGCGACTGGATAGAAACAGAATTCTCAGTGTCAGCTGTTGCCCATCGCTGATAGTCAAACAGTAACTGATGCATCAATCGCTGTTTGATTGTCAGTAAAACGCTCTTGAGCAAACTGTTACCCGTTGCTTCCAAAATCGGGGCGGGCGTTAGCCAGAGGGGTGGCGGCAACTCGACTTGCACTTCTAAATCTGCCCTTCCTTTAAGATAAATCGTGTTGTCGATTTGCACTGGATAAAGCTGCCCTACCAGGTACAGAGCAAAGCGTTGGTTGATATACTCAATCCCTCTAATCTCGCATCCTGTTGACTTTAGGCGCACCGTTCCTCCTGGTTCAGACCAGACTCTCATATCTACCGTCGGTTGAATGGTCAATGTTAAGAAACTTAACGGGCGCATTTTTAAGCGAAAAAGCTCCTCGCCGAGTTGCTCCATGCGACTGGAATCTACCAAAGCACTCACGAGTCGTTGCGGCTGGCGCAAATAGTGCTGAATCGGTATCGGCTGTTCGGGTACGGCAATTTGAACAGATTGGTTGGCAACAAATCGGGTATGCATTGGAATATAAAAACTGAGAATAATTACGTAGCTGGCTTAGATTAATTTTACTTTACGATTCCTTAATAATTCACAAAGAAGCTTTGTCTAAGTTTTATATATGTAACAGTTAGGCCGCCAACCGCCCTAGCCACAACGGGATAGGGCTTTTAATATGCCTGCTGAGATCGGTGATGTCAGGTGGGGATGTGAAGAATACTGCGCGATCGCAACCAAGATATCAACCTTTGATACTCTTGACCAATTGGAGCAAGAATTATTCCACTGAGTAGCAAACCTTACTTCGGGCTTCTCCAGGACATATTATGCTAAAATAATAGCTGATTAACCAAAAAACAACCAGCAATAAAAGTGAAACATCAACTAACTGAAATACTCAATTTGCCAGGGGTCATCGTCAAAAAAGAAAAAATTTTTAACCAAACTATAATGGAAGTCAGTATGGATTTATGTCAACAATATAAAAATTTTTTGCTAAACTATGTCCACAAGCTGCAATTACAGTTGACAGGTTTCATGTTACTAAACACATGAAGAATTGAATCAAGGAAGAATTAGTCAAAAAAAGACAGCCCAAGCTTTAGAAATAAAACCTAGAGAAAAATTATTTTCCAGCCTTAAAGGATGTAAATATATTTTACTTAAAAGAGAAGAATCCCTCAAATCAGAGCAAAAACAAAAACTTTTTTTGCTCAAAGAAGCATCAGCATCAATTAAAATGATGCACGACCTTAAAGAAGAGTTTACGTTGATTTTTGACCAAAGTAAGAATTTAGCTGAAGGCACTTTTAAATTAGCAGATTGGCTGTTAAAAGCTACACCTTTTTTACCAAAAACAGTAAAAACTATCAAGAACTGGTTTGGAGAAGTAGTTGGTTACTTTGAGCAGAAAACAACTAATGCCGTGGTTGAAGGAATCAATAATCGCTTAAAACTTTTAAAACGTTGTGCTTTCGGCTTTAAAAATTTCGATAATTTTGCTAAAATAGCTTTACTACATTGGCATTTAACTGATAGTTTAGCATAATATGTCCTGGAGAACCCTTATGCAGTTACAGCGATTTTCTCACGCAAAGCCAATGCGATTCTTTATTGGGCAAAACTCACCCACGCAGTAAAATTAAGAACAGAAACTACCCCCTTGGTGTCGCACAGTGGCTCAAATCATCCTGGAAGTACCCGATGAACTCTCTGTCGCACTGGCACAGGTTGGAGATAGGCTCCCCGAACTTCTCGCCCTGAGTCTGCAACAACCAGCATTACCAGCCCACATTTACCGTTACATTCTCAGTTTTCTCGCCAGTAATCCCACACCCGAACAAATTGCAGCCTTTAGTCCCACACCGGAAATGCAACAACGTCTGCGTACTCTTCTAGAACGCAGCCAAATTGGCGAACTGACTGAAAAAGAATCTCTTGAGCTTGATGAATACGAACGGATTGAACATTTGGTCATTATGCTCAAAGCTGGTAGCCTACAATATCTGACCAATTTGCCTTCAACATGACCTATATTTCTGCTGCACTTCGCCGTTTAGTAGAAGAAAGAGCCAGTTACAGGTGTGAATATTGTTTGCTACCTACCAGTGTGGCTTTCTTCCCTCATGAAGTTGACCATGCGATCGCCAAAAAACACGGTGGTGTCACTAACGCAGACAATCTGGCATTTGCCTGCTGGCGCTGCAACCGTCATAAGGGTACCGATCTAGGTTCGTTTGACCCACAGACAGGCGCTTTTAGTTTTTTATTTAACCCACGTACACAGCAGTGGGAGCAACACTTTTTGCTGGAAAATTTCCTGATTGTAGGGTTAACACCAGAAAGACGAACAACCGCGAGCTTGCTTCAGTTAAATAGCGATGAGCGCATCGCTGAACGGCAGCGTTTATCCACATAACGACGTAGGAACAACAGCGATCGCAATTGATAGAGAGGAAAGATGCGATCGCGCAGAAGTTTGCAAAACAAAACCAGCGACTGGGTTGCCGCTGGTTTATTCAGGCTCTATTTCAGATTCAGATTGAGCTTTAAATTGTTCTCTCTCTATTTCTCGGAGACGGCGGAGATTTTCAAGCCGTTCAAGCGCTTCTTGTTTTTCGCTTTCATACCAATCTATGCCAGCTTGAGCTTTTTCCAGTCGATTTTCCGCATCTTTAATCAACTGGTCAAGGATTCCCCCAAGGAACGAGCTGGAGAAATCGCAATCTGACCGCGACCTAACTGTTCTAGCAGTTCGCTCACTGACAAACCCATCGATTTTGTTAGTTGTTCCACCTTCTCTCTTCCCTCTGGAGTTAATCGAAGTTGAATCCTCTCTGACTTGAGTTGACCGTGTTGATGATGTTTGGACTTCGGCATCTGTATTCGGATCGGACATAAAACTCCTTAAATTGTACTGACAATATTTGGGCATTGCCAGCCTAATATTGACACATCAGACGCCTGATAGTATATTTTAAGTATATCAGGCGTCTAATACCTGAGTCGCTCCCCCACGCAGCTGGATGTGACGCCCCTCGACAGGGAACGCGAACTGACACAGCATTCTACTGATTAAAGGAGGTTGCCTATTGCCAATTAATTAAGTTCCATAACTGCTCAGTGGATACTCCAGCGCCGCTTTAAAAATGGCGCGGCGCTTTCTTTGTTCATTCACAAACTCAAATCAAATGATTAGCATAATCGTCAGCGAATTTGAAGCGGCTGGATGGTACGTTAAACCAGGAAAAATTATCAATACCTGGATAGTTAAACCATATCCCGCTCATTACAAGGAATACCTTTTGATTCCTTTAAAGGAGGATTGGGTACTATCAAGTAATTTTCAAACCCACGATCCAGAACATCAAGAAGCGCTTTCGGTGCTGAATCGGGCGCGGATCAAATCAGCACGCGATCGCCTCTCGACATTAACGGCGATCGCATCTGAAAATGCCACAAATCCTATGAGTAATGATAGAGGCAAAAAAATGGCTAGCTTTCTTAAAATTTCTGCTGATGAATTTATCAACTTTGACAACATCCGCAAACTGACGGCTGAGATCAAGAATGGCGAATTAAACGTAACAGTTTGGTGGCGCGATGGTGAAAACAGCGATATTTTTCACCACGAACCAGCCAAGAAACTGATGACACTTGTAGAACTTTACGCGCTGGCAAGTTTGAGACAATTGCAACCCGACGGCGGCGAGGATTAAGGTCAGAAACCGGGTTTCTTAGTTTATCTTTAGTTTTCAACTACAATTTTTCAGAGAAACCCGGTTTCTTTGCGCGGGTTTCTTCGTGTATCTTTAGTTTTCAACTCAAAGATTTTTCAGAGAAACCCGGTTTCTTTGCGCCGCGCGATCGCAACGATTAAGATCGATCTTAAAATCACCCAGCCGTGAGGGATTGCGATGCCTTCTCCGTTTCCAGGGATGAATCCTTATTTAGAAAATCCCGATTTATGGTCAGAAGTACACCATCGTTTGATTACTGCGATCGCTATAGCTCTATCATCCAATCTCAGCCTGCGATATCGAGTTGCGATCGAAAAACGAACCTATCTCAACGATGGGGAAGAGTCAGTATCGGTAGCAATTCCGGATGTATCGGTATACTCTCAAAGTTCAACCCCAGTCCAAACCTCATCAACTGCCACTTTACCAGCTCAAGCTGAATCTGTAGCCGCAATCATACCCTTCCCAGAAGAAATGAGGGAAGGTTATTTAGAAATCAGAGAGGTAGAAACAGGTGATGTGATAACAGTAATCGAAGTGTTATCGCCTACCAATAAACTTCTAGATGCGATCGCGTAGCGTACCGGAGGCATATCGCTACCCTATTGACAATTTAATAAATCTATGCATTAATCAAGCGATCGCCTTAGCCTGCCATCTCCCCATAATTAAAACGCCCCACTTATCAAGCAGGGCGTTTATTTACGCGCTCCATCCACCTAAAGCGGATAGAATATTTCATTTCTTAAACCTGTATCAGGAACTGGGAAGAAAAACGGGCTAACCTCCCGTTGGTTAACCCGCGAGCTTGGGAACGCGCAAAATAACTATTTTTGCAGCACCAATTTAACATTGGCATTTTGCAGACCGCGTTGCTTGACTTCTGCCAAGGTTTTGTTGACTGCGTACTTCTGATTGATAGAGTTGATCAGTTCGGTTTGGTTGTGCTTCTTAGCAACACCCCACAGGTCAGCGATCAGGTCGAAAGAACCATCGCTGTTGCGAGACCAGCCGAGGTCGTATTCGCCTTCCAGAACTGCAACGATGTCAGAGCGAACCCGTTGACCGTTGTAGCCGCGAACGTCAGCATTGGTCTTAACGTTGATGCCCAGGTCGCGCAGAGAAGCTTTCAGGATTTCGGCATCGGTGATCTTGGTACGCAGTGTGCTGAAGTGAGACATTGGGATTTCCTCCTAGAGAGATCGAAAACAAACGACAACGTTTTTTTGAGAGAGTTCGCCGCCTTTAAAAGTACGGCTTGGTGTCAAACTGCTAGCTTTCGCTAGCCTTTCCTCCTGTTGGGAGCAGGAGAAAACTTTTAGAACTCCAGTCGCTGATATTCGGCGACGGAAGCCGCAGCAGGCCGCGCTCGCTGTCTTGCCCAGTCTCGTAGCGCCGTAACCTGTTCGGTCATGGTGCGCGACAGCGGTAGCGTCGATTTAATCGCGGCAATAATATCTAGCTGCGTAAATTCTCGTTCTTGAGCAAAGGCTTCGTACATGGCTGCAATCAGTGCCTGCTCAATTTCTGCCCCTGAGAAGCCATCAGAAACCTTAGCCAGTTGCTCTAAGTCAAAGCGCTCGATGTCGCGGCGGCGCTTGGTTAGATGAATCTTAAAGATTTCTTGGCGCTCTTCAGTGGTGGGCAAGTCTACAAAGAAAATCTCATCAAAGCGACCCTTCCGTAAAAATTCCCCTGGCAACCTTTCTACTCGGTTCGCCGTTGCCATTACAAATACCGGGGAAGTTTTTTCTTGCATCCAGGTAAGGAAGGAGCCGAATATGCGGCTGGAAGTTCCGCCATCCGAGTCAGAAGAACCCGTGCTACCCGCAAAAGCTTTATCCAATTCGTCAATAAACAGAATTGCTGGAGAAATTGACTCTGCCGTTTTTAAAGCATTTCTCAGGTTAGCTTCCGAACGACCTACCATCGAACCGTCGTAGACGCGCCCCATGTCCAGTCGTAACAATGGCAAACTCCAAAGGCGAGAAGTCGTTTTGGCAATCAGAGACTTACCGCAACCTGGTACTCCCAGGATTAGCATTCCCTTGGGTTGGGGTAAACCGTATTCTCTGGCTCGCTCTGTAAATGCGTTGGAGCGTTGTTTCAGCCATCGCTTCAATTCTTCTAAACCACCTACAGCATCAATCGTTTCATCTTCTTCGATGTATTCCAAGATGCCGTTGCGGCGAATCAGTTGTTTTTTCTCAGATAGAACGATATCAACTTCTGCTTCCGTCAGCCGACTTGCAGTAACTTGGGCTTTGCGGTAAACTTTTTCGGCTTCATCCTGCGTTAAACCCAACGCCGCTCTTAAAAGTTTTTCTCGTGCTTCTGTAGTTAGACGACGCCCGCGATTTTGTTCCAGATGTTGGGTTAGCACTTGATTGAGTTCTCCCATGTCCGGCAGCGCGAAGTCTAAAACCACAACTTCTTTTTCCAACTCAATTGGAACTTGCTGCACGGGCGACATCAGGATAATCGTTTTTTGGCTGCCTTTGAAGCTAGCGATCGCATCCCGTAACCACCGCGTTGTCGCTGGCGAATCAATAAATGGATGTAAATCTTTGAATATAAATATACTTGGGTCTCGCTGCCGGTTCATCACCCACTCAATTGCTGCCTCTGGCGAGACTGTATTGTGCTGGGTGATGTTGCGAGGTTGCTCGTAATCAACTAGGCCGTGGGTGACTGTCCATACAAAGACTCGTCTTTGAGGTCTGCTGATTTTAGCGATTGTTGCTATTGCCTGCTCTGCCCGTTCTTCCTCGGAAGTTACCAGGTAGATCAGAGGGTATTGAGCTTGAACTAGAACGTTGAGTTCTTCTTGCATGGCCATCGACCTACTATCAACCGAATAGAAACGTTAGCAGACATTTACACACTCCCCTTAAACTCAGATGCTATAACGTCTCAACCGTTATTGGCACTAACCTTAAGCAGGATATTTCTTACCTGACCAAGGAACAAGGAATTAATTCTTCCTCCCCTTGTTGCGCGGTTCCAGAGCTTACAGGCACTTTGTCAACTGATAGGGATTCATCCGGCAGCACACCTGGTTGCTTGTTCAGCGAAACCAGTTCTCCTTCCCTCATTACCACCGCACCCGTACATTCCGGACAGTGGTAAACCCGATGAGTTTGACCTTTGGTTGCTTCCTCTACCTCCTCGACCACCTCTGGATGAGCTAGGTAGAAAACCAGCGCCCTTTCAGCGATCGCTGACATCGGCTCTGAGTCAATTGCTGCTCGGATTTTGAGTTGACGATGCAGCTCTGGTGAAAGATACAACGTAACTTTTTGTTTATCTTGCATATGACTCATTAGTGTTCTACCCGGGTATGCATATCAGATTATCGATTCCCCATCATGCTGTCAAGACATTAAGCTGCTTTAATGGCAATATTGTTACATCTCTTAACATTTAACAGTAAAAAAGCTGAAAGATGTCCGGTGTGTAAGGGCTGGGGGTAGCGATCGCGTCAATTTGATGGCTATTTTAAATAGTCAAAAAAATCTGGTATACTAAAAACTCTGATAACGGGGCGGCATAGCCAAGTGGTAAGGCAGTGGTCTGCAAAACCTCCAACCCCAGTTCAAATCTGGGTGCCGCCTTTCTAAAAATACAAACACTTTCATGCTCTCAAAGCTTCTATAGAGATCAAATACGCTGTATTTGATCTTTGAATTTTAGGGGGAGTTGGGCTACTTCAGGGGTTTTTATTCGGTAAATTAGGGCTAAAAGGTAAGATAAAGGTGATTACCCCAATTGTTTAATCCTATGTACTCTAATAACTCGCAAGGCAGAGCCAGTAACGGTTATGTACAGATTAAACCCTCAAATGGCAGACTACAGCTAGTTTTTTCCCATCCCATACTTACCCCACAAGGAGAAATTAAGAGCAAGCGCTTCTATGTTTCGACTGGAGAAGCTGATACCCCATATGGCAGACAAAGGGCATCGGTTTTAGCAGCAAAAATAGATGTTGCCAGGTGGGTAGGTAATTCTCCGGAAGTTATTTACAAACACTATGCAGGCAATAAGCGAGATCTTCAAGTACCAGAACTTTAAGGCAGCTAAATTGCTTCTGGTAACAATAAGCAGTCTTCATTCTGGGATACCCAGCAGACCACCAGAGCCAGCGATCGCTTCACCAATAGCATAGGCCGCTATATCCTGGGTTTCAAACCAGCGGATTGTTTGTTCGGCTTGCTCTGGTGGCACTAGCAGCACGAAGCCAATCCCCATATTGAAAGTCTCAAACATGGCTTTTGGAGCCACATCACCAGCAGCAGCTAACCACTGAAAAATCGGTGGCACGGGCCATGAACTGGTATTAATTTGCACAGATTGGTTTGCACCTAGACAGCGGGGAAGGTTTTCTGGCAGCCCACCACCCGTAATGTGCGCCATACCGTGAATTGATATACCGGCAGCACGAGCAGCTAGAACGGGTTTTACGTAAATGCGCGTAGGGGCGAGCAAAACCTCGCCTAAACTTTTACCTTCCAGTTGTTCAGGAGTATCGCTCCAGTTAAAATTGCCACTTTCGACAATTTTCCGTACCAAACTGAAGCCATTGCTGTGAACGCCAGAAGCAGCCAAACCAATGGCAATATCGCCCACTTTGACTTGCGAACCATTCAGCATCTGGCTTTTTTCCACAATGCCGACGCAAAACCCCGCCAGGTCATAGACTCCTGGGGGATAAAATCCAGGCATTTCTGCCGTTTCTCCTCCCAACAAGGCGCAGCCAGAAAGCTCGCATCCGGCAGATATGCCCGTAACGACTTGAGTGAGCTGCTCTTGATTTAACTTGCCAGTGGCTAAGTAATCCAGAAAAAATAAGGGTTCGGCACCGCAGGTGAGGACATCGTTGACGCACATGGCTACCAAGTCAATTCCAACCGTATCGTGACGGTTGAGTTCGCAAGCGAGTTTTAGTTTCGTGCCTACACCATCAGTGCCTGAAACTAAAACGGGTTCGGTGTAGCCGCTTGGTAGATGGAAACAACCGCTGAAGCCACCCAAACCACCAATTACCTCTGGTCTGTAAGTGCGATGGACTAAGTTGCGGATTTTATCCACAAAGGCACGGCCTGCCTCTACATCAACACCAGCTTCTCGATAATCCATGAGCCATAAACCTGGGAATGCGATCGCCCTCAGCAGGTATTTTACTAGGGATTGGCGATCAAAAACGGTTGACATTGGCTATTTAGGCAGGCCGCACCCTGAATTTAGCGTTTTTGCATCAGTACTATCCCCGATATTTTGCTCGGCACTGGTAGTTGTTCCGTCATAACCCACAAATGCAGCCAACTGAATATAAAGATTTCTTAAATTTTTTTCCCTCATATTTTCGGACTGAATAGCCCAAAAACCCCGATTAAATAACGGTTTTGCGCGGTATACCAATTTTAAACTTTTGATAAAGTTACGGGTCGGTTACGGCTAACACCGATCCCCAAAGTAAAAACTTCGTGGTAGGCTGTTGCAGTTTAAAAATCCGAAACAAACGCGGAATGAGTATGAGTTAGCGGGTTAAGAAGACTGCAATTAAAGCTTTCCCCGCTCAGGTATCAACGTCGATTTACGACTGACTATATGAATCAAAGACTTTGGAATGGCCTCACTGCCGTCTTGCTAACGACTGCGCTCAGCACGACATCATCCTGTAACGCACAACAAACCAACGCAGTTGCAGAAGAACCGGAGGCTAGCTATTCGGCAGCTGGTATTAGAGACTCGAGTTTGTCATTACCAAGCCACACAGGACAGAAGTCCTTGCCCGCTGGTAGTGCTGCCTCAAGTCCCTCAACGCCAAACCAAACAGGACAAACACCTTCGGCAGCAACAGATAACCAACCAGTTGAAGCCGTCAAACAAGGGGAATATCAGTTAAGTGCTGCCACCTTGACCGCCTCTGAAACGATCGCTAAGATTGAAACCCACGAAATCTCAGGGCGAAAAGCAGCAACCCTTTATGTCAAAAATATCCCAGTCCTGACCTTTCTTGAGTCTGGTACCGTTACCCGTGGTGCAGAAGCACCTCGCTCTGAGATGAAAATCGGACAAGTCGGACAGAGCAGCAGTAGCAACGCTCAAGGTCAAACAGCAAATGAGGCAAGCCAATCCCCAGCAGATCCAGTTTGGCGGGCAATGGCAGTAGCAGCCCGCATCAACCAGCTGAGCCGAGACGGTGTCAATGCCAACACGATTACCGTCAGATGGAATGGGGAGCCAAATTCCACTCCTACTAAGCCCAGAGCTGGCAATGGCAGACCGATGCGCGATCGCTATGTCATCCAAGCTGATGGACGGGACATAGTTGAAATCGATTCTGACACCAAGCTACCAGATACCACCCGCAATCTGGCTCAAGATGCACTCCAAGCCACCAATCGGCTGCGGCGGCTGCTGGGTGGCGCTCCACCCGTGAGGGAAATAGCCGGGGTTCCCGCACCTGCACCCCGCCGTTCACCTCAACAAGTTTCTTTAACCACGGTGCTATCCCGCTTTAGGGGTTGGGCTTCCTGGTATGGGCCGGGTTTTCACGGCAATCGCAGCGCCAGCGGCGAACGATACAACCAAAATGCTTTGACTGCCGCCCATCGCAGCTTGCCCTTTGGCACCCGGGTGCGAGTTACTAACCTGAACACAGGCGTTTCAGTGGTTGTACGGATTAACGACCGAGGACCATTCGTTCGCGGTCGAATTATCGACCTTTCAGCAGCCGCTGCTAGAATGCTCGGCATGATGGGAAGCGGGGTAGCTCCTGTCAGCATAGAAGTGCTTGCTCCTACGCAAACCGTAACCACTGAAGAGCCGTCTTAGCTTCTCTATTAACTGATTCAACTAAGACGTGTGAGGCTGGAAATCCCCACTAAACCGCTTGCGGTTAGTGGGGGAGGATGTCAATATGGGTCGAGTTGGTCGAACCCTGGAGTATACCCGTGCGTCTGTTTACGACGGTTGCCGGATTGCGCTGCTACTTGCGTCGATGCCGGTTTGGACAATCAACTCAGGATGTGGCAATCGGCTTGGTTCCTACAATGGGAGCCTTGCATATAGGCCATTTAAGCCTGATTGAAAGAGCTAGGCAAGAGAATAACTTTGTTATTGTCAGTATCTTTGTCAATCCGTTGCAATTTGGACCCAATGAGGATTTTCAGCAATATCCCCGCCAGTTAGATCGGGATCGGCAACTGTGCCAACAAGCTGGAGTTGATGCTATTTTTGCCCCTGCTGCTGAGGAAGCGATTCCAGATCTGGGAAATGCGTCCAGCGGATCGTCTATGAGCCGTGACGCACCAAGTACAGCAGTTGTTCCGCCCGAATCAATGACCTCTGTTTTGTGCGGTCGATTTCGACCGGGGCATTTTCAGGGTGTTGCCACAATTGTTACAAAGCTCTTGAATCTGGTACAACCTAATAGGGCGTACTTCGGTCAGAAGGACGCCCAGCAGCTGGCGATCGTTCGGCGTTTGGTGGCGGATCTGAATATTCCAGTGGAAATCGTAGCCTGTCCCACGGTGCGGGAAGCATCCGGACTCGCCTTTAGTTCCCGAAATCAGTATTTGACTCCAGAGCAAAAACAGCAAGCGGCGGTTTTATATCGCAGCTTGCAGCAAGCTGCGAAAGTGTTTAAAGCTGGGGAAGCAGTCAGTGCCTCGCTCAAAATGGCAGTAGAGGCGGAGTTGGCAAGCGAACCAGCGATTAAACCAGAGTACGTTGAGTTGGTACATCCTAATACTCTAATGCCTTTAGACAAAGTTGAGGAGGTCGGACTGTTGGCGATCGCAGCAAGGTTGGGTGCTACTCGCCTGATTGATAATATTCTGTTGAAGAACCGCAAACCAATTGTGGCGATTGACGGCCCCGCTGGGGCTGGAAAATCTACCGTAGCCAAGGCAGTAGCAAAAGAATTAGGGCTGCTGTACCTCGATACGGGTGCAATGTATCGGTCGGTGACTTGGCTGGTGCTAAAATCGGGTATTTCGATTGAAGATGAACCAGCGATCGCAGAAATTACCAGTCAGTGCGATATTCAATTGGCTCAAAGCGATGAACCAAGCGCGCCTATTTGCGTTTGGATTAACGGCTTTGAAGTCACTCAGGCGATTCGCAGTCTGGAAGTAACCTCTCAAGTGTCGGCGATCGCCGCTTATCGCAGCGTCCGCCAACAAATGGTTAAAAAACAGCAGCGCTGGGGGGAAAAGGGCGGTATTGTGATGGAAGGTCGCGATATTGGCACTAATGTTTTTCCTGATGCTGAGCTTAAAATCTTTTTGACGGCTTCGGTTGGCGAACGTGCCAAACGGCGTCAGCAAGATTTGAGCGCGCAGGGAGAGAAACAGGTTAGTTTGCAACAGCTAGAAAAAGCGCTTTCCGAACGCGACTGGAAAGACAGCAATCGGGAAGTTGCTCCTTTGCAAAAAGCCGCAGATGCTTTTGAGATTCAAACAGATAACCTCAGCATTCCCGAGGTTACCAATCGAATCATTACTCTCTACTGCGAGAAGGGACTAGATTCCCAAATGTAACGGCGAAGCATTCCGGTAAAATGACGCCAGGATTTTATCCCCATATTTGAGCCGGAATGCTTCATGCTTACCCATAACATATGTGATTCAGATCGCTTTTAACTTGCTACTTCGATCGCAAGTTATCGCTGCTTTTAAACACCTAAAAAAGCCGATCGTGTCACATTGATTAAAGACTGCGATCGCTTAAAAATCCCCCTCGATGCTCCATCTTATAACTATAAGAATTTTTGGCGCTAAACAAACGCCTTAAGAGGAGCAAAATATGTTATCTCACTCAAGTTTCGACGATCGCTCGTTAGTTGAATCTTTTTACGGAGAATTATTCAATCGTTTTTACAGTGTTTGTAATAGTTCGATCCGGGTACTATTAAGAGGCTGTGCCTTTGGCATTGCCCCGAATCGCAACCAAGTGATAACGTTTTTTATTGTAGCCCCAAACCGAGATGTCGCAGAGCAACTAACGCAACACATCGACGGTATTATCGAGCAGGCAGTAGAGCTGATGCCAGGAATACCGCAAACCGCTATCTGTTATAACGTTAGCTCTGAAAATCGAGTAGAAGAATCAGCAGATCTGGCAAACACAAGGCTATCTTCCTCTAAGTTGATGCGGGGTAAATTCTTCCCTAATATTTCTTTGAAGTAAAAAGAGCTATCAATACTCAATACTTAATCTATAGAGAAGGCTGATTAGTGGCAATCGAAAGCGGAATGGGGCTGCTACGGGGGCGCGATCGCTTTAGTCTCGCGCGGCACAACCTGAGAGGGGGAAAAGTAAATAATCGCTGCGATTAATTTCTTGCTGCCAATCTTAATTTTCTCCTCTTCATTATATGCTGAGTTTGCCACTACAATCAAAGGCCATATGAGTGTGAGGAAAGTTAAGTTGGCAAAGCGGCGTAAGCGCTTGGTGTGGCGAGCGATCGTATTTCTCTCGCTGCTAATTTCCGCTTTCTGTATGGGGATGGCTCTGAGCGGGATAGTACACCAACCAGCGGCTAAAACGGTACAAGTACAGAATACCGAGCAAAATCCTGTTTCTACTCCAATTTCTACACCCGAAACCCCTATCGCCGATGCTAAATCGGAAGTTGCGGCAGAGGCGCAACCCGTTAAAAGTTTTTTACCCCCAACCCAGTATCAGGGCAAACTGGTCAAGAAAGTGCAACTGGCAACTAAAGACAAAGTAGTTGCGTTAACGTTTGATGATGGCCCTTCGCCTCGAAATACCTTAAAGATACTGAAAATTCTGGAGAAAAACGATATCAAAGCAACTTTCTTTTGGATCGGGCGAATGCTCAAGAAGTATCCGGAGATCGGTAAGGAAGTTGCCGAGGCGGGACATGTGATTGCCAATCATACTTGGAGCCATTCTTACCGCCAGATGAATAAAGCTGCGGCGGCGTGGGAAATTGATGATACAGAAGATTTAATTTACCAGACCACAGGCATAAAATCTCTCTACTTTCGTCCCCCTGGTGGCATTTTAACCAACGGAGTAGCTGATTACGCCAAAAAGAAGAACTATGCCATCATCATGTGGTCGAAAGACTCGATAGACTATCGCCGCTATGATGCAAAACGGTTGGTAAATAACGTAATGCGTAAGATTAAACCTACCGAAATAGTACTAATGCATGACGGAGGCGGCGATCGCTCTGCAACGGTAAAAGCTTTACCAGAAATTATTTCTAGATTGAAAAAACTCGGATATAAGTTTGTCACTATACCCGAGTTATTAGCAATGAACGTGAACCAACAGGCAGCAGATAACAGCGAGGATGAGGATTCCCACCTCTCTCCTATCAATAACGAGGAGAAAAATTTTAATTCCTCATCTATAGCCCCTGACCAAGAAGTCTCACCAGAAGAGGGAATGCAGGCAATACCTGATTCCCAAATCGATTTTTCTACTGAACAGTACTAAGAACTTTCTGTGCCGCTATTTCGGGATTCGCTTCTGGTGAATTTGCTTCCGAAGGCGGCACAACTTGCCAGAATTTCGGCAAATATGCCGACCAATTAGCCAAAATATCTTTGGCTTTTTGGCTGCCTGTACGTTCCGAGAAAGCTTCGATTAAGTCTTTTAATTGCTGTTCTCCGACGGGTGTAATTACTCGCTGAATTTTGACAATTTCTCGGTTAACTTTGGAGGAGAAGCTGTCATCTTCATCGAGGAAGTAAGCCAAACCGCCCGTCATACCAGCGCCCACGTTACGGCCTACTTTACCCAAGACGACGATAACGCCGCCGGTCATGTATTCGCAACAGTGGTCGCCCGCACCTTCAATTACCGCAGCAGCTTGGGAGTTCCGCACGGCGAAGCGTTCCCCAGCAATGCCAGCGGCGAACAAGGTGCCGCCGGTAGCACCGTAGAGACAGGTATTGCCCGCGATCGCATTCTCCCAGGAATGGTAGGTAGCCTCTGCGGGCGGCTTAATAATAATCTCGCCTCCGTGCATCCCCTTGCCAACATAATCGTTGGCTTCCCCTTCCAGGATTAAAGTCATCCCCGGCAAGTTAAACGCGCCAAAGCTTTGACCGGCACTGCCGATAAAGTTGAGGGTAATATGACCTGCAAAGCCTTTATTGCCGTATTTAGACGCAATTTCTCCTGCCAAACGCGCCCCTACTGTCCGATCGGTATTGACAATTCGTACCGTTCTGTGGTATTGAGTGTTGCCTGCGATCGCTACTTGCAAGTTCAGATCGGCAAGCAATTCGTCATCCAAAACGGGGCCATTACTATGGACGGTTTCGTGATTTAACCAATCCCGATTTTCCCTGGTATCGGGCAGCGACAGCAGGCAATCGAGGTTCAAAGCGCCCGTCTTGGTTAGCTGGACGTCGCGCCTTGTCAGCAAGTCGGCGCGACCAACAACTTCGTTAATCGAACGATAGCCCAACCTTGCCAGAACGCAGCGAACTTCTTCAGCGATGAAATAGAAGAAATTCACCACGTGTTCCGGGATACCAGTAAAGCGCTTCCGCAACTGTTCTTGCTGAGTCGCCACGCCGACGGGGCAGTTATTCGTGTGACAGATGCGCGCCATAATGCAGCCTTCGGCAATCATGGCAATTGAACCAAAGCCGAATTCTTCCGCACCCATGACAGCGCCCATCAGTACGTCGTGGCCTGTTTTGATACCACCATCGACGCGGAGGATGACGCGATCGCGCAATTCATTCTCCATCAACACGCGATGCACTTCTGTCAATCCGAGTTCCCACGGAGAACCAGCGTGCTTAATCGAACTTAGAGGCGAAGCGCCGGTGCCGCCGTCGTGACCGGAAATTTGGATAATATCTGCATTCGCCTTGGCGACGCCTGCGGCGATGGTGCCGATACCAACTTCGGCGACGAGTTTGACGGAAACCCCGGCTTTGGGGTTAATTTGGTGCAAATCGAAAATCAACTGCGCCAAGTCTTCAATCGAGTAGATATCGTGGTGGGGAGGCGGCGAAATCAGGGTTACACCGGGCTTAGAACGCCGCAACATGGCGATGTAAGGACTAACTTTGGTTCCGGGTAATTGACCGCCTTCTCCGGGTTTCGCGCCTTGGGCGATTTTAATTTCCAGTTGCTGGGCGCTCATCAGGTATTCTGGAGTTACGCCGAAACGACCGGAAGCGACTTGTTTAATCGCAGAAGAAGCCGTATCGCCGTTTCGCAAACCTTTGAGGTGCGGGAAGGTTGGGGATTTACCATTCTCATCCACATCATCCAGGATCTTGAAGCGCAGCGGATCTTCTCCACCTTCCCCAGAATTCGACTTACCGCCGATGCGGTTCATGGCAATAGCCAAGGTTTCGTGTGCTTCTGGAGATAGCGCGCCTAAAGACATACCGCCGGTGCAGAAGCGTTTCATAATTGCTTCTGCCGATTCTACTTCTTCGAGGGGGATAGGAGAGCGATCGCTCTTAAATTCCAGCAAATCGCGCAACGCGGTTACCGGACGACCTTGCAAGTATTTTTGATAAACTTCGTAGTGGTCGTAACCAGGAATGTCAGATTTTTGATTTGAGATTTCAGATTGATTCGATTTGAGATTTGATCCCGGATTTTGCTCCTCAATCTGCAATCTTTCTGATTTTGCCGCTGAGACAGCCTTATGCAACGCCTTCGACATTTCCGGGCTGTTCATGTGATACTCGCCACCCGGACGGTAAGCCACAAAGCCGAAGTTTTCTAACTTTTTCAGCGTTAATTCGGGGAAGGCTTTTTGGTGGAAAGATAGCACTTCGTTGGCTAATTCGCGCACGCTTAAGCCACCGACGCGAGAAGCAGTACCTTTAAAGCCTAAATTCAGCAAATCTGAACCGATACCAATCGCTTCAAAAATCTGGGCTGCTTGGTAAGAAGACAGCAAGGAAATGCCCATCTTGGACAGAATTTTCAGCAAGCCATCTTCTACAGCTTTGCGGAAATTTTTCTGAGCTTGGCTGACAGTAATCTTGGCAATTTTGCCGCGTTCCATCAGACTTTGCGTCTTGGAATTTGACCACCAATGGCGCACGCTTTCTAGCGCCAAATACGGACATACCGCACTGGCTCCATAGCCAATTAAACAACCAAAGTGGTGCGTACTCCAGCATTGCGCCGTATCGACGACCAAAGAAACTTTCATCCGCACGTTTTGACGGATTAAGTGGTGGTGAACCGCACCCACTGCCAATAATGGCGGGATATAGGTTGTATCCCCACTAACAGCCCCTCCTCCTCTTGTCCCCCCCTTATCAAGGGGGGCTAGGGGGGATCGATCGCTTAATACTAATATCTTCGTTCCGTTTTGTACCAATTCGGTCGCCTGGGCACAAAGATTGCGAACCGCCTCTGCTAAACCATCTGGCCCAGCGGCAATTTCAAATAGCGTAGAAATGGTAGCCGTTCTTGATTCTAAATTCCGAATTTGCTCTAAATCTGTATCGGAAAGAACCGGCGAATCTAACTGCAAGACGCGGGCATATTCAGGCTTTGCTTCTAACAGGTTTCCCTTCTCGCCCAAATACATGCTTAAAGACATCACCAACTTTTCCCGCAAAGGGTCAATTGCCGGGTTAGTTACTTGCGCGAAACGCTGTTTAAAGTAGTCGTAAAGCAAGTGGGGACGAGAAGACAATACCGCCAAAGGAATATCATCTCCCATGCAGTAAGTTGGTTCTTTCCCCGATGCTGCCATTTCTTCGATCACCATTTCCACATCTTCAGCTGTATAGCCAAAGGCAGTTTGATGGCGGAGTAAAGTTTGCGCGTCGAGTTGAGGATTTTCTAAGAGGGATTGAGTTTCCAATTTCTGGCGCTGTTTTAGCCATTCCCCATAAGGAAATCTTGCCGCTACCCGCTGTTTAATTTCCCAGTTTTTCAGGACTTCTTTAGTTTCCAGGTCAACTGCGATCGCACATCCTGGGCCTAAACGACCCTTTTCTACAATCTCAGCTTCTGGTATATCTACCACACCAGCTTCGCTAGCGACAATGATATAGCGATCGCGCGTCACGCAATACCGAGCCGGACGCAAACCGTTACGGTCAAGCGTAGCACCAACCTTTTTACCATCCCCAAACACCAGCAAAGCGGGGCCATCCCAAGGTTCTTGAATGCCGCTGTAATATTCGTAAAAATCGACAATTTCGGGATGGGCGTCCAATTCTGGCTGATTTTTGTACGCTTCCGGCACCATAATCGTCAACGCTTCCATCGGACTCCGACCAGATCGCACCAACAATTCCAGCACGTTATCCAGAGTAGCCGAATCGCTGTTATCGACATTGACGATTGGTTTCAGGTCGTTTAAGCGCCCTTCCCAAATTGGATGGGCTAAATCTGCTTCTCGCGCCACCATCCAATTAATATTGCCCAACAGCGTATTGATTTCGCCGTTGTGTCCCAACAAGCGCATCGGCTGCGCCAAAGGCCACTTGGGCATGGTATTGGTACTAAAGCGGCGGTGATAAACCGCAAACGGACTCTTATAAGCTGGATTCTTTAAATCCGCGTAAAATTCTCCCAATACTGCCGCCCGCACCATACCTTTATAGACAATCGTGCGAGAAGAGAAAGAGCAAATATAAAAATCGCTAATGGGTAATTGGTCATGGGTAATGGGTAATTGGGCAGATTCTTCTTGATTGCCTATTACCAATGACCCATTACCAATTACCGCTTTCTCTATCCGCTTCCTGGCTAAATACAAGTGTCGTTCTAGTTCATCGCCGCGCAGATGTTCTGAAGCAACTATTAGCTGTTCGATTTGGGGTTGATTTTCCCGCGCTTGCACGCCCAAAACCTGCTCGTAAACCGGCACTTGCCGCCAACCCAATAAGCTTAAGCCTTCTTTTTGTAACAAATCCGCGACAACCGGGCGAATCTTTTCTATAACAGAGTTATCCTGGGGCAGAAACACCATCCCCACCCCAACTTGTTCGGAGGATGGCATTTGAATCCCCTGTTCTCCTGCCCACTGGTGCAGTAGTTCCCAAGGAATGGCGGTCATTAAACCGGAACCATCACCTGAATCTTGGTCAGCACTGCAACCGCCCCGGTGTTCCAAACAAGTCAGTGCAGACAAAGCCTTGGTCACAATTTCATGGCTGGGGACTGATTCAAGGGTGGCGATAAAGCCGACACCGCAGGCATCCCGTTCCTCTACCAACCACCGTTGGCCTGCATATCCCGCCTGTTGTTGGTTATTATCCGCGCTCGTGTTATTCGGATGACTCATGCAACTGTTTCCTCGTTGATCCTGATGTAAATTTATTGATCGAACATTCCCCCGACTGTAGTGGCTTGTGCTGACCACAACAAGTTCGGATGCGTAAAAATTCTGATTTTGTCGCGAACTTAAAGCCAGTTCCCTCGACCAATCCAGCCCTTACTCCAATTGACACCTATACTGCCTGACACCGTCAGATGGTTATACAACTCGATTGTGAAGCTGACACGCTCAGTTTCTTTGATTTACCTATGCGTTTGGTGTCCGCAGCTGGAAAAACCTTTTGCCAAAAGTAGACCCTAGCTTGATAGGGTCAATAAACCCTGGAGATCCAACGTTAAATATATACATTCTCGATCGATCGGAGGGAGGGATAAAGATTCTATCTAAAAAACTTGCATCTCACAATCCCCTGGATGCAGGTATCGGTTAACGATGGGTTAAACCTAGCCTCAGAAAAGGTGCAAATATTTGCTGGCGATCGCACTTCCCGAAGGTTTGTCCCAACCAACTCGGTTATTTGTGCGGTACTACACCTTTATTATGAAGGCGAGGAAGAAAGGATTACCACGCTCAGGTCATTAGTTCTTGATATTATGTGAGGGCTAAGTTGACCAGAGACGGACGCAAAAGGGAACGCTCCCTCAGCAGCTCGCTGGCCTTCCAAGTATTTATCTTCCTATGCCAGGTCGTAAACATCCATTCTATCTCACCCTGTCAATTATACCTATCGTTACCACGTCCCTGTGGTTGGGTCAAAATGCTATTGCTAGCTTTTCTACCTCTATAGCCATCCCACAGCAGCTAGTGCCAGCCAAACCAATGACTGTACTCAGCCAGCAACTTCCAGTATCGATTCCCAACGACTCTCCTTTCCAGAGAAATTTAACTGAGGGGAACCAAATCGCTGTCAATGGGCGAATTTTACCCGTAGCTTGGAGCCAACGACAACTAAGTGCCAGGGATAAAAGTATCCGCACTGGCATTAGCGATACCGGCTTAACCCGGATAATGGGAGCTGAGTTATTGGGTACTTGGAATCCGACGCGACAACCTCTACAGTGGTTTTCCCAGCCTCAAACCGAACCGCTGATTTTAGCAACCTGGTTAACCGATCGGTACCGCTATCTAGATATTACGGATTTAGCGACAGCGATGGGTTGGCAGTTACAAGCAGATGGCACAACGCTGCAAATTAACTTGCCTCCCGCCAACCTACAAGACATTCGACAGGAACAGCTACTTTCAGCTCAAAACTCGCCCGCATCGTCTAATTTGCCCATTGTCGTGGATCTAGATCGTCCAACTCCTTGGCAAGTAATACAAGAAGGTAATGTAGTAAAAGTTACTATTGATGCCGCAACTGACCCAGGAATTCTCGTGAGAACCGTACCGGCAAATGGAATACCAAGTATAAAATCTGGCGTAGCAGACACAGTACAAACACAGCCAGACCTACTTATACCACCCCTTCCTGCCGCCGAACTATGCCCAGTTCCTCAAACGCCATGCCCAATTAAGCTGGAAAGCACTGCTAATCAAACGACAATTAGAGCCAACATTCCCAACGGTTTGCGTCCTCGCGTTTGGAGTTTATCCAATCCCTACCGCCTCGCGATCGATTTTCAACCAGAGACTATGGTAGAGCGCGATATTCTCTGGGCACCAGGATTGCGCTACAGGCAGCAGTATATCGAAATCAAAGATAGTTCATCGGGGAAACAGGTTGCTTCTCGGTTTCCGGTAGTGTGGCTGGAAATCAATCCCCGCCAGCCTGGTTTGACGCTCAAGCCGATCTGGAGCAATCCTGATACATTAGTGGGGATTGCGCCTTTAATTCAGACAGCGCAGCAATGGCAAGCTGCGGCGGCGATTAACGCCGGTTTTTTTAATCGCAATACTCAGTTACCTTTGGGGGCAATCAGGCGGGATGGTAGGTGGTTATCCAGTCCTATTCTCAACCGGGGAGCGATCGCTTGGAACGATTTCGGCGAAGTTAAAATCGGACATCTCAGTCTCGATCACGCCATTATCGCATCAGGTGGAGAGCGTTTGCCCGTCACAGCAGTTAACAGCGGCTACATCCAACCAGGAATTGCCCTGCACACAAGGGAATGGGGAACTACTTACACCCCCCTCAGCGATAACGAAACGATAGTCGCGATTGCGAATAATCAAGTTGTCAATCAATCGCCAGCAGGTTTAGCCGGACAAACACCCTTTACCATTCCATCTGATGGTTACCTGCTCGTTATCCGTGCCAAACCAGAATTAGCCGATAAGTTTCCCATTGGTACCACAGTGCGCTACGAAAGCATTCCCGTCCCTGGTGAATTCGTCCGCTATCCTCAAATTTTAGGAGCGGGGCCGGTTTTGCTGCAAAATCGTCAAATTGTTCTCGACGCCAAAGCCGAACAATTCCGGGATTCCTTTATTAAAGAATCTGCGGTGCGAAGTGCGATCGCGATCGCCCCTAGCAATACCTTACTAATAGTTACTGTCGGAAATCGTACCGGTGGCAACGGGCCAAGCTTAAGTGAAATCGCTCAGATTTTACAACAAATGGGAGCCGTTGATGCACTTAATTTGGATGGCGGCAGTTCTACCAGCCTTTACCTCGGCGGTCAACTCCTCAATCGCCCTCCCGGCACTGCCGCTCGCGTTCACAACGGCATCGGCATTTTCCTCAACCCCCGACTGTGAGACAAGGAAGACAAGGAAGACAAGGAAGACAAGGAAGACAAGGAAGACAAGGAAGACAAGACAGTAATTTCTTCTCTATCTTCAATAGCTCGTTCCGCTCCCCCAGCTCCCCCAGCTCCCCCAGCTTTCTTATTAAAGCCCGTTTAAAGCTCATACCTCCCGTGTAAAGACTTGATGTAAATTAGCTCAATTAGCAAGATTACTGATGACAGCGGCTGCATGGTATTTGCTATGTTTAGCTGTGGGTTTGAAAAGCATCTAAGTTCGACGCAACCCTGCTTCGCTTCTATTTCATAGATCTTCACAAAACTAACTCTGCACCCAGTAATTAGGAGAAAATATATGGCTCAGCTTCAAGAAATCTCTCACGTCTCCGCAGTTGCCGTAACCACATCTGCTGTTACAAACGCAGTTGCCGCCACAGAGCTGCGGCCTTGGGGTTCTTTCACAGTTCTTGAAGAAGGGCGAGGATATAAAATAAAGCGGATTGAAGTCAAGCCCGGTCACCGCCTCAGCCTGCAAATGCACCACCACCGCAGCGAACACTGGATTGTAGTTTCGGGCACCGCTAAGGTAACCTGCGGCGATGACGAAATCATGCTAGGTAGCAATCAGTCTACCTACGTACCTCAATGCACCAACCACCGGCTGGAAAATCCTGGTGTGATTCCCCTGGTCTTAATTGAGGTACAAAATGGGGAATATCTGGGAGAAGATGATATTGTGCGCTTTCAAGACGACTACGCCCGCAACAAAAAGTAAAATTTTATGATTAATCTCAGTCCAGCCGCCGCCAGTGAAATCAAACGTCTCAGGTCTAAGCACCAAAAGCCAAATGCCCTATTTCGCCTGGGAGTGCAACCAGGCGGCTGCGCTGAGATGGTCTACACCCTCGAATTTGACGAGACGCCAGCGCCAGAGGATCGAGTTTACGATTGTAACGGCCTCTGTGTGGTCGTAGCACAACAGCAGATTAACTATATCGACGGCCTGACTTTGGATTATTCGGAAGATATGATGGGTGGCGGTTTTCGCTTTCACAACCCCAATGCCAAGTCTAACTGTGGCTGCGGTAATTCGTTTTCCCTGCAAGATTAAGATGCCGCCGCTAGTATGGAAGTGACACGCGATCGCAATGCGCGTGTTTTTTTGCTTTGCTTTTTTCCACTGTCTCGTACTTGACAAAAATATAACAGAATTGATATATTGAATATTTGTGGTAAATTAAAACAGCTAAAAACTGTAGATATAGAGGTCATGCCCACCATCCAGCAATTGATTCGTGCTGAACGTCAGAAAATAGAGAAGAAAACAAAATCGCCAGCGTTGAAGAGTTGCCCTCAACGCCGTGGTGTTTGTACAAGAGTTTACACAACGACGCCTAAAAAACCAAACTCAGCGCTGCGTAAAGTAGCGAGGGTACGCCTCACATCTGGGTTCGAGGTCACAGCGTACATCCCTGGAATTGGTCACAATTTGCAAGAACACTCCGTGGTGATGATTCGGGGTGGTCGGGTTAAAGACTTACCCGGTGTCAGATACCATATTATTCGCGGCACTTTAGATACAGCAGGTGTCAAGGATCGCAAGCAGGGCCGTTCCAAGTACGGCACGAAGCGTCCCAAGCAAAAATAATTGCTGTTATCCCAAGCAGATGAGGCGGTCTTAACAAAAATGACTGTAAAATTAAATTCTGCTGGGCGCTTTGGCAGCGCTCTGAATTAACTTGGGAGAGCCTAGATCGTAGGCAACAGGATTTTATATAAGTCTGATGCCAAAAAAAATCAAGTTCCTGTTGAAGGCTTAATATGTCTCGTCGTACTGTTGCTCAAAAACGTCCCGTACCGCCAGATTCGGTTTATAACAGTCGTCTAGTTAATATGCTAGTGCGACGGGTAATGCGGCACGGCAAAAAATCACTGGCATTGAGAGTGATTTACGATGCCATGAAAATTATCGAAGAAAGGACAGGCTCAGATCCATTAGAAACGTTTGAGAATGCTGTCCGCAACGCTACGCCTCTGGTGGAAGTAAAAGCCCGCCGGGTGGGTGGCGCTACATACCAAGTGCCAATGGAAGTACGCCCAGACCGGGGTGCGGCGTTGGCGCTACGGTGGCTGATTCAATACTCGAGATCCAGATCGGGTCGCTCAATGGCGATGAAACTGGCAAACGAGTTGATGGATGCGGCTAACCAAACTGGTAGTTCGATTCGCAAGCGGGAAGAAACCCACCGCATGGCGGAAGCGAACAAAGCATTTGCTCACTATCGCTATTAGCATTTGGGCAACCCGCTTGACCACAAAAAGTATAGAATCTTAACAGAGAGTAAGGAAATCCATACTGCGGCATTAACCAAGGAGGTAGCCGTGGCACGTACCGTCCCGCTTGAAAGAACACGCAACATCGGGATTGCAGCCCACATTGATGCGGGCAAGACAACGACAACTGAACGGATTCTATTCTATTCCGGGATGGTTCACAAGATTGGAGAAGTCCATGAAGGAACCACGGTAACGGATTGGATGGAACAAGAGCGGGAGCGAGGAATTACAATTACTGCTGCCGCTATCAGCACCAGCTGGAAAGACCATCAAATTAACATTATTGACACACCGGGGCACGTTGACTTCACGATTGAAGTCGAACGTTCCATGCGGGTTTTGGATGGAGTAATTGCTGTATTCTGCTCGGTGGGCGGAGTACAACCTCAGTCTGAGACAGTATGGCGGCAGGCAGATCGGTATAACGTGCCTCGGTTTGCCTTTGTGAACAAGATGGATCGGACTGGAGCGAACTTTTATAAAGTTTACGACCAGATCCGCGATCGCATGAGAGCCAACGCAGTACCAATTCAACTTCCCATTGGAGCGGAAAACGACTTCCGGGGAATTATCGACTTGGTGCGGATGCGTGCCCTGATCTATAAAGACGATGTCGGCAAAGAAATCGCCGAAACAGATATTCCAGCCGAACTGCAAGACAAAGCAGAAGAGTTTCGCCTCAAGCTGGTGGAAGCAGTAGCTGAAACCGATGATGCCTTGACCGAAAAATATCTCGAAGGCGAAGAATTTACTGAAGCAGAAATCAAACAAGCCCTTCGCAAAGGCACGATCGATGGCACGATCGTTCCCATGCTGTGCGGCTCTGCGTTCAAGAATAAAGGCGTACAGCCCCTATTGGATGCGGTGATCGATTACCTACCCGCGCCGATTGACATTGCGGCAATTAAGGGAACTTTGCCAGATGGATCTGAGGTAGAGCGGAGAGCTTCAGATGATGAGCCTCTGTCAGCCTTGGCTTTCAAGATTATGGCAGACCCCTATGGTCGGCTAACCTTTATTCGCGTTTACTCGGGCGTACTGAAGAAAGGTAGCTACGTTTTAAACGCGACCAAGGGTAAGAAGGAACGGGTATCCCGCCTGATCGTATTAAGAGCAGATGAACGGATCGAAGTTGAAGAACTGCGAGCGGGCGATCTGGGTGCGATTTTGGGTCTGAAAGACACCTTTACCGGCGATACGATCTGCGAAGAAGGGTCGCCAGTAATTCTGGAGTCGCTATTTATCCCCGAACCCGTAATCTCGGTGGCGGTAGAACCCAAGACGAAACAGGATATGGAAAAGCTCTCCAAAGCTCTCCAATCCCTGTCTGAAGAAGACCCCACCTTCCGAGTCAATATCGACCAGGAAACCAACCAAACCGTAATTAAAGGGATGGGCGAGTTGCACCTGGAAATCCTAGTTGACCGGATGCTGCGCGAGTTCAAGGTAGAAGCAAACGTCGGTGCGCCGCAGGTTGCTTACCGCGAAACCATCCGCAAAGCGGTGAGAGCAGAAGGTAAATTCATCCGCCAGAGCGGTGGTAAAGGTCAATACGGTCACGCCGTGATCGAGGTTGAGCCTGGAGATCCTGGTAGCGGCTTCGAGTTCGTCTCCAAGATCGTTGGTGGTTCAGTACCGAAAGAATACATCGGTCCAATCGAGCAAGGCATTAAGGAAACCTGCGAATCGGGTATTTTGGCTGGTTATCCAATGATTGACCTGAAAGCTACCTTGGTCGATGGCTCCTACCACGAAGTAGACTCTTCAGAAATGGCCTTTAAGATTGCTGGCTCAATGGCAATTAAAGAGGCAGTCAATAGGGCTGCGGCGGTACTGTTGGAGCCTATGATGAAAGTTGAGGTGGAAGTACCCGAAGCATACCTGGGGCCGGTGATGGGGAACCTGATTTCCCGTCGCGGTCAAATCGAAGCTCAAGAAGTCGAACAAGGTCTTGCTAAGGTAACCACTAAAGTCCCTCTGGCAGAGATGTTTGGATATGCTACAGATATCCGGTCTATGACCCAAGGCCGGGGCATCTTCTCGATGGAATTCAGCCACTACGATGAAGTGCCTAAGAACGTGGCTGAAGCCATCATCGCTAAGAGCAAAGGGAACGCATAACGATTTTAGATTTTAGATTTTAGATTTTAGATTTAGATTCAATCTAAAATCTAAAATCTTGCTCTCGAATCGCTATATAGATCAGAAAAAAAGGAACATCTAATTCATGGCACGCTCAAAGTTTGAACGGAATAAACCTCACGTTAACATCGGCACGATCGGTCACGTTGACCACGGCAAAACAACCCTGACCGCAGCAATCACGATGACTTTGGCAGCCTTGGGTAAGGCACAAGCCAAAAAGTACGATGAAATTGATGCTGCGCCCGAAGAAAAAGCGCGGGGGATTACGATTAATACCGCCCACGTGGAGTATGAAACCGACAAGCGTCACTATGCTCACGTGGACTGTCCCGGACACGCTGACTATGTGAAAAACATGATCACGGGTGCGGCACAGATGGATGGTGCAATCCTGGTGGTGGCAGCAACCGATGGTGCTATGCCCCAAACCAAAGAGCATATCCTGTTAGCTCGTCAGGTGGGCGTACCTCGTCTAGTGGTGTTTCTGAACAAGATTGACCAAGTAGACGACGAAGAACTGCTGGAATTGGTAGAACTGGAGTTGCGCGAACTTCTGACCAGCTACGAGTTTGATGGCGACAACATGCCGATCATTCGCGGTTCGGGTTTGATGGCTCTGGAAGCGATGGTTGCTAACCCCAAGACGGCAAAGGGTGAGAATGAGTGGGTCGATAAGATATACGAACTGATGGATGCAGTAGACGACTACATCCCAACCCCAGAGCGCGATATTGACAAACCGTTCCTGATGGCAGTGGAAGACGTATTCTCGATCACTGGTCGGGGTACAGTTGCCACGGGTCGGATCGAACGCGGTAAAGTCAGAGTCGGCGAAACTGTCGAGCTAGTCGGTATTAGGGAGACTCGTACCACGACAGTAACCGGGATTGAAATGTTCAAGAAGACCCTGGATGAAGGGATGGCTGGTGACAACGCCGGTATCCTGCTACGGGGTATTCAAAAGGGCGACATCGAACGCGGGATGGTAATTGCCAAGCCCGGTTCGATTACACCTCACACTCAATTTGAAGGTGAAGTGTACGTGCTGAACGAAAAAGAAGGCGGTCGTAAAACCCCATTCTTCCCTGGTTACCGTCCTCAGTTCTACGTGCGGACAACCGATGTAACCGGAACCATCACCGCATTCACGGCAGATGATGGCAGCGCCGCAGAAATGGTGATGCCCGGTGACCGCGTAAAAATGACCGTGGAGTTGATCAACGCGATCGCAATTGAGCAAGGTATGCGCTTCGCTATTCGCGAAGGCGGTCGTACCATCGGTGCAGGTGTTGTCTCGAAGATTCTCAAGTAGACACTTGCCGATTTAAATCTGGAGCAGAAAGGCAACTATCCATTTGAGGATAATTGCTTTTCTGCTCTGCCTTCTGAAAATTAATTCCGATCTACCGAACCTGGAAAACTAAAAATGGCAACGATTCAACAGCAAAAAATTCGCATTCGACTCAAGGCTTTCGACCGTCGCTTGCTCGATACTTCTTGTGAAAAGATTGTAGATACGGCAAATCGGACAAACGCTACAGCTATCGGCCCGATTCCCTTGCCCACCAAACGCCGGATTTACTGCGTGCTGCGATCGCCCCACGTTGATAAAGATTCGCGGGAACATTTTGAAACGCGCACCCATCGCCGCATTATTGATATTTACCAGCCTTCTTCTAAAACCATTGATGCTTTGATGAAACTCGACCTGCCAGCTGGTGTGGATATTGAAGTGAAGCTGTAAGCACAACTAACTTGAAATTAGGTAATAAAGCAGACTTTGAGTGCTAATGCTCAAGGTCTGCTTTCATACCTTTTTGAGGGGTAGATCCGTTAAAGTAAGTAAATAAGCGCCTTTACTTTCTGTACTATGGCATCCTCTTCCTCAATTGCTGTTAGAGAGCTTCCTCTGTTTCCGTTGCCGGAAGTAGTTTTATTTCCAGGTAGACCGCTGCCTCTACACATTTTTGAGTTTCGTTACAGAATCATGATGAACACGATTCTGGAGAGCGATCGCCGTTTTGGGATTCTACTCTGGGATCAGGTTAAGGGGCAACCCACCGATGTCGGCTGCTGTGCCGAAATTGTTAGATACCAGCGTCTCCCCGACGATCGCATGAAGATATTGACTGTAGGACAGCAGCGGTTCCGAGTCCTGGAGTATGTTCGCGAAAAACCTTACCGAGTCGGCTTGGTGGAATGGCTGGAAGATACCCCACCAGAAAAAAAACTTGGTGCCTTTAGCAGCAGAAGTAGAACAGCTGCTGCGGGATGTGGTACGTCTTTCGGCTAAACTGACCGAGCAAAATATCGAATTACCAGATGATATCCCCAGTCTGCCCAGAGAACTATCTTACTGGGTCGCCAGCAACCTGGCTGGCGTGGCATTAGAGCAACAGGCAATGCTGGAAATGCAAGATACTGCGGCGAGACTGGAACGGGAAGCCGAAATTCTCACTTCCACGCGCAATCATCTGGCGGCTCGGACTGTGCTAAAAGATACGCTGAAAAGCTAATGGGTAATGGGTAATTGGTAATTGGTAATAATATTGCCAATATACCTCTCGCCCTTACTCGCCGCGATTAGTTGAATATCCTGAAGTTAAGGGATATAAATTATACCAGTTACGAACGGCGAGCCAGATGACGGAAAGCAGCCCTGCTAAGCTCAGGGTGAGGCCGCTGTAAGTGACCAGTAATCCGAAAACGGGTAAAATTGCCCCAGAAATGGTACAAATAACCGCAGCAAGGCGCAGATAACGATTGGAGCCGAGTCCCCAGGCTAGGGGTAGCAGGATAAGGGAAAGTCCTGCCCAAGCGATTTGGGGATTGACAATGCGGCTGAGGTATGTTAAAGCAAGGATGCAGGCGAAGAAGGTAGCGGCTGCGATCGCTACATCCCGCAAACTCATCGGTAGGGATAAATACAGCAACAATAACCACCACAGAAATAAAGCTGGAGCCAGTATCAGCAAGCGGGGTAAAATTCCCGTATTCTGAGCGGCTTTAATCGCTGTAAATACGCCGAAGGGATTGAGGACGGAAACATTATCATCAAATACCCAGGTAAAGCGCCTGCCTTTTGCTTCTTGTTTGTTTTCAGTGGGAACGATACCGCTAGCAAAATCGGCTTCAGGAAAGTTAGCCAGTACGCTGAGGCGAAAATTAGAAAGTAATTGCCCACTAGCATTATAAACCCAACGCGGTGCGCCTTGAGCTTTATAGGTGACTCTAAAGCGAGTTTCTTCGTTTGGTTGCAGGCGGAAAGGAAAGCTATATTCTCCTGGATTTTTGGGTTGTAGCCTTGTACCGTTTCGCTCTACCTTAAAATTTTGTAGTAAAGAGTAGCCATTGGGTGGGGAAATTTCAAAGAAAAAATTCTCAGCTTGGTTGAGGCGATTTTTTGCTTGATAGTCAGCGCTAAAATCTAAAAGATAAATTGCTCGACCCTGCTTTTGCGGATCTGGAACTTGGTCAATTTTAACTTCTATTTGCGATCCGGTGAGTGCCAGAAAGCGATTAATTGCTCGCTTTTCTTGGACTTGGACAATTCTGTTACCTACTTGAGTATTGTAAGTGTAAGGTGCTTGAATAACGTAGCGCAGTTGAGGTGCTGGTTGTTCTAAACGTTCTCCCGCGACGGTTTGGGCTACTTTAGCTACTCTTGCTTGTTCCCAAAAGTGGTAGCGAGTGCTTAAGGTTGAAGATAGAAAAAATCCGCCGATTAGGAGGGTTAAAATTAAGGCTGTATGTTGCAATCCTCGCAGTAAGACTGAGTATCGAATTAGCCAATCGCCGAGCAAAATTGCTTGTTCGCTTTCGTGGCGGCGGAAGGAGAAATTTAAGAGTGCGATCGCTATTCCTAATAGTCCTACTAATCCAGCTAAAATAAGGAACGTGCGAATTAGCTGTTTGCCAAGTTCAATTAATTGGGTTGGTTGGGTAAGATCGGGTAAGCCTGGTATACCTTGGGCTAGATCAACCATATGATATGTTTTTTAAGGATGTAGGCAGAAAGACTGAGATTGTTTGTTAAAAGTTTCTCGCTTTACAAAAGTTTTTTTAATTAACCGCAGAGGACGCAGAGGACGCAGAGAAGAGAGTAGAAAGAGATGTTTTGAGGTTTCAATGATGTCTCGAAGTTGTGAGTCAATTGTTGGCTGTTTGCTGGGAACTGCTGTGGGCGATGCTTTTGGATTGCCTTATGAAGGGTTAAGTAAGCGTCGGCAAGTTCGTGTTTATCCACATTTGGATCGATATCAATTTTTGTTTGGTAGAGGTATGGTTTCTGATGATACGGAACATACTTGTATGGTTGCTCAATCGCTGATTGTTTCGGCAGGAAATATTGATAAATTTAGCAAAGATTTAGCTTGGCGATTGAGGTTTTGGTTACTCGGTTTACCGGCTGGTATTGGTTATGGGACGTTAAGATCGATTTTGAAGTTGTGGTTAGGATATCGCTCTGGTGTCTTCTCGGCTGGAAATGGTGCGGCAATGCGAAGTGCTATCATCGGTGTTTGTTATGGTGATGATTTGCAAAAGTTACGCGAATTAGTGAGAGCATCTACGCGATTAACTCACACCGATCCAAAAGCTGAATATGTAGCTTTTGCCGTAGCATTTGCTGCTCATTTATCTAGTTGTAGATCAAAGGTTGATTCTCAAAGTTACTATTGCCAGCTTAAAACTACCTTGGGTAGGGAAGCTGTTGAATTTTTATACCTTATCAAAAAAGCTTGTGACTGTGCAGATGCTGGGGAAAACAGCGCAAATTTTGCTAGTCAATTGGGGAGGAATAATGGCGTTAGCGGCTATGTTTATCATACGGTTCCTGTTGTTATTCAAACTTGGTTAAGGCATCAACAAAATTATCCAGGAGCCATTCGAGAAATTATTCGTTGTGGTGGCGATACAGATACCACAGCAGCTATTTTGGGAGGTATTATTGGGGCATCGGTGGGTAAAGATGGTATTCCAGATTTGTGGCTTCAGGGTTTGTGGGAATGGCCTAGAAGTAAAGTGTGGATAGAATTGCTTGGGAAACAATTGGCTGATGTTTGCGATCGCGGCAATCCTCAGCGTGCTTTATCGCTTCCGCTGTTGGGAATTTGGTTACGAAATCTGTTATTTATGTTAGTAGTTATCGTTCATGGATTTCGCAGGTTGTTGCCTCCGTATTAATTAATGACTTTTGTGGTTGCCAAGAATTATTAATAAGTAGATCGGTCAGGAGGTTAAATTGGTAAAATGCTGTAAGTACCAAAGATTTTCAGGGTTTCGGTGTAGGATGAAAGTTCGGCGATCGCAGCTTGGACAAATGGCTGGTTAGCATCGGCTTCGATGTCGATAAAGAATAGATATTCGCCTAGCGATCGCTTTGTAGGGCGAGATTCAATTCGACTTAAGTTAATACCTCGATTGGCAATTACTAAAAGCGGTTTAGCCAGCGCTCCCGGCATGTTGGCAGGTACGCTAAAAGCTAGGGAAGTGTGAGTGGCACTGCGCCGATCTTCTGCCAAATTTAAGGCTTCTAAATCTGATTTTTGGCTCAGTACCCAAAACCGCGTGCAATTATCGGGATTATCGTTAATCGGACAAGCGAGAATCGGTACGTTATAAAGTTGGGCTGCACGTTGGGAAGAAATCGCAGCTGCTGTTTTTTCTTGTGCCAAATTCCCTATGGCATCTGTTGTCGAATTGGTAGGAATCACTTGCACCCAAGGCAGAAATCGATCCAGCCATCCCTGACATTGCGCTAATGCTTGGGGATGAGAATAAACTGTACGAATATCTGTCAGATTTTCGGCGCATGACAGCAGCGCGTGTACTATCGGCAATACCAAGGCGTGCCGAATTTGCAGCGCATCGAGTTGCCACAGGGTATCCAGCGTCATCGTCACGCTGCCTTCTAGGGAATTTTCTACCGGCACAACTGCCAGATGCGTTTGTCCTTCTGCTACGGCGCGGATTGATTGGGCAATACTGGGATATGGACGCAAACAACTTTGCTCTTCGGTTTTCTGGTGCAGCCATTTAGCATATGCCAGTGCAGCTGTTTCTGCATTAGTGCCATTTGGCCCCAAGTGTGCAACGATCGCGCCCATAAAGTCCAGCCTTCAGTTTTATCGTAGATTGGGTTAACTCTAGACTCTGCCCCACGGGAAAGGCTTATTGAGTCAGGTTAAGCCTAACTATATTGCCTTTTTGTTATTGGGTGATGATACAGAAGAATTTAGGGGCAATTCAGAGAACTGCCCCTACAAATTTGTAGAGAATGGGAGTTTTTTGGCTTGTGGGATTAAGCGATCGCACCAACAACAGCTTGAGGCCAACGGTTGACTGCTTTGCCAATCACTGCCATTTCCTGCATTAAACGGTCAAACCGTTCTGGTGTCAAGGATTGCGGGCCATCGGAAAGCGCTTTGGCGGGGTTGGGGTGGACTTCGATCATTAACGAATCTGCACCGCCTGCGATCGCTGCCAGTGCCATTGCAGGGACGTATTCCGCACGTCCTGTCCCGTGACTGGGGTCGATCATAATCGGCAGGTGAGTCAGACTCCGCAATACGGGCAATACTGCCAAATCTAATGTGTTGCGAGCATACTGCCGGTCAAAGGTGCGGATACCCCGTTCGCATAAAATTACGTTTGGGTTGCCCGCAGCCAAAATATACTCAGCTGCCATCAGCCAATCTTCAATCGTCGCCGCCATCCCGCGCTTGAGCAAAATCGGCTTATCTTGCGCCCCAACTTTCTTCAACAGCGAGAAGTTGTGCATGTTGCGGGCGCCTATTTGGATTACATCCGCGAATTCTGCCACTATCTGCAATTCGGCGGCATCCATCAATTCTGTAATGATACCCAGTCCAGTCGCTGCCCGCGCTGCTGCCAACAATTCCAAGGCACTTTCTCCATGCCCTTGGAACGCATAAGGCGAAGTTCTGGGTTTATAAGCGCCACCGCGCAAAAATTGTGCGCCTGCGGCCTTGACACGGCGCGCAGTTTCCACTATCATCTCTTCGTTTTCTACCGAGCAAGGCCCAGCCACAACTACTAAGGGATGGTGCTGCCCGATATAAACGGTTCCGTTTGGCGTTGGCACCCCTACTTCGCTGGGTTCGCCTTGACGGTACTCAATGCTGGCGCGCTTAAACGGCTGCTCTACCCGCAGCACTTGCTCGATCCAGGGGCTAACTTCCTGAATTTGCAAAGGGTCTAAATCAACGGTATCGCCGACTAAACCAATTACTACTTTGTGTTTCCCAACAATTTTTTCTGGAGCCAAACCCCAAGTTGTAAGCTCAGAGCTGACGCGGTTAATTTCGGCTTCTGGCGAGCCGACTTTCATTACTACAATCATGTTTAAGAACCTGCTAAGTTGCTTGTGTACAAAACGCCTTAAGCTAATCAGTTAGGAATTTATTAGCCATTGATAGCCTAATAGCAACGCTCGGTTGAATTCAGCCATAATGGCAACTTTTCTCATTGGTCAGTCGTCAGTCGTCAGTGGCAAAAACAACTGACAATTGACCAGTCTAGTTTTTTTCCCTTGAAGCCCGCCATGCTGCGGTCATCCGTCCCAAATTGGTACTAAATTCTTGGAAACCTAATAGAGTCCCCGGTGCTTCTTCATCCCAGGAAGCGGAAATCACCCCATAGGTCAAACCCAAGACACCTAAACCAAAAAAGCCCATACTCACCAGCACGACGGCGCTATTGGGCAGATCAAACAAACCTTTGGTCAGGATAAAATAGCTGACCACAAAAGTTAACATGCCCAAAGCTGTAGGAATACCGCAGAAGAAAGCCATCCGCCGTGCCATGCGCTGGCTGACGGCGGCTGGAATTGCCATTTCTTCTTTTGAAACTGGAGTTTTTTTGCCGCTCTTGTCAGGGGTTTCTACAGGTGCAGGAGTTTTTTTCGCAGATTTTTGACGTTTCTTAGCAGGTTCAAAGGGGAGGCGCTCCCTTTGGGAAGCGTCATTTCCGGGTTCTTGTTCGGTAGACATGAACCTGATGCCTCCCTAACCACGAATGCCTAGACGACCGATTAAAGCTTGATAGCGTTCTTGGCTTTCTGCTTGCAAGTAGGACAAAAGACGCTTGCGCTGACCGATCAGCTTCAACAAGCCTCGGCGGGAGGAATGGTCTTTGTCATTACTTCTGAGATGCTCGCTGAGTCGGTTGATGCGATCGGTTAGCATCGCGACTTGCACGTGAGTCGATCCGGTGTCGGTTTCGTGGACTTGGTATTCCGAGATCAGTTCTTGTTTGCGCTGTTGCGACAAAGGCATGGATGGAAACTTTCAATCGATACGATACAGCAGTCTCTCATATTAACACAGCCGTACCCTATCTTAGAAGCTCTACGGTCTGAAGTTACTGACACCAGAGGTGGCGGGGCCTAGAGTATGAGCGTAGGTTGGGTTTTCTTAGCTCAAACCAACCTGAGCTAGTTTCTCAGAGCGGCTGAGGTTACTTAAGGTCTGACGCAAAGCGACCGGGTTTCTAAGAAAAATGTTGCATTTGAAAACTATCTAGTTATTCATAAACCCGGTTTATTAATCTATTTTTTGATGGCTAAACTCTGGTTTTTCATAAAACTTGGCGATGGCAGCGTAAATTTTAATGTTTACCATAAAACTTTACCTACAAGACCAGATGATTAAAGAGCGATCGCTCTAAAAAAACTAAATTTATCTTCGTTACAATTTGTTTTTTAATTTACGCATCTTTCATAAGAGATAATCCAAAATAAATACTTTGACTATCAATGGATTGTGTATTGAAAAATACAGAAGCTTTGCGGCTGGTGAGTTGAGAATGCTAGATAAATCGAGCGAAAAAATTAAATGGAAAGCTACTAAATATTGATTTCAGTCGAAATGTAAGCTAGATTACAAATTAATATAGAACTATGGGAAGATGTTTGTGTAAATATTAAATGCTGCTTTTGGGAGAGTTGACTGTAAAGTAAAAAATCCAGAATAGACTTAACTCAGAAAAAACGGGGGGCTGAAAAATGCCTGGTTTGATTGAATGGATTCCCCTGATTTCTAGTGTTGGAATTGGGATGGCCTTGATCGCTGTCGCTGATTACTTAGCGACGTTGGCTATCTAGTCAGAAGCATATTCCCTAATTCCAAGCTTTGTTAATTTAGCTGATGGAGTTTCACATGTTAAAACAAATGTGTTGGTTGCCGACTTTTGCCTCTAAGGGACAGAAGATTTTGCATTTACGAACCGATCCCCATGAACCTTGGCGACCATATACCGCTTTTCCACAATATAGCGTACCAGATTACCCGATTCCTGGGGGTTCTAAAGGGTGGGCAACCTACCAAAAGCTATTCAAAGAAGGGTGGAATTTAGAAAAAAGCAACCAGTCGCATGCATCAGTATTGGCGGGTGCTGGAACAGCTCGGAAATGAGCTGCGTTTCCGCGGCGTGCGGGAGGCATACCGGTTTTATCAGAGTTAAAAGTACTACCTTTTGGTAGAAGACAATTAACCAGATTTGAGTTGAATAGTAAGTGTAGTCAAGCATGAAAAATAAAGTTTCGGTATGAAAGAGCGTTACTGTGCAATTGTCATTGGAATCCTTTTCTTACTGGTTGGTGTAGCAGGATTTATCCCAGGCTTTAATGTACTGCCTGTTGGTGCTGAACCTTATATCCCCCTGAATGCACCCAGTATTAACATTGATTCAGGATATGGCTATGTTTTTGGGTTATTTCCTACCAATCTCCTGCATAACGCCATCCATATAGCCGTTGGTGTTTTGGGGATTGCAGCGGCTAGCAGCTACAGCGGTGCGCGCGTATTCAATCAAGGTTTTGCGATTGCCTATAGCGCGATCGCTCTCATGGGTTTGTTTCCTTTCAGCAATACGGTGTTCGGCTTGATGCCCATCTACGGTCACAATATTTGGTTGAATGCGATCGCCGCCGCAGCCACTGGTTACTATAGCTTCTTCAAGCCCGCAGAAACAACGATGATTAATGCCTCGCCTAGTGCCTAACAAAACTCACAATATCTGTACTGCGGGGGTGGGGGTATATGCCTATCCCCGCAAAACTTTATCATCAGCTACGACCATGAAGTTTAACACGGTTAATTGATACTTTAGGCAGCTGGCAACGAGACAAACACGCCTCTAGGTGGGGACAGTCTTCACACTGGGGTTCTTTCCCTGGATTACGACAGCCACAAGCGGGATTTAAGAAGCATTCAGAAGGGTTTTTGGGTGCAAAATGATGGGCTGTTTCTCGCAAACAAAGAAACAAATCTCGACAAAGCATAATTTGGTAATTGGTAATTGGTAATTGGTAATAGCTAATGGCTAATAGATAAGTTTTACTGACATCAGCAATTAGCCATTAGCTATTAGCACCTTTCGGATTTAAGCAACTGCGACAGGAATTCTATCAAGGATAGGTTTGCGCTTTTCTAGGTCAAATCCATAGCCGTGGGGAAGAATATGAAGCCTCGCCCCGCAAATTGCCATCGCCTCGTCTTTCAAAACATCATCGGCGTTGCTATGGGTAACTTCTGACTCATCGACAACGGTAACAGATCCAGCCCCGATGACTTCAAATTTGTTGCCGCTGACTGCTACAGCTGTATTTTCGTCAATGCCGATTCCCAAGACGGCTGGCTGCTGTACCAAGGCCGAAATTAAGCGCCCCAAACGTCCGCGCTGGGAGAAATGTTGATCGACTACAATTCCGGGAAGGAAGCCCATACCAGGCCCCATTGCCACAGTATCAGCGCGAGGATTTGTCTCGGAATCGCCTTCAATAATCATTACATCTGGCATCATGGCAGCACCGGCGCTTGTGCCTGCGACGACAATTCCTTCAGCGTAACGTCTGTGAATTGCTGCATCGAGTTGGGTATCTTTAATAAAGCTGATAATGCGCGCTTGATCTCCTCCAGTAAAAAATACACCCGTTGCTTGTTCAATGAATTCTAAGTACTCTGGTTTATCTGCATCTTCACGATATTCGGTGTCAATTACTTTAACCGCTTCGGCACCCAAACGCTCAAAGATTCTGGTGTAATCGTCTCCTACTTCTCTGGGCAAGCTGGTAGCAGCTGTCATAACTGCTATACGCGCTTTGGTGCCTCCGGCGCGTCGCACAAATTCCCGCAGAATTCTGCATTCGCCTTCTTTTTCTTCTGCACCGCCGATGATTAGTAATTGTCCGCGCTTATCGTCAGTCATATAAGCTCCATTTTTGAGGTCTTCTTTTAAGAAAACATCACATTCCCATACTCTGAAACCACCAAACGGTAGATTCTTATACAGATATTTGCGCCGTTATGGATACAGGGCGCCCTTTTTCTCTTAGCCCCTAGCTATTACGACTTACGCAAACAATACCTTCGCCAAAAAGCCGACACCCTTAAGAGTGTGGCTACACAAACAAAGCCTGCCTACGCAGGCTGTAAAGATTTCAGACCGCGGAGGGCGGGCTTCGTTTTTGTAGCCCCATGCTTTAGCATGTGGGCGTTTCAGACAATTGGCGAAGGTATTGTATAAAGAAACCCGGTTTCTGGCCTCGGCGGGCGTAAGTCCTAGTTATATTAAGCAGAATTCCCGCTTTCTCCCTTGATTACCGCCGCACCAATTAAATGTGCAAGTCGTAGCGCTTCGGGAACATTCCCGCAGTCGGTCAAGCTTTTTAGCGCTGGTGCGATTACCTCTGGGCTTTCACCGCAAACTTGAAAGTCAACTGCCCCACCCACAAGGGGATGGGGCTTGTAACTGACCGAGAGAATCGGTCGAAACAGAAGGCATATTGACTGATGCCTGCTCCTCTGTCCCTTGGGTAGAGGAGAGAATATAGTCATCCCTGACATTTTTTGCAGCATTGAGATCCGCGTGTGTCCGATAACCACAGTTTTTGCAATGGAATCTGGACTTGTGACGGTTTGTTCGTCGAATGTGCTTACAGATGTTGCATTTCTGCGAGGTGTAACGAGGATCTTGGTGAACTACTCGTTTACCTAATGCTTCTGCTTTGTAAGTCAGAAATTGCTCTTGTTGGTAAAAAGCCCAACTGCCCAACCATTTATTTATTTTCTTGCCCCTTCGGTGGGTGCGAATGCTGGACAAGTCCTCTAGTACAAAGACCGCTATTCCTGGTTGGTTGGCTAACTTTTTACTTACACAATGATTCGTATCCCGCATGAACCGCTTCTCAGATCCAGACATCGCTTTTAAACGACGTTTGGCACTACGAGTGCCTTTTTGCTGGAGTTGACGACGATTGTATAAGTAACGTCTTTGGACTTTCCTAATCTTAGAAGAACTGAAGAATTGACCATCACTGGTAACAGCTTGGTGATACAAGCCACGATCGATTCCTTGGATTTGTCCTTGGATTTGTTGAGGTGTTTCTGCTTCAAATACCAGTCTGACCCAGAATTGTCTAGTGTGTTTGGTATAGGTAACAGTCGCACTACAAAATTCCCAAGTTTTAAAAACCTGTTTGAAATATTCAGGAACATCAAGAATTAAGCTGACACGCTTACCTATGCAACTAAGAGTTAATTGATTCCCTCTTAATGTCATGGTGCGTTTGTCATAACGCAATCCTGATGTTGCTTTTTTCTTGGGGTGTCGCTTGAATTTGGTTGCCTTGACTGACTCCATCGCGTTATCCCGAATCGTTTGCAGTAGCGCAGACGGCACATCGGGATATTGCAATCTGAGGTCAGCATACAAAGCCTTGTGAGCCTTGTTCTTGTTGTACGTCTGCTCCTTTAATGCCCAGTCAACGTGCTGGTTAAAAATGTCAGCCGCATTACCCATGAGGAGTAGAAACCTCTCATGGGGTAATTTGACAGGAATGGAAACGGTGCGCTTCATAGGTAGCAGTATTGACTTTCGTGTAATCTTCTGGAGAGTTAAATCACGTCCTCTAAATTCTTGATATATTCAGATTAGCACAAACCTTATATGTTTTATCAATACACACCAGTCAATGAAAATATTGTCATCCTCACACGCTCAACACTGCCTCGGATACCACATCATTTTCTGTCCAAAGTACCGTCACCAAGTCCTTGAAGCTGCGGTAGAAGTGGAGCTAAAACGTATTATTGGCGAAATCTGCAAAACCTATGGATGAAGGGGATGGGGTTTTACGCACGATCAATAAAACGGCGGGAAAGCGTGTATTTCTCCAGCACGTTGCAATAGCTTTAAACGCTTTTCTGGTTGTGGTAAACGGCGAATGGGTTCTTCCATGTCTTTCAAAGAAGGGAGGCGACGCATAACTGCTACGCAGGGTAATGCCAGCCTTTCTGCAAGTTCTGGTAGATCGATAATATTTAACCCACCAAAACCAATGCCATCGAGCAATACTAAATGTAACTGCGGCAAAAATTTACTGCCAATTAGCAATTTGCAAATGGTATCGGTCGGATTCCAACCATCTTGACGAATCTGCCCCCAGACCATGCCCTCAAATCTCGTCCCCGCGCAAACAATGCCTGTAAGATTAACTTTGCTGCCTTTTTTACGCTTAAACGGTGCATCGTCAAAGCCGATGACGCGAATGGTGCGACGATGTTTGAGCAGGGAGGCGAGTTTCATTTATTGCTCGTAAATTGGCGATAGGACGGGTTGGGTTAGCGTAGCGTGATGGAGCGATATCGCTTGCCCTACTGAGAAACCGTTAACATATCGTAACAACTCTCTACAATAAAGGCAGGCATCATATTCATAACCACTATGTACCTGACTTACTTGGACAGCAATAGCTGGCTGATTGAAATAGCTGGGAAACGCATCCTGCTTGACCCCTGGCTGGTGGGGCCATTAGTCTTTGGTAATATCGATTGGCTATTCAAAGGCACGCGACCCAAGGAACGCCCCATACCCGATAATATTGACCTGATTCTGCTGTCTCAAGGTTTGGAAGATCACGCACATCCGCCGACGCTGAAGCAACTTGACCGCAATATTCCCGTTGTCGGTTCTCCGAATGCGGCAAAAGTGGTGCAGGAGTTGGGTTATACCAGCATCACCTCGCTGGGTCACGGGGAAAGTTTCACCTTGAATCAAAGCGTGGAAATTAAAGCCGTTCCCGGCTCTCCTATTGGGCCGACTCTGTTAGAAAATGGTTATCTGCTCAAAGAATTGGCAAGCGGTTTCACTATCTATTACGAACCTCACGGATATCATTCTCCATCCTTGAAACAATTTGCACCTGTTGATGTTGTGATAACACCTATTATTGACTTGGTGCTGCCGATTGTCGGGCCTTTTATTAAAGGGACAAAAAGCGCTTTAGAGGTGGCGCAATGGTTGCAACCCCAAGTGATGTTACCTACTGCGGCTGGGGGAGATGTAGAGTTTGAGGGATTGCTGATAAAATTGCTCCGGGCGGTGGGAAGTGCGGCGGAATTTCAAGCAACTCTGGAACAGAATCACCTGAAAACGCGCGTGATTGAACCTACTCCAGGTTCGCGGTTTGAATTACCATTAGAGCGTCGTGCTTTAGCTGCCTAATTGTTCTAAATTATTAGGTGCGTTACGGCTAGCGCCTAACGCACCCTACTAAAGATCGGGGTTGTAAATTATCAGGTGCGTTACGGCTAGCGCCTAACGCACCCTACAGAATATGAGAGGAGTGAATGAAAAGGCGATCGCTTCTTTATTTAGGCATCAGTTTAACAGTCTGCGCTGCTAGTTCCTTCGTCAAAGTTGCAGCGCAGTCGCCTACGGGTGTGACTCAGCGGGTACAGTTTGAAAAAGGCCGTTTCTCTACCATTGTTAAAGGTGCGGTGGGACTAGGTAATAAAGATACCTATATTTTTCGTGTCCGTCAGGGTCAAGAAATTATTATGGATGTGGTTTGGCAAGGCACACCAGTCGATCCAAATGAAGATCGAGGGCTTTCTGGATTTTCTTTTGTGCAACCAGATGGGACAATATTTGAAGACCCACAAGATGGTTATTTTAATGCCGCATTAACGGGCGACTACCGGGTTATTATTGCACAACCCCAAAGATTAAGTAGTCCTGAATATACGTTTAAATTAACGATTCGTTAGATGGGTGTGACGAATGAATAAAGGATTGATTGGGGTGCGATCGCTGCTTAAATTCACCGCAATTTTCGCAATTTTCAGCGGTATCTCTTGGGGTGCAGCTTCAGCGCAAGATGAATTATCTTTCAAAAATTTCAGCATCGAAACTCTCAGCAGATTAAACGGTGAGTGCCGCGGTTCTACTGAAGTTAACTATCGCTCCCAAAGACTTAGATCCCCAGATGGCAAAACTTCTGTTTACTTTAATGGAGTCATCAGAAGAGTTGGTCAAAATAACAGCCGTCGAGGCGGTGTCGGTTCTATAAAATGCGACCCTTTTAGACTAGAAACTCCGGCTGGTCAATTAGTTATCGAAACTGAGACGAGTTTAAGAAAAAATCTCTCTTCTCTAGGATTTGAGCGGCGATTCAGTGGTTTTTATATTGTTAATCCAGTTGCTTTTTCTCCTGATAGCCGGTACTTAATTGCTAGAGTAGATGTTTCTTCTAATGGTTTAGATGCTTGGACTGGCTATGCGATATTAGACTCTCAGAAAAATTATCAGCTTTTAGCTCTAGATCCTTGTAAAGATAACAGCTTTGGCGGAGGATATCAAGGGTTTATCTCCCCTGTTGAAATTCTTTTTGATTGTTCTGCGGGTGGAGAAGTATATTTTGAGGTGCTAAATCTCAGCAGACAATCTATTAGCAGAGTTCCCACTGGCTCTTCAGTTGGTAATAATTCACTTCGCTCTTATGGTTCTGTTTTTTCCACTTTTGAGATTGTGAGAGTTCAGCAGTTTCCACGTCGGTGAATTATACAGCGGGTTGCGCTTTTATGAGGTACACTCACTAGCTGGGGGAGATAGGAAAATAGAACTAATTACTTCGCCATCTTCATCAATATCAGTAATGCTGTACCTCATAACAGCGATTCTCGCTGTATCATGTCTGGTGGGAGCATGTCAGCTTTGTAAATTTACGCCGACACCCTAAAGGGCGCGGCTATACAAACGAAGCCCGCCTTCGCGGGCTAAAGCTTTTAAAGCCTGCGAAGGCAGGCTTTGTTTGTGTAGCGACACCCTTTAGGGTGTCGGCTACAAAGTTGACATGCTCCCTGTCTGGTTGATTACCCACGCTATGGAGCTGGGACACGGCTTACCCAATGCTATTACTGCATTTTGGCCTCCGAATCCAAAACTGAAACAAAGTATCTTTCTAATGTTTCCTGGACGCGGTACTTTGACTAAATCTAAATCAAATTCTGGTTCTTTTAATCCTACACAAGGGGGTAATATTTGATGCTTTAAAGCCATCAAACAAAAAGCGACTCCCAAGGCTCCAGAGGCTCCTAAAGTATGACCTGTGGAACCTTTGGTAGAACTGACAGGAACTCCTTGGGGAAATAAGTAATTAATTAGATTGGCTTCGTTTTGGTCGTTGAGTTGGGTGCTGGTGCCGTGGGTATGGATGTAATCAATTTCACTTGGAGAAAGATGACTGCGTTTTAAGCATTGTTTGACGGCAGCGATCGCACTCTTCCCCCCCAATTCCGGCGCGCTGATATGATAAGCATCGGAGGTTAACCCAAATCCCAAAATCTCTCCATAGATAGATGCGCCGCGCTGTTGAGCTAATTCTGCGGATTCGAGTACGAATACCGCCGCGCCTTCGCCCAATACCAATCCTTCCCGATATCGGTCAAACGGATAGCAGCCGGTTTTGGCTAAAGCGCCCATTTGCTCAAATCCAGCTAATGTTAGGGGTGTAATGGGTGCTTCTACGGCACCAGCTATAACGCGCTGACATTGTCCGGTTTTAATTAACTCAAAACCTTGAGCGATCGCCCAAATTCCGGTTGCACAAGCTGCCATTGGCGCTAATACTGGTGCTGTGGAACCAATTTGACGGGCGGTTGCGATCGCTCCCATATGAGGCAGCGTTTCTAACCAGTTAGATAGCCCCTCCTTAATCCGGGTAGATTGGATCGATAGCCCCCCCTTATTAAGGGGGGGTTGGGGGGGATCGTAAATTTGCTGCGCCAGTTTCTCCCACTCCCCCTGCTGACTGCGACTCGATCCGATAACTACTCCACAATCGGGTAAAGGTGGAACTAACCCAGCATCTTGGAGGGCATCTTTTACTACTAGATCGATTAGGTTCTTTAAATTTGCTGGCTGCTCGCCAATTAATGCTAAAGGGAATGCTTTTAATTCTGCAAAAGGTTGATGTAATTTAATCCCAGACTGAGAAGCTAATAAATATTTCCAGCTTGAGTCCAAACTGCCCAAAGCTGAAAGCAAACCAATTCCTGTAACAAAAACTTTCACGGTATTGAGCTAATTGTTAATAGCTAATAGCTAATTTTTCAACAGCCATTAGCTATTAGCCATTAGCCATTAGCTTTTTTTGAGATTCTCTGCGCCAGAGGTAACTTTGGCAGATTCGATGCGATCGCCTTGCTGAATTGTATCAATTACATCCATGCCTTGAGTGACGTTGCCAAATACGGCATAGTCGCCATCAAGAAACGGCAGATCTGCCAAGGCAAAGTAAAATTGTGCCGAAGCCGAGTCGGGGAATTGCGATCGCGCCATCGCTAACGCGCCCCGCTTGTGCTGCAACACTGGCGGCGCAGAAACGCCAGCCATTTTCAGTGTTTTGCTGTAAACCGGACTTTCTGCCCCTTGGGGTTTAATTTCCAGAGGGATGTAACGAGGTTGACCAGTTGCATCGACAAAACTACCAATGCCTAATTCTCCTACTGGGTAATTGGGATCTTTCCCCAGTGGATCGCCACCTTGAACTACAAACGGTTGCGGTTCGCGGATCACCCGGTGGAATGCCAATCCGTTGTAAACGCCCTGTTGAACCAAGTCAACAAAATTACCGGCTGTGATCGGGGCATCCGTTCCATCAACCTCAATCGTAATCGGCGTTTTTTTTCCTTTGACCGTCATCACGACGGTTGCTTTACCTTCCAACCGAGGTAAATTGGCGATTTGAGGATTGCTTGCTTGAGTGGTAACTACAGCAGTCGCTTCATTTGCTGCCGAGGTTGCAGGTGCTTGGGAAGAGGTAGCCTGTGGAGTTGTGCATCCCCCGATTAGTAATGCACCGATGGCTATGAAAGATACGAACCAGTATCTAAAATTGATCTGCATTTCGAGTTTGACTCTCAAGTGCGAGTTTCCGATCATCTCATACTTATACTCACAAGTTCAAGGCTGATGGTTTACAGCCCTTCTAGAGGGACTCCCAAAAAGCGGGCTAATGCAGCGCCTTGATTTTCCAGTTCTGATAAAGACAGGGGTTGCCCGACTCGCGTCAGGGGGATGTCTCTGCGACCTTTAATGCGTAAATAGAGGGCGCGTTTTGGATTTAAACCTTCTTGGATGTCAACGCGGACAGATTGGACATCTTCAGTCCGGCTGCTAATTTCGATTTGGCGATTTTTCCCTGGAAAGCCCCAGCGGAAAATTTTGACAAAGCCGGTTTCCTTGTTGAATTCGTTGTAACCGCCGCCTACATCGAGAGCAATCATTGTCCAGAGGTAGAGTGCCAAGAGGATACCAGCGGTGCCGTATAGCCCCATTACCAAGCCTTGGGGCACAAAAATCAGTTGAGTGGGATCGGCAAACGGCAACAGATTTTTGTGTAAGTAACTGGACAGTCCAGCCAGTAAAAAGCCGCTAGCGCCTAACGAGACAACGGTTGCCCAAAAATAGTTGCTCAAGCGGCGAGAACCTAAAACCTGTTGGTGGAGTACGCGATCGCTGCTAGAAATTGTTTTTGCGGTCATAACTCTCAGTTGTTCTGTTACCTTAGAAGATCTATGTGACGCTGTTACACTTTCCCTGTCGGCGAGTGCAAGCTTCCCAGAACCGAATCGCACTGAGAACTTCTGTTTTAAAGTCAGGTGCGCGTCCTGCCCGACTGTGAATAAGATACACCAAAACCTATACCCAGCTCTGGCAAGATGCCCCAAGCGATCGCTTGATTCAGGAAACTTTACTAATTTTGGTAACTGAGTAATATATATTTATGTTAACTTACTGAGAAAGCTTGCAGATTTAATAAAGCAAGAGGGTTTGAAATGACTATTGCAGTCGGACGCGCCCCAGCGAGTCGCGGATGGTTTGACGTCCTCG
>ERZ1066130.11-NODE-11-length-125129-cov-13.372172_pt1 | contig 125129 bp, 101 predicted proteins | sample MGYA00382777_ERZ1066130 | MGnify/ENA primary metagenome ERZ1066130 (study PRJEB33369, sample SAMEA5778360) | biofilm metagenome | biome: Industrial cooling water; feature: Water cooling tower basin; material: Biofilm | place: United Arab Emirates | collected...
TGGTTTTATAAAAATACTAAAATTTAACTGGTCGCCCGGCCATAGCGCAAACATGCTGTTGTGTGTCGTGTTTTCTATCTCCCTCTTGAATAAAACCCAAATTCTTTTTTTATTTCGTTGTTTTCGGCTGTCACCATTGTTAATTGAAATATTTTATCATTCTCGATAAAAATCCCTCTGTTTTTAACTTGGTTGTTCATTAAGTCTGTGTCGTATTTGTACAAGTATTCATTTATATCAGTCAGCTCAGAGGAGTAGCCAAATCTATTTAAGCTGTCCAATAAAATCGACTTTGCTTTCCCATCAATTGTCATTGGACAAAAAACATAAAATTTAGCAAACCCGCGTCCATCAATACTTAATGGAGTCTCAAGTCGTGAAATCATATTTATATCATTGGATGGATTGTAAAACATCACATTGTCGGAAAGGTTAACTGCTCTGATGTCAATTAATGTTGTTTTCCTATTTGAATTATTTAAAAGTGTGCATTCAAAAGCTAGAAATAATTTCAATTCAACATTGTCCCCGTTTTTTGTAGTGTCGACAACGGTCTTGTAGCCAGTCTCAATAACATTAACATCAATTGAAAGACTTTCTTTGTATTCAGCGTTATATGTCCAAACTGAGAGTATAATTGAAGGAATGGATAGGAGTAGCGCTCCTGCACTCAGTCCAATTGTTATCTTGTCAATGGTTGATACTTTCATTATTGTCTTTGTACACCTAATTGTCCCGAAAACATGACACACAACGTTTGTGTATGTGACGTTGCGGGCATAGGAGGGCAAATGAAGGAGGTACGACTGATTTGCCCGACTACTCAGAAACTGTCCAACTAAACAGAACGTTGATCTAGAACTAAATTACAAATTTAGTCTTCATCCCGCAATGGCACATATATTACTGTTAGCAACATGTGCCCTTCTTCTCTCAACTTTTAAGTCAGTCGTTAGTGGGTCGTCAAGGTGTCACGCAATAGAATTAAATGTCACGGTACATGGTTGTCCGTTTTTTATTCATTTGTCCTTTGTCACTGAACCTTTGTTGTGAAACTGTACAAGCGCGGGGGGCAACCTTGGAGAATCTTTCGGTTTGCTCTTACTAATCTGTCCAGTATTGGTGCGGGGGTGCGGCACTCTTGGCAAAGGCTTTGGATTGTGCGGTTGGATGTGTGGCCTTTGGCAAGTGTGCTGGCTGGGTGGGCTACACTCTCGGGTTACACCTCTGACACATTACGCGTTTCTCCAGTGACGCTGGCAGGGCAAGGGTTGATATGAATTCAATCCTCCCAAATAATGTTTAGGATTGTCTTGTAACGTTTAGTAGGGATGCAGTACTCGTAAAAATCCGAGTCCTCATCATTGTATTGGTTCAGGTTAAACCATGTTGATTTTTTGATGGTTTGTGCCTTGTCCTCCAATTTGTAAATAAACTCGTAACCTCCTTGAATGTATTCGGCTGCAACTGAATCTGATGGAGGAGCCAACCGAATGTAATCTTGCAACCAAACTTTCAATCCATCCGATTTCTTCCAGTATTTTACTTTTCCATTTTCAATAAACACAAGGCAGATAGGATGGAGATCAAATTGTAAGTATCGAAAAATTGTTGCTGTGAGGCTGGTCTTAAACCTTTCTGAAAGTTGCTTTATCAGTAATGGTGTGAATTTCTTCTTCCCAGCTTCTTTCAGGAATAATTTTTCGGGCATTAAAAGTTCACTTGCAAATTCATTTGCCTCCAGTTCTTGCTTACCGTTCTTGAGGGCTTTTTCCATTCCTGCGATAATGTTGAAGTTTGTAAAACTATCATCGGGAAGTTGCATGTTTTTATGCATTATTAAGTGACCAACTTCATGCGCTACAACAAACCGTTTTCTTTCCTGAAATTGAATTTGTGAATTTACCTTTATTATAGCCTTACTGTTCCCAAAAATTATTTTACCATCACAATTTGTTAAAGCTTCTTCAATAAGGGTGGCATTCAATCCAGCCACAAATAAATCCATGGGCATATTTGTGATTTCATCAAGGCCACAGTCATCTAAAACATTTTGAGCATGTATGTGTCCGTTAGTTGCCCTCATTGTCTTTCGAGATTTCTAATTGCTCCAATAACTCAACAAGATTTTTATCTTTAATAATTTCGATAATATTTTCTTTTGAAAGCTTGTCAAGGTTTCTGTATAACGCAAGCGATGGGTTTGTTTGAATAAGCTGTTTAAGAATGGCAACTGGCTTCTCAATATTTTGAAGTATTGCTTCTTCGAATTTACTCACTAATGTCAAAAGATATTCGTCATGCTTCTTATTGGCCAGCGCTTTTGCCATGAATATTATTTGCTTTTTCTTTTTATCATATTCAGACAAATTATTAACATCTGTTTTTAGCGATTCTTTTATACTTGCTTTATCAGCTTCTAAATAAAAGTCAAACAATGCTTTCTCAATCTTGTCATTGGAATCTTTACTCATATAATTTTCGTAGCTTGTTTCTGAATTTTGGGTCTTCTCCGTTCTAGTCGTTTGATCGACTTGTAAATTAAACTGATGTCTAAGTTTAAATCTGTAGCTATTTCAGACGGTTTCGTGATTCCGTCCATCCAGCATTTAAACACATCAATCTCAATAGCATCTGCACCTTCTTGGTTTAGTAAATCGCATAGTGTATTCTTTTCTGACTCAAGGTTATCTGGGTTCTCATCTGCCTGAAGATTTGGTAATTGATCTGTATGGTTCAGCTTTTTGATGGTAAAGAAGTTGTCTATGTCACTTCTAAGGCAACCGAAAAGAAACTCCCGAAAAGTACACTGTGCTTTGCCCCAATCTCTTTTTCCTTCTGCTACCTTTAAAATCAAATCACCTACAAAGTCAATAGGTTCCCTACCGTTGAAATCCTTTAATTCAACGGAATTGAGACGATAAATCGCGTATGCATTCATAGCATCTATGATTTCGTCCATGTCAACAGACCGCATTGCTTGAGATACATCCATCAGCCAACCTATAACAATATGCTAAAGTTGAAAAAAAATTTGCCATCTGTGGCAAAAAAAGTTCAACAGTTAGCATATCTAATCAAAGGGGCTTCCATTTTTTATTGGAAAGCCCAATAACTCTGGCGATCTGCAAGCCTCCTGCACCTTTCCAGCTAACTAATTGGGGGTAAAAACTTTAAATTTTATACAAAATGTCACAAGGAAAGGACAAAAATCAGGAGCAAGGGCAGGCAGCGCATGTCCTTCAATTAACAATTGATGGTAAACAGTATAGCTGGGATAGGCTGTACATTACAGGTTCAGAAATACGAAAACTGGGTAATATCCCTAAAGAAGATCCAATTTTCCTCTCCATCAAAAAACCATGGGAGGATGAAGAGATACTGGATGATACTAAAGTGAATCTCGCACGACCGGAAATTGAGCATTTCTTCTCTAAGAAGGATGATGTGAAGATTATTCTTGTTGTAAACGGTAAACCAAAACCTTGGACTGAAAAGGAAATCACCTTTGAGCAGGTTGTGATTTTGGCCTTTGCAAAATATGATCCTAATCCGAACATCTGTTACACAGTAACATACGACAGAGGCCCACGCCAAAACCCTGACGGTGCCATGGTTAGGGGTGATAAAGTGTTTGTTCAAAACAAAATGATTTTCAATGTCTCTGCAACTGATAAGTCATAGTCCTGATTTGAAGCAACTCAGGGACGAGGGATACGAAATCGAGGTGAAGGGTGGGCATTTAGTTGTCCACCAAATACCCTACGTAAATGGTAATGGTGAAATCAAATTCGGAAAACTGATTTCAACGTTGACACTGAACAATAATATTACTATAACGCCTGATAATCATGTTATCAGTTTTATGGGAGAGCATCCTTGCAATAAGGACGGAACAATCATTACAGGTATTCAACATGGAAATCCGAATCAGCAATTGTGCGATGGAATTGTGATGAACTATTCGTTTTCAAATAGACCACCAAATGGTTACTCTGATTACCATCAAAAAGTATCGAGGTATGCCGAAATAATTTCAGCTCCAGCAAAGTCTATTGATCCAACACTTACTGCCAAAACATTTAAGGTGGTTAAAGACAGTGAAGAAGATACAATGTTCAATTACATTGATACCAATTCAAGCAGAGCGAATATCCATTTGATAAACTCAAAGTTCAATAATCAGCGAATTGGTATTATCGGTTTAGGAGGTACTGGGTCATATGTTTTAGATTTTATAGCTAAAACACCTGTTAGTGAAATCTTATTGTTTGATGGAGATGTATTCCTCCAACATAATGCTTTCCGATCTCCAGGCGCTCCGTCTACTGAAACTCTTGATGCGAAACTCAGGAAAGTGGATTATTACGCAAGGGTTTATTCTAATATGCACAAACGGATTATCACACATCCTGTCTATGTAACCAAAGAAAACATAGAACTACTGAAGGGTCTATCGTTTGTTTTTATTTGCATCGATAGTAATAGTGCCAGAGGTATAATCTTATCAGCATTAAAAAGAATGGGCATACCTTTTTTTGATATGGGGCTTGGTGTAAACATAGCTGAAGATAATTTGGTAGGGACTGTTAGAGTAACGGTTGGTACCCCATCAAAAACGGATCATATTCCAAATAGGATTGGGACTGTTGAAATTGACGACAATGAATATTCAACTAATATTCAGATTGCTGATTTGAATGCGTTAAATGCATTATTTGCAGTTATCAAATGGAAAAAGCTTAGTGGCTTTTATCAGGATTTGAAAGAGGAACATCATTCTACCTATTCTATAAACACTGCACAACTAATTAATGAAGATTTTACAGCATAAGTTTGTTGAGTTCATGCCCGATGAGATTGAAGATGGGACTTTGTATATCTCGATAGAATATTGCACTGCAATTCATAAGTGCGTATGCGGTTGTGGTAACGAAGTGGTTACTCCGCTTTCTCCTACAGACTGGGAATTTACTTTTGATGGGAAAAGCGTTTCACTAAGTCCATCAATTGGTAACTGGAACTTTGAATGCAAATCTCATTATTGGATTGTCCGTAACAAAGTGAAGCATGCGAGAAAGTGGACGGATTGGGAAATCGACAATGATAGAGATCGTGATTCTAAAAGGAAAAAAAGATTTTTTAAGAAAGGATAATGCGTAACTCATTTTGCTTACACAGCGATTGATCTTGGGGCGGTGGGTTTGGCTCTTGCCATTGCTTTGGTGTCGCGGTGGCATGTGGGGCAATGGCAAGTGCCAAAAGCTTGGGCGAGAATCTTTTTAGGTTGCCGTGCGGTGGGCAATTGTTAGACGAGTCGTTGTTCGTCAGCCGAGTCCAGTCCCAGTTCTTTTTTCTTACTTTAAAGTCCCCCGTGTTTAAGGATACGTTAAGTTGTCCCCGTGGAGATACTTAATAGGTGGGATTGTCAAACGTTGTTTTATTGTCGTGGAGAATTTGTCGGGTTACACGGAAGGGCATTGTTGCTAACGTTTGTGTTTATGCAGTGCGGGGAATAGGAGGGCTTAAAAATGAAGCGTAGCGGAATGTTAAGCCCGACCTGCTATGAACTGTCCCCCGTGACCGAACTACATTGTTAAACATAAACTTTAATTTAACACCAAACCCCCGCATTGCATAAACATTTTGTTAGCGCCAGTTTTCATATCCGAATCTTATTAATTTTTTCGTCCAGTTTTGTAAAGTCGTAGTCAGGTCGCTCTTTTTTGTAAAACGCTCTCAAGTTGTAATGAAACGAATTAAATGGAACCTTGTCAATCAAATTATCTAGTTCACCAAAGAACTCTTTGTCGTTGTTTACCTTCTCACGAATTTTTTTAAAATGCCATAGACTCAACATTGCTAAAAAGTCAGGGTTAAAGAATCTTGCAATTAGTTGATGTCTGAATTCAGGTTTTATCAGGTTGAAGTCAGTCCGTAATAGTCGTTTTAAAACAGAGACGTCACGGAACTTTATTTGTTTGCTTGTATTGTATAAAAAAAGTTCAACCGCCTTATTTATCGTGTCACTGTTCTTCGAGTCTTCTAACAAGTCAAATATTTCAAAAGCCCAATATTCATTAAACTCAATGACTGAACGAAACTCTTTAACCTTTCCGCTGTTGAGATTCAAATTTACACGAAGGAGTTCTCGTGAAGCTTCAAATAACATTTCCTTAGCGTTATCAAGAGTTTTTGCATAAAATATTTGGTCGTCAGCAAATCGGATGTATTTACATTCAAGTCTGTCTGATACCTCCTTCATTTTAGAATCATAGTCTTGTAGGTAAAAATTGGCAAGGATTCGAGAACAGTCCCCAATTTCGTCTTGCGGAATGCCAACAGTTTTATGATTATAACCCTCAAGTTTTTTATTCCAATTTCTTAAAAAGTGAAATAGTAATGTTACAATTTCTTGTTTCTGTTTTGGAATCACATGTCGAATCTTTCTCTCAAGAATTGTCAGGTTAATGCTGTCGTAGAAATTTGAAATATCGGTATTAATAAAAGATGACCATGCTCCAAGGTCTCTGTGCTTTCTTGCAATAGATTGAAAACTTTGCCATTCTTGAATCCAGGATAATTGGTTCAATGTGTTAAATGGTATGTACTCAAGCTCAATAATTTCCTGTTCTTCTTTCAGTCTAATTGGATTTCCTAAACTCCAGCCGCCATATGTATTTTCAACCCTGTTTACTGCTATTTCACTCTCCAATAGCTTAATGCAGAAATAGTAAACACAATAGTCTTTACGCGTAAATGTTGGTACGTATCTTGAAATCCCATTGTGTTTGTTAATTACTATATAGTCCCTTGGGTTGGAGGGGTTGTAAGTGAACGAGACTATTTCGGTGTATAGGTCGTTTAAGAATTCCGTCTTGTCGGGATTGTCACCAAAGGGAACAATGCTTTCTTTTAACTTTCCCCAAAAGCTTGTCTCAAAGATTTTTAAAAACGACTCTTTATCTATTTTCATTTAGTAGTCTACTCGTCATTAGAAAATTGGCGCTAACGTCCGTATATCGGAAACTCCGTTTCCGATATATCTTTATGTATCTAAAATACGACCTTTCCCAGCAATATCCAACGGGCAAATGGGCTTCTCCAACCCTCGTTTGGTCACGGGTGTGTGATCAACCGTGGTCACCAGCGTAGCCGGGTATGCGGTGCTTCAGTGATCTGATTTATTTTATAAATTTTGCTACACGTTGGCCACCGGCAGTTTTAGCATAAACCAAATACAATTGGTCATTGGGCATATTCGATAGGTCTATGCTCACCTCGTTCTGATCCTTATTGGTATAGACTACCTGTTGCATCCGCCCCATGACATCCACAATATAGATGGTATCCATGAGGTCGTCTGACTGTACGGTCAATCGGGTGCGTGTCTGATCTGTAAATACTGTAAAAGCAGATTTCTTTTCGTCTTGAATACTGGTGATCAGATTACTAATATAGAGTACCGCCCCCCCACCTTTCACTAAATTGAATGTCCGAGTGGAGGTATTGGAAACAGTAATCACCTCACGCGTCATTACTTTGGCATTTATATCGGTAAACTCGTTATCTCTATTCACTTCAGCAAAATATTCGCCTGCTGGTAAAAATGAAAAATCAATTTCTACTTGCCTGGCTTTTGCATTTGTCATCGCAGCAACATACCATTCTTCCCCTTTTCGTTTGGCTAATACTGCATATTCGCCCACTTCAGCCGCCAACGGAATGGTTTCATCCCAAACAGTGGGCACCCTGGAAAGAAAGTTGATAAAATTCGGAACCTCCCGATATTCGGTGGGCGAATCGCACAGGTAGCCCAACGGTTGATCAAACAAAATATATTTAGCCAACTCACGTGCGCGGGTTCCCATCGTATTGGGTATGCCTACGGGGATAGGATTAAACTGAGAAACGTGGACGTTGCGCAAGGAACCTGGCGTATAGTCTAACGGGCCGGCCAACATACGGATGAACGGAAATTCAAGGTGGTAGTCTGGATTAGCTGTCGTATTCCATTTCGACTGCTCCGCTCCATAAATGGCCTCGTAGTTTACAATATTAGGATAGGTGCGCTCCAGGCCTGTCGGTTTGCTGCATCCATGAAAAATGACCATAAGTTTCAGTTCTGCACAACGCTTGGCAATGTCCTCTAGCCAGTTGATGGCCACCTGGTCATCGCGGTCAATAAAATCGATTTTTACTCCGGCTATGCCAAAAGATTTTAAGAAAGCCAGGCGGTTAGGGTCTTCGACTGCCAGATTTATAAAATCCCAGATAAAGATTTTTACGCCTTTGGTCGCAGCGTATTGACAAAGTTCTGCCAAATATCCTTCTTGCCACCCGGCATCCAGTGTCATATATTCCAGCTTATACTGCGCTGCGAAATCCACATAATATTTATAGAGATCAAGGGTTAGATTCGCCTTGCCGGAAGGAATGGTCGTGGTTTCTAAAATGGCATCATGCCACCACTCCCACGCAGATTTGCCCGGAACGATAAATGACTCCTCTTGTATGACGGATGGTTTAGCCAGTTTATAAATGAGTTGGTTAGTCAACAAATCTTTATCATCCGATGAAACGATGACCACCCGCCACGGAAACTCACGCGTGCCTTTCGTTTTGGCCAGGTACGTTTCACGCGTCAGCACCTTCCGCGCTTTAAAAATATCATCGGGATCAGCCACGGTTTTAGGATAAGCCGCCCACTTGCCTGCCATGCCTGACGTTGTCCGCTGTATATACATCCCCGGATAATCCAACACGTCTGACTCGGCTACCAATAGTCGCAACCCTTGTGCCGGATACGAGAACATCGTTGGTGTTACTGAAAATCGGTTAACCGCAATTTCGTTAATGGAATTAAACCGCGTGTACGATCGTTCCCAGGTTGACAAAGCATCATCCCCTTCCGGAAAATAGACGCCTGGAGTTCCGGCCAGATTAAACGTGGCTGTTTCAAAGTCCACGATCATTTCGCCAGCCAGGGAAGTAACAAACCGATAGGCCACGCCTTCATCGTACGCTCGGATAATGAGCGAATAGTTACCGTTGAAATTAATTCTCCGCTCGTTATACACCTCGTCCAGCGTTCGGTTCTTTCCATACAAATTTGTAATGGTGGAACTGACTGAATTGGTTTGGGTACTGCTCACCACTGGATTGGCCCCAAGTACCGTTCCGCCATTTACCCTCAAGGCTATTGGCGAGGGAATAATTAACCAGGTAGAACCATGTGTCACGGTGTATTTAATATCTGACCCCACGGTCAACTTAAATGAAAGATTTCCATTGGGAGATTTTACCTCATAGACTTGTGCCGAGAGTGACAGGAGCATGAAGGTAAAAAATACGGTAGCTGATAACTTTATCATTTTACGGGTTCGTTTCATATTCAACATGACCTTCATGGTGTTAAGATTAAAAGCGATAAATACGAAGGGCCGCACCACCTCCTTTTGCCAGGCGCACATTGATTTGAGAAGTCTGGTCTACTGCCACGGTAGTCACCTGGTAGGCTTGCGCATTCTTGTCTGCTTCGAATCCATCCTGATACAAAACTGCCTTCCATTTTCCTTTCGGAAGAAAGCTAAAGTCAATGGTGATGTCACGAGCGTTCCAATTTGTCATGGCGCCTAAAAACCACTCATGGCCTTTTCGTTTTGCGATGACCGCCACCTCACTCGCCTTGGCCTGCAATACTCTTGTTTCATCAAAAACGGTGGGGACAATCGACAAAAATTCCATGATATCCGGATACTTTCGATACTCCGCTGGTGAATCACAAAGCATGGCCAATGGCTGATTGAATAAAACATACATGGCTAATTCATGACAACGTGTACCTTGTGTTGAAGGTAATCCCGGATCAATTGGCTTAAAGTTTTCACGTGTTCTATTTCGCATAGAGCCCGGGGTATAGTCAAGCGGGCCAGCTAACATCCGGCTAAAGAGCGTAATCATATTCTGGTCGGGACTGGCATGCCAATCCCACTTGCTCGATTCTGCTCCGCGCACCGCTTCATAGTTTACGATGTTTGGATAGGCTCTCTCCAAACCCGTAGGTTTACTACAACCGTGGAAGTTAACCATCAGTTGATGTTTGGCTGCTGCTGCCGCAATTTTCTCATACCAGCTAATGGCCTCCTGATCATCCCGATCAAAAAAGTCTACTTTCAACCCCACCACTCCCCATTGTTTCATCATCTTCATGTATCCCTCAAGATCATTCATGAGTGTGGTGACCACGCACCAAAGAAAGATCTTTACATTTTTTTCTTTCCCGTAGCGAATTAATTCATGAATGTCATTCTTCGGTTGAATCTTCGACAGGTCAAAAATGTCTGACCAACCGGCATCCAGCATGAGGTAATCCAGTTTATTGGCAGATGCAAAATCAATATAGTGTTTATACAATTCGGTGTTGCGGTTGTCCATTCCCGATGGAATCTCCGCATCTTCAACGATAGCATCGTGCCACCACTCCCAGGTGGCCTTTCCGGGGCTCACCCACGAGGCATCTTTCATCGCCATCGGTTTAGCAAGCATGTAGATAAGGTTATTCAGCAAAAGTGACTTGTCATCATCGGTAGGAATGATGACCCGCCATGGAAAAGAACGCGTGCCTACCGTTTTGGCAATATAGTTTTCAGTTTCTTTTACTACCGAAACAAAATTCCCCCAGCTACCCAACACGGTGTGTTTTGGATAAGATGCCCATGACCCTTGAAATCCCGTTCCCGATTTTTGGAGATACATCCCCGGATAATCGTGCAAGTCAGATTCAGCTATCACCACCGAAAATTGTTTGTTGGTAAACAACACGGGTGTGATTGCTTTCACCAATTCCGGTATTTCGCTTGCATGGGGATAGTTTTTGTAGGCAACTTCCCAGGATGTGAAGACGTTTGTTTCAGGAAACTCCACTTCATAATCCGAAGATGCCGCTATGTTAAACTCAGCATCTTCGTTCATGATCACGAGGGAATCGGTTAATTTAGTTTGCAAACGATACGCTATTCCTTCATTATAGGCACGTACCACTAACTCATAGTCGCCTTCAAACTGAAGTGTCAACTGATGGTAGTGCTCGGCTATCCCGTGTCCATTTCCATACGGCAAAGCCAGGGTGCCCTTATGTTTTACTGTTTTCGATGACTTTACTTTAGGCAAATCACCTAACCTGCGATTGCTCAAATGCAATCCTATACGTGATTTACTTATTAATAAGTTGCCTTTGTAACTCACGTGATACGTCAGTTGCTCGGCTGTTGAAATTGATAATTTTATCTTTTTATCTGGCGATGAAACTTCCAGAATATCCGACTGGGCATTTATGCGCATCATCGGAACTGAACAAAAAATAATAAGAGCTGAACAAAAAAAACGACTCATCATAAAACCATCTGCTATCTAACAAATTTTACTTCACTGCCATTTAATCATAAGGGTAACTCAATTCCCCAAAAAGTTGCCCAACTTATGGGTTGGGCAACTTTATTTTATTGGCCTCAGTCAATTGTAATTTTCCTGATTTTATGATTGTCTTTGTCGGCAACATATACGTTACCGTTGGCGTCAACCGCAACTCCGGTAGGGTATCTAAACTGAGCAGCGGAACCTTCTCCATCGGTAGAACCTTCGCTGCCAGTACCTGCCAAGGTACTTACAACACCGGCCGGAGTAATTTTTCGGATTCGATGGCTATTCTCATCGGCTACATACAGGTTCCCATTTCCATCAATAGCGATTCCCTTGATGAACTGAAATTGGGCCATGTTGCCCGGGCCATCTTGAAAACCATAGCTACTTCCAGCGAAGGTGGTCACAGCTCCGGCTGGCGTGATTTTTCTGATCCGATGATCGCTTTCATCCGTCACGTACATATTGCCGTTGGCATCGAAGACCGCATCAAAAGGTTTTTTAAATTGTGCCGCTGTGCCATTACCATCGGCATATCCTTCGGTGCTGCCGGCAAACGTAGTTACCTCTCCGCTGGCTGATATGATTTTTCTAATTCGATGATTGTCTTTGTCGGCAACAAATAGGTTTCCACTTGCATCAACTGCAACCCCTGTTGGATTTCTAAACTTTGCTGCCGTGCCAGTTCCCTCAGCAAAGTCATAGTCACCGCTGCCTGCTAAGGTACTTACTACCCCCGAAGAGGTAATCTTTCGAATTCTACGTCCTTCCTCTTCAGCCACATACAAGTTTCCGCTTCCATCGACAGCCATTCCCATGGGTCTCTTGAACTGAGCTGATGTTCCTGTGCCATTGTCATCGCCATATCCACTTCCTGCAAAGGTTGTCACCTCTCCGGTTGGTGTAATTTTTCTGATTCTATGATAGCCATCGGTCACATACAAGTTCCCACTAGCATCGAATACGGCATCTCTGGGAGCGCCAATGTTGGCCGATGTCCCCGTGCCATCATTACTCAAGTCCTGACCACTACCAGCAAACGTAGACACGGTGGTCGTAAACACAAAGTCGAAAGTTTGACTCTGCACGGTAGTTCCGTCTTTGGTAACTTTCAATACTCCTGAACCTGCACCGGCAGGAATAGTTACGGTAAGTTGGGTTTCGGTGGCGTTGGTAACAACACAAGGTTTGTTATTAATCGTTACCACATTCGTAGCTGGGGTAGCGCTAAAGCCTGTTCCAGTAATGAGTACTGACGTGTTCTTTGGGCCCGTGGTTGGTGCAATGGATGATATGACTAATAGAGGTGCAACGGTGAATGGTCCGCTTTGAACTGATTTTGCATTTACCGTTACCATTAGATTTCCGCTTGCTGCATTTGCTGGAATGCTAATCGTTAACTTGGTGGTAGTTGCGTTTATTATTGCGCATACTATACCATTCAATGTTACTGTGTTTTCAGAGGCCGTTGCACTAAATCCTGTTCCGGTTATCTCTACTAAAGTTCCTGCAGTACCGGATGTCGGACTGATTGACGTCACCGCGAGTTGAATAACTGTAAATGTTCCGCTTTGTCCCTTTTTACTACCTACTGCTACTTCAAAGTTTCCGGTTTCTCCGTCATCCGGAATAGTGATGGTTAGCTTTGTTGTAGTGGCGCTTGTGACCGGACATATTTTGCCATTTAACGTTACCGCGTTGTCTGATGTTGATGCCCCAAAGCCGGCACCAACGATCTCTACTGAAGTTCTTATTCCGCCTGATGTCGGGCTAATGGACGTAACGGTAATATCAGGTTGACTTTCTTCCTCTTGACAGGATTGTATAAGGGTAAGAGATAAAATTATGGCCATGAATGCGAGCCATGGAGCCGCTTTTAGCCCATTAAAGCGCTGCCTCTTAGTTTTAGAATTGATTTCGACTTTCATAAAGTAGTTTGGATGATTAGTTGTTGTTTATTGATTTATCGAGCCTTCTTTAAAGTCAATCTATGGTGATCTTTCGCACACGGTGATTGTCCTTGTCAATCACAAATACGGTTCCGTTTGTATCAACGGCCACTCCTGAGAGGTAGCTGAATTGTGCTGTCTGAGCATCTCCGTCCGCACTACCGTTTGAAGTTCCTGCTAAGGTTGATACGACTCCTGCGGAAGTGATCTTTCTCACTCTATGATTGTTTTCGTCAGCTACATAAATATCTCCATTGCCGTCTATGGCAAGGCCACTTGGATAACTGAATTGAGATGTTGATGCCGCACCATCAGCGAAGCCATTTGTGCTGCCTGCCAAAGTTGTTACCACTCCGGCTGGTGTAATTTTTCTTATTCTGAAATTGTCTGAATCTGTTACATATATATTGCCAACAACATCACAAACCACATCTTTTGGTTTATCAAACCGAGCTGCTGATCCCGTACCTTCTGCAAAACCTTGCGAGCTACCCGCTAATGTAGTAACCTCTCCGCTGGGTGTAATCTTCCTTATTCTATGATTGTCTTTGTCTGCGACATATACATTTCCGCTGCCATCTACTGCAACTCCAGTAGGATAGTTAAATTGTGCGGCTGCACCTGTCCCATCTGCAGAACCGGAAGTACTGCCCGCCAGGGAAGTTACTTGACCTGCAGGTGTAATCTTTTTGATTTTTTGATTGTGCTCGTCTGCTACATAGATATTGCCAGTTGCATCGATGGCAATCCCTCTAGGGTAGTTGAATCTTGCAGCTGTTCCTGTTCCAAGTGCGTCCCCTTGTGTGCCTCCTGCCAACGTAGTCACAACCCCTCCTGGCGTAATCTTCCTAATTGAGTGGTTATCGGCATCTGCTACAAACACATTACCGCTGGCATCAACTACCGCATCATACGGTTTTCTAAACCGGGCGGCTGCACCGGTACCGTTGACAAATCCTTCTGCGTCACCCGCAAACGTAGACACGGTGACTACCACCCTAAAATCGAAAATTTGGCTTTCGGCTGTTAACCCACCCGTAGTAACTTTTATTACACCGGAGCCGGCACCCGCAGGAATAGTTATGGTTAGTTCCGTTTCAGTTGCATGGGTTACAGGGCATACTTTATTGTTAAGTGTTACAACATTGTTTGCGGCAATTGCACTGAAGCCTGTTCCCACAATGGATACAACCGAATTTTTCGTGCCTGTGTTTGGTGAAATGAAAGTAATAGTCAGGGGAGAATCCGGAATAAAAGTAAAGACATCGCTCTGTGCGGTTTTTCCTCCTACGGAAACAATGAGGTTACCACTTCCGGCATCAGTGGGAATGATGACTGTCAACATGGTAGTAGTGGCATTTGTTACCACGCATACTTTGCCATTTAACGTTACTGTGTTCTCCGAAGCAGTAGTGCTGAACCTGGTTCCATGAATGGTAACCACAGTGCTCTTAGCGCCTGTGTTGGGCGAAATAGATGTGATTATTGGTGGATCAGGAATAAATGTAAATCTGCCTCTCTGTGCCGTTTTCCCGCCAACAGTTATCTTGATAAAGCCGCTTCCTGCGTCTTCCGGGATGGTGATCGTTAACGTTCGTGGCGTTGAGTTTGTCACCAGACACACTTTACCATTCAAAGTCACCATGTTTTCCGAATCATTTGTACTAAACCCGGCACCAATCACTTGTAACATCGTTCCTGATCCGCCCGTAGTTGGGCTAAATTTTGTGATCGTGAGATTGGGCGGTGCCACAGTATCATCCTCTTTGCAGGATGATACAAAAGTTACTGTCCCTGTGACAAGAGCCAGCCATAACAACACCTTCCTTGATAAGGCAGACGAGCTATCGATTCCGGAATTGATTTTAGCTTTCATAAAAATGATGATGTCTGCTGTTATTGGTTGACATACCCTTCATTTTGATCTTCTGGATCGATATCCTCATTTTGAAGAATTTCAGTGAGAGGTATCGGATACCAGCGGTGGAATGGCTGAATGGTTCCGGTCTCTTTAGTCCATTGATTGCGGGCAGAAACCAGCTCAACCAGTTTGTTGTAACGATTCAAATCCATTCTTCTCCAACCTTCAAAACAGAGTTCACGCATACGTTCATCAAGTATTCTTCTCCGGAATTCGTCCTGACTCATGGACCCCCATGCCTTATCGGTTGGAAGCACTCCTCCCCATGCCCGTGTACGAACCTTATTAACTTCCGCTACAGCTATACCGGTAGCCCCTGTCTCATTGAGTGTTTCCGCGTAGCATAAAAGGATATCTGAGTATCTCAGGTAATAGAAATTCTTTCCGGAATACCAGAAACTTGTAGTCCCATCCAGGCGCACATCCTCAAATTTTTTAACATGCGGATTAAGTTCATCACCACCCATCCATCCTTCAATGACGGGAGTACGACCTTTGTATTGAAAATTGTACCGAATGCTCTCGTTTTTTCTTTGATCACCGGTCTCCCACAATCCTCCGGCTTCCACTGTAGAATAGCAGTATTGCGTTGGCATCAGGAGATCATACCCTCCGAAATAGGCATATTGACCCTCGTTTCCATTCGCAATTCTGGGAAGGGTAGCAACAGCCCTCGAACCCATTTGCCATTGAATTTGATTATTATCCGGTTGGAGATTATTGAATTGAAATGAAAAAATTGATTCACTTGGGTTTGGTTTCGATGGATCCCATAGATCTGCATAGTTGGTTGCCAGCGTATGCTTGCCGCTATTGATTACTGCGAGAAATTGCTCCTTCGCCAATTCATAGTTGCGAATACCGGACTCTTGAGGGGCATACAGATATACTTTGCCGAGTAATGCCTGAGCAGCTGTTTTAGTTGCACGTCTAGGGTCAGCTTGTGTATTGGGCAAAAACTCGACAGCCACTTGTAAGTCTTTGATAATACTTTCATAAACAACGGCCAGGGGTTGACGGGCCGTACCAAATTCACTCAACTTGTCTAAGTCAATTACCGGAATGGGCCCCCAATATTGGGTAAGCTCAAAATTGAGTGCCGCGCGAATAAATGAAGCTTCGCCCTGCAGTTGATTTCTTCTTCCGGGGTTTTGTTGATTACTCTTTAATGAAGATATCGCTGTTGACGCAGCACTGATGATTGGCCAGCGGCTATCCCATTGTTGAGCAAGGGAAGTATTGCTGGGAGCGAGAAATCCATTGTACCGATCTAAGCCTCCCTGATCTGCTTCCGTGCGAATCTGATAAGCACCTTGCTGGGCTTCGTCTGTCCCTAACGTAAACATAAATCCACCTCTATCTTTCCTGGTGTTTCGCCAACTGGTGTAGAGTCCGATTACCAAAGGCTCTATATTATTCAGTTCACCAAACACTTGCTCCTGGGTAAGGGCCGTTTGAGGCTCTTCAACTAAGAAATCTGAGCAGGACGAAAACAATAGCGTCAGGAGTACAATTTTAGCTGCTCTATTTCCACTTCTATATCTCATGCAACGCATTTTTTCTATTTTAACTTTCTAAAATCCAATGTTAATTCCGGTGACCATCATTCTCGACATGGGGTAACCATCTCCACCTTCAGGGTCATAGCCTTTGTATCGGGTACGTAAGAAAAGGTTACTTCCTGTTACATACACTCGTACATTTTGCATTTTCAGTTTTCTTAGCTTTTCATCTGGCAGATTATAGGCAAAGGTTAGCGCTGAAAGTCTAACAAAAGATGCATCCTGAACTCCCAGGTCAACATCCCATATGCCGTAACGTCCACCTCCATTGTATGCGCGGGGTACGTTTGTATTCGTGTTTGTGGGAGTCCAACGATTCAGCATATCTTCATGGGCAGCAGACATTCCACTACCGTTCATATAGCTTTCGTATAAGTTGCTGACTCGTTTAGCTCCGTAGTTATATGTGATAACCACATTGATCGAAAAATTCTTATACATCAGATCACTGGTAACTCCACCGTAAAATTTGGGATCGCGAATACCCACCACCACCCGATCATCATCATTGATAATACCATTTTCGTCAATGTCTTTTGGCAGAATGTCTCCAGGGCGAACGATACGACCACCCAAATCCAAGGAAGACACAAAATCCATATCCGATTCTTGTGCTATTCTATCGAAGCGATAGGCATAAATAGAATTTAGTGACTGATTAAGAAATAAATTCCCCTCCCGTTGAATTTCCACACCGGTAAAACCGCCTTTATTAAAAATCTCCGTTACGTCTCCATACAACCTGGTAACCTTATTTCTGGCAGTAGAGATATTGCCTGAAATACTCCACGTGATATCCTTTCGCCTCATCAATTTTGCATCCATGGAGATTTCCACACCCCGGTTCTGCATGGCTCCCACATTGCTAATGACATTGTTAAATCCTGTGGTGGTGGATAGCGTCCGCTGCATCAATAAATCTTCATTATTGATGGTGAAATAGTCCACTGAAACATTTAAAGCATGATTTAAAAAGGTAAGGTCGATGCCTGCATTAAGCTGCTTTTGCTTTTCCCAAACCAAGCCCGGGTTACCTAACCTTCCAGTGGAAACATATGTAGTAGATCCATTTGAAAATTGAGGGGAGTAAAGAGTTCGATACGCAAAATTGGGTATGTTTTGATTGCCTGCTATCCCATACCCGGTTCTCAGCTTAGCAAAGTCGATAAAAGTGAGATTCAGATTTTTGAAGAATGATTCCTCCGTAAAAGTCCACCCCAGCGCAACCGATGGGAATAGCCCCCATTTGTTTCCGTCCCCAAATCGAGAGGATCCATCATAGCGCGCTGTTACCGTGGCAAAATACTTTTCTTTATAAGAATAGTTGGCGCGGCCGATGTATGACATCAGCGAGTTGGTCGTAAAGTCGGAATTTAAGCCCGTCCGTTCGCGCAAGTATGAACTACCTATGTTTCTATAGGAGAAATCGTCTGAGGCAAAACCTAGTGCGTCAACTTGGTTATAATCCCATTTGTTTTGCATCATGCTAAACCCCCCGAGGATGTTTAGGTGATGATCGCCCTGAAGGGCATCAAAAGAAGCTGTATTTTCCCATTGCCAGTTCACCCAATGATCGTTTCGCTGTTGCGCTGTCCCATCCGTAGAGTTGCGAACTGACTGCCCTATATCGCGAGGGGCATACCACAAATCTTTTTGATCCATCAGATCCACGGACAACGTGCTGCGTAGATTTAGATTTTCGATGGGTTTTATGTTAACGTAGTTGCTGCTGAGTAAACGTGTTTGATAACCATCGCCATCAATACGAAGACTACGAATGGGATTGTAATCATCGATTACTTCCATACCCGACCACTTCAGATAATTGATTTCATTGTTAATAGGCAACAATGGATTAGCACCATTGGCTATGGAAAAAACGCTTCCTTGCACATAGGTCTCGTGGCTGCGCGCGAAGGTTGTATTAGAACCAAACTTCAACCACGGTTTAATATTCTGCTCAAGATTTAAACGCCCCGTAATCCGGGTGTAATCTGAGTTTTTCATTAACCCTTTATTGTTAGCGTAATTGAAACTCAGATAATAAGAGCCATCATCCGTTCCTTTGGATGCGCTTATCGAATGATTTTGCTGGGTTCCACTGCGCGTTACTTCATCCAACCAATTATAAGATTTACCACTTTCTATGGTTTCTAACTCATACTCAGCAAATGCAAAATCTAAATCCTTATTGAGGATGATATTATCAATATATCCTTGTCTGTCGATTGTTGGGTTATTGTCGATGAATGCGTTTGCAAACGCATCCACCCGTAGATTAAAGATATCTTGTGCCCCCAACCGGGGCATAATCTTTGAAAATTCCTGAATGCCAACCCAGGCATCGTAATTTACCCGACCTTGGTTGCGCTTCCCTTTTTTAGTGGTCACCAGAACTACCCCATTAGCCCCGCGAGACCCATAGATAGCTGTAGAGGAGGCATCTTTCAAAACATTGATTGATTCAATATCATTTGGGTTGATCAGGTTGAATCCACCCTCCATTACCAAGCCGTCCACTACAAAAATGGGGTTGGTTCCAAACTGGATGGAGTTATTTCCTCTGATTTGAATGGAAGCGCCTCCTGACACCCCTGAACTATTTTGAATCAACACGCCAGACATTCGTCCAGACATGGCCTGGGTAATACTGGTGGTAGGAATTTCCGTTAATTTTTCTCCGTCCAAAGCTGAAACGGCTCCGGTCAAGTCTGTTTTTTTAATAGATGCCCCTACCACGACTACTTCAGCCAGTTGCATAACATCTGGCGCTAATGAAACATCTATCAGTGTTTGATTTCCGACCCGAATCTCCTGCGTGATATACCCAATAAATGAAAACACCAGAGTAGCATCCTCTGAAGTTTCGATACTATAGCGGCCCTCTACATCCGTTGACGTTCCAACCGTTGTTCCCTTCACGACTACGTTTGCCCCCGGTATTGGCCTCTGCGTTTCATCCAGAACGGTACCTGATATCTTGACTAACGTATCTTCTTCGGGTGGCGGCTGAGAACGTGGATTAGCTTTATTCTCTTTACTGTTTGCTTCACTATTTAAGGATATAGCATACGAAGTTTCGTTGATTTTGGTAAACTTCATATGAAAAGGATCAAGAATGGATTTTAAAATTTCTTCGAGACTCTGGTCCTCCCTAATGTCCTCTGCAATGGTCTTTTCTGATACCAGGTTCGATTCGTAGAGAAAAGCTACATTATAGTTCTTTTGAAGTTTAACGAGCACTTCTTCCAGCGAAACTTCCACTTTGCGATGGCCGTTAGACGAATTTAGTTTCGCCACGGGTTGGTTCTGTGCCTTTCCTGATTGTACATAAGTGAGGAGGATGGTCACTAAACAAAAAAGTAACATCATTCGATGAACCGTAAAATCTTTATTCATAGGCCGCTGTTTTACAGTTTAGTTAAATAGTAACTTGTTCCCGTCTTTTGTTATCTGTATCTGAAGCGTTTCTCGCAAGGCAACTAAGATATCTTCCACTTTCCCTGACTGAAGCTCCCCTGATAGTTTTCTGCTCTTCAATGATTCATTTTTAAATTCAACCTGATATCCATGCGTGTCTTCCAAAATTTTTGCCACCTCCAACAACGGTGTCTGATCGAAATAAAGTTTCTTCTCCTTCCAGGATGAATACCGTGACGCCTGAACTGTTGATCGGGCAAAAATCTGGTTTTCAAGAGTAACCAATTGACCTGGTTTAAGAGTAATGGTATCAGGAATGCCCGGTTGTTTCATGTTCATTTGAACTTTCCCTTCCTCCAGCATCACTTCAGTTTTGCCACGTCTGCTTTTTACGTTAAAGCGAGTTCCAAGCACTTGCACATTTATCGTATTACTTACATGAACAATAAATTTTTGGTGCTCTTGAGTATGTTTCACATCAAAAAAACCTTCCCCATGTATCCAAACCTCACGATGCTCATCTTCGTCCCATGATTCTTTGTAGCGCACCGATGAATTGCCATTGAGAATCACCGTTGATCCATCCGGTAACGCAATATTGTTTTGCTGGCCGTAGTCAGCATAAACTTCCTTGAACCGGACAGGGTTATAAAATATCCAGAATGCGAGAGCGCCAATCAGCAGCGTTGCCGCCATTCTCATCGGCCACGAGGTTTGCAGCAAGAAACCAGAACGTTTGTCTTGCCTTCTTTCGATCGAAGAAAAGATTTTATTCTTCATCGCTAGTCTTAGCCTTTCCCTCTCCATTTCAGGGATTGCGTTGAATAAGGTGTCGTCCTTACTTGCCCATCCCCAAAAATCTTCCAACTCCTTCCGTTCCGCAGGAGATAGTTGTCCTTCGTGATACTTCTCTAATAAGCGAGCTATTTTCTTTTGTTCCATTTAGTTGGTAACTCGATCACGTTATATTTCTAGTGCATCGTGACTGTATGAAGGTTTTGAAAGGTTGAAACCCTAACCGTTTGAATAAACTTTTTTCAGAAATCGATTGCGGAAATGCTATATTTAACAAACTTTGAAGATTTGAAAGGAGTAATTTTGAGTCCATGTAATGACATCGGAAGCTTGGCTTGACTTGCGTGAATTAATCGTAAAAGGGGATGTGACTGCTTTCGAGCAGTTGTACAATGCTTTGTGGAGTCGCTTGTATTCTACGACTTATAATTACGTTCGTGATACGGTCAGCGCACAAGAAATAGTGCAAGAAGTTTTTATCAAGCTTTGGCTGAAACGTGATGATTTAAAGAACGTGAAAGACATTCATCCTTTTGCCATCCGAGCTGTTCAATTCCGCATTTATGATTTCTTTGATAAGCAAAAAGTAGAAATCAAATATGCCCGACACATGTTAAAACACACGGAAGATAGGATTAGTAACACCCATCATCTTGCCGAATACAACGATGCCCTTGAGGTTATCGAAAAAGAAATAAAAGAGTTACCCGGAACCACCCAAAGTGTTTTTAGGTTAAGTCGCTTCGAACAATTATCAAACGAGGAAATCGCATCTAAACTGCGAATATCCATCAAGACCGTTGAATATCATATTACTCAATCCCTGAAGCATCTTAAGGTAAGACTTAGAAATTTGCTTTTCCTGACGATAATTCTGCAGACACCGTATTTAAGTTGACAACCTCAGGGTGTCTGTTTCTTAAAAAATGACCTCTGCTCTACCCCAAACAAAAAACGCAGCACACGCACCCTGCGGATTCCTTCAAAGCATGCCAGGCTTCCTCCCACAGTCACCAACACCAACAGCAAAAACTGAAGCGGCAGCGGCATCCTCCATGGGAAAATAAAAACAGAGCCGAGGTAAAGAAAGACCATGTGTAAAATATAGACCGGATAAGCGGCCTGGCTTAAATATGATAAATACCGATGTGGTCTTTGCAGATACCGATGACCAAATGCGAAGACAGAAAGTATCCACATATTTGATTCAATCGACAGCCCATACGCGGGAGGGAATTTCAGCCAGAATGTTCTCATAACAAATAACCCTGCAGCCACCAACAAAAACAGAAACCGCCACCGGACGATCATCTTCCAGAAAACATCTCCCATTAACATGAGATAGAATCCGGAAAAGAACCCGATCAGACCAAGGAAGAATCCGTGCGGAGTCATCGCATAAAACTCAAAGGGCATCGGTCGGAGCAAAAGCACTTCGCCCACAAACATGGCCAGAATCGGCAACAAGCCTAGAGGCGTGGTCATTCCCTTTCGCAGTTGCTCCATCCACCGCGAGGTCTGGTGTTTTTTCAGGTAGACAAACCATGGAAGACAGATAAGTACGTAACAAAAGATGTTGCCCAAAAACCACAGATGACCCGGAGACGGAGTGTAGGCTTGCGGGATGTCCAGATACGATCGAAACAGATAGAGATGAATGGGGACAATGCAGAAAAAGCCGAAGACGTATGGCACCAGGATGCGTTTGCTTCGCTCTGCCAACAACTGTTTACACGTACGGTTTTGCATCGCAAAGTATACACCCATGCCTGACACGAAAAACAGCAACGGTATCCTCCACACATTCAGCAAGGTCATGGGAACCCATAATGATTCCCATGATTCTTCACTGGTGATGAAGGCGATCATCGTTCCCCAGGGCTGAAACCCCACAGCCGCGTGATAGACCATCAACAACGCGATGGCAATTACCCGTATCCAGTCAATATCGTATCTGCGAGGTGTGGTCATCGGGTGCTTACTTCAGAAGGGCTGCAATTTCAGGACGTGTTTTTTCGACATAGGCATAGTCGAGGGTCAGACCCATCGGGCCAAGCATCTTCACCATCACATCATAGGTTGGCTTTACATCGCTGAAAGCACCGGCCACGCTTTCGTAGGCTGTGGATTTGTAATTGTTTTTGATGGTTTTGTTGGCCCCTTTTGCCAGTAGCATCTTCACAATTTCAGGCCGGCAAAAAAAAGCGGCCGTGTGCAAGGCTGTCGATCCATCGTTGTTCTGTAGATTGATGTCGGCACCAGCATCTATTAAGGCTTTCGCGATTTCGGTTTTGCCAAACAGCGAAGCGCTGATGAGCGGGCTGGAGCCTCCATAGGGATCTTTCTCGTTGATATCAGATCCTGCGGCAATGTGTTGTTGCACCACATCTAACTTTCCGGAAACCACTGCCGTGTGGATATCCATTTGTGGAGGCTTGACCCCCGACTGATTGGTTGGAGGGGGTGTCTTTTTTTCCTGACATGATACCTGCGTCAGCAGGGAGCTGAACAGCGCCATGAGCACCATGGCTTTGGCGAATGAGTGGGTGGACATTTTCATGATTGTTTTTGCGTTTTTAGTTTCGACAAAGAACGGGGGAGTGGCCGGGTACGGATAAACAACCTTGCACACAAAACCATCAACTTTGCGGAAAGCGATATAAACTATGACGCAAGCATGTAAATTTTGATGCAAAAAAGCTTTTTAGCAAGGCATCAAGACACCTGCGAGGTGACAGACACCCAGGGCAAATTTTTTTTCGCTCGGGCGATTGATACCTTTGCAGCGCTTCTGCTAAGCAGATTTTTGAATGTCTTCCCCTCCATCATCAAGTGATTTTATAAACCAGGCAACCGAATTGATCCGGCAGAACATGGCCAACGAGCAGTTTGGTGTTTCCGAACTGGCCGAAGCCCTGCACATGAGCCGTTCAAACCTGCTGCGGAAAGTAAAAAAAGAAACAACCCTCTCTGTCAGCCAGCTCATCAACCAGGTTCGCTTGAAAGAAGCCATGCAATTGCTGCGGCAATCATCGATGAATGTTTCCGAAGTATCGCATCAGGTAGGCTTTGGCAGCACTTCCTACTTCATCAAATGCTTTCGCGAATATTATGGCTACCCACCGGGGGAGGTCGGCAAGCGTCCTGAAGCGGAGCCCTTGCCCATGACGCCATCGGGTAACAAAAAATACACATGGCCGATTCTTCTCGCTACCATCGTATTGTTCGTAACGTTGGGTCTACTATTTTTTTTCCACAGGTGGCCCTTCACTGAGGTGCCCAAGCTCGATAAGTCCATCGCGGTGCTGCCATTTAAAAACGAAAGTAATGACTCTACCAATCTCTATTTGGTAAATGGGTTGATGGAATCCACACTTACTCACCTCCAAAAAATCAAAGATTTACGGGTCATCAGCCGCACTTCTTCCGAAAAGTATCGCGACACACGCAAGTCCATTCCTGAAATGGCAAAAGAGCTGAACGTAAGCTATTTTGTAGAGGGTAGCGGCCAAAAAGTGGGCAACCAGATTTTGCTGAACATCCAATTGATCGAAGCCGCTACGGACAAACACCTCTGGTCACGTCAATACCAACGCGATGCCCAGGACATTTTTCAATTGCAGCAGGAGGTGGCCAAAAGCATAGCCGAAGAAATCCAGGCCGTCATCACACCTGTTGAACAACAGCGTATTGCCAAACGACCCACGCAGGATCTTGAGGCTTACGATTTGTATCTGAAAGGAAAAGAGTGGCAGGCCATGCCGGATGAAGGAAACTTACTCAAGGCCGCTGATTATTTTAAACAAGCCTGTGCCCGCGATGAGTCGTTTGCCCTAGCGTACGCAGAAGCAGCTATTTCTCTTTATTATCATAATTTCTTCCGCAGCGATAAACAGCAGGAATCTGATATTTCTATCTATGCCGACAAAGCCTTGCTTTACGATCCCACCTTAGGGGAGAGTCTTCTGGCCAAAGCCATGGATTACATTTATAGAAAGGAGTACGCACAGGCTGAACCATTTCTGGAAAAAGCATTGGAATATAATCCCAACTCAGCTTCCGTCATCGGTGCGCTCACGGATTTTTATACGTACTACATCCCCAACACCAGCAAGTATCTCACCCATGCACTCAAAGGCATTCGGTTGGATATTGCCACGCAAGATTCGGTCACGGCCAGTTATACATATTTACGGTTGGCCAATGCCCTGATTCAAACAGGCTTTGTGGATGAATCGTTGAAATATATCGACAAATCATTGGCTTATCATTCCAAAAATCCGTTTGCCCGCTACATCCGCGCTTTCATTCTGTATGCGAAGACCAAGGATCTAAACCATACCCGCGAGTTATTGATTCAGGAATACATACAAGACTCCAGCCGATTTGATATTTTGCAAGACATCGGCAAGGTATCACTCTATCTCCGCGATGATGACGGAGCCTATCGTTACTACAAACAATTTTTGAACATCCGCGAAAGCCAGAAGCTGGATGTGTTCCGCCACGAAAACATGAACATTGGTCTTGCGATGGAGAAAGCCGGAGAGAAACAAAAGGCCGAAGAACTCATCGAGAGTTACAAAGGATTTTTGGATTCCGATCAATCCATTTACAAAAGCCTGGGCTATGTGGCCTACTACCATTATAAAGACGATGACAACCAGGCGCTGGAATATCTGAAGCAGTTTGCAAAAGAAGACAACGTGCAGTTTTGGATCATCCTTTTCATCGATGCTGACCCGATGATGGAGTCAACGATGAAAACCCCTGAGTTTGCAAAGTACATCCAGGAAATTAAAGACCGCTTTTGGCGTACGCACGCGCAATTGAAGCAGGTGCTGGCGGAGGAAGGGTTGCTGAAGTAGGCGGTCTTTTCTTTGCAAATCTGTGCTTCAGATAAATCAACTGGCGGGCTTTATTTAGTGCCCCACTCCCAAAGTCCAAACAACACTTTCTTTTCAACAGGATGCCCCGACTGCTTTAGGCATAAAACGATTTGCCCTCGATGGTGGCTTTCGTGCGAAATAATATACCCTAAAAAAGCAGTAGGGTGTGGCTTAAATCCCTTTAGCTTGCCTTCTTGCAAAGCTCTTTCCATCATTCTTGAAATAGCGACTCCACTTCTTTCAAATTGATCAAGAAGATTTTTTTTTGAAATACCTTCCTTTTCAATTTTTACAACAGTTGATAAAAGTTCAGGCATCGCTTCTTTCAGCCACATTAGTCGCACATTATGCATATGTGCAAAGTGTTCTGCCACTGTTCGTCCTTTTGAAGCTGAAATGGAAGGCAAATGTGCCTCATCAATAGAATTCAATAAGTACAAATTGATTTTATTGTTGATTTCCCAGGTTTCAATAACTTGGTTCATATTCATAAACACTTAGATGTTTTACTATAGGGGTGTCCGGTTCTTGGTGTATATGCCATGACTTTTTTGGAAATTTGTAAAGTTAAATCCCAGTTTATCCGACATTGGACTTTAATTGATACGAATTATGGCCCAATAAGGTTGAGGGTATAAAAATAAGTAGTCCGACAAGAATGAACCAAGTTGGGTGCGGTAGCGAAAAGAAATTAACGATTGCAGAGAATGTCAAAAGGGTACCAGCAATGACTGGTAACTTTTTGCTTTTGCTTTTGCTAATGAACTTTATTAAAAAACCACACAAAGTAGATCCAATTATCCAACCCGTTAAAACTAACAGCCAAAACGTTAGTGGTTGATTTTCGTAAAAAGTCTTTACCGCCATGCTGTCTTTGAAGTCCAAAGTTTGCGGTGTTGGGTGTAATGCATTATTGATTGTCTCGGATGTAACAAAAACAACAATTGCAGATACCAAACCAACGATCACAGAAATAATGTTACGCTTCATGTTTTTCAAGTTATGTAAGCACAAAAGTAAAGGGAGAGAATTTGTAATCATTGTAAAAATGTTACCATTACTCAAATGGGATAAAATGCGGAACTACTTTGAGTGACTGTCTTTTATCAATTAAGTTAGCGTATTCGTTCGGAGTAAGGCCTGTGAATCTTTTGAAGTCGTTTGTAAAATGTGCCTGGTCAAAATATTCCAATTCATATGCCACATTAGCAAGTTTTCCTGTCGGTGAAGCACTTATTGTTTTTAATGTGTTTTGAAGCCTGTTTAAGGAGAATAGTGTTTTGGGCGAAACACCTACATATTCTTTTGATAAACTGTTGAGATGCTTTCGTGAAATATTTAAATGATTGCAAATTTTGTTTATAGAAAGGTTCATTTTGTTGTCTAACAACATTTCAATTGACGAAATGAGCTTTTGATTTGGCAACTTACTTGTTAAAAGTTTTCGATACAGAAAGTTTTCAACGACCAGAAATTTTTCGCAAATAGTTTTTGTCTCTTTTAATTGTTCCCATATTTTGTCCGCTTCTTTGTTAAGAATTTTGTCAAGAGGAATATAGTTATTCGTAAAGTAATGCAAAGGGTCGTTTAGAAATACAAATGCACCTAATGTTTTAAATTGCACCACTACCATTTTGCTAATTCCGTAACTTTCTACGTTTGTTGGTCTGGTTTGTAGACCCGCTACCCAATGTTTTTTGTAGTTAATAAATTGAGTAAATTTTGAATCCGTAAATAGTTTAAAACTATCTTCAAGGTTAAAGACCAAACTCATCACAGTTTTGGGAAGTCCTGTTCCTTTGTTGTTTCCTTCGAGATAAAGCACGCTATCAATGTAATTGTTGAGGGGAAATTTAGGTCTGTGTTTTTGGTAAATCATTTTATCCGTTGAGAATTTTTGGTACCGTTCGATTAGGGTTGCGCATAGCACACCGACTAAGCAACCTTCATATTTCCACGCTCATTTCGCTTTCTAAACTGTGTGGGGGTCATCCCGGTTTCTTTTTTGAATGCGGTATAGAAGGCTGATAGTGTAGAGAAACCGCTTTCATAGGCTATGCCTTCCACGGTGTAAGTCTTGTTCAAAGACGATAGCAATAGTTCTTCCGCCTTTTTTATTCGATAGGAGAGTAAAAGTTCAGGGAAGGTCTTGTTGAATTGGTCATTGATTACCCGTGAAACCAAATAGGGCTGCATGTTAAGACGTTTGGCCAAAAGGGTTAAATTTAAGGAAGCGTCCACATAAATTTCTTCCTGCATTAGTTCCGCTATTTGATTACGTATGCGTTCGTAATCTTCGGGCCCACCTTCTTTTTTTTGTTTTGGACTTATAAATAATCTGTGTTGCGAAAAAGACCAAAGGGATAACCCGTAGTAGAGGATAATCGAAGCGATGATAATGGTCAAATAGAAAAGCCTATCATAGGCAAAAAGCTGAAGCAGAAAAGTAATCCAAATTGCACCACAACTAACCAATAGAATTGTTGCCCATTTGAACCGTACATTATCGACTTTAAGTGTCTCTTTGTTGTTGAAAAGAAAGTATGCCGATACGATAAGGTATAAAAGCAGATGAATTGTAAACACATAATAGGCAAGGTTAAGCCATTTCCAAGACGAAATAAAAATTGTAAGGAATGCAGGAAAAAGACTGAGTGCCATAACTTTTCTCTTCGGGCTTGAATGCTGAAACAAACTGCGCAAGTAACTCCATAAAATTGGCCCTATTGCCGCCATTGATATCAAGCCAATTATACTTATGGAAAACGCACTTTCTGGGAATGCTAAAGAGATTACTGATTTACCTACCCGTACCAAAATCAAAAATAGAAGGATGCCGAGCAGGTAGGTATTGCTTTTCGGCATTTTTAAAATCAGAACCAATGCGAGGAACAAAGCATGGCCAGCAAGAAATGCAAACGAGAAGAGCAGTATGTTTTCGAGCAAATTCATGACCCTAAATAGCTTCGATTTTCCGCAAAATTTGTTCTGATTCGCGAATTAGGAGTAATTAACTACTAAAACGTATCAAATTTGTGCATAATTAAATCATTTATGAAAAACATAAATCGCAATCAATTTCTTTTTAAGCTAAAGTCATTGGGCTTAATTCTACTCATTAAACCAACTTCTATTATGGCACAATCACAACAACAACGACCTGCACCGCTTGATCCAGTACTCGTTCAGGAATTTGTTCGGTTAGGTCATTTTGACCTTGAGAATTTGAAAAAGAAGCTCACAGAAACTCCAGCTTTGCTAAATGCAACCACAGATTGGGGCGGAGGTGATTTTGAAAGCGCACTGGGGGCCGCATCGCACATGGGCCGAAGGGACATCGCGGAATTTCTCATTCGCCAAGGGGCTCGCTTGGATATTTTTACAGCCGCTATGATGGGGCAGATAGACCTTGTAAGATATACGTGTGAATTGTATCCCGAATTATTGCAAAGCAAAGGCCCTCATGGGATAACACTTTTAATGCATGCTCAAAAAGGCGGAGAACAAGCCACGGCTGTCATTGATTATCTTCAACTAAAAGGTATAACAAAATGAAGTGTTTAGTTTGCTCAATACTGTTGGTCACATTATCCCATATGGCGTTTGCTCAAGGTGAAGAACGTTTGCTAAAAATAAATGGCACTGAAATAAATGTGAGGATTATTGGCAAGGGATCGCCCCTTTTGGTTGTGCATGGAGGGCCAGGTTTAAATCATAGTTACTTTCTTCCTCATTTTAATAAATTGTCAAGTAAACACCGACTAATTTTTATAGACCAACGCGCGTGTGGAAAATCGGCCGGCTCTCTTGACAGTACACAAATGAGCCTGGATTGGTTCGTAAAAGACATGGAGGCGGTGCGCATAGAGTTAAAACTGGGCAAGGTATCAGTGCTTGCTCATTCATGGGGAGGGTTACTTGGCATGTTATACGCCTCGAAGTATCCTGAAAGCATTAGGTCATTGATTCTCTCCAATTCAGTTAGCCCTAAAGTTGGAGAGTATGACCGACAGACAAACCAAATTGTCAATAGCAGATATAGTAAAGAAGACAGTATTCTCAGGTCCGAGACGTTACAGTCTAAGTCGTTTAGAGATGGAGACTTAGAAGTCTACAAATTGCTTTTTAAAATTTCATTCAAACAATCTTTTTTTAATAAAAGATATATTGATAGCTTAAACCTTTTGCTGCCCTCCGATTTTATTCAAAAGAGGAAGACTCTTTTTTTTATGACCAAAGAACTTTCCAATTACGACTTCTATTTTGATTTAAGAAAAATCAACTGCCCTACCTTGATAATCCATGGCGATTATGATGCTATTCCAATTGAGTTGGCTCAGAACATAAATAAATCAATTAGAAAATCAACACTTGTCGTTATAAAAAATGCTGGCCACTTTCCGTTTATAGAAGAAAAGTCCGCTTTTTTTAATAGAGTCGAAAACTTTTTAGCACCGAAGTGAGACACAAGCACGTTTCAGCCAGGGATAGCAGCGGAAATCCCACGCGTTTCGCGTGGATTGCAGCGAATAGCCCGGCCCGCGGTTGCCCGCGCAGCGGCTGCTGCGCGGGCAACCGCGGGGGCTGCACCCAATCACCACACGCATACGCCCGGGTGGTGGAAATCGAAAACCGGTTCATGGACTACCGCTTTTTCGCTATCTTTCTTTCCTCCTAACCCCCAACGTCCATGAGAAAATTAGTGCTCCTCCTGCTGGCCCTCCCGTTTTTTTCGTACGCACAAACCAAAGCCCTGGTGGGCGGCACGCTCATCGATGGCTACGGAGGCAAACCACTGGCCAACGCGGTGATCATCATTGAAGGCGAACGCATTAAAGCCATTGGCACGGTGGGCAACATCGAGATCCCCAAAGGCGCAGAAATTATTTCTACCGAAGGCATGAGCGTGATGCCCGGCCTGTGGGACATGCACGTGCACCTGATGATTAACGGCCACAGCGATTACACGCATTGGGACAAAACGTACATGAAAATTCAGAAAGATGTCATCATGCCCTCGTCTGCACATCAGCTCTTGCTGGCGGGCGTTACCAGTGCGCGCGATCTGGGCGGGCCGCTGGAGGCGAGCCTCTCCGTGCGCGACCGCATCAACAAAGGCGAAATTCCCGGCCCCACCATGTACATGAGCGGGCCGTTTATTCAACACGAACCTTACCCCGGCACCCAAGAGTTTCGCTGGGGCGTAAAAGGCCCGGAAGATGCACGTGCCAAGGTGAAGCAACTGGCGGCAAAAGCGGGCGTAAACTGCATTAAGCTTATCGACCAGGATGAAATGACCGAAGCCGAATACATGGCCGTGGTAGATGAAGCGCACAAAAACAAATTGAAAGTAGTGGCGCACTCGCACCGGCCCGATGAAATCCGCAGGGGCATGAAGGCCGGAGTAGATAATTTTGAACACACGGGACTGGCGGCCGCACCCGAATACCCGGACGACATCATGGCGATGATTAAAGAACGTACCGCCAAGATGAGTCTCGGCCCGCTGTTCTGGACACCCACCGTGGAAGGTCTCTTCAACTTTGAATACACCCGCGATAATCCCGAAGCATTGGATAACCCCAGCTGGCATTTGGGCTTGCCCGACAGCATCATTGCAGACATCCGCAAGTCGCTTACACATCCGGGGCGCCTCAGCTACTTTGGGCTTAACCCCATTCGCAAGCCCACGCTGGAGCGCAAAATAAAACAACTGAAAGACGCAGGCGTGGTGTTGCTCATTGGCACCGACAGCGGTATCCCCATGAAGTTTCACAGCCAGAGCACGTGGAACGAACTCGATGTATGGGTAAACAAATTTGGCCTCGACCCGATGTACACCATCCGCGCGGCTACGTACTGGCCGGCCGTGATGATGGGCGTAGAAAAAGATTTTGGTACCGTAGCCGAGGGAAAGTATGCAGATATTATTGCCGTGAAAGGCGATGTGCTCCGCCACATGGCGCTGCTGCAAGATGTAAAGCTGGTAGTGAAGAAGGGGAAGCGGTATAAGTAATTCTTGGGAACGATGCGATCAAATGCCTCCATCGCTCTTGCGAAATAGAGAATTTGTGTTACTTCAAGTAAAAAAATAGCAAATGGAAAATGTGAACGAGCCAATAGTTCCGAAGAAACCTACATCCAAGTCGTGGAGGAAATATGCCTTTGAATTTTTTATGTTGTTCCTGGCGGTGTTTATGGGTTTTGTTGCTGAAAACATGCGCGAGGATTTTGTTGAAAAGCAACAGGCTAAAGAACTGGCTAAAAGTTTCTACGAAGAACTTCGAAATGATTCAATCACCGCTGCACAAAAAATTGTGGCGCGTATAAAAAAAGAGCAAGCACTGACGTACATGATTGATTTTTTTCGCGATAGTGCGCTAACCTCGTCTTCGAAAGAATTACCCATAAATTTCCTTTATGGTGTGGCCGCGCGTACCCCCGCCATTTTTACACCGCGAACGGTGATCCTGGAACAACTCAAGAGCTCGGGCTCTTTAAGATATCTTAAGAACAATCATCTTCAAAAATTAGTGGGCGATCTTTCGGTAGCCATTGACTACATTCAAGTAAGACAGGACTACGAAAATGAAATTTTCTATCGACACATAGAGCCCATCATGATTCATCACATGGATTTTAGTTTTCAGTCTAAATTATTTAGTGGCAATACAATTTTTGAAAGCTTAGAGCAATACCAAAACAACAATGACTATATCTTTTTCCAACTTTCGCATATAGATAAAATCAACCGGATGGAACTGATTAACACCTTGAGCTACTATCAGTACAATGGATTGAAATCAACGCGTCTCATTCCTTTTAAATCTTACATTGAAGCAAATGCGGCCTTGCTAATGGAGTTAAGAAAGGAATATGCGCTAGCCATGTAAAGCACGAAAAGTATTGTTGAAAGAGCAGGAGTCGTTCTACGCCCTTTCATGTTCTTCTTGGTTTCTTAACTAACAAACCGCTAACAACTTAAACAACTCTTCCGCCCGTGTAGCCTGTAACTGAGTACATGACAACTAAAATTCCAATCGAGGATGCAAAAATGAGCCGATTAAACAACCTAATCGGCTCATAAAACGTCAATATGTGAGCCGAATAAGCAAATTTCACTAATCCTCCTCAGTCACTAAGTATCTTATCCCCCACGCACACACCAGCAGCACACCCACCAGCGGAAACAATTGCATAAAGAAAAAACTGAAATACGAGACAGTTACTTCCGGTTGCGGCAACACCTCAATGAACAATCGCTTGCCTATTGGTCCATTTGAAAACACAACCTGTTGTACCACATTCCAACCAAAGTGAATGGCAATGGGCACATAGAGTGACTGCGTTTTAGTGTAGCCGTAGGCCAGCACCAGGCCCATGGCTCCGGTAACCACAAATGTGATCAGCATTCCTATAGGGTCTCCTAACGAGCCTTGTGAAAACCAATGGTACATGCCAAAGGCCGTTGATGAAATCCAAATGGCTTTGGTGGCGCCAAGCTTTTTCATCAGAATGTAAAACAGAGCCCCCCGAAAAATCAGCTCTTCATACAAAACCGATTTGATATTAAACCAAATCCCGTCAGCAATAAGTGCCGATGTCCATTCGGGATTTAATTGCCATCGCTGTTGGGCCATCCACATTTTAAGTCCAAACCCAGAAGCGCTAAACGCAGCTGCCGTCAATAGGAAGATTAAAAAATGGAGCCCCCTTACCTTTGTTGGCATGAATCCCAACACGGAAAGATTACTTCGATCAAAAAGCCAAACCAATAGCCACGACAAAGCCAGTTGAATTAAAATACCAATCATATGAAATAAAAGTAAGATTTGAGATCAGGCGTTTTTGCGCCACAACAAAAAAAGAACTACCGTCATGAGAGAAAAAGGCAAGCTCAAGAAAACCAATAACTCAAATGTGGTCTCAGGAAAATTGGGCGATTGTACAACATACGCGAAGCTAAGGATCGAAATAATCAGGCAGATGCCAACAGAGAGCACCATCCGCTGCGGTCGCGTAAACGTGTGTGATTCGACTTGTGGAATGTCAAAATCTTGTTCTCGGGTAGTTTTCATAAAGTCTTCAAAGGAAAGACCTAGAATTTGCGCCAATGTTCTGAGAGTATGGCCACGAGGAATAAGCTCACCGTTTTCAATGCGTTGGATGGAGCGGATGCTGATGTGCGATTTTTCGGAGAGTTCCTTTTGGGTAAGCCCTTTGGATAGCCTTCCATCGCGTAGCCACGAAGCAGTCATTTGTTTGAGTGTTTTTTGCATGCAAAGCTATGGGCATCTAAAAGTAACATTAAATTTTCATGCCGTCATTTAGATGACATTTAGATGACAACTGCTGAAAAGGGGGTGTTTTTCAGGTTACATGCGCTGTTGTAAGGGATAACGGCAGTAACGAAAAAAGGTAATACTTATAAACAATGTCGTGGAAGCAGGTGGCCGTTCTCTACGGGCAACTCATGCAATCACCTTTTCTTCCCCCGAATCCGGCTCAGCGTCTCTAACGAAACCCCCAGAAAGGACGCCAAGTAGGTTAATGGGATTTGTTGCACAAAGTGAGGCTGCTCCTTTAATAACTTTTCGTAGCGTTGCGTGGCATCCAATGAATGAAATTCCCATAGTCGTTGCTCCAGCCATAACGCATGGTATTCCGTGAGCAATAAATCCAGTTCAATCAATTCAACATGTTTTTTTTTGAGTTTCTGAAACGCCTCGAAGGAGGTGAGCGTAACTTCCGTATCATCGATGGCCTGAATAAATTCATGGCTCGGTTGCTGATACACATAGCTTTTCAAGGACAGCGCCAGATCTCCGGCAAAAACCAGATCGGTAATGATTTCTTTTCCTTCGGTCAGGTAATACTTGCGAACGATGCCTTTGATGATTTGAAAACCAGACCGGCAGATCTCCCCCTCGCGCAACAGATACTCCCCTTTCTTATACAATCTGGTGACAGATGCCCCCTCCAATTCATGTTGAATAGATGGGCTGAGGGTTTGCACAAACGACTCAATGCGAGCCAGGTGTTCGTTCATAAACCCAAAGGTACTTATTTCACCTGTAGGCTTTAGCGATGATGTGTTTGCTCCCCGTTCGCAGTTTTCCTTAACCTGAAAACCGTCTCATCAGCATTTCAAAGGGACCGTTTTTAAATCGCATTTTCCACCAGGCACTAAATGCTACAGAGCCGATAAAGTAAAGAACCGAAAAGAGAAGGATAAAGAGAGGAGAGGCGGGTGTGTGCCCGGCAGCACCATTTATGTACGATAGGCCCGTTAGCCACGAAAACAAGAGCATGCCAAGGGTAAGCGAAAGTATATAATGTGTAAGTGTCAACTGACCGGTGGCCATGAGCCAATGAGCCATTTTTGTTTCTCCCCATCGTTCGCCCACCCAAAACCAGATGACCAAAAGTACACAACTAAAGCTGCCTGTGGATAACATAAACGGTAACGTTGGTGGCAAATAATCTGCGGTCAGGTATTGGGCCAGTTCCGCAGAAACACCCGGCTGATGAATCAGGTAACGAACTATTTCTGTTGTGAGGTAAACCCCCATGGCGGCTGCCATCACTTTTATTTTGGTGGCTTTGTCTTGCCAGTGGAGCTTGCCTAGCCACATGCCGAATAGAAAAAAGCCCATCCACGGGAAGATGGGATTCCAGCCATTATAAAACGTATTGCGCAGAAAGCCCTCTACTGTCCAGAAGTCGGTGTACTGGAGTGTTTCAAAATTCCAGCCAGTCTCAAATGGAATGATCCCTGACAGTAAGTGCCATAGGAGAATAGCTCCGGCCATCCCAACCAGGTACCAGCGCTTGGGTATAAACAGCAACCAGGCAGCTACGTGCATATAGCCGCCATAAAAATGCAGGATGTCAGCCGGCCACCACAGGAATAGGAGTAATCCAATCAAAAATAAAAACCACGACCGCTTCAAGATGATTGATCGCAGATCTGTTCTTTCAAGATCGGTGTACGACTCCCGATTGCTGAGCAGCGCGACTCCCATGCCTGCCAGCATCACAAACAAGGTGCTGGAGTTTCCATTAAACAGGTTTAAAAAGGTGTTAATCGCACCTTCGCCAGCATGTTCGCCAAAGACGATGTTGAAGTTAACAACAAACATTCCAAAGATGGCGTAGGCGCGGGCCAGGTCAAAGCCGACAATTCGTTTCTTGGTTTCCATGAGTGTATGACAATCTGGTGTAAAATTGTTAACACACGCACGCCAGAAATTTGATCTACGTCAAATTCGGGTTGAGAGAAAGTACACCCTTTTCATTTCAAACGATCCAAAAACGCGTAGACTTTATCAAAGTGATTCAACGGTTCGATATGTGAGCCATTCACCACCACGTGTTGGTATGGGTAGTTAAAGTTCTTTCGCTTCAATCGCTCCACCAATTGTTCCGACATTTTTGCCGCGGGAATGATCTCATCTTCGTCAGCAGAAATGATCAAGATCGGGCCATTGATCTTTTCTACTTCAATCTCGGCCAGAGCAACCGCCTCTGTGTTTTCCAGCATGATTGAGTGCGCCTGGAACAAATCGCGCTTCAACGCTGGCCAGATGGTTTTGAACGGAGCGGGTACATACGTTACTTCCTGGTTGTTGTACATCCACGAAGAGGTATTGGCTGAAATCGTGAGAGCCGGGAAACTGACATGTGGCGTGGAAAGCGCAATCACACCTTTAAAGCACGCATATCGACTGGCCAGATTAAGCACCAGCTCTCCTCCTTTGGAACCTCCCATCAGGAAAATACGTGATGTATCGATTTGTGAAGTTCGTCTGGCGATGCTAAGAATGGTATCGGCAATGGCGTTGAGCGAAATGCGATCCAGGTAGCCGGGTGAGTTTTCCGTGTTGTAATATCCGATTGCTAACACCGCAAAGCCTTGCGCCAGTATAGAATCGCGTTTGCCTTTCAGATAATTCCGCTCCCAGTCGTTTCCACCACCGGCACCTCCGAAAGCAACGATCAATGGTTGATTGATGCTGTCGCTCAAGTATAAATGGGTATCCATTTTTCCGTGATTATCCGACAACGAGGGTGTTCGCCAACCAAGAAAGAATACGATGGTTATTAAAAACACTACGATAATGCCTGCCATTTTCATTTTCATAATTATACATTTTCTTTTTTAAGACTTGTCCCTTTTCATGACAGCGAAGAGGATTGTAGTTATTACAATCACAAACGAACCCCATCCCATGGTCCTGATCATTCCTCCCATCAGCATCGGAAAGAGAAACGTGTCTACTTTTCCGGTTTTCCAGAAAACCCATTCACTGGCAAGTTTTGTTGCGATCATCGGATTTCCAGTCTCCAGGATGATGATGCCGTCTCCCGTTTCAGGGTTCAGGCGAACGGCCGTGTTGATCGGTGGTGTGCTTTTTCCATCGTGACCAATGATGAAATCCTTTCCGGTCGTTGTTGCGTAAAGCACTGTGCCAAGTCCCCAGATATCCACACCCATGGATTGACCATGTGGTTCCCGCATTTTCGCAAGTGTTTCTGGCTTCAGCACATTTCTGCCAATCGGTTCATTATTTTTTCCCTTCAGAAACGCCTGAAAAAATATTTCCAAATCGGCTAACGAAGTATATAAAGATGTAGCCGCAAGGGAGGTATAGCGATAATGAGCAGCCCTACTTCCGTCACTATTATAAAATTCCGCTAACGCAACACCGGATGAATCTACCCACGTGTAGGAAGAATGCACCATGTTTAACGGAGTAAATATGTTTTCCTTTATATAAGAAGCAAATGATTGGTTGGTCACTTCTTCTACGAGAAGTTGCAAGAGCGTATAACCACCACCAGAATATTTAAACTCACTGCCTGGTTTGATTCCTACGCGCACTTCCCCACTGGCACCCGCATCGGCATCAGCCGCTTTGGTCAGAGATTCTTCAAGCGATTGTATGGGTGAGCCCATTTCGAAACCTGAATAGCCAAGATCATCCGTCAGCCCTGCGGTATGGCTGAGCAGTCTTCGAACGGTTACTTCCTCCTGGTTAAACTCACTTGGCGGTAGTTGCCATCGCGTCAGGTACTTGCTGACCGGCACATCTAACTCCAGTTTCCCCTCCTCTACCAATTTCATTATGCCAACGGCTGAAATCCATTTACTTAAGGATGAAACCTGAAAAATGGTGTTTCTATTCACCGGTTTCCCTGATGAGTAGAATTTTTCAGATTCGATCATCCCGTCTTTCATCATGGCCATGGCAAAGTTCCCCACGAACTGTTTATTCACTTCAATGTCAACAGCTTCGAAAAAGGATGCAGACGAATTAAGCTTGGCAATCGGCTGATGAAACCAACCTTCCACCGTACTGAAAAGAACAACCCCCGCCCATAGCAGCATGAGCAAAACTGCGCCAGACACATAGCGTAAGATTTTTTTCATAGGTGTCTTCCTTATGATACTGTACCTGCCTGCGTAGATGCAGGTCGTGACAGATACTCATATCCACGATAAAGTACCAGAATTTCTACGACTACAGTCGGAACAAACACCACATAAGAAATGAAAAACAATACTACGGTAATGAGTAAGCAGCCCATGACTATTTCTAAAATCCCTGCTACCTGCGAAAGTTCGCCCATACTATCCTGGAGCCGGATGAGAGATACCCCGAATACCATCGCTACCGCACCCATGACAACAGCCATCACCGCATACGGAATCCACAAGCTGTCGATGTCTTTCACCGAAAGAGAGCTCACATCTAAAATGCCCTTACCAAGGGTAGCCATTATTAATAAGTAGGCCGCCACCTTTAATAAGGTATTTTCGAATAACGAACTCAAGGCGATGAACCCTCGCGCAAAGAGCGTAAGTGAAACTACCATTACGATGGTAAGCCCGGCATAGATAGCATTCATCCGGAATCCCCAGTCACGATTTTCCGCGAACCACGCAACATCCATGGCCCCCAGAATAACTTCAGAGATAAGATAGACGGCTCCCGCCAAAACAGCTATCAACAGCGTGTTTCGGTTCGTATTCGGCCGGGTACTTTTTTGTGTTTCCATCACTTGGTTTTGGTTGGTTGAAAATGATTCATAGCTCTCTCCAAGTGCTTCCAGTAAAATTCTTATGGTAATCATGCGAGGCATGACCTCCCCTGCCTCAATGCGTTGAATGGTGCGCACGCTTACATGACTTTTTTCCACCAGCTCTTCCTGCGTCAGGTTTTTTTCTTTGCGTAAAGCGGTCAGTTGCCTGCCTAGTTCCGGTTGTTGCATAAGCATTTTATTGAAGCACAATGTTACGCGTTTAACGGGGCAGATTGAGTCCAGAGATGCCGTTTTCGCCCGTCATTTGCCCGTCATTTGCCGAAAACGACCCGGCATTTGGGTTTTTGAATAGGATACATCAGGCGTCAAGACACCTCCAAGGTGTCAGACGCCTGTTTTTGTACCTGACCACTACTTTTCACTACATTCATCAAAATCCAATTAGAGCGAATTTGGTTGATCGGCTTGAAAATTGGAAATGGTCGTCTTTATCGCAATACCGTGGAAGGGACATGATTTGGTTGTGTAAAAAAGAAATTGCTTACAAGTATGTAGAAGTCAACTGGGAAAGATTATTAGAAGAATCGTATTCGGTAATTCCTGAGGAAAAGAAGGTTCATATTTTATGAGTTAGGCGTCTGACACCTTAGAGGTGTCTTGACGCCTAGGAGTCCGCACTACACTCAACCCTAACCCTTGGCGGGTTTTCCGCTTCTATCGCTCACGCTTCGGCAATCTATATTTCCTTATTTAGCAGTTAGATTTTTGAGTCGATGCCATTCTTTCACTCTATCGAGCTAATTGGAAAAATCCAACCTGTTTCGAAGGACGTTTTCATCAGATTTTATCTAAGAGCAGCAAAACCGTTAGCTTTACAAGCTCTGATATTTGACATTTGTAAAATGCAAAAGTTGTACCCCCAAACCGAGTTCCACGAACTCTCCTTCTACACCCTTGCCCATCCCGATCCGGTTTATTTTATCCATCAACATGCGGTAGATGCATTTGCCGCGCAAACGGCTGATGAGAATACCAAACCGATTAAACTAACCTTTGGTCTGATTGGTCTTTACCTGTTTTTAGAAAAGGGATACACAGGCAAGCAAGTACAGAACGCACATGTCCGGTTATCGCAAAACAAAAAAGTGTGGCCTTCGCTCGTGTTACCGGAAGATCGGGGTAACATCACCGTTTCTGATGTGTTGCAAGCTGAAGCAGGAACACCGCGCGACTTGATGATCAAAAAGTGGTGCCAATCTGTATGGGCAGCCTATACGAATTGGCACTTGGCTATTGCCAATCTGGCAAAGACAGAATTAGAAGCAACGGATTTATTTCTGTCCGATGGAAAGCCCTAAAAAAATCAACAAATCTCTTACCTTTCACTGTTTCTTTTCAATCCGGCAGACAAACGTATCCCCTTCTTTATTTTATGAGTACTTCTTTCCTCGTGAATCGCATATCTTTATCTCTGGCGCTGGCGGCACTCTTTTATTCAGGCAAAAGTTCTGCGCAGTCGGTTGAATACGAGCGTCAAAAGAGTTTAAAGATAGAATCTCCTTCTCCGTTTGAATCCATCATTTCACAAAATGAAAAACGTGAAATGGTGTATCAGAATGAATGGGTGGTTGCCTTTGTGCCTATCCGCAAACAAACTCCTGTGCATTTGCTGATTGTTCCGCGAAAGCGAATTTATACACTAAACGAAGTGGCGGAAGCCGATGCGGTCATCTTAAGTAATCTTCTGCTGGCGGCCAAAGAACTGGCCAGGCAGTACAACATTGACAAGACAGGATATCGAGTGGCCATCAACACCAATGAACATGCCGGCCAATCGGTATTTCATATTCACATGCACCTTTTGGGCGGAATGAAACTGGGCCCGATGGTGTCAGAGTCTTATAAAGAGTAAATGCTACGCCCGTATAAAATCTATTCCTCTTTTAAAGAATCTACCGGATTCATATTGGCCGTCTTAAATACTTTGTAGGCGATGGCTGCAAATGAGAAAATAAACATCAAGCTCACCGAGACGATAAACGTGCTGGCATTGGTTGCCTGATAGTATCGCCAGATGCTTCCCATAATCAGTTTAGACTGCAAATAACCCCCCAGGGATCCTGCGACTGCTGCCAGAAGAAGGATAATGACAAACTCTGTGTTAATGATGCGGGCAATGTTCCAGACAGACGCCCCCATCACTTTTCGTACACCAATCTCTTTCATCCGTTTAATAATGTTGAGGGAAAGCATGGTAAATAAACCGGTGGCGGAAAGCAGCAAGGAGAGTGCTCCCACAAAAACAAACATATAAACAATGTTGAGATTGACTTCGTCTACTTGCCGCAAGTCATCTACTAGCATACGCCCCGGGTACAGCCGATTGGGAAATATCTTGTTCCATTCTTCGCCCATAAATGCATGGATGGCTGCGACCTTGTCTGCCCGGGTGCTCACCACCAATTGTGTGTATTGATCGGGTAGCACATATCGGATCATCATCGGTTCCAGTTCACGCCATAAGCCGCTGGTGTACACATCTTTCACGACTCCAATCACATAAAGTTTTACCGTGTCTTGAAACAGGATTTGCTTTCCTAAGGGCTTATCCCATCCAAACATATCCACCATCTTTTGGGTGACGATGATCGACTCCTTCCGATCGGTTTCAGAATCCTTAATAAAATCCCTCCCCTCCACCAGTTTGAGTTGCATGGTCTCCAGATAGTGATCGCCCACTTCGATGATGTCAACTTCCTGTTGAGCAGACTCCCATTTGACCGGATCGTTTGCGCGGTTGGAGAAAACACCGCTTCGAGCACCCGCGATGGAAATAACTTCCGGGTTGGCTTGTACCGCATTCCGATAAGTATCAAACTGACTTTGATCGCTGACCGGTGTGATGATCGAGCCACGAACATCAAATCCCAAATCGTAGGCCCGCTGAAACCGGGCATTTTGGATAAATCCGATGGCGCTGACAATCGCAACCAACGAAGTAGCAAACTGGAATCCCAACAACATCCGGGTAAAGAAATTGGTGCCCCCCAATTCCATCTTGCCTTTTAAGATTTTCACCGGCTCAAACTTGCTGATGTAAAATGCCGGATAGCTTCCGGAAACAATTCCGGTAAATACCAGCACCCCGACTAGAAAGATCAAAAACGAAGGGTTATCCAGGTAGTTGGGTGTGAGTTGAAAATATTGCCACATCAGGTTCCATCCTTGCACCAAAAAATCAGCCAGTATAAAACCGACAGCCAGAGCCAAAAAGCAAATCAATAAAGTTTCTCCGAGGTATTGAAAAATCAGGTGCACACGCCCGCTGCCCATTACCTTCCTGATTCCAATTTCTTTTAATCTGCGTGCGGAAATAGCAATCGAAGTATTGGTCATATTGAAACAGGCGATCAATAAAATCAGAATGCCCATCACAGAAGACCCTATAACAGCCGAAATGGGAGGTGCGCCCCAGGTTCGGGTGCGAACATCTTCCGCGCGATCACGATGCGCCATCGTTGAAAACGGATCTAACGCAAACTCTTTTAAAATAAAATCGTCCCGGACTTTGTTATTGTTCTCAATAAAGGGCTGAAGCTGCTTGTATACATAACTGACTCTGCTGGCGTTATTGATCTGAACAAAGAGTGTGCTTTCCGTATTCTTCCAGTCATCTTCACGGATGTTTTTATGCTCATCCTGATAGTTGTCAAAGCTCATGTAAGAGGAGCCATCCCGCTTATAAAAACTGGAGTTCATCGGAGGGTCTTTGTAAACACCCGCTACCTTTACTTCTTTAAGTTCCTGTTGATACACCTGGCTAATGGTTTTTCCAAGTGCTTCGGCACTACTTCCAAACAACCGGATGGCCACGGTCTCGCTGATCACCACACTGGTCTTATCACTTAAGCCGGCCGCATGCCCTTCGATAAATTCAAATGTAAATAGTTTAAAAAACTCCGGATCAACATAGGTGAGGTTAGCCGGGAAAAGCTCGTCCTCTCGTTTAAAGTTTGAGTTCGAGCGAAAATACCGACTTGACTGATCGACATCAGGAATTGTTTTTCGAACGATCTCTCCCAAGGGAAAAGACACGAGTCCAAATCGGGTGAGTTTATCGTCAAACACACGGACGGAACTCACCCTGTAAATATTATCCCGGTGGTGGTGGATGTGATTAAACGTGGTGTCATACTCGCGGGCAAAGTAAGCGACAATCGCGAGAGCCACCGCAATGCCCATTCCTAACACATTTACTAGAATGAAAAGCTTGTTTTTCAACATGCTCCGATAGGTAATCAGGAAGTAGTTTTTAAGCATCTGTTGGAATGGGTTCGATAAATTAAACGGCCTTTATTAAAATAAGTTATTTGTCCATCAGGCGATTGATTAATTTTAAGTTCATTGATCTTTTCGCTTATGGAAACTCCTGCTCCCTTTCTGGCGTCTGTTGTGCAAGCCGCTCCGGTCTTTTTCAATAAGGCTAAAACGGTTGACAAAATTTTACAATTGATTGCACAAGCTTCGTCAGAAAAATCATCTCTTATTCTTTTTCCGGAAGTGTTCATTCCGGGTTATCCCCGGGGATTGATCTTTGGGACTACGGTAGGGGGTCGCACCGCGGAAGGAAGGGAAATGTTTCTTCGCTATTGGGAACATTCCATCACTGTTCCGGGACCTGAAACTCAACTCATCGCCCAGGCAGCTAAACATGCCAACGCCTATGTGGTCATTGGGGTAACGGAAAAAGATACGATCAGCGACACGCTTTACTGTTCTTTGCTGTATTTCTCTCCCCAAGGTGAATTGATCCATAAACATCGAAAGCTAAAACCAACCGCAGCCGAACGGATCATCTGGGGAGAAGGGGACGGCAGGGATTTACAAGTGCTTACCACTCCGCTGGGAAAAATTGGTGGCCTCATCTGCTGGGAAAACTACATGCCTCTGGCGAGAACTGCGTTATATCAACAAGGGATCGAGATTTATCTTGCCCCAACAGCCGATGCTCGCGGTAGCTGGCAATCTACCCTGGAACATATTGCCTGCGAAGGAAGATGTTTTGTATTGGGTTGCAATCAATATCTGACCCGCGATCATTATCCCGAAGAGTTGAGATCGCTTCTTTCCGAAGAACATCCTTCGCTCCCCAGCCGTGGTGGCAGTTGTATTGTCTCTCCATTGGGTAAACCCCTGGCCGGACCATTGTATGATCAGGAAGGTATGATCACCACTGAAATTGATCTGCGCGAAGTCATCAAGGCTAAAATGGATTTTGATGTTATTGGGCATTATGCGCGTCCGGATGTATTTGAGTTGGTGGTGAAAGGGAACCCATTGGAGCATTAACGCTGTTCGTCACTTGGATACATCTCCTGACTCCAGTCCAATGACAACGGATTCACCTTTTACGTGTTTATCCAAAAAGGAAACTGTTTTGCGAAGGATACTTTCCAGTTGAGCCGGTTGCCCAAAAGCCCCAGGAGCTACGGCTTGACTGTTATAGGTAAAATGATTTCCCTGGGGAACTAAAAACCCGTAGCTGGGGCTCGGAGAAAACGTAAACGCATAGGCTGCATAAACATTTCCACGGTTTGCATCTAACGCCTCATCCAATTCTTGTCCTCCGTAAAAGTAGGCCGTGGGAAAATCAATGGCTTCAAAAAAAGGACGTTCAAAGTAACGTTGCCCTTGAAACAGCCAATTGAGTTCGCCCATGGAATACAAAACCATGGCTGTCGGGCGTGGTCCTTCTGCCATCGCTTTCATGACAGTCCAGCCGCCCATCGAATGACCCGCATAAACAATTTTAGAAGGATTGATATTCCATTCCGGTTGTTGTTTCATATAAGAGATCACTTCCTGAATTTCAGCAATTCGATATTGATAGGCGAGTCCTTCTCCAAACGGATTATTTTCGAGGTATTCCAACGCATCCTGAATGGTTCCATTCGCTTGTCCCTGGATTCGCACCGTTAACACGGCATCGGTATGATCGGGGGCAACGATTACATATCCTTCCCGCGCTAAGCCCTCACAAATCTCCGCAGAACCAATCCCTCCTCCCGAAAATCCATGTGAAAAAATGAGCAACGGCCATGATCCGCGGGCTACCGGTGCATTTAAAGTCACGCTTCCGGTCAATGCTAATCCGCTGGATGCGGTGTTATATACATGGGACTCCTCCATCTGATGGGTTGGGTACCAAACGGCTCCCTTTAGCACAGAATTTCCAAAGGGTATATCGAGTGTTCTAAAGCCGGCTTCCCACACTACGGGTTCATCAGCCGCCTCCTCACATGAATACAAGATAAGGCAACACCCAAAAATGATTCGAATGACATTGATCTTGCCCATCGCTTTGCTTCGCCTGAAGTCTGATACCCTCATTGCCCCGGCCGATACTTTTTTTCTGCGTTCTTCTCTACATCTTCTACATAAAAGAGTACCTCCTTAAACTTACCGGTAGCGTACATTTTCCCCTGATCAAAAAAATGGGGAGAGGAAGGATTTCCGCTATTGCCACCCGCCAATAATGATTGCGCCCGTATCCGGTCGCCAAACTCCACAGCACACACAAAACTATTACCACTCACACCGTAACGTTTACGAGTATTTGGATAGATTCGGCTGTCGTACGATGGCAACATTCCCCACGAGGAAGAGGCAAAAGGTACCGGATAACTAAATTGATGATCATCATACGCTTGATTCATATTGTTACTCAATCGCTGAAAGCGGTTGATACTTCCCCAGGTCATTCCCCAGGTTCCATGATTTTTTTGAAGTTCCCGAACGGCCTGATAGAACGGTAGCAAAAGTTCTTCGGGTTTAGCCATGGTGACAAACCTTCTGGCAGCCTGAACCTGATCCTCTTCACTTTCTTCAATGTATACTTTGCGCAAGGTAGAAGAAAGCTTTTGCGCCCATTCGATCGCCAGTGTTGTGGCTACAGAGTTTTCATCCGAGTTGTAGTTCCAGCTTCTGATCACTCCCATGGGTTCATTTAAAATCCGCTTTAAACTATCGCTGATGAGAAGTGCGTCATAAGACTGGAGCAGTGGTGGTATCAGCACTTCAAATGCCGCCAGATACCGATCATAGCCTGCCGCAATGGTGCTTTCAATGGTGTATTTGTTTTCGCGGGTGAGCACGCGCGCGGCATTTACCCCTCTGAAGTTTTCTCCATCCGGTGCCATATAGGTCGGAAAGTTTTCCTTCTTCGGACTGCTGATTCCGGAGACCGTGAAGGGGGTCGAATTACAATTCTGGATCCAACCGGACGAAGGGTTTATCACATGTACGGTCTCACTTACCGGATGTAATCCTTTCCATTCCGTTGCCTGAATCGTGCCATCCACCGGTTTGCTCCAGTCAAACTGGCGATCGCGCAAGGGCACAAAGTTTCCATGCCAATAAGCGATGTTACCAAACTTATCGGCATAAACGGTATTGTTGGAGGCATTGCTCCGATAATCCATCGTCTTTTGAAAATCGGCTAGTCCTTTTGATTTGGTACGCAGCCAGCTTTGATACAATCCGTTAAGCGAACGATTCACTGCTTTTACCGTCAGGTAGGTACCGTCCTTCAAAGCCATGACCGGTCCGTGATGGGTGGCATAGGTGGTAAACTTTTTAGCAGAACCATCTTTTATCCTGACGGTAACGGTTTTTTCAGTCACTGGCTTTTGCTTCCCCTGATATTGATACATCAGTTTCCCCTTGACTCGTGTCATTTTTTCGCGATACACATCCGCTACATCCACATGGCAGGAAGTGTGCATCCACCCGCAGTATTCGTTGAATCCCTGATAGATAAAAAACTGTCCCCAGGTCACAGCTCCATAGGCATTCAATCCTTCCTCACTAACCATGTGTACTTCCGGGCGAAAGTAAAAAGTTACATGCGGGTTGATGTAGAGAATGGATTTGCCGGAGGAAGTCTTCGAAGGAGCCAGGGCAAACCCGTTGGAGCCAGAGGTGTGCTCCTCAAACAACGAGTGGGTATGTTTCGCGATGGGATAGGCGGCACCCGTATAGAACGATTTGAGGTCTTCTTCCGTTACGTCAGCAGTATTGATGGCTCCGATACTTCCATCTGTCCACAGTAACGGGAACCAAGGTTCAAACCTGTTAATTAAGAGGGGCTTTTTTTCAGGATGCTTATATAAATAGAAGTTAATGCCGTCTGCAAAGGCTACCAAAAGTTTTTTAAGCCAGGATGGGCTTTTTACATAATCCGCATAGGCATCGGCTGAGTCCAACACCAAACGGGTATACAAATCGCTATACAATTCCCTTTCGCCATACACTTCGGCTTTGCGTCCCAGCTTTTCAATGTAGTTCATCTCCACCCGTGAAAAGTCATCTTCGCATTGAGCATACATCAACCCGAAGACTGCATCAGCATCTGTTTTCCCATAGATGTGTGGGATCCCCCAACCATCGCGAATGATGGTAACGCGGGAAGCTTGCTGTTGCCAGCGGGATAATTCTGAAGGCTGACTATTGCCAAGCAAGGGAATTAAAAAAATGAATGTCAGGAGGATGTTTTTCATAATAGATGGCAGGCTGGAGTCGAAATATAAGAAAGTGTGATGTCAACTCTCCGATCCATCTGACAAATGGTAAGAATGTATTTTTACGTTTTGATGGATTTCCATGGCCACTTATTTTAACATTGTCCGACCATTAACGCTCAGTGGTCATGAATTAGACCACCTTCTGGCGCTCGGTTGGTATCGGATGCACCAAATGATTTTTACTACTTCTCATCTGGATGCGGATCAGCTCCACCCGGTCCATTGGCTAAGATTTGAGGTTCCCCTTCTTCCGTTGGTGCGTTCCCATCGGAAGATTCTCAGTCGAAATCGGACATTCGAAATCATGGTCGAGGACGTTCAACATATTCGACCAGAATACAGCCTTTTGCATCAACGCTATTTTGATTCTATTACGTTTGATGGCGCCCCCAGTATTCAAAACTGTTTGTTCGGAGACGACCTGCCTGGCCAGAGTATTTATCAAACCAAATGTATTTCTGTATGGGATGGTGAGAAAGTAATCGCTGTGGGGTACTTTGATGTGGGCGAAAATTCAGCAGCTTCCATTTTACATTTTTATGATCCTGCCTACAGTCGCTATAGTTTAGGCAAATACCTGATCCTGCTCACCCTGGAATACTTGAAAAAACAAGGCTATCGGTATTATTATCCGGGGTATGTCATTGAAACACTCCCTAAGATGGACTACAAACTGTTTCTGGGGAGGCAGGAGGCATGGTATTTTGATGCGGACACAACAACCTGGCTACCCTTTCAGGCAGGCATCATTAATCATCGGTATGGATAACTATTTCTTAATCCTAAACTCTTTGGTCCGATAGAAACTAACGTTTCAATTTTATCGTTGGTATATTTCCGACATGCAACACCGGTTTTCTATTGTTGTTTTGCTTTTCATGCTTCTGGGAACCTCAGGCTATGCACAGCGGGTAGGTATCGCTCTGAGTGGTGGGGCTGCTAAAGGAATCGCTCACATCGGAGTGTTGAAAGCCCTCGAAGAGAATGAAATCCCTATCGACTATATAGCTGGCACCAGCATGGGGGGTATTGTGGGCGGTTGCTATGCCGCAGGCATGAGTCCGGCTCAGATTGAAGACATCGTTCTTTCCAAGGAGTTTTTAGGGTGGGTCAATGGTCAGATTGAGTTTGGTCAAAGCTATTATTATTTTCAGAACGATCCGGATGCTTCGTTTCTCCGGCTCAATCTCTCTCTTGACTCTAGCCGCGCTGTTTTATTTAATAACAGCATCGCGAATGACCTCTCCCTTAACTTTGCGTTGGCCGAAAAAATGGCTCAGCCTGCCGGTATTGCCCGTAATAATTTCGACAGTCTGTTTATTCCCCTGCGGGTGGTGGCGGCTGATGTTTTTACGCAAACACAAGTGGTCCTGAAGGAGGGTTCATTGAGTGATGCCATGCGGGCCACCCAAACCGTTCCTTTTTTCTATAACCCGATTCGGGTCAATGGAAAATATCTGTTTGACGGAGGCGTCTATAATAATTTTCCGGTGGATGTCATTCAGCAGGATTTTAATCCGGAGGTCGTCATCGGTTGCAATGTCTCCTCGAAAGTATACGAAGAGTATCCTTATGGAGAAGATGAAAAACTAATTTCACGCTCCTTGTTATACATGCTCCTGGACAAATCCGATCCCGCCAAGGTACCGGCCAGCGGTATTTACATTCAGCCTAATATTACCAACTATACCGCTTTTGATTTTGCCAAGGCCAAGGCACTTATTGACAGCGGGTATGCGCAAACCATTCGGCAGATGCCGGAAATAAAATCAAAGATTAATCGAAGAATCAGTTGCGAGGCCGTAGCCGATCAGCGCAATCAGTTCAATAGCCGCACGGCTCCTTTACTGGTGGATCAGATCCGATTCGAAAATTTTAACAGCCGCCAACAGCGCTATTTGAATCGCTTTTTTAAACAAGGCAAGCGTCCACTTTACTTCAGCGACATCAAAGAAGGTTACTATCGTTTGGTTTCTGAAGATTATTTTAACAACGTCTATCCCGGATTCCGGTTTAACGAATCTACCCAGCGATTCGACTTTCTTTTGTCACGCAGACCCCCCAACAATTTTCAAGTAGACTTTGGAGGGGTCATTGCCACACGCAGCATTAGTCATATCTATCTGGGGGCCAATTATTATTATTTTAACCGTGCTCTTACCCACGCCAACATTAATTTTTATGCCGGCAATTTCTATAAAGCCGTTCAACTAAAAGCACGCATTGATATCCCGCGCCTGGGTCTGTTTTATGTTGAACCCGATGCCTCCTTTAACGTTTGGGATTTTTCGGAAGGGAAGGATGTGGTCTTTAAAAATTTTCGCCCTACGGTATTGGAACGCACTGATCGAAAGGTAGGCGCCACCGTGGCATGGTCTGTCGGAAATCAGTATAAAGCTGCCTTGCATGGAGCATATGTTAATAATGCTGACAGATACTTTAGTTCCTCTGCCTTTTCATCCAGAGATACACTGGACGCTCTCCGTCTCAAGGGTTTCAGAGGAGGTGTTTCTTTATCTACCAACACCCTTAACCGTAAGCAATATGCCAATCAGGGCCGTTCCTACCGACTGCAGGCCGACTGGTTTGAGCTGACCGAAACGTTTGAGGCCGGTAACACCTCCCTGGAGATGGATTCCAGGAGAAATTTACCCGGGTGGATTCGAGGTAAGGTGTCGTTGGAACAGTATTTTAGAAAGGGGATCTACAGTTCGGGGTACCTTCTGGAGGGCGTATTATCCAACCAGCCATTATTGGTGAATTATCAGGGTACGATCATCAACGCCCCGGCCTTTCAGCCCCTGCAGGACAGCCGCACCTTACTCCTTGAAAATTTCAGAGCCTACAACTATGTGGCAGGCGGATGGCGAAATGTTTTTACGCTTCGTAAAAGTCTGGATTTCCGACTTGAGGGCTATGTGTTTAAACCCTTTCAAACCATTAGCCGCCAGGCTAATCAACAGGCTGTTTTAGACAACGAGCTGACCGATCTGTATTTCGCAGCCACAACCGGGTTGGTTTTGCATACCACCGTAGGGCCGGTAAGCCTGAGTTTTAATTATTATGATGACGACCAGACCCAATGGGGGGTTCTCTTGCATGTAGGCTTCCTCCTTTTTAACAAGTCTTCCTTCGATTAACCAACCCCACCAATTCAGGTGATTCCGTCCAAATCTTACATCCTTGGATGTAATTATTTCCCGGTTTTTGATTTTTTAGCTATGTTTAACCTTTAAAACCTATCCCTATATCTGATTTCTACATGAAGCGATCTCTACTTCTCGTTCTGACAGCACTTTTTTGTGTTTCCGCCAAGGCTCAACAGGTGCAATGGGCCTCTAAGGTCCTGAATTATTCCTCCCAGCTAACCCCAGCACAGTATTCTGCCGAACAAGTACTCGGAAAACCAAATGTCTTACCGGCAGGTGGCCAAAATCCAAATGCCTGGACGCCCGATAAACCCAAAAGAAGCGAATATTTGAAGGTTGGATTTGCCAACCCCATCCAAATCCAACAAATCGCAATCGCTGAATCGCACAATCCGGGGGCTTTATTTAAGGTTTATGTTTACGATGAGGCTGGCAAAGAATATCTGATCAACACGTTTAATCCTACCCCGGTACCCCTGCAAGGCAGGATGCTCAATGTTTTTGTTGATAAGACCAGCTACAAAGTAGCTGCTGTTAAACTTGAATTTGACGGTAAAGCGATGCCCGATTATTTCTCTATTGATGCCATCGGGATTTCAGATGTACACATCCCTGTGATTGCGGACATTTCGATTCCCGAACTGCTGGCCAAAGGGTTAATTATTGAAAAGCTGGATGAAAATGTCAACAGCGCCACCAGCGAATTAAATCCGCTACTATCTCCGGATGGGAAAACGCTTTACTTCAGTCGGAAAAATCATCCGGAAAATGTAGGTGGGGTTAACGATAAAGAGGATATCTGGTTTTCCGAACTGGGGCTGGATGGCAAGTGGAGTCTGGCCAAAAATATGGGGCCTCAGTTTAATAATCAGCATCCCAACTTTGTCAATGCTGTCAGTTCTGCTACTCCGGATGGTAAATCGGTCGTATTGATATTAGGGAACCGTTATCTGGATAACGGTAAAATGCTGGCAGGTATCTCCACCAGCTCTAACATCGGTGGCAAGTGGAGCGATCCGCAACCGGTGAATATCGAAAATGATTATAACTTTAATGAAAAGGCCAATTACTTTCTGGCCAATACCCGCAAGACGTTGCTGATGTCCGTAGAACGGGAAGATTCACGTGGTTCACGCGACATCTATGTAAGTTTCCAAAAAAATGATAGCTCCTGGACACAGCCTTTGAATCTTGGGGCTACGATCAATACCGCGGGGGAAGAATCAAGTCCTTTTCTCGCCTCTGACGATAAGACGTTGTACTTCGCTTCCAACGGATTTAGTGGTTTTGGGGGCAGCGATATCTACATGAGCCGCAGACTGGATGATACCTGGACCAATTGGTCTGCGCCAGAAAATCTCGGATCCGAAATCAATTCAAAACTGGATGATTCTTTCTTTAACATCCCCTCCACCAGTGACTATGCCTACTACTCCCGCAACACCGACCCGGACAATGCCGATATCTATCGGGTGAAGCTTCCTTTGATGCGCACCCCGGAGCCGATCATTGTTGTGAAAGGTAAGTTAATAGATGCCACCACCGGCAAGCCAATTGGCGCCAAGATCATTTATGAACGTTTGTCTGATGGAAAAGAAGTGGGGGTTGCTAATTCAAATCCGGAAACTGGAGAATATGAAATTCATTTACCGGGTGGTCAACTTTATGGTTTCCGGGCAGAAGCCAAAGATCACCTGACCGAAAATCAAAATCTTGACTTGAAGAATTTTGATAAAGACCAAACCTTGAATAAAGACATTACCCTGGCACCGATCGGAGTCACTCCGATCGCGGATAATGCCAAGATTACCCTTAACAATATTTTCTTTGACTTTGACAAGACTGTCTTGAAATCGGAGTCCTACCCTGAATTGGACCGGATTGTTAAGTTGATGAATGAACGGGCAGCCATGCAGGTAGAGATTAGTGGCCATGCGGATGCCGTGGGAGATGAAAATTATAATTTAACACTCTCGAAACGCAGGGCACAATCTGTCACCAACTACATTACTTCGCAGGGAATTGCCAAGGATCGGATTACTGTTACTTATTTTGGCGAAACCAAGCCTTTGGAGAGTAACGCTACGGCAGCCGGGCGGAAGAAGAACAGAAGAGTTGAGTTTATTATTTTAAAAATTCAATAGGCCATGAGACGCTTTGTATGGATCGGATGGTTGATGGTTAGTCTGTTTACCAACACCATCGCCCAAACAAATGACACCTTAATCTATGCCGTGGGCAACATTACCAATGCGGCTACCAAAGAAGCCGTGGTGGCAAAAATCTCTTATCAAAGTTTGCCGTATGGAAGCCGTGTTGGGTTTATCAGTGGAAGTTCCTTTTCTTTTCCATTGTTTGACAATGAAAAATATTCGATTACCATTGAAGCTCCGGGGTTTGCCGTAGCCAAATATATGCTTGATCCTGCCGAAGCCAATTCTGAACGCAGAGTCAAACGAGATGTGGAATTAGGGCTGCCCGCTACAGCTGCTCACAATGCAGAAACGGTTCATACGGTTGGAAAGGTGATGCGCTTGGATAACCTGATTTTTGGTGTCGGAAATGCAAAAATTACCCCTGAGTCTTTTCCGGAACTGAATGAGGTGGCCGTCATGCTTCACAACAACCCTAAAATGATCATCCAGTTAGAAGGTCATACCGATGTAAAAGGGGATCCCAAACTAAACATGAAACTCTCGCAAGACCGTGTGACAGCTGTGAAAGACTATTTGATTGCGAAAGGAGTCGCGAAAAATAAAGTGCGTACCAAAGCCTACGGAGGCACACGTCCCATATCGCGCGAAAACACAGAAGACTCCCATAAACTCAATCGAAGAGTAGAGGTTCGTATTTTGGAAAATTAAAGACATCTATCTATTCACCATTCAAAAGCCAATCTTTCGGGGTTGGCTTTTTTCGTTGTTTGTTGTTCCAATAAAGCAGACTTCACACGTAGCGTGGCAATTTTTCTATCTTTGTTCCATGAGTAGCACAGTACGGCAACAAAAGGTGGCCCGTATGATTCAAAAAGAGATCAGCGGAATTTTTCAACGCGACCGAAAAGGGATTGTTGGACATTCGTTTATCAGTATCGTAGACGTACGCATGAGTCCTGATTTGTCTGTTGCCAAAATTTATCTGGGGCTTACGCTTTCAAAAGACAAAGAAGGTGTATTAGCTAATTTGAACACTCGCAAAAGTGAAATCCGCAAAGAGCTGGGTGATATCATCCGCAAACAAGTGCGTATCATTCCCGAATTGATATTTATCATTGATGAGGTAGAGGAGGGTGCGCAACGAATCGAAGAGATTATTAAGAACCTGCACATTCCTCCGCCCGTTGCTGAAAATTGAGTCGCGTGTGAGCTTCCCGTGGTTTATTGCGAAGCGTTATTTCTTATCCGGTCGGAAGAAAAACTTTATTAACCTCATTTCCATTATTTCCATGGCCGCCTTGGCCATTGCCACTGCTGCGCTCATCATTGTGCTTTCCGTTTTTAATGGGCTTGAATCTTTATTACGATCGCTGAATAACAGCTTTGATCCAGAATTGAAAGTCATGGCTGTCAAGGGAAAGTCTTTTTTGGTAACAGACTCTCTGATACAACGCATTCAAACTCTTGACGGAGTGAAAATCGTCACAGAAGTGATTGAAGACTATGCATATGTTCGCTACCGGGAAGCGGATATGGTGGCGACCATCAAAGGGGTCAGTCAGAATTTCATCGATCAACACCGAATGGACGAAGCCCTCACCCAGGGCACATTGGTACTCCTCCGGGACAGCACGGAATATGCCGTTATCGGTCAGGGAGTTCAATATACATTGTCTCTGCCCTTGGCCGACACATTTAATCCGCTTCAGGTTTTTTACATCAAAAACACTTCCGGTACAGCAGCTTTACCAACCGATCTATATTACCAGCAAAATCTACAGGTGAGCGGAGTGTTTTCCATTGAAAAAAATATTGATGAGAATTACATCGTCTTGCCGCTGCGGTTTGCTCAGCGGTTACTAAATTATGGAAGCAAACGCACTTCGCTGGAGATACAAACCACCGGGCGCACCAAGGAGGTTCAACAAGCTGTTCAACGTTTATTGGGAGAAGGATTTCAAGTGCTGACCAATGAACAACAACACAAAGATCTTTATCGGTTATTAAAGTTTGAAAAACTCTTTACGTTTCTTGCCTTTGTTCTGCTGGTTTTTATTGCCGCTATCAACGTTTTCTTTTCCTTGATGATGCTGGTGATTGATAAGAAACGAGACTTGACAATCCTGACAGCGCTGGGGGCCCGTGATCTTACTTTACGCACGGTTTTTCTTTATGAGGGGGTGTTGATTGCCTGCCTGGGAGTCGGGTCTGGTTTATTATTAGGAGCATTTATTTGCTGGCTCCAGCAAACCTTTGGACTGGTGGGCATGGGGATGGCCAACGCCATTGTGAATGACTATCCGGTGACGATGCAGGCTTCCGATTTCCTGATAACTGCCATCACGCTCATTCTTATTGCCTCGGCGATGGCCATCTATCCTGCCCGCATGGCCACGCGCAGCTATCAGGCTGATACCCTCTAGATGTACCAATCATGTAATGATTTGGCATAAAAAGCATGGTTTTTAGATGGATATCTCGCTACTTTGCGATTCTGCTTTTTTCAAAATCAAGATATGTTGCCGCTGAAAGGCTTCTTTTGAAAAGAAGATGATGAAAAGCAGGAGATACATTCCCGATGAAAGTTTCAGCTGCTCAGCCTTTTCAGATCATTTACTCTTTGTACCAACATGAGTATCTGGGCTATTTGTTTGAATCGTTCATCGTTCACCTGGATGAGAAAGGTAAGTTAACCTACCAGCATCAGAACATTTCTTCCAAAAATGCCCGTGAATTTTCCAAAGGGCTGGATACACGTGATTTTGAACTCATTGACCTGATGGACAAGATGAGTCAGGATGTGATCCTTAAAAAATTCAGCACCAAGGTGATGAAGCCCAATGAGTTTTTTGCCAAAACGTATGATAAGCAAAAAGGAAACGAACTGATTCAGGAAGAAATTGAACGATACCTGGAAACCAAACGCAGCGAAATATTGGAAAAGCTCAAAGGCAAAATGCTCTTTGAGATGGGAAATGATGGTGAACCCACCTGGAAAAAGGTAGACGTGCTGGATAAGCGAACCCAGATACTCTTTCATTTTCGCAAAACAGATGAAAGCACTATTTATTACCCCACCCTTAGCTATGATGGAAAAAAGATAGACTTACCCCATGCAGCTGCTTACCTCATCTGCAAAACACCCGCCTGGATGGTATACAATGGCAAGCTTTACGGGTTTGAAAAATATGTGGATGGACGAAAACTGTTACCCTTTCTGAGCAAAAAGAATGTGGTGATTCCAAAAAATCTGGAAGAAACCTACTACAATCGCTTTATTGCCCCGTTGATTGCCTCCTTTGATGATGTAGAAGTGGAAGGATTTGAGATCGTGCGAAACGAGTATGATCCCCATCCGTTACTCACGCTTTCCGAGTTACAGACCACCGCCAGCAGCAGTGATAACTTATCTCTTTTTGAAGAGGCGCCCAAGGAAAAGACTGATGATGAGACCGGAAAAATTTTCTTTGACCTTTCTTTTAAATATGGGAAGCATCGGTTTCGGGGGGAAGCGTTTGGTTCTGTCAGCGTTTCGCTGGAGCAAAAAGATCAGGGGTATGTTTTTCATCGCGTCAAGCGTCAAATCGAAACAGAAAAAAAATACGCACAAACAATCATCAAACTAGGGTTGCCGCTCAAGGGATTTCGGGTGGCCGTGGATAAGGCGCAAGCGTTTTCATGGCTGAATGAAAACCGAGTCAACCTGCTCAATCTTGGATTTGAGGTGAGTCAACCGGAAAACCGTGATAAAAAATATTTTGTCGGGAAGGCCGTTATCGAATTAGAGGTCAAGGAAAATATTGATTGGTTTGACATTCATGCCAAAATCCGTTTTGGTGAATATGAGATCAGTTTTAAGGAACTTCGAAAACTTATTTTAAAAAAGAAGGTAGAGTTTAAACTTCCCAACGGGGAAATTGCCATCATCCCAGAGGCCTGGCTGGTAAAGTATGGTGATTTGTTTGCCATGAGCGAAACGCAGGGAACGGCCGAGAAGCCCGTTCTGAAAAAATATCACCTGAATCTGTTGATGGAATTGCAAGAAGGAAATCTTGCTAAAATCCACATGAGCGAGCGTTTGCGTCAGCTGCGCACCTTTACCGGCATCAAGGATTACCCGCTGCCACTCACATTTAACGGTTCGCTCCGTCCCTATCAAAAAGCCGGATATAACTGGCTTCGGTTTCTAAATGAGTTTCATTTGGGTGGTTGTTTAGCCGATGACATGGGTCTTGGTAAAACCGTACAAACCCTGGCGTTACTTCAGTCGGAGAAAGAAAAAGGGAATGTCGGAACAAGCCTTTTGGTGATGCCCACCTCGCTGATCTATAATTGGGAGATGGAAGCGACCAAGTTTACTCCACAGCTAAAAATACTGGTGTATACAGGCACGCAACGGATCAAGGATGTCAGCCGGTTTGCCAAGTATGATGTTATTCTTACCTCCTATGGAATTGCCCGCTTAGACGTTGAGTTATTGTCACAATTCCGCTTTAACTACATCATTCTGGATGAATCACAGGTTATTAAAAATCCGGCCTCTAACATTGCCAAGGCGGTGATGCAATTACAATCGCGATACCGCCTGACGCTAACCGGCACTCCGCTGGAAAACACGACACTGGATCTGTGGTCTCAAATGACGTTTATCAACCCGGGATTGCTGGGAACTCAAACATTTTTCAAAAATGAATATCAGATTCCCATTGAAAAGAAAGCGGATGAAGTAAAAACCAAAAAGCTGAATTCCATCATCAAACCCTTTGTTTTGCGAAGGCTAAAATCGCAGGTGGCTACTGAACTGCCGGAAAAAGTAGAGAACATCTACTATACTCATATGACCACCGAACAGGAACAAAAATATGAAGAGGCCAAGGCCTATTACCGCGATAAGATTCTTAACCTCATCGATAAAGAAGGGATCGGTCAATCTCGCTTTACCATATTGGAAGGTCTGACAAAACTTCGCCAGTTATCTAACCATCCGCGGATGGTGGATGCGACTTATGAAGGAAGTTCCGGTAAGCTGGATGATGTTTCGCATATGATTGACAACGCGCTCTTTGAAGGTCATAAGCTTCTTGTCTTTAGTCAGTTTGTGAAACACCTGGATCTGATCAAGCAGTTGTTAAAAGACAAAAAAATACCTTTTGCCTACTTGGATGGATCAAGCACCGACAGACGCGAACAGGTAGAAAAATTTAATAAAAGCGAAAACATTCGTGTGTTCCTGATATCGATAAAAGCGGGAGGTTTAGGATTAAACCTGACCGAAGCAGACTATGTGTTTATCATGGACCCGTGGTGGAATCCGGCTGTCGAAGCACAAGCTACGGACCGGGCGCACCGCATCGGCCAGAAAAAGAGGGTGTTTACCTACAAGTTTATCACACGAAACTCCGTAGAAGAAAAAATACTTTCCTTACAAAAGCATAAGTTAAAACTCTCCGAAAGCCTGATTCAAAACGAAGAGAATGTCATTAAATCATTGACGCGGGAAGACATCGAAATGTTGATGGCCTGATCTTTTTAGTCTCCCATTTGATCTTTCGTCTTCTTCCATCGCTTATGTGACCAAAGCCAATCGGATGGATGCTGTCGGATAAGTCTTTCTGTCTCGCGAACATAAGCCTCTACCATTTCATAACTCTCTTTTTCATAGGGAGGCATGGCCAAAGGAATTAGCTCAATGGTGTAATAACCTCGTTTGAGTTTACGGATGGCTGCATAGTAAACCGGGGCTTGCATCAGGGTGGCCAGTTGACTGATCCCTTGAAAGAAAGCGGTCTCCTGATTTAAAAATACCGTCCAAAATCGTTTATCATAATGGGCGCTGGGAAATTGATCTGCTACAATGGCCGTACTTCTCACAATATTCCTGCGTCTGATCGCCTCTCTTGCTACGTTTCTCCGCTGAATGGCATGAGCTCCAAAACGAGTCCTGCACGCCAGTGAAAATTGATTAAACCCCTTGTTGTTTTGTTCCTGATAGACAAAGTCAATGGACATGGGTAAATAAAAAGACCCAGCGGCCAATAACCACTCCCAATTAAACTGATGAGAAGCCAGGAGCAGCACGGACTGATTTGAATCGGCATGTTTTTGTAAAATCTCGGGATTCTTGTAAACCATCCGTACCTTCAAATCCTCTTTCGATATCGTCAACAGTTTCAGCGTTTCCACTCCGTAATCGCAAAGGCTCTTGTAAAACTTCTTGGTGATGACCTCGATTTCTGACTCCGTTTTCTCCGGAAAGGATCGCCTCAGGTTTTCAATTACTACCTTTCTCCGATACCTGACCACGTAGTAGGAGACCAGAAACAAAAAATCACTTACCCGGTAAAGAATCCAGAATGGCAAATAGGATAGCAGACGGAGTAAGAACATGGATGACAAAATTAGCTGATGTTTTGCTTACTTTTGAATTTAAAGATATGAATCGCGTGTTGCTTTTGATCTCCGTAGTCTGGTTGGGTTCCGGTTGTGAATCGTCTTCCGATTGCTGTGGCCAACCTTCCACCCCCCGGATCGCCACAAGTCTCGGAATCATTGGCAGCGTTGAAGATGTGGAAACCACCACACAAACAGGATTTCTTTTAATGGGAGGCAGTACTGATGTCGATGCGGCTTTTCAATGGATGATTGAGGCCAGTGGGGGAGGCGATTTTGTGATTCTCCGAGCATCCGGTTCTACCAGCTATCATGAATACATTTTCGGTTTGGGGAGGATTAACTCTGTGGAGACGTTGCTAATCGACTCCCGTAGTAAAGCGGAGCTAAAAGAAACCGGAGATCGCATCCGCCAGGCCGAAGCGGTATTTATTGCCGGTGGCGAAACAGCCCTCTGTATACTTGCGAATGGCGACCTGCGAGTATTTGGGGTCAACTATGTTCACTTTTTACAATCGGCTGGCAGTCCTGAAGTATGCGAACCCGGTCAAAAACTGAGTTGGAGTAACCAGCAGCAGGCCATTCAGGTAAATTCCATTCGTGGTTCCGTGAGCGGTACTCCCGCCTTTAACATGGCATCGTGGCCCACCACGGCCGATGGTTACTGGTCTGTAGTCAATGGTGTACTAAACAAGTAATCCCATGAACGTTTTGGTAGGGCCATTCTTCGAGTCAAGGAATAATCTAACGACTTGTTTTTTTCATTTAATAAAAGGATCAGGTGAGAGATAAAGTTGTCATCATTACCGGAGGTTCCTCCGGCATTGGGTTTGCGCTGGCACAGAAATTTGGTCAGGAAGGATCTAAAATTGTTATCACCGGACGTAATTCTATGGAATTGGAAAATGCCGTGAATCTGCTTCGGTCCATGTCAATTGAAGTCATAGGCGTACGGGCTGATGTCAGTGTGGAGTCGGACAATCAACACATGGCGAAAGAGGCCATCCGTGCCTATGGAAGAATTGATGTTCTGATTAACAATGCAGGAATCACCATGCGGGCTTTGTTTAGTGAGGTGGATCTTTCCGTAGTAAAAAAAGTGATGGACATCAACTTCTATGGAGTATTGTACGCCACCCGATACTGTTTACCAGAGATCACTAAAAGACGAGGACACATTGTTGGCATTTCATCTATTGCCGGATACCGCGGACTGCCTGGGCGCACTGGCTATTCTGCATCTAAGTTTGCCCTTAATGGCTTCCTGGAAGTGTTGCGCACGGAATTGTTAAAAAGCGGAGTGCACGTGCTGACGGCATCGCCCGGGTTTACGGCTTCTAATATTCGTAAACGGGCGCTTTCGCGGGATGGCTCCGCCCAGGGAGAATCCCCCCGAGATGAAGGTGAAATGATGAGTGCCGAAGAGGTGGCCCATCATATTTATCGGGCTGTCATCAGACGCAAACGTTCCATCGTGCTCACCACCCAGGGAAAGTTTGCGGTGTTTTTAAATAAATGGTGGCCTTCTTTGGCGGATAAGCTTATTTATCGTGAGTTGGCCAAAGAACCTTTTTCAAATTTAAAATAGTCTAAAAATCAACTCTTGTTTAAAAACACTAGTTTTAGGTTATCCGACTTGTTAACTGATTTATAAAAGTCCATAAACTCAGTATATGATTCTGCTGGAAACTCTCCTTTATTTAATTTGAATCTTCGGGTATAGATGATTTCCCCTTGATCAAATTTTACTGCGTTTTCGTATTGACCAAACCGTGAATTTATCTTAATCGGTTCAGGGACAAATTCAGGATAAAGGTTTTCGGGTAGTCGAAAGGTAACGCTATCAACAATTGTATAAGCCAAAGGCCAAATAATACTATGCTTACGTGATTCTGTTTTTTCAGGTAAGTAGGTTGACCGATTCATTAAATTTGGCATCAGGAATAATCTCTTACCACTCACCGATGAGTATCGGTTAGCTACCAAATCCATGGTAACGTGTACAGAGGGGTTTTTATCTAGAGTTCCCTTCATAGCAAAAGATGAAATCTCAAAAGCGGGGATATTGGTGTTTTCCTCAATCCATTTTTTCTGATCCTCCGTAGATGTATGGATACAGTTATTCAATCCTCCTGTTTCATACAGAATCCCCGAATAGGTTGTTTTCACATTGGCTCTTGCATTCCCATTCACATCGATGAAAACTTCGGCATGGGTTCTTTTCTGATTTTGATCTGATCCGTAAGAAGGAGTTCTCACCAGTTTCCCTCCAGATTCTGTCACCATTAATGCCCACCTGTCTCCTGTGAAAGAACCCATGTATCCGAATGGCTTACGTTGACTGGTACACTCTGCCCACAGCGTATCTTTTGCACTGGGTATCGCCACGATTATATGATTCGTTTGATGGCTTGGGAAATCCACAATTAGCGGCTTATTTTCTCCTGCCCAAACCTTAGTATAGTATCCTTTAATCCCTGCTTCCTTCAGCATCGCTACGTAGTAGTTAGACAGTGCTTTGCAATCACCATATCCTGTAGCATCTACTTCGCCTGCGGAAAACGGCTGAAGTCCACCAATACCCTCTTGAATACTCACATATCGTGTTTTGTTCTGCAGATATTCATAAATCACTTTGGCCTTTTCTTTATCCGAGGTTAAATTTCCAGTTAGTTCCCTAATTTTAACTTTGGTTGATTCGGCTAAGTCACCTCTACCTTTATTTAACAGATTGTGCCATTCCCCATATCTCTCCCACGTTTCCATACTTCCCTTATAACCACTGTATTCAAATGAATTAGGAGAAAACATAACCTTGGGAATAGCGCTACTCGGTGCATATCTTTCAAATTTTTCTGGAACCAAATCCGTTAATCTCCACATCAATTTTTCTGTAGTACCTTCGACAATTTTCATAGGCTCGCTAACATTTACTAATTTGTGTTTAGGTCTTAGCCCTACCGGATAAATCAACTCGTAACTGATGAGTTGCGATGAGACTTCGTCATCAAAGTATGGAACAAATGCTGGAATACTATATAGGTAATTACTTATTGTTTCATACTCTATTTCAATAGTATAAGGGTATATGGCATGTGTTAAATCCAGTATCTTATACCTGTTATCACTAAATAGGGAGAATCCATCAAATGCGCTATAATCCTTAATTTCATTACTCTTTAGTTTCTTAATCAATCGTCCTTCCGCATCGTACGATCTGGCTGTTAAAATATCAAGCTTAATCAATTTGTCATAACCAATGGTTTCCATCGCCAATCTCTTGGCCCGGCTGTTTAAAATAGTAATTACCTGACGGCAATAGTATTTTGATTGATTGATCGAAACTATTTCGAATCTTTCATGCTTTTCCCGTACCACTGCATACATCCCGTTTTTTAATTTTTCGGGTATCTGACTTACCGGATAACTAAGCTCATCTTTTGAGAAAAGTTGATGAGAGCTAACTAAAATAAAAATGAGACCATAACCAAGCGTTTTCATAAATAGAACATTTAGTTTTTCTTCACCACAATCTGCTCTGCCTGCTTAGACACCACTTGATTAAAGAATTCCCGAAGATTGCCGTATTCTTCCTGATTAAAAATCCCCTTATTGATAGAAAAACTACTGGTCACATTTATCGAATTCCCGCTGTGAGATACATTAAGGATATACTTAGCAGTGTTTCCGGGCAAAGCCATAACTTTACTTTTGGGTATATCTTCGACAGAAAACCCTGAAGGTATTGTCAGTTTTAGAATGTATATCTGCTCAAATGGTGCACCAAAATCAACTGGATAATTTCTAGTTTCACTTCTGAAAGGATTCGATTCTTCTTTACCCATGATAAACGGACTAATGTAATAAGTAGATCCTGCAATCATCATATGCTCACTAATTGCCACCTCATGGGCTTCTTTAAAAGGTTGTTGTGGATCGCTTTCATTTTGAAATTCACTTTTGGACAACACCCAGGATTTATCACCAATCAGGTTCTTAATATACTCATCTTTGCCTTTGGATAAGAAAAGTCTTCGCCTGCCTACAGAATGATATCCACTCCGATCAATTTTTAATTTTCCGGTCAATATATCTTCATCTGTTAAAGATAAATCGACACTTATACTGGTTCTTGTCTTTGCGGTTGGTGCAAGGTTAACCCAATTAAATCCCTCTGGGGAAACCGAGAAGCCTTTACCGTTCAGGCACCGTTCCGGCAACATTCCAATAGGTAGTAACTTGTCCGTAGCATCCAATAAAAGATATTTATCTCCCCATTTGGCCTGACAAACTACTGTATTAAACTGCGAGGAAACCGGTGTAGCCTCGCGTACAAAACCATGATCCCTCGTACTGATAAGCACCGGGTTAGCCTTTACATTAGCTTTTTCTAGCATGGAGGCTAAAAGAATATTAATCTCAGCTGTACTACCCTTTTTGTCTTCTATTACTTTTCTCATCGTATGGGTTGGATATTTTCTAATAAGCCCATCCCATTGGATATTGCTTCTAACATACCAGAAAATTGATGCTATTTTGTCTTCAGGTGTTTCCTTACCTGCAGTTAGCTCTTCCACTTGTTTTTTTAGAAAGTTGTTACCCCTAATTTCTTCGCCCAACACTTCCAGATAGCTCTTATTGATATCTGCCCAAGTTCCCATGTATTGTTTTGTTCCGCTATTAGGAAATCGTGTGTATGAAAGTTCAAAATTGATTTTTGAAATAAAGTCTGTCTCTGAGGTCATAAAAGGTTCTTCTTTAAAAGCAGGAACATCTTTTGCTACCCACCGATTTCGATTTTCTATATAGTCAACTTTATCTACACTGACCGTTGACTGAGTGACATAACCCTCCGATCTTTCCCTGGTGGAAAATGTGATCGATGAATTAGATTTTGAGTCTTCAACAACATCCAAGACAACATATCCTTGCATGAATTTTTCATAATAGTAGTATTCCGGAATTTTGGTTCTGTACTCACTCCAGATAGTAGGTATCTTTGATTGAAACTCCCAGTCCTGAAAATTAAAGACAAAGTCTGAAGTAATCGAATATGTCAATTCTAAAACAGATCCAATCTTCACATTAGGCCACGTAACTTTTGTAATGCTTGTATTCTCGCTGTATTTTTCTTTTATGATAGATTCACTTTTTACTTTCGTTTCTACTATTTTACCGTTTTCCAAATTGTAGGTAACAGCCTTTAAGCCTGAAATTTTCTCTTCATCAGTGGTATTATTATACAAATAAATATTGAAGTCAGCCCAGTCCAAGCCTTCTTTCGTGAGTATTTTAACACGCCTGACTCTCTCAAAGTGTAGTTGAAATCCCTTCGATTGATTATACCTCAATTCAGAAACTCCATAATCCGATAGGATAACGGCCTCTGCTGAAGAATCTTTTTCATACATTGTCATTTTTAACTCATCTATAGTAACATCACCAAATTTTACAGGTGCTTTTTGCGAGAGGCCTGTGATAGAATAAAGTACTATTAAGGGAAACAATAGAAATCTCATGTGAATAAAATGAATTGTGAAGTGCCGAATTATGTTGTGTAAGAAGACAATCAATCTTTATATAGTGATAGCTAGCAAGTAAAATTAATATATTTTTAAATCACGAAGAATAATGTTTTTCGAAAAATTGTTTTCCAGATAATACTGCTGAAGCCTTCTCATCTTAACTTTGATGAATTAATGAAAATGCCCAAACCTAAAACACTTTTCTTCTGTCAAACCTGTGGTTACGAGTCGGCCAAATGGCTCGGAAAATGTCCTTCGTGTGGTGCCTGGAACAGTTTTGTGGAAGAGGTGGTGACCAAAAGTGAAACAAGCAAAAATGAGTGGCGCTCTGAACCTTCACGCGAGCGGCAGGCAAAACCAAAAAAACTGGATGAAATTGCTGCCTCGGCCGAAGTTCGTCAGCAAACTCCCGATGCTGAATTGAATCGGGTGCTGGGCGGGGGAATTGTTCCCGGATCGTTGGTACTAATCGGAGGTGAACCTGGCATCGGTAAATCTACGCTGATGCTTCAGGTGGGGCTGGCTGTGAAAAGCCTGAAGACCTTGTATATCTCCGGTGAGGAAAGTGAGCAGCAGATCAAAATGCGGTCGCAACGAATTGCTCAAACATCGGTTTATCATCACTTCTATACACTGACCGAAACCAATACGAGAAACATTTTTTCAGCCATCGAGGAATTAAAACCTCAGTTGGTCATTGTGGACTCCATTCAAACCCTGTACTCTCCCATCATTGATTCGGTGGCGGGCAGTGTCGGACAGGTTCGTCAATGTGCCGGGGAACTGATGAAGTTTGCCAAAGAAACCAATACCACTGTTTTTCTGGTAGGCCATATCACCAAAGACGGTTCGTTGGCAGGCCCCAAGGTGTTGGAACATATGGTCGACACCGTTCTGCAATTTGAAGGAGATCAACACCTGGCTTACCGTATTTTGCGCACCACCAAAAACCGGTTTGGTTCCACTTCGGAAATCGGCATTTATGAAATGCGTGGCACTGGTTTGCGCGAAGTGTCCAACCCCTCCGAGATTCTTATCTCGCAGAAAGATGGGCCGCTTAGCGGAGCGACTATCGGAGCTACCATAGAGGGCAACCGCCCCTTGCTGATCGAGATTCAGTCGCTGGTTAGCCCCGCATCATATGGAACACCTCAGCGCACACCCACAGGTTTTGATCAAAAGCGGTTGAACATGCTGTTGGCCGTGCTTGAAAAAAGATGCGGATTCCGGATGGGCACCCAGGATGTTTTTATCAACATGGCCGGAGGTATTTACGTGGAAGATCCGGCCATCGATCTGGCGCTGTGTGTATCCATCATCTCTTCGATGGAGGAGATTCCCATCAGCGAAAAAATCTGTTTTGCTGCGGAAGTAGGGTTGGGAGGGGAGTTGCGTGCCGTAAACCGGGTGGAGCAACGCATCTCCGAAGCCGAAAAGCTGGGGTTTCAGGAGATTTATATTTCACGCTTCAACCAAAAATCACTGGATACCCATCAATATAAAATCCATGTGAAAAGTTTCGGCAAACTTCAGGAAGTGTTTGAGTCGTTGTTTGGGTGATAGCTACTAACTGATGTTACGAAACGGTTAGGCGTCCAGACACTCAGAGATGTCAGACGCCTTCCAAAACAAGCCTGAGGAGAAAATCCGTTACTAATTACTTGATTAGAATTTGTTTCATAGCTTCTTGTCCAAACATCACAGGAAAATACATCCATTCCGCCCGGGCAGGGTTTAGAGAATATGTCCCGGTAAATCTGGGTTGAAGAGAGATCGTATATTGATAGTTCCCCTTCCTCAGGCGTTGACAAAAAATGGACGTTTGATGTGCGAAGTGCTCCCGATGAACTTCCCCATTTCTTCTGCTTTGATGTTTGGTATCATAACTACAGCCCGCAGGAATGGGAATTTCGATCATCACATACTCAGCATCTTTCTTAACCTCCAATTCTACAACCAGCTTAACAGGTTTTCCAGCTATCAAAGTATTGGAATCATTTTTGAAAAAAGTGGTTACAATAAAGTCCTTTTCGCTTCGAGTGGGTGTCGGATTCCAGAATTCATGATAAGCTGTTAAATAAACTGGAGAATCTCCTGTCTTTCTAACAAAAATAGATTGACTCGCTGATAGGACGGTATCGAGGGGAAATTTTTTAACAGTCTTCACAAATCCTTGCGAAAATTCCACCTGCGGCTCTAGTTTATTTCCTCTTTGAATAAGCCAGGGAACTAACGCTTTGATAATTTTTGCCGATTCATAAGTGTTCCGCCAATGACGACCTCTTTTCTCCAGAAAAAAATTTCGAATACGGTCAAGATATTTCTCGTCAGCTTTCTTGTCTTCCAAAATTGCATAGGCAGTCAAGGTAGCCTGAATGTCATTATTGAACAGATCCTCTGCCTCGTCACCCCAATACCAGTTTCCTTTGATGGTTTCCTTTTTGTTGTTTACTATCCATCGCTCATCATGAGGTAAACTGGCTTCTTGCATGAGCGACAACAGCCGAAGTCGATCGTACACCGGCAGGTTTTTGATTTTCCAAAGAGAGTCATACAACTCCTTTGCATCGGTCTGGATATTATTTTTTTCCAAAAAGACCATCATTTCTATGCGCTCCCGCCATGGTGCCTTGAAAATTTGTTGTTGGATAAATCGTATAGCGGCTTCCCGGTCATAGGAGGCTTCGGTCACTTCTTGCCGGGCATAGTCAAGTATGTTAATGACATACATGGTTATCCAGGCGGCACCTTCACTTTGACCCCACCAACCCCAGCCTCCGTCTTCATGTTGATGATTAACTAACCTTCGCACAATTTTTCGGATGTGTTCATTGTCTCTGAACTTAACTCTCCGATACGAAGCAATTTTCTTTTCTACCAATAGCACCTGAAGCTTGGAGGCTAATTGTTCGTTACACTCATAAGCATAGTTTTTGACATGCTCTATTTCCTCCAGCAAAACATCAATGAGGTCAGCTTCTGCCCGGATATGTAATATTCCCGGTTGAGTGTCAATGTTGAAAGTAGTATCTCCGCGCAAAGTCCAAAATAAACCCTTTGCCTCCAAAGAACCTTTTCGTAAAACGGGCAACGTTCGTATTTCCCCATCTTCATAACCAGCGTAGTTTACAGCGTATTTTAATCGAAGAGAGTCCCTGTTGGCCGGTATTAATTGAAGTGTGTCGATATGAGAGTTTTTTAGTTTGATGTGTATACTTTCGGTTTGAAGTCCTCGAGTAATGGATCGTGTTAACAATAGGCTGTCGGGAGTATAGTTGGTGATTTTACCGATAGCTGTTGCACGGTCGCCCTCAATCAAAAACTGTGGGCCCATAATCTGTGCCAGCAATGGTTTGTACGACTGAACAACCGAAGAGCCTATCCCTCCTTTTTTATGAGTAGCTGTTGCAATGGCCTGCACATTCCACCCGGTAATGTCATCTGGAAATACTGCCGTAAAGATCGCCTGACCGTTTTTATCTGTCACTAACTTTGGTTTCCAAAACGCATAGTCCCGAAAGTTCTTTCGAATAGCTGCCCCCGGAGTATTCCCTTCCCATACAAGCGGAGACGGTTCGGGTAATTTAGTTTCCCTTAAATTCAATGCTGACATTCCTGGTCGGGTGGAAATGAGAATGACTCCATTAGCCCCGTGGGAGCCATAAATAGAAACCGCTGCCTCCGATTTAAGTATTTCTATGGCCGTAATATCGGAGGGTGACAATTGAGCATAGCGCATAGCATCTATAATAACACCATCTAATACAATTAATGGTTGCTCGTCCGATTGCAAGGATGCGGCTCCTCGCAAAAATATTTGGGTGTTACTTCCTGGTACACCAGCCTGTACCCCGGCTACCCTTCCAGCCAGCTTACCAGACACGGTAGCAACGGATGAGGTTAGTGACCTCCTCTCTTGGACGCCATATCCCACCACCACTACTTCACTAAGTTGCTGGACATCGGCCTTCAATTGTATATTATGAACCGTATGATTCCCTGTCGCAACTTCCTGTGTAACAAAGCCAATAAACGAGTAAATCAAAATTACTCCGGGTGGCGCGTGCAGACTGTATTCTCCATTCGCATCGGTTACTGTACCTATGGTAGTTCCTTTTACCATCACATTCACGCCCGGCAAGGGGCTACCATCTTCAGGTGAAGTCACTTGGCCGGTTATTATATTCCCAGAATAGAGATCTCTATTGGTGGACTGAGTGTAGTAGGAGGAACGTACATTTTCCATTTCTTTGTCCCTCACTTGCAACACATAGGTGGACTGATTCTCCCACTCGATGACGGTCTTAAGCAATTTTTCTGAAAACGCATCACTGCTATGAGCGGAGTCTGTGTGAAACTTGACGATAGTTTCACCAAATGGTTTCAGCCAAAATTTATTTGAACGGATGTAGCTTTTGTCATTTCTTAAAACAATGACTTCGTATTGTGCAGGATCAAATAAGTCAAACGCTTTTGTTTCTCCTGAGTAGATAAAGTATTTGTCGGGATTGTCGAGGTTTATGATAAAGGTAGCTAAGTGAAAAAATGGTTCTTTTCCCTTAACAATCGACAAGGATAGTGTGCCTGTATTTTGTCCGGTTGTATACTCCGGGGGGTATCTTTTAAACGCTCGCAATGGAGGTGCCGGGGTTTTGTTCCAGAGTTCCTGTATCCTATGGTCTGACATGATTTGATCTGTAAACGAGGGTGAAAATGCAAAAGGATAAGATTGCCATCGGCTTATCGGTTTGGCGACATACTTTTGTTTGACTAAACCGGGTTGAAATTGGTAGGAGTAAAAAGGCTCGTAGTCAAATTTAACTTCGGATTCACCGCTGACTACAAAATTCGTTTTTCGAGGATAGAGTGGCCCAACTAGTTCGGACGTTCTACCTGATCCGTAATTTGCATTAAATACGTAAAAGCGATCGTCTTGTTCGATGTATGCTTTTTTCTGGGTGTTATCCCGATCTATCCAAACAAAGTATCGCGATAACTTCTCCATCTCTTGTTCGATCTCTTTTGTATTCAATTTCCGCTTTACCACACCCTCTGCCGGTGTATTCAGATCAATAGAGCATATTAGTTTGGTGCTTTTCTTTGCCTCTACCCAAAAGTGCAAAACATAATTTCGCAGATAAATCGACACTTTATTCTTTCCGGGATGAGCCCGAAATGAATAGGGTTGTATCGTTTGAACTCCATAATAATATTCAGGCCGGTCATTCACATAAATAGCGAAAGGCATCACTACCTTGCCTTGGTCTACTACAAAAGGAGCTAGTTGTGTAATAGAATCAGGGCTTATTTTTTCAAAAGTATATCTTCCATTTGTCGGGTATATAAATTGATAAAATGCCAAACTATCCAACCCCAGAATCTTACGCCAGTACATCCATTCCAATTCTTCCACATCCAAACCAGCAAACGGTTTTGTGTGGAATTCATTAAAAACAAGTCTTGTTTTTTGCTGACGTGGATAGATCGGTGGCTCTGTTATTGTTTGGTTTCCAAATTTTTTAGTGATGGCCAGGGCCGTTACATCAGCATTCTCCACCGCGTTGTTTTTTACATCTTTCACTGTTACGATAAAATCTGCTGCCTGCCCCGGGTATACCAGAGGCGCATGATCGATGGAAACCTGGAGGTTTCGTTCATCAAACGGAATGTTAAAGTTCTCTTCTTGTGCTACGCCAGCCCATAGGTATTGCACTGATATAGAATACAACACTTGTTTCTCACTCGTACTCTGATACATCAGATGTTTATCCGAACTGCCTCCGCGGTAGATCAGCTTTCGGCCTCTAAAAATCTGATACCGAAAAGGTATCTGCGCGGGGTTATTAACTGAAATCATTAGCGAGTCAGATGTACGATTGGCCACGACTTCTAATTTTTTAAAATTTTCCATCCTAAAATACTCTCGTGTCTGTCCATTCCGTACTTCATATTTTGAAACATAAGGATTGATCTTTTCAGAGTAGGGCAATGCTTTTTCTACCGTATATAACTTACAATTGGTATGGTCCAGAGCTGTCACACTCACTTTGACATTGTGCTCTTTTGTAAAAAACCAAATACTGTCTTCGCGTACTTCGGCTTTCAGGCTTGCCCCGTGCTGATCGTAGTATAACGTCAGTTCTTTTACATGTCTTTCATTATCAGCATTTGTAAATGAGATGGTGGCCGAGTACTTCAAAGATGCCGGTGGGAAGATCGAATCAGGAATTGCGATTCGGGTTTCACCAAGGGGATCCAGTTTTCCCTGATGATACCACAATGTATCAGCGATGAATACCTTGTCCTGGTAGGTATCGAGTATCTGCTTGGGTTTTACGACTACTTCTGTGCGCACATCATACAATGGCATGTCATTGGAGTCAGTTCCCTTTAAAAACAGAATAGCCGCTTTGTCTTTATCCGTATTTTCTGCACGCGCATGAAAGTAATTGGCTTTCAACTCGTAGTCCTCATATCGGAAATTCTCCGAGGTTACGTGGTGGTTCCGGTATTCAACCCAGATGCCTGGATTTCGGTCAAGTGTTAACTTCAGGCTATCATGCAAGACAAGTTCATAGGTAAATGCTCCCGGACGATAAGGCTGTATACTGCCCAAAGCCACGTTGACGGGATTCATCCCGTAATCCACGAGGCGAAGGGTCAGCTCTTTTTTTACTGGCGTGCCTTTTGGGTGGGTAAAGAAGGCCTTAAGACGCAGCGTATCACCGGGTTTGTACATGGGCTTGTTGAAAACAATGTACCCGCGCAGATTTGATGAATGGTCATTCTGAAAAAGACTTTTAACCCGATAATACACTCCCGGGGGTGTTATTCGGTTACCCCGAACTATGTTTCGAGCGGTACGCACCGGATAGACGATGACGGAGGCCAGATGATTGAATGGGAAGGCGCCAATTATCTTTTTCCCTGTGCGGACAAAAAAGGTATTATTATACCGTCTCTCTATTTTAACATACGTGGTGTGTCCCTCATAATCTATTTGTAAAATGCCTTGGCTATTCGAGGTTGAAATACGGTAAAGGTTCTCCTGAGGATCGTATTTGATTTTTCTGTTACGGATTCTGACGTCCGCCAACCCCATCTCCCTGCCAGTGGTGTCCGTGATTGTAAACATCAAATCGCGATGATTATTAAGCAAATGAAATACGGTATTATTATTAGACACCAGTTCGAAATGCAATTGATGGTTAACCGTTTTGACATATAGGTAATGCCCGACAGGTTGGCGTGGTTGGTGGGATAATGAGTCTGAGGGAAATAAGGCTACTAAGGTGTGACAGTATTTCTTTGAAGGCTTTTGATGATGGTATAACTGTCTGGCCTCCTCATTGTTGATTTTGTATACAAACGTGAAGTAACTGCTTCGCCTGGCCAACGTTAAGTCCTGTGCCATCGTTATACTGGCAAGCAGCATGAAAGGTAAAAGTAGTTTCATTCATTGGTAGTTTAGCCTGAGAGGCCCTGCAATCCACCCGTATGAAGCATGAGAACGGTGCTTCCTGTTTTAAATCTGCCTTTTTGCAACAAGTCTGAGACTGCCCACACCATCTTGGCTGTATAAACCGAATCCAGTGGAAGATGGTGATGGGTGTTCATGTGTGTTATCAAAGTCAGCAGCTCATGGGTCGTTTTTGCATAGCCTCCATGATGATAGGATGTTTCAAGACTCCAGTTTCCATACGTCTGACCTGAAAATTTTTGGAGCCACTCCTCCACGGTCCTGTGTAGAAAGTCTCCGTTTTTAAGGGCTGAAATGCCAATCACCTCCGCAGCGCCATCCAGTCCGGCTACCATGCCGGCCAGGGTTCCGCCCGTGCCTACGGGCAGACAGACATAGTCAAACCTGACTTCCTGTGTAAGCTGGCGGGCAAATTCGGCCACGCCCTGGATGGCCAGCAGATTTGTACCGCCTTCGGGGATCTGGTAAAACGAACCAAACTGATCATGCAGCAGATCGAGAAATTCGGATGTCTCTTTTTGGCGATACGTTTCCCGCGACACGTAGTGCACGTGCATGCCCTGTTCTTTTGCAAATGAAAGGGTGTGGTTGAGCGGAAGAGTTTCTTCGCCCCGGATGATCCCAATGGATTTTAGTTTCAACATATTGGCGGCCGCAGCAGTAGCGTAGATGTGATTGGAATACGCGCCCCCAAAAGTGAGTACTGTCTGCTGGCCCTGACGCATGGCTGTTTCCAGATTGTATTTCAGCTTCCACCATTTATTACCGGAAACATGAGTGTGGTTAAGGTCTTCCCGTTTGACGAGGATGTTGATGCCTGCGCGCAAAGCCTCTGGTAACAGCAACTGTTGGACGGGCGTGGCGGTGTAGGGTAGGGGCATCGTTACAAGTGGATATCAGGGGTAAAGTTCAGGTTTATTAACATAAATAGAATTATATAACTATTGCCTTGCTAAGTTCCTGACCCGCAGTTATATAATCATATTATGTTAACCATCCCAGCGTTCCATCTGCGCAATGCCTTGGCTACGCTGGTCTGGGGGTTTTAGGCTTCGTATTGAAGTTTGGATTTGTTCCGCACATGCCACCGCACAGCTTGCGCACCATAGCGAGGTTCAACTTCGGTGTTTATTAAAAATATCAGTTACTCTACTTTTAAAACGAAGTATCCCGCTAAGGTTTATCCTACCACCCGTATCGGCAGCTATTGGCTCTTGTATTTAGTGGCCGGTCGAAGCACCGCTCACGCTATCCGGTTCCTGAAATTCAATTTCCCGATCAAACCCAGCTGTTGCCGAATAGTCGCGCATTACTTTAATCAACTCGCCTGAATCGTGATAATCTTTAATCCCCTTGCGATGGACGGGATACATAATGTTATAAAATCCATCGTTCGGATCTAGTTGACTTACGATACCATTATATAAATACGAGCTGTAAGAAATCCAAATAGAATCACCATGCACATCTCTTACCTTCACTAAGTAATAGTTATATTGAGAAGTGTCATTTTCGTTTTTAATCACATACACATCTCCTACCTCTGGATTTTCTATATAGCTCGCTTCAAGTTTAGTATCCTGATCAAGGCTGTAGATAAAAAAACCTATACCAACAACTAGTAACACCAACCCCGTAAACAGATATTTTGGAAGTGGCACCGTTGCCTTTAACTGCTTAACCGTAACATTCGCTCCTAAGGTGATGCCATCTCCCTCGGTCTGATGGTTACAAGCCACACACACGATAGTGGCAGACTTTTTATAGGGGAATACAGGGATCCAAAAAAGATGAGCATAATGGGCCATGATCACCAACACCGATTCTTTTTGTTGACATTGTGGACATCTGTGCTCTTGAAGCGGAGCTTGTTTGATCGTTTTGGTATTCCAACCGTATATAATCATCAGGCATGAAGAAGATGGAAACGAAAATAAAGGAACAAAATTCATTTTCCAACTGGCTGTATGGCAGCGGATTTTCAGCAATCCGATTAGCAAATCAGGTTACGTTCGCTTTCTTCCACCCGAACAATAGGAATATTCCGTTTCACGAGTCCTGTTAAGTCTGGAGACGACCCCTTACGATACTCCAGAAATGCTGATATTTACTGATTATCTCTTCGCCTCTTGCTTTACCTGGCCTCGATATCGCTGTCTTTCTTTTTAGCCTTTGTCCTGATTACCAAACGGGATAAAACAAAAGCCGACCGCCTGTTGGCCGTTTGGCTGGTAATCATTGGACTTCACTTGACTTTCTATCACCTCGGCACTGTTGCTGACCCGTATTATTACCCTTACCTGCTGACCGGCTATCCGTTTCCATTGCTTCATGGACCCCTGCTATATCTTTACACCGCCTCGCTCACCAATCAGCATGCGTATCTGCGAAAGCATGGGGCCTGGCATTTCGGACCTGCAGTCCTCATCTACCTGCTCATGGTTCCCTTCTTCCTCTTGCCCCATTCGGAACAACTACAGGTATTTTCAAACGATGGGCGGGGGTATGAGTGGCTGTTTCTTATTCACCGGATATTGGTGTACGCTTCAGGGGTGGCGTATGTCATCCTTTCTTTGTGGTTGCTAAAGAAACACAAGCAAGCCGTTCGGGATCGGTTTTCGCAAGTCGAAAAAATTAACCTGGTGTGGTTGCGCTACCTGATCTATGGTGTAGGGCTGGTCTGGCTGGCGGTTTTTTTTGGAAACGATGTGGTCATCTTTTCGCTGGTGGCGCTGTTTGTCATGGCGCTGGGCTATTTTGGCATCAAGCAAGTTGGCATCTTTACCCAAAGCCCGGCCACGGCTAATGCAGAGCCTCCTTCAGGCACAGACGAAAAGGCTAATGCCCCGGATCAACAACCGAGAGTGCGGTACCTCAAATCAACGTTATCGGCTGAAGCCCAACAAGCCATTCATCAGAAGTTGAAAAAGGCCATGGAAGAACAAAAATTGTTTCTGAATCCTGAGCTTACCATTACCGAGCTGGCCAACACGCTGGGCGTACATCCCAACCATTTATCACAAGTCATCAATTCGGTAGAATCCAAAACATTCTATGACTTTATCAATGGCTTGCGGATTGACGAATTTAAAAGAATCGTAGCCCGGCCCGAAAATCAAAAGTACACGCTGCTCGCCTTAGCGTTTGAATGTGGCTTTAATTCCAAGACGGCCTTTTATCGAAATTTCAAAAACGCCACGGGTCAATCGCCCACGCTCTATTTGAAACAAAAACACATTCAGATTCAGGCCGATTGATCAGACGACCATCAGAAATTCGTCCTACGGATGCGTTCCGCTTTACAGGAACACTGATCGTCAATTAGATAGCGCTTCAATAGGGGCTTTCCTGCCCATATCCCTCCTTATAAAGCGGGACGCTTTCCGCGCATGATTGGATTCTCTTTGCGGAAAAGAATTATCCATGAAACACCAATCCACCCACAGAAAAAGAAGAATCATTTTACTCATCGGATGTGTGATCGCCTTTCTTCTGCTTCTGTTTAAAAATTCATTTTCGCAATCGCGTGAGCAATTCACCCTGTTAACGAAAGAGTCGGTAGACATTCAAGGGAAGAAATACATGTTGCAGAACGCGCAAATACAAGTGCCGGAAGATCGTGACAAGCCGGACTCACGGGTTTTAACATTGCCAGTACGAATTTTTAAAACAGAAAATCCGAATCCTGCCGAGCCGATTTTGTGGTTAGAGGGCGGGCCGGGAGCCAGTAACATGCTTTCAGCAGGAAAACTCTCGGCTTCCGTTGCCTCCTCCGAGCTTTTGAAAAATCATGACATTGTTTGTGTCGGGTACAGGGGTGCCGATGGATCCATCATTCTGAATTCCAAAAAAGTGAACAAAGCTTTTAAAGGACTCCGCCACCAACTGCTCAGCGATCAATCGCTCGACCATATTCAACGGAAGATGAATGCCTATCTGACGGAACTCCAGCAAAAGGGAATTGACCTCAATAAATATACGATGCTAGATGTGATCGATGACATTGAATATGCACGCCAGGCACTCGGCTATAAAAAGGTGAACCTCTTGTCTGTCAGCTACGGCAGCCGGGTGGCGCTGCTCTACAGCTATCGGTATCCACAAGCCCTGAACCGAACCGTGATGATTGGCCCCAACCCTCCCGGCCACTTCATCTGGCAGGCTCAGAAAACAGACGAGATCCTGGATCGGTATGACAGCTTGTACAAAGCACAAAACCGCAGCGATTATCAAGGCTCCATCAAAGGAGCCATGACAAGGGCTTTTCAAAAAATGCCTAAGCGCTGGTCGGTTTATAAGCTAGATGCCGATAAAATTAAAGTTGGAACCTTTGCTGCTCTGTTTTCCACGGAATTTGCCGCGATGGCTTTTGACTATTATTTCAAAGCCGCCAATGATGGTGATTATAGCGGACTTTACCTGATCCAGTTATTGGTTGATACGGGGGAGCCTATCATAGGCGACATGTACGTCAAGGCAGTAAGTGCGGATTTCCAGGCCGATGTTGATTACCGGAAAACATTCCGGGCTAGCCAAACTGTTTTGGGCGGGAATGCTTCGCTGTTGTATTGGGGAATAGCGGGTAAGTGGTCGCAGAATCTACTGCCAGAAGAGTATCGCACCTGCCGGGTAACTCCTTTGCCCACCCTGGTCATCAGCGGTCATCTGGATGTTTCCACTCCTGCCGATTTTGCTACGGAAGAATTGATGCCTTTTTTATCCAATGGGCAGCATGTGAGTTTAGCCAACCTGTCACACGCTGACATTTTCCGGAAGGCGATGCGTACTCCTGATTTCCTCAGCAGCTATTATGATTCAGGGGAAGTGAAAGCCGCGTTAGTGGAAACGAACAACGAAGTAAACTTCGTGCCGAAAAAGAAATTCAGTAAACTGAAGATATTTATGGCGGGATTGATCATGTAATGATGATGAATCGGGTATCCCTCAAACCAGTGGTAAAGACAATCGTGTACTTGCCGCTGATCTTTCTCATTCTTCTGATCAGTGTATATCCCCTTCAATTCTTCCTGATAGAAGGCAAAGTGGGAATTCTTAACATGAAAAGTGATGCCTTGTTGGCGGACTGGGCATGGAAAACATTTTTCTACCTGCACATTTCGTTTGGCGGACTCGCTTTGCTGGTTGGTTGGCTTCAATTCTATAAAAGATTGCGCGAGAACTATCGCGCGGTTCATCGAGCCATCGGGAAGATGTATGTGTTTTCCGTTTGGCTAAGTGCATTGGGCGTGGGCTACATTGGCTTCTTCGCGGAAGGTGGCATCATCGCGTTTCTCGGCTTTATGACCGGAGGATTGATTTGGTCGTACACCACCACCCGGGGATACCTCTCCGTCCGACAAGGCAACGTGTGGGAACACCAAAAATGTATGATGTATAGCTATGCCGCTTGCTTGGGTGCTGTTACGCTGCGCATCTGGCTGCCGCTATTGTCAAGTGCCACTCATAATTTTATTCTCTCGTATCAGATTGTGGCATGGATGGCGTGGGCACCTAATCTGGTAGTGGCGTATTTCTTAATCAACAGACAGCAACGAATCAAACTTACTTAACATACCGTTATGACAACCCGCAAACAACTTATCATGTATGGCAGCACCGTTTTTTTAATCAGTTGGGTACTTCAGATACTGGCGATTACCACCACGGGGGACGTTAACAGTGCGCAGGCGCGGCCATGGCTCGCGGCTACCATGCTGGCGCCTACGTTGGTAACCATCTTCTTTCTGATCAAAAACAAATCATGGAAAACCTATTTGCTTTGGAGACCCAATGCCCGAATACTTCAGGTTTGTCTGCTAGCCGTTATTGTGCCAACCCTTACGGCATTTCTGATCCTGATAATGGTTCAAAAATTTGGTTACGGAAAATCAAACTGGTTTAGCTTTACTTCAACCGGGGTGGATATTTCAGGCGGCCCCTTTTTGTTGGGGGTAGGAAAGCAACATTGGATAACATTTATCTTCAATATTTTAATCACCGGAATCGTCTATTCCATCATCAATGGAATGGTCGCTGCCGGGGAAGAGTTTGCCTGGCGAGGTTTCTTTCAACAGACGTTGATGGAAAAATTTGGAAAGCTCAAAGGGATAGCGCTGTTAGGATTCATTTGGTCCATGTGGCATTTGCCAGTACAACTGGCCGGCTACAACTTTCTGGGATATGAAATCATCGGCAGTTTTGTTCTTTCACCGCTGCAAATGATTGGGGCTTCTTTTTTCTTCGGCTGGTTAACGCTGTCAACGAAGAGTTTCATTCCGGCCGCCATCGCCCATGGCGCAGTAAATTCCATACAAGAAGGGATCATCTCCAATATTCAATTAGAGGTGCCGATGATTTACCAACATTGGATCCGGACAGCCGTTATCGTTTTTATTGGATTGCTTTTTTTTCTGTTGTTGCGAAAAAAATAGTCTGGCCAAAAGTATTTTAAGAATGCTTTTAGTTGTCGCTTCTGTTACTTCAAAACTTCCTAGCAACCCTCCGCCATCAGCACTGCATACAAGACCGGGCCGGCAGCATAAATTTTATATACCTTTTTGTCAACCCCGGAATGAACCATCTTCCAGGTGCGGCCCATGTCGGGTGACAGGTAGATTCCGCGGGGATGACCACAGACGAGATGGGTGCCCATTTGTTTGATGGATGATATCAGGCCCGAAGCTTCCATTCCGTTCATCGGTAAAACAAACATGGCCGTTTGAATTCGTTCATCAATGGCTTTCCAGTTTTTGCCTCCATCCATGGAAATACGGATTCTTCTGGATCGCGTGGTGCCATTGTAGGAGATGGCTGCAAATCCACCAGCGATGCGCTCGACAGCGATGCCAACACCTCCTTCGCTGATGACCCATTCCCAGTGCTCACCTCCGTCTGTTGAACGCATAATGCCCTTATCGCCTGTAGCGATGAAAACACCTTCTCCCTCCACCAGACTCATCACCCATCCTTCGTTATGTACATGCTTCCAGGATTGTCCTTGGTCGGTGGATTTAAAAAGACCCTCATCGCACCCCAGGAATATCATTCCATCCGATGTTTCAAAAACGGTTCGTATCGAATGCTTCTTAAAATTCGTGTAGACCGGCTGCCAGGTTCCGGTGGCAGATATTTTTTTATACACGTGTCCCTCATAGTGGTGGGCCATCAGTCCGGACCGATTGAAAACAAGAGAGGCTCGTCCCGGTGCGGGTACATTTTCCTTTTCCCATACCGGAATGGTCAGGTTGCTCTTGCTGCGATACATGGTATATTCCCCTCGTACGTAGACATCTGTTTCTCCTGCAAAAAAATCCAGAGGTATTTCTTTTTCAGGTAACCACTGACTCATGTCTTGCCAGGTCTGTCCGCCATCTTTCGATTGTAACAATATGTTTGTGGCGATTGCTTCCGCGTCATTCGCGAGAACAGAATCATCGCTGAGGGGTATTTCATTTGTTTCCGGAGATGACCGTGAATATTTCCGGGCCGGATCAGACGAAAAGAGGCTGAGGATCGAAAACAAAAAAGTCAGATGTAGCAGGCGCATAATAAAGTGGGTTTTAGTGGATGTTGAAAGAGTACTGGCATTTATTTTTTACAGCGCTTTCTTTTGGCGTTTATCATGGTACCAAATCGCGCGAGGGTTCATCAATCAAAATTGTTTTACTTTTACAACACTCAAACGTACGCAACCACGTGGCCTTTCATGATAAAGGAAGTGTAAAAAGAAATGTAAATGAGTGTAAATTCTTCTGGTAAGGGGTTTTTTGATCATCAAGGGAAGATTTTCTTCCTGTTGATTATTTTTTTGATCGCATCATCGTTTGTCAAACATGCCGACCGCGACTTGCGCGCAAAAGAAGTAAACGTGATTATCCGCCAGATGGGTCATCGGTTGTTGCAACAGGCCGGTGATTCTACTTCGCGCGTGTTGCCCGTCACCGAAATTAAAAAGGGTACGTTTCGGTTGACCTTTGAAAAAGAATTGGTTTTCAACAACGACTCGCTGATGGCGCTGGCCCAACACTTGCTGCCCAAAACAGCGTTTCCTTCCGGTTACATCATAACTGTACATGATTGCCAAAAAGAAGCAATCGTCTATGGGTTTCTGGTCAACAATGCCTCACCCGATCTCCTGGCGTGCCGGGGTAGAAATCAGCCCCCGGGATGTTACACCATTGAATTAACCTTTCCTGATTTTTATGAGAATGCCGAGCTAAAGAAAGCGGATATTGAAATGTTAACGCAAGAACTCAAGTCTGCTGATCTGGCCCATGCCGCCCCTAAAGACTTTCCATCATCGATCTTTGCCTATCCATCCATCCTTTTAGTGGGCAGCGGTCTGTTGGTAATCGTGGGGATCACTTTTTTGGTTGGGCGTTTTAGAAAAAATGTGGCTCCCGTGCCGGCACCACAGCCAAACGCCACCGTCAGTCTACCGTCAGCTTCGGAAATGTCTTCCATCGGAAAGTTTCTGTTGGATGCGAAAGGTCAGCGGTTGTTGATAAGAGATGAGGTCATTGGTCTCACTGAAAAGGAATACAAGATTCTCGAATTACTCCATAAAAATTTTGGCGAACTGATAACGCGCGAAACGTTGATGCAACAAATCTGGATCAATGAAGGAGTGATCACCGGTCGCAGTCTGGACATGTTTGTTTCCAGGCTTCGAAAGAAGTTAAGCGGTGATCCGGAATTGAGAATCACCAATGTTCATGGGAAGGGATATCGGTTGGAGCAGGTCTAAAAACTGACGTCTGGGAGTCTGTGCATTTAACCGTTCTGCTTGCAAATTACTCGTCATTTGCTCACCTTGTAATAGAATTCGTCTGGGCATAATTTATGGCTAAATCTTATTGCTATTTGTTCTCCCTTCTTTTCGTGATGTGCGGCTGCGAAAAGGATGATGAAAAAGATCCGCTTTACCAGCAACTGGTCGGCACCACGTGGGTGATGGATCGGGTAGAGGTCCTCGATAAAAGTGGTACATTGATCAGCTCTTTTAATGCCTCCTTTCCAAACAATTCGGGAGGTTCAATTTTATGTACTGAAAGGGTTCTGAATTTTCGCAACGACCAGCATGTGGTCATTGGTAGAACCTGTAGCAATTCAGGCTCAGGATGTGGGCAATATCTGTTTAGCAATGGAAAAATTTCTTTTTCGATCCTGGAAGGGCAAGCGGTTATAGGGCTTTGTCAAGTGTCCAATTTTGCTTATCTCCACGTAGAAAAATCTCAAACCATTTTGCTCGAAGGCAACACGTTGCGCGTGGATGGTTGGAGTTCATCTTTCTCACGCTTGTCTGCCGAAGCTAACTGGGTAGAATTGCGCGATCTGTATAATCTTGAACAAATAGTGATTCAAACATACTTTAAGCCAACCAGTCAGACATTGGTGAGTGACCTTGCTTGTTGCGGTAACCTGAGTTTGATTCCATAAATCAGGGCGGATGGCTTTTTTAAAAAAAATAACATTGTACAGTTTGATTGGGCTTTCTCTTGCTTGCTCAGACGATAGTTCAGAAAATCCTTCGAAAAAACCTCTCGTTGGAAGTGTTTGGGAAATTAAACGGGTGGAAATCATTGATCCTTCTGTACCTCAGGCAGCATCTGTCATTTTGGATTTTGAGATTAGTAATGCATCCCATCATTCGTATTTGATCTTTCGTAATGAAGAGTTCATAGACTATGTTGATCAGCAATTGGGGGTTAATAGCTACACTTTGGGAACCTGTGGTCAATGGGACATCGATGTTGATCAATTACAATTTGTCATTCCCAAATTGCCGGCAGAAATAGGGGGTTGTGCCTCTAAAAATGGTGTGTATTATACTGAAGGAGCCTACACGATCACCGATAGTAACCTGACAGTAGAAGGTTGGGGTTCTACTTTAGGAAGAATTAGTCTGGAGTCTCCTGTTTTGGACCGAGTTATCAGTGGTTCATTGAAATCCCGCAGTTATTTCGAACGAGTGACTAGCTACCCGATCATGGAACCTGCTTGTTGCCCCACTTTAAACTGGGTAAATTAGAAGCTTAGCTTTATGCTAAATTTGAAAGGCGTCAAGACACCTATAAGGTGTCAGACGCCTAACCTTTGCTTGTTATACTAAATTTTTTAGTATTCTTGTCCTGTGGACAATGCCAACTATTTCAAAGGACGGGGCGCTCAAATCAAAACTCGCAACAAATTCCTCAAAAATGAATACGTAACCGAGCATATCGAGGGTTTGGATGAACCAATATTCGAAAACCCGCATACGCAAATATTTGAGGAGACAGCCAAAAAGCTGGTTAACAAAGTCGAAAGTCCTGACCTCCGCTTTCTCTATTCCATGAATCCCTACCAGGGCTGCGAACATGGATGTATCTATTGCTACGCCCGCAACACACATGAATATTATGGCTTTAGTGCCGGACTGGATTTTGAAAGCAAAATCATTGTTAAGAAAAATGCCGCCACCCTGCTGGAGCAACAACTGCTTCACCCTACATGGGAAGCGGTACCCATCATGTTGAGCGGCAACACCGATTGCTATCAGCCTCAGGAAAAAAAGTTTGGATTGACACGAAGCTTGCTAAAAGTAATGGCCCGTTATCGTCATCCGGTGGGCATCATTACCAAAAACAGTTTAATCACCCGCGACATGGATATCCTCCGGGATCTGGCAGCCGAGCGATTGGTGAACGTTATGATTTCCATCACCACGCTGAATGAAGAGTTGAGAAGACGCCTGGAGCCCCGGACGGCCAGCGCTCTCAAACGATTAAAAACGGTTGAAGAATTAACCCTGGCCGGTATTCCGGTAGGGATTATGAATGCACCGATTATTCCCGGTCTGAACCATCATGAAATACCGGACATCCTGAAAGCGGCCGCAGATCATGGGGCCCTGACGGCAGGAATGACGGTAGTCCGATTAAACGGATCTATTGGAAAAATCTTTGAGGACTGGCTTCGGAAAAATTTTCCAGACCGGTTTGATAAAGTATGGAATCAGATATGCTCCCTGCATGACGGTCAGGTCCATGACTCGGAATTTGGCAGACGCATGCGCGGCAGTGGTTCCATGGCGGACATCATTCACCAATTGTTTAAGGTTTCTAAACAAAAATACTTTAGCAACCGCCAGATGCCTTCTTATGACTTGACCAGGTTTCGAAAAGGAGGAACACTTTCGTTGTTTTAGCTTTACACCCGTTTTGAACCTGCTCATGATTTTTTGCGCTGGCTGATGCGCCTTTTCTGAACATCATTATTATTTAATGATCTGCTGGCGGGTGAATTCTGCCTGCACCGTTACCTTTGCATCCATGCAAACGTATGCCATCTATGCGCTTGGGTTTTTTGCCCAGGGTTTGTTTGGGATGCGTATCCTCATCCAATGGTTTTATTCGGAACGCGAAGGCCGGGTGGTTTCTCCCTCGTTGTTTTGGGTGTTCAGCCTGCTCGGCTCGTTTCTGTTTCTGATCTATGGGTGGCTGCGATCGGATCTGGTGATTCTCATCGGACAAACGCTTTCTTTTTACATCTACATCCGCAACCTTCAGTTAAAGAACGTCTGGAGTCGCGTGCCCACGATTGTTCAGTTGGCCATTTTTCTTTTGCCAATGGCCGTCTGGCTGGTGGTGTTTACGACTGAGGGTACGTGGGCAAAAATCATCGACCGAAATGTCTGGACAGATGCGTTTCTGTTGATCGGGGCGTTGGGTCAGATTCTGCTCAATCTTCGCTACCTTTATCAATGGTACTATTCTGAAAAGGCGAGCGAATCTTTACTGCCCTTAGGTTTTTGGATCATCAGTGCCATCGCTTCCGTGATGGTCATTGTCTATGGGTTTTACAGAAATGATCCGGTGCTTCTTTTAGCCCAGAGCATGGGTTTCTTTGCTTACCTCCGCAATATCTGGTTATCGGTGAAAATAAAAGGATAGTTGCTTATCATTGGCTACTTAAATGTATGAACTGGGGGATCATTCTTTCCGCTTTGGTTAGTTGTAGCCAATTTTGATAAATTAGTCAATTATAATTGCAATGGGGCGTCCGCCAGATAGCTTGTTTTTAGTTTTTGAATGCACCTATTGTGGTGCAATGTCAAAGTATATTGGATTCGAATTTCGAACCGGACTCAAAAACAGCGTTTCTGAATCTCCTCCCAGTTTTTCATTTTGCCCAACCTGTGGTTTTGCCATAGGGTTTCGTGATAAGCCAAGACAACTACCGTTTGAATCTAATGAATCCTGGGAGGCCCGTTTGGTTGAATACGTAATCGGGTATAGACCATCAGATGAATTTGATCATCAGTTTTTGTCCTTACCGAGTCTCTCTATTGAACTGCCGCACAGTATTTTACAATTGAATAAATTCAAGCCGGATATAGAGTGTGTCATCAGAAAAAGATTCTGGCAGGACTACACGAGTGCCTTAATCTATAGCAACTACACAAATGACCTTTTCCCTAAAAGAATAGGGAAATGGGTTGAACTAAAAGAGCAAATTATCAAGCTTCTACAGCAGCTAAGAAGAATATGGAAAAAGGAAGAAAAACCAATCTCATCCAGCTATTTGGCATTAGCCAGATTAGAGGACACCATAGTGGAAATGATAGCTGCTCTTGAATATTGGAAAGCAAATCCATGTACTGACGTCTATTATCAAAAATATGAAACTGTAATTATAAAAGAAGCTGAAAAACTATTGAGTAGTATTCGCGTTGTTGTCGATGAGCAGGAAATAAAAAGTGTTCAAGGTCAGCTCACAGCATTCTATCAAGCTTCCATGTTTGCTATGAAAGTAGAGTCCACACATTCACTTAGTGAGTATATGAATGCATACAAAAGCGATCAAAGTATTCCTCGATCAGGATTTGAAAAAGCAAGTGATTCATTAAAAAGCACCCAAGCAAAATTTAATTCAGTTGTAGCAAAATTATTAAATACGCTTAGCCAATTTCAATCGCCCCAAACAACATTATCACATACTGTTTCGCTTCTTGGAGGTGATATAAAAAAAGTGCGTGAATTTATCCGCAAAGAATTACACCCTAAGCAGGAAGAAAACAACTCCAACCTTGAGCGGTTGCTTCAGTTGTCCATTAGAGATGCTGATAGACTTGAAATTTATCAGCAGCTGGGCAAGTTCAAAGAGGCTGAAGAACTGTTTGAAAATTTAATGAAAACACCACCATTGTCTGACAGCGTGTTGCCCTATCAATGTTTCTATAATGAAGAAATGCGAAAACGTATTAAAAGAAGAAACAAAAGGGCTTTCATAGTAATAAGTTCCTTTATGTCTCGGAATAAAAAGAAAGAAACAAAATCAAATCTCGAAGGAATGCTAAGCGCAAAAATAGATGAATCAAGTAAACTTAATGTTTACCAGCAATTAGGAAGATTTAAAGAGGCCGAGGAACTACTCAATAGAATAATGTCAGGTATGTTTATGTCGACCAGTAAAACCACCTCTTATGATCGGTATTACTACGAAGAATTAGGGAAGCGTATCAGGAAGAAAAATAAAATACCCTTCGTGTTAGAGGATACATTTATTGTACTGGAGGCTTAGTTGCCGTGAGCCCAACGCCCTCGTGGAATACGCTATTTGGTCAACATCAGCGCACCGCTGGCAATAAAACTTTCATTGTCAGCTCGCCTGTTATAAATGAGCGAAAAAATAACATGACTATCACTAACTAATTCGATCGACAACTTCGTCCTAAATAGTCTTTCTTCCGGTAGATCATAGCCCGTGCCAAGTTCATACAATTCTATTCTCTTCTCTCTGTAGTCATAATGCTGATATTCATTATTACGATCGATTGCCCTAGTAATCATTTGGCGGTGGCTGGTCAGTGTTAAGAGTTGCGTTGAGGAGTCATAGGAAAGAGTAAACTCTGTTGGTTTCGCAACCGGATTCCCATATACTGAAGAGACATTTACTTGCTCAAAGCCTATGCCCTTCCATGTGCCATGGAGCCATTTTATCTGCTCGGGATCTATTCTTTGGCCTTCTTGCGCTAAAATAGAAGTGCTTAACATCGTGGAAATTGCCAGCGCAGTAAAGCAAATCTTTTGTATCTTCATGTTAGAATTGTCGGTTTTACCGTTTGTATATCCGTGGTGAATGCCAACCAAAGCTAAAGAATCTTATGATTCGCAAGTATTCAATCGTACTGGTTTTTATTATTCTAAACGACTGTTGGTGTTCCGTTTTCAAGAGCCGTGTGTTTTCTGGAATTTTGATTCTACCCACCAGTTTCGTCACTGGACGATAATATTTATAGTTTTGAAAACATTTTGTTTGATTCACTTGATGTCCTCAGAAACCCATTTAAAAAAATGTTGAGCGTAATTAATCAATCACAAAGTCAACTTAGATTGATTATTCTCGTGTTAACGATTAACACTCCGTTTGCTTTTGCACAACCAACTTCTTTAAATCTGACTGACCCGGAGGGGAGACGACAAGGTCAATGGACTGTTTGGTTTGATCTGAATTGGAGGGAAACGACTATCAAAGATAGCGTTGAATTCTATCGCCAAATCACTTACAAGAACGATATTCCTCATGGAATGGTAAGAGACTATTTTAAGAATGGAAAACTCCAATTTGAAGGAAGCATGTTGGCTGATAGACCTGAAAATATACTTACAGGAAGTGCCTCATGGCACTGGCTAAATGGAGTATCCGCTCAAGCAACTTATGTGAATGGAGCACAAATTGACAGTCTGAAGTTATTTGATCAAAATGGAAATGAGATTATTGGCAACTGGGAGAAGATCCGACAGGAAGCCGTAGGATTGTATGACAGCGAAAGATATGAGCTTGCGATACCCAAGCTTGAAATTGCCAATGTTTATGCGGAGCTCTTTTTTGGCAAACAAAGTCAGGATTACCTTGGCGTTTTATTGAGGTTAGGAAAAGCACATTATGCGTTGGGTGACTTCGAGAAAGCTAAGCCATTGATGAAACAAATGATTCGAGAGTATGGTGAAGCCTTTGGTAAAACAAACCCCGTATATGGGACTTTATTGTTCAATCTCGGTGATACCTACTGCGAAACTTCGGAGTACGTATTGGCGGAACTTCTGCTGAGGCAAGCTAAATCAATTCTGCAAAAATATTCCAATAACGTAAAATTTGAATATGCCCGCGTGCTGGATGCGTTGGGTGTTAGCCTGTCGATACTGGGAAGATACCCCGAAGCAGAAATAGAATATCTGTTATCAATAGAGACATTTAAAAATGCTTCTGGCGCCCAAACCAGAGAATATGCAAGGGCATTGAGGAACCTTGGCACGCTATACATCAAAATTGGGAATTATGAAAAATCAAAACAGCTCAACACGGAGTCAATGAATTTAGTAGAGAAAATCTCAGGGACATCACATGCTGATTATTTTAGCTCGCTTCGAAATTTAGCAACAGCCCTCAGGGGGTTAGGACAAGCCGATGATGCTCATGCACTTGCGACAAAGTGCCTGCAACTAACAAGGCATACCAAAGAAAAGCTTCCGTTGGAGTTTGCGCGATCATTGTCTTACATGGCTGTACTCGAAATTGAAAATGGGAACTATGGTCTTGCTGATAAATATCTGGGTGAGGCCATACCAGGTTTGAAATCACAAATTGGTATTGACTATTGGGAAACTTTCCGAACGCGGGCCAACAACTTGGCTCATTTGGGAAACTTTATAAAAGCAAAACAACAATTACTTGCGGTAAAAAACTCAATTATAGAAAGGGCAGGAAGCATGAACGAACAATACTTGCTCTGCCTCAATGACTTGGGCGTTATGTACGAAAAATTGGCGGAATATGACAGCGCCATGTTGATCCAAAAGGAACTACTAAAATTAAGGATAGATCAAGGTGGAAAAAGTCACCCGGAATATTTTACCACGCTTAATAATCTCGGCCGAAGTTATCAGGAGTTGGGTCAATATGATTCAGCTCTTCGCTGTTTTGATGAGGCTTCCGATAAATTTCCTGACAAACAAACACCTGGCTACGCTGGTGTCTTGGGTAACCTTGCGAGTACCTACCATGAGTTACGAAACTATGCGAAGGCGGAATTCTATTACAAAAAAGCTGTTACTATTGCACAGACGTACCTCAACGAAAATCATCCTAAATATACACAATCAATCAATAACCTTGCATGGTTTTATTTTAAGCGAAACGAACTCAGTAAAGCCGAGCCTCTATTTCTTGAAAGTGCTGGTAAAAAAATAAAAGAATTAAGACGCATTTTCCCTGCACTGTCCGAAAATGAAAGACTTCAATACTATCAAGACAATACTAATTTCATTTATAACTTCGAATCGTTTTGCGTTGCTCGTTACGCAGAAAATCCTTCCATCGCTGCTGTTTGGTATAATTTGCGTCTCGCTTCCAAGAGTATGCTTTTCAACGTTTCACAAAACATACGTCAAAAAATTAGCCTAAGTAGAGACACTAGTCTTCTTAGGGCTTTTAGTGACTGGCGAGCGAGTGTCAATCTTTTGCAAAAAGCCTATCAAAACCCAAGGAACCAGTTTATTTCTCAAGCCAATACGCTGGAGGAACTAGAAAGCCGAGTGAATGCCCTTGAAAAAAGGCTAGGTGTATTTTTTCTGGATAACACATCGATGAATACTTCCCAAAGATGGCAAGACGTTCAAGCGCAGCTCAAAAAAGATGAATACGCCATAGAGATTGTCAAAGTGCTCAATAGTAGTCAGGCAAATCATCAGTGGGTTTATGCTGCCTTGGCCATTTCAGGGCATGATAAGAACAAACCAAAACTTTTTACAATAGGTGATGCATTGAGTTTAGAAACAAAGTATTATATCTACTATCGCAATACCATAGTAGCTGGCGTTGAAGACAACGAATCCTGGAGTAAGTTCTGGGAGCCTATATCACATGAAATAGGCCATGCCAAAAAGGTCTATCTATCACTGGATGGTGTGTATCATAAGATAAACTTCAACACTCTTCGAAGCCCAGACACAGACGAATACTTAGCTGAGACAATAGATATTGCTATTGTTGGAAATACAAAAGATTTAATTGGATCTACTCATAATTCGACAGTAATTTCTGACGCAACACTTGTTGGTTTTCCTGACTTTAATAACAGCATTGAATCCGAAGAAAAAACCACGACAAATCAAAGAAGTACTCAGCGAGAGTTTAGAATGGGTAACCAAATCACTCGATTTCTAGGAGGTGACTCAGACATTTCGGAATTGCCGGGGACGAAAGCTGAAATTGAGAATATATCAGGCTTATTGTCTAACAAAGGGGTCAACGTGACAGTCTATAGTGGAGGCAACGCTTTAGAAGAGAATTTAAAAGAACTGCAAAGCCCGCAAATACTTCACATCGCTACGCATGGCTTCTTTCTACCCGATAATTCAATGGCAGTCAATCAAACTTTTTTAGGCATGAAAGCTACTCCGTTTAAAGAAAACCCCCTCATGAGATCAGGGTTGTTACTGGCCGGGGCAAAATTTGCCATTAATGGATCACGAAGTTACGACTTAACCTCTGAGGATGGGGTTCTCACCGCCTACGAAGCTCTTACCTTAGACCTGAACAGAACAGAATTGGTCGTACTATCCGCATGTGAAACTGGTTTGGGTGTGGATTCCAATGGGGAGGGTATTTATGGACTGCAACGATCCCTCCAAATTGCGGGAGCTAAAAATGTTATCATGAGTTTGTGGAGGGTAGATGATCAGGCAACCATGGAATTTATGACTCACTTTTATACATACTGGGTGACAACAAAATCTAAAAGGGTGGCATTTTCAAAAGCGCAAAAGATTATGAAGGAAAAATACGCTAACGAACCGATCAAATGGGGGGCATTCGTTCTCATTGGTATTTGAACTTAAGGCCAAATATTAGCAGTCATGCCTGAGCATGGGTTTCTTTGCTTACCTCCGCAATATCTGGTTATCGGTGAAAGCTAAATCGTAGCCTCTCGTCTCGCTTCTTTGCGAAGCAGCGGACGAATGAACAATAACGTGATTCCCATCAACAACGCTCCCACCAGAAACGGCAGATGAAAATCGATGCCAAACAAAAAGCCGCTGAGTCCCATGCCCGCTGCACGCGCCAACGAGCCAAACGACTGGCTTGTGCCGAGGGTATGACCCACTTCCCGCGGATCGGCATATTTAGATAACAGGGATGAGATGCTGGGGGTCAGACATCCGTTCGCCAATGCAATGATGACTAGTCCCAGCAATTCAAAAGGTATAAACCAGGTTAAGCTGACAAACGGCAACAGCGCTAATCCAACGATCATGAGAAAGGCACCATAGACCAGCAGTTTATACTCGCCAAACACTTGCACCATTTTACCAACCATGGTTCCCTGAATGATCGCGGTGGTTAACCCGATAAAAGCAAAGAGGTATCCGATCTTGTCTGCTTTGATTCCATAAATCTGATCCCACATCAGCGAACTGGAAAGTTGCATGAGCATAAACGCCAGAATAAAAATGAAGTTAATGATCATGAGCTCCCGGATGAATGGCTTTTTCAGTTCATTCCCGATACCAGTTATTACTTTAAAGTTAAACTGCGCGTCCTTGCGCAACTCTTTGAGAGATTCCGGCAATAAAAAGTAAGCCAGAACAAGATTTAACACACAAAAACCTGCGGACACATACCCAACCAGATCTACATGGCCTGCGGGGGATATGCTTTTGAGATAACCTCCCAGGGTAGGACCAAAGATAAACCCCAGACCAAAGGCCGCTCCCATAATGCCCATAGACTTGGCGCGATCCTCTGGAGATGTTACATCTGCAATGTAGGCCTGAGCCACCGAAAAATTAGCTGACCCAATCCCTGACAACATGCGCGAAAGAAAAAGCCAGATCAACGAGGTGCTCAATCCAAAAACAATATACGCAAAGGCTGTGATAGCTACGCTGACTAAAATGATTGGTCTTCTTCCGTAGCGATCGCTCAGGGTGCCCCAGAAGGGAGCAAACACAAAATTCATAATCGGAAAAATGGCGGCAATCAACCCTACCTGGTAATCGGCTGCGCCCAACTCTTTCGAGAAGATGGGCAGGATTGGAATAACGATCCCGAATCCAAGCAAATCAATAAAAATGGTGATGAACAGAACAAAGATGGGTGACTTCCGCATAATTTATCAAAGGTCGCAAAGGTGCATATATTATTTTCTTCCCCTCGCGAGGCTTCACTATTTCTTAATTCGCATACTGATTGGTTACAACCACTTCTTCCGTCTAAAATACCACAGGAATGCCATCGAAGAAAGCAGCATCAACCCGATCGCCACCGGATATCCTCCCATCCATTGCAATTCGGGCATGTGTTTAAAATTCATTCCATAAATACTGGCAATGAGCGTGGGCGGCATAAAGACGACTGTTACCACCGTAAAAATCTTGATAACCGTGTTTTGCTCAATATTCACCAACCCCAAAAAAGTATTTTGCATGTATTCCAGCCGTTCGCTGCTAAACTGTGAATGTTGCAACAACGAGGCAATGTCTTTGATGATGATCTTTAGACGCTCCTGTTGCAGTGGGGTAAACTCATCGATGCGAAGAAGGGAAGCTACCACGCGTTGTTTTTCCGTGACCGTCTGGTGAAGCAACATCACATTTTCCTGTTGTTGAGCAATGCCTAACAACAGTTCTTCATTCAGGGATCTGCGGGCTATAAGTTCCTTGCTGATTTGATTTAACCTTCGGTTGATCCCTTCGATCAAGTCCGCATCGCTGTCGATCCTGGCTTCCAGCAGTGTCAGAAAAACGCCCAGTCCATGTTCCTTTTTTTCCAACGAACCTCCGGCCTTTAGTCGCCTCACCGTTTCGGCAAATGTTTTCAAGTCCCCCTGCCGATAGGTGATCAAAACATTCCCAACCAAAATAAAGGTGACGTTCTGGATGCTGAGCTCCTGTGAGCCATTCTGTAAAAATCCCAGATTGATTTCAATGGTGGTGTCTGTCTCCAGAAACCGGGAACTGCTTTCAATCTCCTGCACCTCCTGCGAGGTAAAAAATTCGATTTTATAAAGCTTTTCAATAAAGTCTTTCTCTTCCTGCGTGGGCGATTGCAAATCAACCCAGATCACATGGGCAAGTGAGTCCCATTCGTGTTCGGCTGGGTTTTTATGCTGGGATATTTTCCCCTCAATAAGTGTGTACGCCCGGATCATTTACATCACAAAGGTAATTCAAATCGATCAGCGACCATTACTTTTGGGTCATGTTTGAGTTACTTTTGCGTCCGGACGTTCAGCGATACATCCGCGTCCATGCCTCCGTTGATGAAAAGAACTGGTTATTAAAACATACGGAAGTGGAAGGCATTCCGGCCCGCGTAATCGCCCAGCAACTGGCCGGTCTGCGAAAGGCAAAAGAAAAATTACCCGCGTGGGCTGCGAGTGAAAATATCATTTATCCTCCGGCAACGAATCTCGAACAAACATCCTCGGAGGCAACGGCCCGTTTCAAAGAAAAACTTATTTCTGAAATTGCCGTGCGGCATCGCACCGGCATTGATTTAACCTGCGGCTGGGGTGTTGATTCTTTTTTCTTGAGTCACGCTTTTGAATCATGGACTTGTCTGGAACGTGAGCCCGAACTGCTGGCGATGGCGCAACATAACCATCACCAACTGGGACGACATCATATTGTTTATCAAAATTCCTCCGCAGAAGATTGGCTGACTCATCAGACCCTCGAATATGATTGGATGTATGTTGACCCTTCGCGCAGACGCGAGGGCAATGAAAAAGTGGTATCGCTGAGCGCCTGTGAGCCGGACATGGTCTCGCTGCAGGTGAGGCTTTTGCAAATTGCCCCAAACGTGTTGATCAAAACTTCGCCTTTGCTGGATATTACTCAGGCATTGCGGGAGTTAATCTTTGTCCGGCAGGTCTACGTGGTGGCGGTGGGCAGCGAATGCAAAGAACTGTTGTTTCATTTGCAGCGCGATTTTTCAGGCGAGCCGGTTATAGAGGCGTGTCATTTATCTGATCGTGAACCGGAGGCGTTTTCTCGTTTCTCGTTTTTCGTGTCCGAGGAAAAGCGGACGCCTGCCGTTACCGGGGAGGCCAACCGGTTTTTGTATGAGCCCAACGCTGCGATGATGAAAGCCGGTGCCTTTAAACTCATCGGCCAACGATATGGGCTACAAAAGCTTCATCCAAATTCGCATCTGTATACTTCGGCAGAGCAGATGACTTCGTTTCCGGGTCGAACATTTGAGATCTTGGAGTCTGTGAAACCCGACAAAACACTGGTAAGTAAATTGCCTGAAGGTCAGGCGAATATTTTGTTACGTAACTATCCGCTCACCGTAGAGGAATTCAAGAAAAAAACAGGCATCAAAGAAGGAGGCGAACTATATCTGATCGGAGCAAGAACAATTGAAAATCCGTCCTTGTGGTTGTGTCGAAAAGTGTGAACCTTTTGCTGCCGGTGTTCGTACATGTTGCCAATGACTATACCCTCTTTTTGGCGCGCTGTTTTTCTAAAATGGAGTGTTGGGATTGGTGCCATCACTCTTTTCGCTTGTTCAGAGGCTGAGACCGTAGAGCCAGAACCCATGATCCATCGAATGGATGGGCGCACGGTTAAGCTGAGTGATCCTTCGGGTATCGCTCTTGATGTTAATGAAAACGGGATCATCGACTTCAATATTTTTATTGAGCTAACAGCCAATTCTCAGGGAGATCGGCTCTATGTTGGCATTAACCCTATTGGCGCCAATGCTATTCTGGCCGGCCCCGCGGACGATGATAATTTTTTAAGTATGGGTTTCGCCAAAGCGTTAACTCCTCCCGAGGTGATTCCGGTCGCCCCCACTGGTGACTTACAGTGGTCGCCCGACTTTCATTCGTTGGCAATCCGAAATACATCTACGTCCGGCACCCTTTCATATGAAGGTGATTGGAGCAACGATGCTCCCGCTTTTTTACCCATTCGCCTGGATGAGGCCGGGAAGAAAAAATATGGTTGGTTAAAATTACATTTCGATAAAGAGACAGAAATTCTGACGTTGGAAGAGTATGCCTTTCATCCGGTGGAGGATGTTTCTCCTTCGGTGGGGAAACGGTGATTACATGCCTGACAAAAACTTGTCCTTTTCCTAAAACAATCCCATCACTCCATAGATCAGCCAGCTGGTTGCGCACAGTGTTCCGTACACGATGATTACTTTCATTCGGTATTGGGTATCCTCCCACCACAGCACCACCCACGGTTTGAATAACCCCAGCACCAGCAAAAATCCACTGGCCCAGGCCAACAATAAAAAGATCAATCGGATGCTTTCAACCATAGAGTAAAGTTAATCATTTACAAAAACAGCAAAGCTGCCACCACCTGTCATGTTAATATTTAACCTTGTGTTCTCATTTATTCTTTACTTTTGCGCCTCTTTGAAGCGTGCGCGCAGTTGATTTTCTTTCCTTGTACCAGTCCGATGGCCATATCCAAACCGTGGTCGAAGGGATGCGTGCGTCCCATCAAAAACATTTACGATTAAAAGGTCTGCACGGCAGTTTAGACGCAGTCACGCTGGCGGCCACGCTCAAAAGCGTACGCAGCAGTCACGTGTTTATTTTAACCGATAAAGAAGAAGCCTCTTACTTTTTAAATGATCTGCAAAATCTGCTAGGACAAAAGGAACCGTTGCTGTTTCCTATGTCGTACAAACGCCCCTATGAATACGATGAAATAGAAAATGCCAACATCCTGATGCGGGCCGAGGTTCTTAATCACCTGAGCACTCACCCGGAGGGTCAACTGGTGATTACTTACCCGGAAGCGCTCAGTGAGAAAGTTATCAACAAAAAGTCTCTCGCCTCCAACACCTTTGTTGTCAAAAAAGGTGAGTCGCTGGATGTGCCCTTTTTGGAAGAGTTCCTTTACACCTATGATTTTGAAAAAACAGACTTTGTTTACGAGGCCGGGCAGTTTGCCGTTCGCGGGGGGATCATCGATGTCTATTCCTTTGCCCATGAGCTTCCCTATCGGATAGAGTTATTTGGAGACGAGGTGGATAGCATCCGAAGCTTTGATCCGGGATCGCAACTATCGGTGGACACGTTGGACAAAATCAGTCTGATGCCGAATGTGCAAACCCGACTGATGAAAGAGGAGCGCCAATCGCTCTTTGAATTTATTCCACCCAACACCCGCATCTGGATAAAAGATGTTGAGCACACATGTGATGTGCTTAACCGTTGTTTTGACAAAGCCTCTCAGCAATTTGACCGAATCATTCGCGAAAGCGATTCCACGGTATCCCTCCAACCCAATCAGCTATTTGAAACAGGTCAGATTTTTCTGGATCACCTTCCCCGGTTTCAGGTGCTGGAATTTGGAAGTCGCTCCTATGCACGTCAACCGATGGTGATCGAATTTTCTTCTTCGGTTCAGCCTGCATTTAACAAAAATTTCGAGCTATTGGCCAATGACCTGATTGATCATCAGGTGAAAGGATACACCAATTTTATTGCAGCCGAGCAGCCCCGGCAGGCGGAACGTTTGCAGGGAATCTTTGCTGAAATTCAGCCGGATTTAAAATTCCAGATATTGGACATCCCGTTGCGTCAGGGATTTATCGATCATCAGTTAAAGATTGTTTGTTATACGGATCATCAGATATTTGAACGTTACCACCGGTATCGGAGCAAAGAAAAGTTTTCTAAAAACAAGGCTCTTACGTTCCGGGATTTACAAACCCTGCAACCCGGTGACTTTGTTACCCATATTGACTATGGTATCGCCAAATTTGCCGGGCTGGAAAAAAAGGAAGTCAATGGCAAAGATCAGGAAGCCATTCGTTTGGTGTTTCGCGATGATGACATCTTATACATCAACATTCATTCGCTTCATAAAATATCCAAATACACCGGTCGCGAAGGAACGCCTCCGCTGGTAAACAAACTTGGATCGGGTGATTGGGATAGTAAAAAAGCAAAGGTCAAAAAGAAAGTCAGGGACATCGCCAAAGAGCTGATTGCCCTTTACGCCAAACGCAAAACTGCCCCCGGATATGCTTACGCTCCGGATGGATTTTTACAGATAGAACTGGAGTCCAGCTTTATCTATGAAGATACGCCTGATCAGGCCAAGGCCACAGAAGATGTCAAGAAAGATATGCAACAACCGCACCCCATGGACCGGTTGGTGTGTGGAGATGTTGGTTTTGGAAAAACCGAAGTTGCTATTCGTGCCGCTTTCAAAGCCACCAGCGAGGGAAAACAGGTGGCTGTATTGGTGCCTACCACTATTTTGGCGATGCAGCATTATCGCACTTTTTCCGAGCGATTGGCCAACTTTCCGGTCAAGATTGAATATGTATCCCGCTTCAAAACAGATAAGGAAATCAAAGACATTATTAAACAGGTGGGCGAAGGTCATGTCAACATCATCATTGGTACCCATCGCGTGGTGAGTAAAGATGTGGTGTTTAAAGACCTGGGTCTGTTGGTGATTGATGAAGAACAAAAATTTGGGGTAAAAGTAAAGGACCGGCTAAAAGAACTTCGCGTAAATGTGGATGTGCTTACGCTAACGGCCACACCCATTCCCCGAACGTTACACTTTTCTCTGATGGGTGCGCGTGATCTGAGCATCATTGCCACAGCCCCGCCTAACCGGCAACCGGTGACTACTGAGTTACATACGTTTGGTGAAACCGTTATCCGCGATGCCGTGAGTCATGAATTACGCAGGGGCGGACAGGTCTTTTTTGTTCATAATCGCATCAGCGATATTGATCAGATCGCGAACATGATTTTTAAACTGGTGCCGGATTCCCGCATTGGTATTGCTCACGGACAAATGGAAGGAGATAAGCTTGAAAAGGTCATGGTCAAGTTTATTGAAGGAGAATATGACGTTCTGGTGAGTACAAACATTATCGAGTCCGGATTGGATATTCCCAACGCCAATACAATCATGATTAACCAGGCACATCTGTTTGGTTTGAGTGATCTGCATCAGATGCGCGGTCGGGTTGGCCGCTCCAACAAAAAGGCTTATTGTTATTTGCTCACGCCCCCTTCTTCTCTATTGACCAGCGATTCGCGCAAGCGACTGTCAGCGCTGGAAGAGTTTTCAGATCTGGGCGATGGGTTTAAAGTGGCGATGCGCGATTTGGATATCCGGGGTGCCGGAAATCTTTTGGGGGGCGAGCAAAGTGGCTTTATCAATGATCTGGGGTTTGATACTTATCACAAAATTCTGGACGATGCCATTCAGGAGTTAAAGGAAAATGAGTTTAAAGAATTATTTACGGAAGAGCTTTCGGCCAAAGCGAAGTTGATTGTACCCGATTGTATCATTGAAACGGATCTGGAAATTCTCATTCCGGAAAAGTATGTCGGCAGCACCTCCGAACGCTTGCTATTGTATTCAACCCTGGATAACATTCAGGATGAAACGGCATTGGATCTTTTCCGGGCTTCCATGATAGACCGGTTTGGAAGCATGCCAGACTCTGTGATTCAGTTGATTGACACCGTCAGACTTCGTTGGCTGGGTGAGCAACTAGGTTTTGAGAAGATCTCTTTAAAAGGAGGTAAACTCCGGGCGTACTTTATCTCAGGTAAAGAAGAGTACTTTAAATCCGAGATTTTTGGAAAAATTCTTGCGTTTGTTCAATCTCACACTCGCCAATGTCGCATGAAGGATACTGCCGGAAAACTGATTCTGACAATAGAGGATATCCCGACCGTAGAGTCCGCCCTTCGGATGTTGAGCTTTGATCAACATAAACCCGTGGTGAGCAGCCAGGAATAATCCTACACAATAAGCAAAGATCGGGATCGTTTTAGTCTTCACTTTCAGGCACTTTCACTACCGATTTATCAAATCTGACCTATTCTTTTGGAAAACATGTATTTATCTCCATATATTAGCGGTTGCTTTGAATCATAACTTATGCAAATGAGACTATTTAAAGGGTTTTTGCTTCTGGTTGGCTTGGCTGTAGCAGCAACTTCCTGTTCACTTATTAACGGGGGTTCTTACCCCACTGCTGAAAATCCGGGTGCCACCCGCGTGAATCCGGGTGTCAGGCCAGGAACGAGTACCACCACCGGCATCGAGTATACCTCGCGTGAAGATATACCCGCACAACCCGCTCCCGGGGAATACCTGTATCCTATTGATCAGTTCGATATGATGCCACCCATTCCCAACATGCGTTTTATTGAAGGTGGACGTGCCGTACTGGGATCTTTAGAAGAAGATTTACTTGGCTGGCGCGATAATGTGGAGCGCACCGTTTCTGTTGCTTCGTTCTATATGGACGAGACGGAAATTGCCAACATCCATTGGAATGAATATTTGTATGCCCTGAACGACAGTGCTATTAAAAACCCTGCTTCGCTGCAGAAATATAAAGATGCCTACCCTGATACCAACGTTTGGAAAGGGAAGTTGGCATACAATGATCCCTATGTAAAATATTATTTGACCTACCCTGGTTTCCGATATTATCCGGTGGTGGGCATTACCTGGAAACAAGCAAATGCTTATGCTGCCTGGAGAACCCGTGTCGTCAATGACGTGATCCTGGCCGAGCGCGGCCTGCTTAATCAGCAGCCGGCTGGTGGTGGAACTACTCCGGGCTTAGCCCCTCCTGATCCGCTTCCTAATTTCCGCCTGCCAACTGAAGCTGAGTGGGAATATGCCGCCATGGCCATGATTGGTACCCAGTGGCTGGATGAGGTTCAAACCCATCAGCGTCTGTACCCTTGGGATGGTCATGCTTTGCGTAATCCTTATGGAAAAGACATGGGTCTGTTCCTGGCAAACTTCAAACGCGGACGTGGTGACTATGCCGGTATTGCTGGAAAGTTGAATGATGGTTCGTTGATCACCACTTATATTTATGAGTACCCTCCTAATGACTATGGATTGTATAACATGGCCGGAAACGTCAGCGAGTGGGTGTTGGATATTTATCGTCCGCTTTCCCATCAGGACTTTGATGATCTGAATCCTATCCGCAGAGATGACTTTTTGGATGATAATGATAAGTATCGTAGCAAGTATAAAAAAGCGGTAGACTCCACTGGTAATGCTACGTTGGAAGTCGGAAATCCCCAGAGCTATTTGTCATTGGTTTCCAACAGAAGCCGTGTTTACAAGGGCGGTTCATGGAAAGATGTTGCTTACTGGATGTCTCCCGGTACCCGCAGGTTTTTGGATGAAGATTCTGCAACTGCTACCATCGGTTTCCGTTGTGCCATGATCAACGTGGGATCGAACCGATAGAAATTTAAGAAGTCAAAGATTATTCCAAGACCCTGGCGTTCGTCAGGGTCTTTTTTTTGTTATTGCGATGCCGCTATACAAGCAATGCTAAGTTTACCACAGCCGGCCTGAATTAGTTTGCTGCCACAGGCTTCCAGCGTAGCACCGGTGGTGATTACATCATCCACCAATAAGATGTGTTTATTAGTCAGGTCAACGCCTGTTGCCAGATCAAAAACCTCCCGCACATTTTCCCACCGTTGCCATCGGCTTTTGCGTGTTTGAGTGGTTGTCCTTGACTTTCGTATTGAAATCGTTTCGCTGACAGCGGTACCCCATACGGTGGCAAGCCCACGGGCAAACTCATGGCTTTGATTGTAACCACGGGTTCGCTTTCGGGATGAATGCAGAGGCACGGGAATGATACAATCAAAGCATGGGTTCAGCCCCGCATGCATTAATTCTGTGGCATATACCATTCCCAGCCGAACGCCAATTTCCGGATGATGGTTGTATTTTAACTGATGTAGCAGATGTTGAACCAATCCTGATTTTCGGAACTTCAAAAATGCAAAAGCATACGTCACTGGCAGGCGACCGGCAAATTTCAATCTGACGGGGTTTGATTCCTCCAGCCACCCGTCCATTTTGGGTAGATTGGCCAGGCAGTGTGAACACAAAATTTCTTCTCCCCTTACCATCGGCTCTTCACACCCCAGGCAATATCTGGGAAAGAACAATTGAATAAAATCTGTCAGCAGATTGCTGTTTGATTTACCCTCGTTTGCCACCATCTTTGTCTAAAATATAATGCGCGAATGAGCCTGGTCAAGCAATTTAATGAATACCGTTCAAAGATGAATGAGAAAATTCTGGAGGCCGATAACCTCATCATCAAACGGATTTTTAACCTGGACACCCATGCCTATCAGGAGGGCGCATTGGATGTTCGCTCCAAAGAGCTGATCGGCTTGACCTGTTCGTTGGTCCTTCGTTGTGATGATTGTGTGCGCTACCATTTGGGCAAGTGTTTTGAAATCGGATTAAAAAAAGAAGAGGTTCATGAAGCCATGGGAGTTGCAACCCTCATCGGAGGAACGATTGTCGTTCCACATTTACGCAGGGCTTTCGAATACTGGGAGGCGCTTGAAAAGGGAGAATGATGTTTAAACGGGATCTGGATCAGGAGCGCAAATGGCATGCTCTCCTGGAGTTTATCAACACATCTCTGGGCAAAAAGCCAAAAGACCTTAACGGAGTGCTTTTTATTATCGGAGTGCAGGAGTTGGGCCGCGGCTTTGCCCATTTCTCAAAAGAAGAAAAACAAGACCTGATGCACATCGCTATTTGTAAAGTCTTGAGTCTGTCGGGGTATTATGCACTGGAAGGTCTCGATCAGGACGGATGGCCTCACTGGAAAATGATCAAAAAACTACCTCACTTTGACTTACTGGAGCAGGAGAAATTGCTAAAACTACATGTGATGGAGTACTTTGAGCAAGAGCTCGGATGGATTTATCTGGTTCCGGAGAATTAGCCAGGTGAGTATGGTTGATCCTGGGCGGAGGCTATCTTGTAAACACCAGTACGGATGCTTACTTTAGGCTGTTAAAACTATACTGCCCTCGTTGTCGTTTATTAAATTCGGAGGGGCATGGATTATGGCAGAAGGTATACAACCGGTCAAACAAAAAATCGCTTCTTTTCAAAAGAAGTATTACCTCAGTTTGTTCATTCGCGGCACGCTGCTTACGCTAACGATTTTGTTATTGTACTTTTTATTGGCCGCTGGTATTGAGTATACCCTCTGGCTCAGTTCGGGCGCCCGTCTTTTTTTGTTGACCAGTTTTTTTATTCTGGCGGGCTTTTGCATCTACCGTTTTTTGCGCGAACCGCTCCGATTTTGGATTGCCCGGCAGGGGATGGATGACCAGCAAAGTGCGCGCCTGATTGGAAATCATTTTTCCTCTATTGGAGATCGATTGTTAAACCTGCTTCAGTTGGCCTCTCAATCGCAAACCGGAATGTTGGCGCAGGCGGGCATCGCTCAAAAGGCGCAACAGTTTTCGGGTGTATCCTTTGATGCAGCCATTAACCTTCGCGAAAACGCCCGATACCTGAAACTCTTATTGGTACCCTTTGCCTTTTTTCTGTTAGTCCTTGTTTTTAATACCCAACTCATCACGCAAAGCACACAGCGGATTGTTCTGTTTAACCGGGAATTTTCACCACAAGCTCCTTTTCAATTTATCATCCAAAACACTTCGCTACAGGCATATTATCAGGAAGATTTTACGCTTCGTCTTTCGCTGGAGGGAGAAGCCGTACCTGAAGCCGTTTATATTGTCAGTGGCTCCCAGCGATGGAAGATGGAGTTGGCCGGTGCGGGTTCGTTTAGTTATACGTTTGAAAAGATCGCCCATGAAATTTCTTTTCAGTTGGAGGCCTCCGGTTTTTACTCTTCTCCTTATACCATTTCAATTATCAACCGACCAGAACTATTGCAGCAAATTCTGGAATTGGATTTTCCAAACTACCTGAACCGCCAACGAGAGGTTCTCATCAATGCCGGCAGTCTGGAAATACCCGAAGGAACGAACGTCACCTGGAAAATTAAAACCGGTTTTGCCGAAAAGGCGCAGATGGAGTTTTCTTCCGCTTCGGGCGTGCTGAATGACATGCCACGAGGGGATGATCAGTTTTTTTCTTTTGGAAAAGATTTTCGAAATCCTGACACCTATACCGTCCATCTGGAAAACGAGAATAGCAAAAACAAGGACCGCATCACTTATCCGGTATCAGTCGTTAAAGATCAGTATCCCAAAATAACAGTGGAGCGGTTGCGCGATTCGGTGCTATACAAAACCGTTTATTTGGCGGGTACGCTGGAAGATGACCACGGTATTACCGGGTTAAGGCTATTTTACCAATTGGAACAAAAGGGGCTAGCTGGCGCGGTTAAATCTTTCTCTCTTAACGTTAACAAAAGCATCCAACAAAACTTCTTTTATGAGTGGCGGCTCGACTCGCTTCTGCTGAATCCGGGAGATAAGATTAACTACTTTTTGCAAGTATGGGACAATGACGGTGTCAATGGCCGCAAATTCACCCGTTCCGCCAGCTATTTATTTGAAGTCCCCAGTGATGAAGAACTTCGCGCAGAGATTACCCGATCACAGAATCAAACGGAAAATAAACTGGAGCAAAGTCTGGACCGAGCCAAGGAGTTGCAGAAGGCTATGGAAGAGGCTCAGAAAAAATTGAAGGGAAAACAGAATCTTACCTGGCAAGACAAAAAGATGCTGGAGGAGTTAATCCGTCAGCGAGAAAAACTCCATGAGAGCATTGCCGAACTTCAGAAAGAAAACCAACAACTGGAAGAAAAACGTCAGGCCTTTCGGGAGGAAAACGAACGCATTCGTGAAAAATCTGAAAAGATTCAGGAACTCATGAATCAATTGCTGGACGAAGAAACCAAGAAGCTGTTTGAAGAAATGGAAAAGCTCCTGAAAGAAAATTCAGATCCGGCCCAACTTCAAAAGATGCTTGATAAAATGAATCGCAACGAAATCAATCTGGAGAAAGAGTTGGAGCGGACTCTGGAGTTATTCAAGCAGTTACAGTACGATCATAAATTGGATGAGGCCATCAATAGTCTGAAACAACAAACCGAGACACAAAAGGAATTGTTGGAAAAAACAAAGGAACTGGCCGGTGACAAAAAGGAGCCCGACACTTCTTCCAATTCCAAAGATGATCCAAATAAAAAGCAGAAAAATCCAGCGACTTCGGGTCAGGAAAAGGGGGAAAAAGACACCGGTGAGAAACCTGATGCACAGGAATTAGCCCGGCAACAGGAAGAACTTAAGAAGCAGTTTGAAGAATTTCAAAAGCAATTGGATGAGCTGGAAAAAATGGGAGAGGAAATGGGGGAAGAGTCTCCGGATATCGGTGACGAGGAAAAAGAACAAGTAGAGCAGGCACAAGAAGAAAGCCAGGAAAACCTGGAACAGAACAAACCTGGTAAAGCCAAAGAAGGACAACAAAAGTCCATTCAAAAAATGGAGCAAATGCAGGAGCAGCTCAGTTCTATGCAAAACAGCATGGAGATGGAAATGAACATGGAGAACATGGAGTCCTTGCGTCATATCCTGCATGGTCTGATCAAGCTTTCGTTTGATCAGGAGCGCCTCATGAAAGATTTTTCCGGTGTGCAGCAAACAGATCCCTTGTATGTGGCACTTTCTCAGCAGCAATTGAAGATCAAAGATGATGTTAAAGTGGTGGAAGACAGCCTGTTAGCTTTAGCCAGCCGAGATCCATTTATGGGAAGTGTCGTGACCAAAGAGGTAGGAGAACTAAACGAGCATATGGATAAAGCGGTAGAACAAATCAAAGAACGAAGACGGAGCAACGCCTCTTCAGAAATGCAGTTTTCCATGACCAGCATCAACAATCTGGCCTTGATGCTCAATGATCATTTTGACATGATGATGAACATGATGGCTAATGCTAAACCGGGTAAGGGAAAAAAGAAATCAGGCAAACAACCCAACCTCAGTCAATTGCAGATGCAGCTAAATCAGCAAATGGAGCAACTAAAGAAAGGGGGTAAATCTGGCCGGGAGTTATCCGAGGAAATGGCCCGGATGGCTGCCGAGCAAGAACGCATTCGCAGAGCCCTTCAGGAAATGGAAGAGAAACTGGAACAGCAGGGGGGCAAGTTGCCCGGAGATATTCCTGGCAAGATGGAACAAACAGAAATAGATTTAGTTAATAAACAATTGACCGAGCAAACCCTTCGAAGACAGGAAGAGATTCTGACCCGGCTGTTGGAAGCTGAAAAATCCATGCGCGAACAAGATATGGATGACGAGCGCAAGGGAGAGACTGCCAGGGAGTACGATAAAGAGATTCCTCGGGCTTTTGAGGAGTATTTACGATTAAAGGAAAAAGAAGTAGAATTGCTGAAAACCCTTCCTCCCAAACTATACCCATACTATAAAAAGGAAGTAAATAAATACTTTGAGCGCATCGGAAACAATCTACCTTAAAATAACTCTCAGTTGGCTGGCATGAATAACATAAGCATTGAAATACCTTCGCTTTCGGACAACATCCGGATGATTGAAAGCTTTATTGATAACGCAAAGGAAAAATTTCACATGGATGATGACATCTATGGAAATATTATGATTGCTGTTACCGAGGCTGTCAACAATGCCATCAAGCATGGCAATTCAGGAAATTCATCCAAGAATGTTTTGTTGTCGCTTTCCATGCTGGAAGATAAAGGGTTGATTAAATTTAAAATTGAGGATGAGGGTCAGGGTTTTGATTATCACAATCTGCCTGATCCAACTGCTCCTGAAAATCTTGAAAAGCCGGGGGGGCGTGGCATTTTTCTCATGAAACATCTGAGTGACGAGGTAAATTTCTCTGAGAACGGACGCATTGTTGAACTGAGTTTTTACATCAATTCCTGATGTCTTCTATTCGCTACTTCAGCGAAGGTGTTGATTTTTCCGTACCCCAACCCCGAAAGGTAGTTGCCTGGATTAAAAAAGTCCTTGCCAAAGAACTCAGGAAAAGCGGAGACATTAACTACATCTTTTGTACTGATACGTATTTGCTCGGTCTTAATCAGCAATACCTCAAACACAATACCTATACAGACATCATCACTTTTGATTACTCCTCTGGTAAATCCATAGACGGTGAAATTTACATAAGTGTCGAGCGGGTTCGTGAAAATGCCAATAAGCTAGGTGTCTTGTTTGAAGATGAGCTTCTGAGAGTAATGATTCATGGGGTTTTGCACCTGTGTGGCTATCAGGATAAGAAATCTGCCCAAAAGGCTCAGATGCGCAAAAAAGAAGAAGCTTATCTATCTTTGTGGCATATCTCCAGGTAGGCATTCTTTTAGAAGGGGACTTTTTGAATCCGGAAGAATGTTCCACGTGGAACAATATTTAAACTTATTGAGATCAGAGAGACATGTTCCACGTGGAACACATTTTTTAAACTATGTTCCCAGAGTATGATGTAATTGTGGTGGGTGCCGGCCATGCCGGTTGCGAGGCAGCAGCAGCTGCCGCCAATATGGGGTCTAAGGTGCTACTGGTGACGATGAACATGGGAACCATTGCACAGATGTCTTGCAACCCGGCCATGGGCGGAGTCGCCAAAGGGCAAATAGTTCGCGAAATAGATGCCCTTGGTGGATACTCCGGGATTATCTCCGACAAGTCTACCGTCCAATTCAGAATGCTCAATCTCTCCAAAGGTCCGGCCATGTGGAGTCCCCGTACTCAAAACGACCGAATGCGCTTTGCAGAAGAGTGGAGACTGGCACTGGAAAGAACCCCTAATGTTGACTTCTGGCAAGAAATGGTTTCAGGGTTAGTTGTCAAGGGCAAAAGAGTGATCGGTGTCCGGACGGCATTGGGCATAGAAATACGCGCCAAAGCCGTTGTTCTTACCAATGGAACATTTTTAAATGGTAAGATTCATATTGGAGAAAAAAGCTTTGGCGGAGGAAGAACAGGGGAGAAGGCCGCCACCGGAATCACTGAACAACTAACGGAAATCGGCTTTGAGGCTGGCCGCATGAAAACCGGAACTCCTCCTCGCGTTGATGGGAGAAGCCTGGATTACTCCAAAATGGAGGAACAAAAAGGAGATGAGCATCCTGGAAAATTCTCTTACTCACCGGAGACATCCCCAGCGGCAAAACAACTCAGTTGCTGGATAACATATACCAATGAAGATGTTCACCTCTCATTGGAAAAAGGATTTGATCGCTCGCCTATGTTTCAGGGAAGGATCAAAGGTCTGGGTCCGCGCTATTGCCCATCCATTGAGGATAAAATCAATCGTTTTGCCGAACGAGATCGCCATCAGATATTCGTAGAGCCCGAAGGTTGGCAAACAGTAGAGATATACGTTAACGGTTTTTCTACATCGCTTCCAGAAGACATTCAATACGAAGCCCTACGCAAAATACCTGGATTCGAAAATGCACGTATGTTCAGACCGGGTTACGCAATTGAGTATGACTATTTCCCTCCGACTCAATTAAAGCTTACTTTGGAAACACAACTCATTGATAATCTGTACTTTGCTGGTCAAATTAACGGAACGACCGGATACGAAGAAGCCGCCTGTCAAGGTTTGATGGCGGGAATAAACGCTCATAATAAAGTACACGAAAAAGAACCGTTCATCTTAAAAAGATCCGAAGCTTACATCGGAGTACTGATTGACGATCTTGTCAATAAGGGCACACAGGAGCCTTATCGCATGTTCACATCGCGCGCTGAGTATAGAATTCTGCTGAGGCAGGACAATGCCGATTTGAGGTTGACGGAGAAAGGACATCTGATCGGGCTGGCCACAGATGAGCGGATGCAGCAAATGCTTGATAAAAAAGCAGATGTTGCCCGACTGACGGATGAACTGAACAAACTGAAACTAGCTCCTGAAGTCGCCAATATCGGGTTGGAAGAATTACATACAGCCGTTCTGAAGGAAAAAGTACCCGCACTTCCCATTCTGAAACGACCGCAGTTAGGAATCAAAGACCTGGCAAAATTGTCTTCCGAAGCAGCTTCCTTACTATCAGGCTACTCAGACGAAGTTCAGGAACAAGTTGAAATCATCGCCAAGTATGAAAGTTACATTGACCGGGAACAAAAAATGGCTGAGAAAATAGAAAGTCTGGACGATTACAAAATCAAACCGGATTTTGACTACGACCGTGTAAAAGCACTATCACATGAAGCGCGTGAAAAGCTAAAGAAAATCAGGCCTGAAACCATTGGTCAGGTATCCCGCATCAGTGGTGTTTCCCCTGCTGACGTTTCTGTTCTCACCATCTATCTGGGCAAATAACATGTCAACCGTCTTACTTGCAAATTGTCTGGTTTGTGGAAGCGACCAATTAAAATCAGTGTATGCGTGCATAGACCATACGACTTCTGGAGAAACATTTCACCTGCATCAATGTTCGGCCTGCGCCTTTCTGTTCACCAACCCTCATCCGGATGAACAATCCATAGGACCGTACTACGAATCTGAAAACTACATCTCTCACACCTCCAGCAAAAAAACACTTCTGGACAACGTATACCAATGGGCAAGGTTGTATAATCTCTCTCTTAAACATAACCTGGTTAAAAAGTTTGCCTCCGGAAAAAAGATCTTAGACTTCGGTTGCGGAACAGGTCACTTCCTCGCCTACATGAAAAAAAAAGGCATGTCTGTCGAAGGAATCGAACCTTCCGTGCATGCCCGAACAAAAGCTCATTCTGTTCTGAAGCAGAAAGTGTATTCATCTTTGGAAGAAATCCCTTCCGGGGAATTTGACGTTATCACACTCTGGCATGTGCTGGAACATATTCATCAACTTCATGAGACCCTCCAACAATTAAAGGAGCGATTAACACATAATGGCACAATTTTTATTGCTGTTCCCAATCATTCAAGTGCTGATGCGATGCATTATCAGGAACACTGGGCTGCTTATGATGTACCCAGGCACCTATGGCACTTTACAAAAGACAGCATGTATAAAATACTTCAAAAGCACGACCTAAGGATTCACCACATTGAACCCATGAAGTTAGATGCCTACTACGTCTCTCTGCTAAGTGAAAAGTATATGAATCCGAGAAGCTTAAAGATTACCCAGTTAGTAAAAGGATTGCAGACTGGTTGGTTATCCAATCGTCAGGCTCAAAAAACAGGCGAACATTCAAGTTTGATATACATCGCTCAACATGCGTAAGGTACTATATCTATTTCTTGGATACATGCTAGCTTCTTGCGCCAATCAGACAACGCCTACGGGCGGGCCAAAAGATGATACAGCACCGAAGCTTTTAACCAGCAATCCCTCCAACAACAGCAAGAATTTTAACAAGGCATTGTTGGAGTTTGAATTTGACGAAGACATTCAAACGAATAATCCGAATGAAGAAATTCTGATAACTCCAACCGTTGGAAAGAAAACAAAGTTCATGGTGAAACGGAATAAATTAATCATTACACCGGAGCTACCATGGAAGGAAAATACCACGTATAATATAAACTTTCGCGATGGAGTTCAAGACATTACCGAACGAAACAGACCGGAAAATTTACAAATCGCCTTTAGCACAGGTCCGGAAATAGACTCCTTATATATCAAAGGAGCAATTCGGGAAGCCCTGAAAGAAACTGTACCGGAAAACATAACTGTGGCCTTGTATCAATCCGATACGTTTAACATCTACAGACATGTACCCACGTACTTTACAAAGTCGAATAAAAAGGGTGAGTATCAAATCAATAATCTCAAAGAAGGAGCCTATACTCTCTACGCATTTCATGACAAAAACAAAAATCTGAAAGTTGACAGTCGCTCCGAAAAGTTTGGATTTCTGGCAACTCCAGTTACATTAGACACATCCTACCGCAGAAAAAAATACGAAGTACGGACCATGCAGGTTGACACCCGGTACCCAAAAGTAATGTCCATACGTAATTCCGAAATCAAAAGTCGCATTCGACTAAACAAACCGATCGATAGCTTAGTAATTGAACGACAAAACCACGATACCATTTCCTATCACTACGCTGATAATCAGGCCGAAATAGACATATACCACCACTTACACAATACTGATTCCATACCCATACGCCTGCAAGCCACGGATAGCGTCTCACAGCAATTAGACACGGTCATATATGTTAAAAAAGCAGAGGCCAAATTCATTAAGGAAGACTTCAAGTTTTCCCAACTATCTGAAATCCTTGATTACGCTACTAAAAAAACCGTAATCGAATATGCCTTCAACAAACCTTTACAATTCATCAACTTAGACAGTATTTACATTCAACTTGACTCAATCACCCGAACGACACTCTCCAAAACCAACCTCCTGGTGAATTCCATCAAGAAAAGAGCGACCATGTCTTTTCCCATAAAAACTGATACTGCCACCAAGTACACACTACACCTTGGAAAGGGTGCATTTATATCCAACGAATCAGACTCTTCCAAATCTTTAAAAACCAGCATCCAGGTTAAAAACAAAGAAGACCTGGGGACCCTGCTTATTGAAGTAAACACCACCGTCAGAAAGTACATCATTGAACTAATCGACAAGGATGGTAACACAAGGGCCAGCATTAAAAACGTCAAAAAACACACATTTAACAACATCGAACCGGGTGAGTATAAGTTGAAAATTCATATTGACGAGAACAATAACGGACAATGGGATCCCGGGAACATCTTAAACACGAAGGACTCAGAAAAAATAGAGTTCTATAAAAACAGCGAAGGAAAATATACGTTTCCCATAAGAGCGAACTGGGAGGTTGGCCCCTTGTTGATAAAGTTCTAATAGGCTAAATTGATGTAGATTACTCAGCTAAACTTATGGACAACCGGATGAAATTATGCCACAGAGCCATGAACTTACATTTTCGATAACCTCCCTAACAAATATTCCACGATTGTAGAATTCTGAATACAAATACGAACATTCAACAAATTTTGTGAATCACCTATCCATTTATGCCAAAACACATCGATTAGTGAGATCCATCAGGAACAGATATACAGAAGCTATACACAATATGACTTTCTCATAATGATATCCACAAATGCACAGGAATAACTATAACTACATTAATATATATATATATATAATATTAAATACACTTGGGTGTTTGTGTGCATTACCTGTGTCTGGTCAAAACCAGATGGAAATACAGATCGCCAACGATTATTACAACCGCGGAGAAAAAGATAACGCTCGCAAAGCTTTTCAGGAACTTAGCAAGCGATCCGAAAATATTCCGTTTATTTACTCGAACTATCTTGCGCTACTACTCGAATCATCTTCCTTTAAGCAATCAGAAGAGTTAATAGAAAAAATGATCAGACGGGAAGACCGAATATCAGCCCGGGTTGATTTAGGGATTGTGTATTTGCGCGCAGGGGATTTACCAAAGGCTGATAAATATTTAAAGAACCTGATACGATCGCAAGGTCAGGAAGTTTATCGTGTCAAATCCATTGCAGATTATCTGGCTTCACAAAATATGGGCGAGTATGCAGTGATCGCATTGGAGTATGCCCGGGAAGTCAGTGGTAACCGGAATATGTTTATTTTGGAAATGGCAAACTTGTATCGCATGCAAAACAAACGGGATGCCATGGTCAACGAATATCTCAACTATGTCACACAATCGCCTTCCAATACAAACTATGTTAAAAATCTTTTACAGGTATTACTGACCAAGCCAGAAGAGCTGGAAAGTCTGGAAAAGCTGCTGATTGATCGGGTTCAGCAAAATCCCAATGCGGAGGTGTATGCGGATTTGCTCATCTGGGTGAACATGCAACAGAAAAATTTTTACGGAGCCTTTATTCAAAGCCGGGCCTATGACAAAAGATTTAAACGGGAACGCCCCAAGACATTGGAAACCGCTCAGATAGCGCTGAACAACAAAGACTATGCAAATGCCGAGCGCAGCTTTCTGTTTGTGTCCAAAGAATATCCAAAAACCGAGCTTGATCAGGAAGCATTATTAGGACTAATTCGAACCCGTGAAGCAAAATTGAAAGGAAAATATCCAATCAATCAGGATTCCATGCAGCTGTTGGTCTACGAATATCAACGATTTATCCGGCAATTTCCGAATAACCCATTTGCACAAGAAGCACAAATAGATGAGGCCAAAATACATGCGCAATACTTAAATCAACGAGACACGGCCATCTCGCGTCTGCAACGACTGATTGCCGGACCACGCGCCTCCGCGCTGACGAAGGCACGCGCCAAACTTGATCTCGGTGGCATCTACATCTTAAAAGACGAGCCCTGGGAAGCAACACTTTTGTTTTCACAAGTAGAAAAATCACAACGGGAAAGTGTTCTGGGATATGAAGCCAAATTGCTGAACGCCAAACTTTCCTACTACAAGGGCAATTTTAAATTAGCGTTAGAGCACCTCGATATTTTAAAACAAGCCACCACCCGGGAAATAGCCAATGATGCGCTTGAGTTATCGCTCCGCATCAAGGAGAACACGACTTTTGATACGTTGGGCCTTTCACTGAAACAATATGCTCATGTGGAACTACTTCTGTATCAAAACCAGTTATTAAAAGCTGTAAAAAGCCTGGAGAATCTGAAAGCCGGTAAAGTTTTAATGAAGCAATCGGAAGCATACCTGTATGACTTTATTGATAAAAAAACATTGCTCGAAACGGAAGGGGAATATGTGTGGGTAACCCTACCTCCGAACCTGATCAACCGAAACATGGCTGATGATATCTACTGGCTGGAAGCCAACCTTCAACAACAGCAAGGGCAGTACGAAGCTTCAGCAACGTTGTTCCAAAAGATCATCGATGAGTTTCCAGACGATGTGTTGGCGGATGATGCCTACTTTCGTCTGGGTCAGGTTTATGAAGAGCAACTGAAAAACAAAGACAAGGCGATGGAAATCTACCGCGATTTTCTAACGCGCTTTGCCGGCAGCGTATATGCAGCGGAGGCCCGAAAGAGATTCCGCGAGTTGCGCGGAGATTTTGACAACAACAACTAGGCTACCCAAACGAAACAAAAGACCCTCATCCACGTTTAATAGTAAAACTACCATTTTTGGTAATGTTACTTTTAATTTTAACCCGGATAAAGGCATTTTTACTGGTCACCGCACTGGCCTTACAACCGGTTTCTACCCTTTCATCACTGCCTGAAGTTGAGAATCAAATAGAATCGACCGTTCTGTCAACCCCCAGCCGACAGATTCTCAAAAAGATAAGCAATGTCCGGATGTGTACTCCAGTGTCTGTGGAGGCAACAATTCCACCAGCTTTAGGAGAAAAGTCACCTCAGCCTTATCCCGGGATTAGTCACAATTCCACCATCCCGGATCTCTATCTCTTACATCGGGCGCTGATCATTTAAGGTATTCTCTGAGCTCACTTTTTTAGGGTAACCCAGCGGGTTATCACTCAGTGTACTTCATTGCTTAAATCTCAGCTAAACCGAACGTGTATGAAATGGATAGTCATAGAAGAAGATCCGAGACCGGATCAATACATAGCAGTATTACCAGCGTCTTCCAAACGGCCTACAGCACGGGATTATTCCCTCCACGACAGCATCGCTGAAGCACTCGAAAGAGCGCGGCAACTTCGCGACAAATATCGGTTGAATTCTATCCGTCTTTTTCAACAAGGCAGCCATTCCGTCTCATTCCGTAACTAACGACTACTCCCGATGAACTCAACCTACTTATGGATTTCCTTCAATTTGTTTGTGCTCCTCATGCTTGCCCTGGACCTGGGGGTGTTCCACCGGAAATCAAAAACAATTGATGTTAAAGACGCCTTGCTCTGGACGAGTATCTGGGTGTCACTGGCATTTGCATTCAATGTATTTGTCTACTATCACTTTGGCGAGCAAAAAGCGTTTGAATTTTTTACGGGTTACCTGATCGAAAAATCCCTTAGTGTAGACAACATATTTGTTATCATTTTGATCTTTTCGTACTTCCGCGTACCCTCCGAATATCAGCACAAGGTTTTGTTTTGGGGAATTCTGGGAGCATTGGTGATGCGCGTGTGTTTCATTCTGGCGGGTGTTGAATTGATCCGATCCTTTCATTGGCTGGTTTATAAATTCGGAGTGTTTCTGATATATACCGGCTTTCGAATCGTTTTTCAACAAGAAGGCGGTGCTGATTTTGAAAAGAACTTTTTTGTAAAAAGGATTCGAAAAATTCTTCGCATAACACCCACATTTGAAAACGATCGCTTTTTTGTCAAGCGTAATGGATTATGGTGGGCTACTCCCCTGTTTCTGGTGGTGATCGTGGTGGAGGCAACAGACCTGGTGTTTGCAGTCGACAGTATACCCGCCATTCTGGCGATTTCGGACGATGCATTCATCGTATATACATCTAATGTTTTTGCTATCCTCGGTTTACGGTCATTGTACTTTGCATTGGCAGGGATGCACAGCTATTTTACCTATCTGAAGTATGGGCTCGCAGCGATCCTCGTATTCGTTGGTGTTAAAATGTGCATAGCGGATCTCTTCAAAATACCGATTGAAATCTCACTGGCCTTTATCATTCTGACCTTGTCGATGTGCATTCTGGCATCCATGGTATTGAATTCACCCAACCGGGCAAAAGAACAAGGATAAGAGCATCTTTCTTTCGCCCATCAGAATCTTTTTGAAAGGATCTGTGTTCCTTTGTGAAAGGAAAAAGATATTCGCAAACAAATGACACATACCTATCATATTGCAGGGATGACGTGCAACGGATGTGCCACCACGGTAGAAAAAACCCTGAAGGCAATCGAAGGAGTATCCGAGGTTAAAGTTAATCTGGCACAAGCGACCGTAGAAGTTGGCATGGAAAAGCACTTGTTGATTTCTCGATTTCAACAGGCGCTGTCCGGTTACCCTGCGTATCAGATTTCGGAGCTCGGGAACGGGATGAGTAACAAAAGTTTACCAATGCGAGGCTTTTGGGCAGACAGGCCTGTTTGGAAACGGGCCTCTCTAAACACTCTGAATTGTCTGATCGGTTGCTCGATCGGAGACTTTGGCATGATCCTCTACCTACAAGCCGCCCATCCCGACACATCCATGGCTATGCAGATGATCCTGGCCATCGTTGCCGGTCTTATCACATCTGTTTTGTTAGAAACAATTTTGCTTCGCATACGCGAGAAATTTAACTGGTCGATGGCATTCCAGACGGCTATTGGCATGTCGTTGATTTCCATGATTGCTATGGAGCTGGCGATGAACACAACCGATTTTATAATAACCGGTGGAAAAGCCGCTTTTGGAAACCCGATGTATTGGACAGCTTTATTGGTGGCAATGGTGGTTGGATTTCTGGCACCACTGCCTTACAATTATTACAAATTAAAGAAGTTTAATAAAGCTTGTCATTAACAGGCGAAGGAGAGCGGGTATAAAAAAAACCGCTCTTCAGCGGTTCTTAGATAACTAAATACTGATCTGAAATCAGAGCGCTTTTAAAGCGGCCTCATAGTTTGGTTCCTGGCCGATGGCAGGAACCAGTTCCGTGTAGGATACTTTTCCCTGCTTGTCCACGACCACCACCGCACGAGCATGTAATCCCGCCAAAGCGCCATCCATCATTTCTACACCGTAGTTTTTAGCAAAACCTTTGTTACGAAAGTCAGAAACCGTCACCACACTGCTAATGCCCTCTGCGCCACAAAAACGCTTCATAGCAAAAGGCAAATCCCTGGAGATACAAAGAACGACCGTATCACTCAGCGAAGCGGCTCGTTTGTTAAACTCGCGTACCGAAGTAGCGCACACGCCTGTGTCGATGCTAGGAAAAATATTCAAAACAAGTTTTTTCCCTGCATAATCTTTCAATGAAACATCTTTGAGATCCGTATTCACCAACGTGAAATCGGGAGCTGTGCTACCCACCAAAGGCAAAGAGCCGGATGTTTGTACAGGAGTCGTTCCTAAATGTGTTGTGGCCATAATCTATTTTAAATTAAATGTAAAAATTACAAATTCTTGCTCTGGCAGCGGTTAGCGCAAACGCTCACTATCACGAACCATTTTTTCATCTCTGCGAATGAAACGCATGGCCAGCCAGTTGAATGTCACCGCACCAAAAACCACAAAAAGAATGTATCCGTATTTCGAGTTGCCATATTGTGTGGCTACATTATTGTTGAAAACAACCACACAAATCATAACGCCAGCCAGCAATAATGAATTAAGCATCCCTAACTTCATTTGAAGCATGCGGTTATCAAATCTGCGAATGGACATCATACCCAGCGTAGCCGCAGCCACCATCAATGTGGCGGTAATGCTATACGGAAAATAGGAAGTGGTGGTCACACCACCTTCTTTGATGCTGAAATGAAGAGGGTACAATTGCATTTGTTTGAGTTCGGTGGTTAACTCCCAAATCGGCATAAAAAGACCACAGACCATACACACCACCACCAACACCAGAAAAACAGTTTGAATACGCTGCCACATAAAGGATTCTATAGATACATTGTTAATTCACTAAACTACTCAGTAACTTGCCGCAAAACTACAAAATCTGCCGGCAGTCACGTTTGAAATGTTATGAATAAATCGGCCTTTATTACTACGATTTTGCGAACGCCTGTCGGGAAATATGGCGGTGCCCTGGCGTCCGTCCGTCCCGATGATTTGTTAGCCGGTGTACTGTCAGAAGTGGTGAAGGCCAATCCTTCGATAGATGTTTCTCAGATAGAGGAAGTGATTGCCGGTGCTGCGAATCAATCAGGCGAAGATAACCGTAATGTAGCACGCATGGCTGCCCTGTTAGCGGGCTTGCCGGAAACAGTGGCGGGTATTACGGTTAACCGCTTATGTGCCTCAGGGCTGCAAGCTATTATGGACTGTGCGCGGGGGATTATGTTAAATCAGGGAAACCTGTATTTGGCCGGAGGCGTGGAGAGTATGAGCAGGGCCCCTTTTGTGTTGGCAAAAACGGACGAGCCTTTTTCGCGGAAAACAGAACTCTATGACACTACGATTGGTTGGAGGTTTACCAATCCCGAACTTGTCAGGAAGCATCAACCCTACAGTATGGGCGAAACAGCTGAAAATGTTGCTTCAAAATGGAAGATCACCCGCGAAGCCCAGGATAGGTTAGGACTGTTGTCTCAACAAAAATATTTTCAGGCAGCATCGCAAAACAAGTTCAAGGAAGAATTGGTGTCCGTGTCTGTGAGAAAGGGAAAGGAGATAACAATCGTGAGTCGCGATGAGTATCCGCGTGAAACATCGCTGGAGAAACTGGCAGCGTTAAAGCCAGCCTTTCGCGAGGGAGGAACCGTGACGGCCGGCAATTCATCGGGCATCAATGATGGGGCCGCAGCGGCCTTGATCGCAAGTGAAGATGCCATCCGGTCGTTTGGTTTAAAACCTTTGGTTCGGATTGTGTCCATGGCCAGCGCAGGAGTGGACCCCGCCTATATGGGCATCGGTCCCGTGCCAGCAGTTAAAAAGGCTTTACAGCGTGCAGGATTGTCCATCAAAGACATAGGGCTGTTTGAATTAAATGAAGCTTTTGCCTCTCAGGTATTGGGGTGTATTCAGGAGTTAGACGTTGATCCATCTCTGGTCAATGTCAATGGGGGCTCCATTGCCATCGGGCATCCCTTAGGCTGTAGCGGAGTGCGCATCAGTGCCACCCTCATCCACGAAATGCAAAAGAGAAAAATAAAATACGGAGTGGCCACCATGTGCGTGGGCGTAGGACAAGGTGTGGCGGTTGTGTATGAAAAAAGTGAGTAGCTACGGCCATGCGCTACTTCTTTGAAATTTCGTACAAAGGCACTCACTACAACGGATGGCAAAATCAGGATAACGCTATCGGGGTGCAATCCATTGTTGAAAAATCCCTGACCACCTTGCTTCGGAAAGAGACACTCATTGTCGGGAGCGGACGGACCGACACCGGAGTTCACTGCCGACAGCAATTTTTTCATGCGGATGTGGAAGACGCTGTGCAGGCCAGCGATCTTTTGCATAAACTCAACTCTTTTCTTCCAGCGGATATTGCCATTCGATCCATCCGATCTGTAAAACCTACCGCGCATGCCCGTTATGATGCCCGCTTGCGGGGATATGAATATCACATCACTACGGTAAAAGATCCGTTACTGGTCGGCCTGGCCCATTACTATTTTCGGCCTGTCGATATCGTTGAAATGAACCAAGCCGCCCGCTTGCTCGTTGGAAGTCATGATTTCCAGGCGTTCAGTAAAGTAAATACGGATGTAAACCACTTTCTTTGCGACCTGAAAACGGCTTACTGGGAAAAAAAAGAAGATCGATTGGTCTTCTTTATTGAAGCAAACCGGTTTCTGAGAGGGATGGTTCGCGCGATTGTGGGTACCTTGCTGGATGTGGGTAGTGGAAAAATCAGCGTCAATGACTTTAAAGAAATCATGCAAAGCAAAAACCGGCAACAGGCAGGCATGAATGTACCCCCGGAAGGATTGTATCTTGTGAAAGTGGAATATGTGGACGGGGTTTTTATCAAATAATGGAAAAAGAAAAAATTAGCAGCGGAAACATCATTGATTGGTCAGTGCTCGGCCGCTTGATGACTTTTGTCAAACCGTACAAGGGCCGCTTTTACTTTTTGATTTTTCTGACAATTCTGTTAGGCGCCTTGACGCCCGTGCGCCCGTTTTTGGTTCAATACACACTTGATCACGATGTTGCGCAGGGAAACTATGCCGGGATGGTCAATATCATGCTGCTCATGCTGGGGCTGTTGCTGGTTCATTCATTGGTTCAGTATTCTCATACCTACATCTCCGGAAGAATCGGGCAGTTTGTCATTCGCGATATGCGGGTTCGACTGTACAAACACATCGTTCATCTGAGGCTCCGTTTTTTTGACAAAACTCCCATTGGAAGATTAGTCACCCGCACCGTATCAGATGTGGAAGCGTTGGCTGATGTATTTAGTGAAGGCCTGGCGGCTATGGCCGGAGACTTGCTTCAGATAGTAATTATTCTCGGTTTTATGTTTTGGCAAGACTGGCGATTATCGCTGGTAAGCTTATCCACCATTCCGCTGATGCTATTGTCCACGTATGTGTTCAAAGAAAAAATTAAAGTTGCCTTTAATGACGTGCGGAATGCGGTATCTAACCTGAATACTTTTGTTCAAGAGCACATCACGGGGATGAACATTGTTCAGTTGTTTGGCAGTGAAAAACGCGAGTACGAACGTTTTAAGGAAATCAATCGGGAACACCGGGGCGCGCACCTGCGCTCCGTGTTATATTACTCTGTGTATTTTCCGGTAGCCGAGATTATTGCAGCAGCCGGCATTGGTTTGTTAATCTGGTATGGAGCCAAAGGAGCGATTGACATGGAAGCTTCGGGCATTACGGTAGGGAAGCTTACCGCTTTTATCATGTACATACAGTTGTTCTTCCGTCCGATCCGAATGATTGCCGATCGGTATAACACGTTGCAAATGGGAATTGTAAGCTCGTCCCGGATCATTAATCTACTGGATGATCAGGAGCACGTTCCCGATCAAGGATCACACAAGCCCACGGCCATCCAGGGAAGTGTTGAGTTTGAGGGGGTTTGGTTTGCGTACAACGAACAGGATTTTGTCTTGAAAGATGTTTCCATCAGCATTCAGCCCGGGCAGACCGTTGCGTTGGTGGGTGCCACGGGTGCTGGCAAGTCTTCGATCATAAATCTTCTCAATCGTTTTTATGAAATTAACCGCGGAACCATCAAGGTAGATGGGGTTGACATTCGGGAGTTCGAATTAACAGCTCTTCGGCAAAACATTGGTGTGGTTTTACAGGATGTATTTCTGTTCAGCGATACCATCCGAAACAATATTACCCTGGGAAACCCCAATGTTTCCGATGAAATGATTTTGCATGCGGCAGATTTGGTCGGAGCTCGTAAGTTTATCGAACGGCTGCCCGGAGGACTGAACTATAACGTCATGGAAAGAGGCGCCACCCTCTCTGTGGGGCAGCGACAGTTGCTTTCATTTATCCGGGCGATGGTCTATGATCCCCATATCCTAGTATTAGATGAAGCCACTTCTTCCGTGGATACCGAAACAGAAGAGATGATTCAGCAAGCCATCGAAAAGATGATGGTTAACCGCACCTCTATTGTTATTGCTCACCGCCTGTCCACCATTCAAAAGGCGGATCGCATCATCGTTTTAGATAAGGGAGAAATTAAAGAGACAGGAACCCACGAGCAGTTATTACATCTGGGGGGTTTTTACGCCCAACTACACCAAATGCAATATAAAGAGGTGGTTTAGCACTTTACCGTCATTTTCTGCGCTTCGTCCGGGGGTTCCCGTAAAAGCGTTATATTTGCTCTAATGCGTTTACCTAAACTGCTTGTTTTTCTCGTGTTTTTAGCCGCAAGTGTTGCCTCCCACGCCCAGCAACGCAAGAGTCCTTTGAGCGCCAAGTTTAGAACGAACAAATTCAGCCTCAGCCAGAAACGCATTGCCTGTCCTGTTTTTGAAGAAAGTCAGTATCCATATCAGGGCTTAGGGTTTAAGTTGGGTGACCCTTTTGCCCTTACCTATAAATTTTATCCCAGCAAGCATTGGGCGTTTGCCGCAGATGTGGGTCGGGCAGCCAGTGGATTATATAACAAATACTACCGGAGTCTTTACGATACGTATGTTCAAACAGATACACTAACGGCCGATGAATCTATTCAATACCTGGCGCACAAGGCAACGGTTGATTGGTTTCTGGAAGCCAAATTTTTGTACCAATGGAATGCCGATGTGATTTCCAAAGGGCTTCAATGTTATATCGGGGCCGGATGGCAGTGGAGAAATACCACCCTTCGGTACGATTATAATGTGGATTCCTTTACAGATCCTAAATTTGGCAAGTTTACTGAAACCCGTCTGACCTACGGCCCCACGGGAATTTTAGGTTTTGAATATTCTTACTTTTCTCTGCCCCTTTCTGCTTTTATCGAAATCGAATACTTTACGGATGTTCTGTTGGATCCCGGTTATGGACGATTTCAGGGCGGAGTAGGGCTTCGGTATGTGTTTTAAGTGATCAGCGGAGGTTAGTCCTGTACCTCATCGGCAGACATTTGTTTTTCATACAGGTCGTAGTAAATCCCTTTCTTTTCCAGCAAGGCCTCATGTGTACCTTGTTCTGCCACACGTCCGTCTTCCAGCACGATAATTTTATGAGCCAGTTTGGCGGAAGAAACCCGATGTGAAATAATGATGCTGGTCCTGCCCTGCATGATCTTTTTCATGCTGTTGAGAATCGTGTTTTCGGTCTTCGTGTCGACTGCTGAAAGAGCATCATCCAGAATGAGAATCTTAGGCTCACGAACTACGGCTCTTGCAATGGATACGCGTTGCTTTTGACCACCGGAAAGAGTGATGCCTCGCTCACCGATTCGGGTAGCAAATCCGAGAGGGAAATCAAGGATGTTTTGATAGACATCGGCATCTTTCGCAGCCTGTAGAATCTTCTCTTCTGTGGGTTGATCCAAACCAAAACCGATGTTATTGTAAATGGTATCACTAAACAAAAACACATCCTGCGGGACGACCCCGATCTGCTTCCGAAGATGAGTCAGATCATATTCCTGAATAGGACGATGATCAATTTTAACCTGTCCCTGTGTAGCATCGTAGAGACGGGCTACCAGGTAAGCAATCGTACTTTTACCGGATCCGGTTCCACCGATCACAGCCAGCGATTCACCCGGACTGATTTGAAAAGAAATGTTTTTCAAGGCCTGAATACCCGTATCGGCATAGGTAAAGGAGACATTCTCAAATTCGATTTTCCCGTGAATGTCGGATGTCGCATTTAGGGACGATACAATATCGGTCTGGGTTTTTAAAAACTCGTTGATACGTTTTTGCGAAGCTTCTGCCCGCTGTACCAAACTCGTGGTCCATCCGAGCGAAGTGACAGGCCAGGTAAGCATATTGACGTAAATGATGAATTCAGCAATGTTTCCAAAGCTGAGCGAGCCATTGATGACCTCTACGCTTCCGGCATATACGGTGAGCAAAGTGCTGAGTCCAATAAGACCCATGATTAAAGGAAAGAACAACGATTGTACACGGGTTAACTTCAGCGATTGATGTTTATACTCGTTGCTTTCTTTGGCAAAGTTGCTAACGGAGTCTTCTTCGCGGGTAAAGGATTTTAATACGCGAATGCCGGAAAAAGCCTCCTGAACAAAGGTGCTCAGACGCGACTGGCTCTTTTGAATCTGTTCCGACCGGTGTTCAATAATGTTGTTTACATAAAAGATACTCACCGATAAGATAGGAAGCGGAATAAGCGCATAGAGTGTGAGTTTGGGACTGATGCTGAACATAAACGGAATCAGAATAGCAAACAACGTGATCAATTGAAGGCCATACATGATGGAGGGTCCTAAATACATGCGCACCCGGCCGACATCTTCGCTGATCCGATTCATCAAATCTCCGGTATTGTTTTTTCGGTAGAAGCTTAAGGGTAAGGTTTGGTAGTGTTCAAAGATTTCATTCTTTAAATCATACTCCACCAGACGACTCATAACAATCAAGGTCTGTCTGACAAAATATAAAAACACACCTCTCAATACAGCCATCACCAGAATAAGCGCTGCGTAAATAAAAATACCATGAGAAAAGACCTTTAGGAACTCGGGCTGAACCTGACTTTCTTCCAAGGTTCGGTACAATCGAATATTGTCCGTGACCAGGTCAATGGCCTGCCGAACCATTTGGGCAGGGATGATCTGAAAGATGTTGGAGATGACAACAAACGCCAACCCCAAAATCAGATGCCATTTATACTTAAAAAGATATTTGTTTAAATAACGGAGTTCTTTCATGAAAACAAGCGCACAGTCACTACCCTAAAATCAGCGAAATAGTTTCAACCAAACATCAAAGTTATCATAAATAGTGACCGCTTTTACACTTCTAAAAGCACAGGTCCGGCATTATTTTGTGTGTTGTTTTTGCATTCTTTCCAAAGAAAAATAGGCCCTGGATCAATTCATCAGAATAAGATCGGGATTTTTCAATGCAACCGATTGAAATACCTAAAAATCGACACTTTAGTTGTAGTTTTGCCACATAAATTAACCCCGTATCATTATGCAAATCAAAGAAGAAGTACACGTGCAGGAAGAGGGTCTGTTTGGTACCATCACCACGATGGGTCATGAGCAGGTGGTTTTTTGTAGTGATGTCATTACCGGTTTAAAAGCAATCATCGCCATTCACAGCACCGTGCTCGGGCCCGCCCTGGGTGGAACGCGATTGTGGAATTACACATCGGAGCAAGAAGCGTTGACAGATGTACTTCGGCTGTCCCGCGGAATGACATTTAAAGCTGCGATCAGTGGTTTGAACCTGGGTGGTGGTAAAGCCGTGATCATTGGTGATGTTAAAACCATCAAGTCCGAGGCTTTTTTGCGGAGGTTTGGAAAATTTGTCAATAGCCTGGGAGGAAAGTATTACACGGCAGAAGATGTAAACATGAAGACAGCCGACATGGAATACATCGCCATGGAAACAAAGTTTGTGACAGGTCTGCCCGAAACGATGGGAGGCGGAGGCGATCCGTCACCGGTGACAGCCTATGGCACCTATCTGGGAATGAAAGCAACGGCCAAAAAAGTATTTGGAAGCGACAATCTGACGGGTAAGCACATTGCTGTTCAGGGTGTAGGTCAGGTGGGAATGCATCTGGTGGAACACCTGGTGAAAGAACGGGCCACCGTATATATCACGGATATTCATGAGGAGCGCGTGCAGTCATTATCAAAGAAATTTGGTGTTCAAACAGTACAGCAGAACGAAATCTATGATTTACCGATGGATATTTATGCTCCGTGTGCACTCGGGGCTACCCTAAATGACGATACCATCCCACGCTTAAAATGTGCGATCGTAGCCGGTGCCGCCAACAATCAATTAAAAGATGAACAACGACACGGATACATGCTGATGGACTATGGCATCATGTACGCTCCGGATTTCCTGATCAATGCCGGAGGATTAATCAACGTCTATCATGAGTATCTGGGGAACTATCATCGGGATCGGGCATTGAAACAAGCCGAAGGTATTTACGATACTTGTTTGTCCATTTTAAATTTCGCAGAAACATCCAAAATCAGTAGTCAGGAAGCAGCCATCCAGTTGGCTGAGAAAAGAGTAGCCGAGGTGGGAAGGTTGAGGATGATGAACTGAACGGAATCTACGAGAGCATCAATCCTACTGTAGGAAAAGCCGGGCTTCCTAACCGTTGCCCGGCTTTTTTTATACCTTTGCTTCTCACATCGTTCTTTGTTATGCTTAACAGACGTACCCTACGCATTAAAATCATGCAAAGCCTCTTTGCTTTTGAACAATGCAAAGAAGCTAACTATCAGCTTGCCCATGATTTCATTTTGGCGGAGTTTCAACCCGATCTTAACAGCATGGAGGTACAGGATAAAGATCTGTTAAAAAAACAACGCAAAGAAGGCGCTCAATACTTTGAGAAGAAATTTCTTCAGGAAGATACGCCACCCACCGAAGACTCCCGGGTAAACAAAGTGGTTGATCAGGCGCTGGCGAACTACCACCAGCAAGTCCAGAAAGATCAGCAGTTTTTAGCGCGCAATCTGATCACAGAGATTCAAAAACTAACCACGCTTTATCATACCGTCTTGCGTTTGCTTGTTTCTCTGGGAGATGCCGCGGGCGCAGTGAAACGGGGAAGCCATACCAACTTTGTCAAAAGTGAAGTTCTGCTGTCTATTTCGCAAGATGAAAAGCTAAAAAAAGAATGGTCCAAAAGTGCAGAAACCAACATTGATGCTGATCGGGTGCGTACCTGGTTTCGGGATGTGGTAAAGGAAGATGCCGACTATCAGAAATTCATTGATAGCAAAAACCCGACTATTGATCAGCAGCAAAATATCTTGCGACATATCGTTCGGAGAATCATCCTGGGGAAAACAGTCATCAATGATTACTTTGAAGAAAAAGACCTCCGCTGGACGGAAGACCGCGAGATCATCAAAAGTCTGGTAGAGAAAACCATTAAGTCATTTGCTGAAGGAAAAATAACAGAGCAAAAAGTATCCATTGACTGGGAAGATGATCAGCAATTCATCGAAAAGCTCTTTAAGCAAACCGCCACATTGGAGGCAGCATACAAAGATCTGATAGCCCAAAACACCAAAAACTGGGAGGTAGATCGGCTACCGCTAACCGATCGTGTTATTTTAGAGATGGCCATCTCAGAAATGGTGTTCTTTCAAAATATACCGGTCAAAGTAACGATCAATGAATATATCGAGCTGACCAAAGAGTATAGCACACCTAAAAGCCGTCAGTTTATCAATGGTATTCTGGATGTTATTGCCAAGCTGCTGGCCAGCCAGGGAAAGATTAAAAAGAGCGGCAGAGGCTTGATTGATAACAAATAATGGGTCCGCACTTTTAAATCAGATTAGACAGAAACTGAAGGTGTTAATGTACGATTACTGTACCCGAAACCCGACTTTCTTCAAGACGCTACCATTAACAATAATCTCCAGCCAGTGTTGTCCGGCAAAATGTTTTCGCGTAGTAAAATCCTGAAAGCGCTGCTTTTTTGATACGTGGACAGCCGCATTCGCAGCGAGTTTAACTTCTGTCAACTTAAAGGTTTTGGGGGACGCAGAGCCGTTCTTTTTTACATAGTAGATGCGGTAATCAACCATCAGTTGCTGGTCCGTTTTTTTTCTGGAGATAAGATCAAATTCAAAATAAATCGCCTGGCCGATGGCAACGGTGGAGGGATGCAAGGAGAAGTTTTTAATCCACACATGCACCTTCTTTGTGTATTGGAAAAGCGCCATCGCTTTTTGATCCCCCGACTTCAACAACGAACGGCAGCCGCGCTTCACAATCCATCCCGTGTGTGGATGTGACAAATCCCATTGTGTAACCAGGTCTAGCACCTGTCTCTTATACACATCTGACGC
>ERZ1066130.13-NODE-13-length-115908-cov-23.753377_pt1 | contig 115908 bp, 57 predicted proteins | sample MGYA00382777_ERZ1066130 | MGnify/ENA primary metagenome ERZ1066130 (study PRJEB33369, sample SAMEA5778360) | biofilm metagenome | biome: Industrial cooling water; feature: Water cooling tower basin; material: Biofilm | place: United Arab Emirates | collected...
CGGCGATTTCTGGTGTTGGGACAACAACTGGATTGACAACGCCTGCGATCGCAAAATCAAACGGATTTTCATCACTATCGTTATTCCCAAATGAAATCGTTCCAGTTGGTGAACCCGCCGCCGTAGCATCGAGTTGCAATTGGAAATTAGCCGTACCAGATGCAGCAATTGTTGTCGGGAAGTCGCCAACTAAGGTAAAACCTGTTGGTAAAGTTGGCGCACTTAAGGATAGTGCATCAGTGCCGCTATTGTTGATGGTGAAGGTTTTAGTGACGGGTGTCCCGACAGTGGTACTGCCGAAGTTAATCGGTGTCGTCGTACCATCTGCGATATCGGTTGTGCCATCTAATACGGCGATTTCTGGTGTTGGGACAACAACTGGATTGACAACGCCTGCGATCGCAAAGTCAAATGGATTCTCATCGCCGTCGTTATTCCCAAACGAAATCGTTCCGGTTGAATTACCCGCCGCCGCCGCATCGAGTTGCAATTGGAAATTAGCCGTACCAGATGCAGCAATTGTTGTCGGGAAGTCGCCAACTAAGGTAAAACCTGTTGGTAAAGTTGGCGCACTTAAGGATAGTGCATCAGTGCCGCTATTGTTGATGGTGAAGGTTTTAGTGACGGGTGTCCCGACAGTGGTACTGCCGAAGTTAATCGGTGTGGTCGTACCATCAACGATATCGGTGGTATTATCCAGAACCTCAATTTCTGGAGCGAGGATACCAATATCGCCACTGAACTCGTAAGATCCAATATCAACCAATGCACTGCCGTTGCCATCGCCATCAACAGGACGAGTCAGACCACGCTGATCGGTGTTGGGTGCGCCTGCACCAGTTCCAGTATCAATTGCTGGACTTCCTGGCAATAATGGTCGGACAAGGGAACCGTTAATTTCTTGCAACGCGCCGAGTTTGGGATCGGCAAGTACAATATCCGGCAGAACGTTTTTATCGTTCGGGTCAAAGGTAGTGAGTTTCGGCGGGTATTGGATATTGTTACTGCCTTCACCGACAAAGTTACCGGCAGCGTGTTGCAGAATGTTGAATGGATTTTGCGAGGTGTTGTTGGAAAAAATCGTATTTTTGAGGGTGACGGTGCTATCGGGAGAAGTTGTAATACCGCCACCAACCCATCCGGCGTCGTTATCGGCAAAGGTGCTGTTGGTAACAGTTACGGGTGAGCCGTAGGTCACCATACCACCACCAACATTGCTAAAACCAGTGCCGGTAACTTTATTACCAGAAAAGGTACTGTTAATAATCTCGGTAGGAGCATTCGTCATCCGCAAGCCACCACCTTGACCTGTAGCTGTATTGTTAGCAAAAGTGGTGTTGCGAATAATCATGCCCCGATTGGGTGCATCGCTGATTTGATAGAGTCCGCCTCCATCTCCTCCATCTACTCCACCTGGGAGTACGGTTACTTGGTTGTTGATGTAGGTGCTGCCTTCAATAATGATGTTGTCTGTGGGGGAGGTGAACAGGTGAGTTGCACCCCCGCCAGCCTTGGCGCGGTTGCCGTCAAATAAACTACCAGTAATGCGAATTGTACCGCCAATGCCTTGGCTTTCTTCGCCACTAGAGCTGGCACGGTCGGTATAAATTGCTCCACCGTAGCCCCTTAAGAAAGGAAGGGGCTTACCTGTGTCGAAAAAGGCTGATTCGGTGTCGTTGTTGATGAAGCGGGAGTTTTCGACGGTTAACTTGCCGTTAAGGCTGTTAATTGCACCGCCGACAATGCCGCGATTGTTGGTAAAGTCGCTGTTGCGGATGGTGAGATTCTTGGGACTGAGGAAAGAGATCGCACCGGCACCGCGTTCGTCGTTGCCTGCGATCGCCAGGTTAGCGTTGAATTTACTATCGTTAACCGATAGGTTGCTGTTCCACGCCATGTAGATCGCACCGCCACCTAGATCGGCAACGTTGTTGTTAAACTCAACGTTTTCCACAGTCAAACTGGCTTCATCTGCGCCAGCGATCGCACCGCCGCGTCCCTTCGTGCTATCATTCGTCGGCGCTGCCCCAGCATTGGGACTAACGTAGCCATTGATCAATTTCAGATTTTTGATCGTGGCATTCGTGCTGGTAGCCACATTTGCATCAATCAAGAAGATGCGAGAGGCATTATTGCCACTAATGGTCAGATTGGCAGCGCTAGCACCATCAATCGTGATGTTTTTGCCAGGATTAATCCGGATCTCGCCCCGTGTCAGGGTAATCGTTTGATTCGCCAGACTCGAATCAAATGCGATCGTATCGCCGCTATTTGCCTGTGCGATGACACTCCGTAACGAACCGGGATTATCATCATCTGCCGCACTCGTTACCGTGAGGATTTGTAAAACGCCGCTGTAACTTGCCATCACTTCATCTTGCAAAACAGCAGTCGCTTTAATTTCACCCGTTGTGACTTCTAAATTCCAGTTACCGCCTTTGGCACTGCTACCTGTCAAATCAACCGAAGCAGCTACATTCGCCCCAGTTAATTCGCTCAATTGCTGCACAAAACCTACCCCGTCACCAGCAGCGACATTGCACCCGTAAATCAGTAACTCTGCTTCATCGCTGAGACAAGATTGCCACTGTTGCAAGCAGCTTTTGTATTCTGGTAAAGTCTGCTCATTTAGGGTACTAGAACCGAGTTGCAATTCTCCCGGATTGCCGTGAGAAAAGATGTGAACCGCATCAATTGCGCCAGAAATCGCCGCAAATTTTTGCAATTCTGTCGTCATTGCAAAGATGCCATTTTGCTCTGCATCCAGAATCCGGACTTCTACTTGATCTAAAACTCCCGATGCCAGATATTTGTATGCCTCAAGGTTAGCATCGATAAAAACGAGAGTTTTCGCCGCAAAATTGGTCTGATTCCAAGAATAAGACATGTGATTTTCTCCAGGTGAACATTGAGTGGTAGATTCACCCCTGGAGCGCAAGTATCAGATGAACTTGCTTATTGTTGAGCGTTATAAAGCGCTCTGTTTCTAAACTTACAAGCCCTTGGAACGATCGGGAAAGGTACACCCAAAAATTCTATCCAAGGTAGGAAATTAAGTTTGTTGTTTCATAATTCCTGCACTTTTCTCAGGTGTTACGCACAAACGATACAGAAACTGGGTTTTGGCAAACAGACAAATTGCTAGAACTACTCATGAACGTGATACAAACCCAGTTTGGTGCGTCAGCCCTGTATTGGGGAACTAGATCGGGCAGGCAAAACGGCTTGGGTAAAGTTGTTGCCTGCGGTTTTAACGAGAAGGATAGTACCGGACATGATGTTATGACCTGTAACCCGGTTAACTACACAACTTTGACTACTATAGCTCAGACTTTCGTAAAGTAACACTAGCTATAAGTAAAGCTGAACTCCCTGACCGGAAGGCTTGAGTTTGCTTGAAAATGGCTCGGAAGCCCTTAACTTCTAACTGCTGAGTGGGATTTAATAATTTTTTCTGCCCAGATAATCGATTTAGTATCCAAATATTTTAAAAAATAAATCTATCTTTAGATAGATGATTTTTGTTTAGGAGGTAGAGATGCAAATGTGCAGAGGGGCACAGGAGACAAGGGGGACAAGGAAGACAAGGGAGACAAGGGAGACAAGGGAGACAAGGGAGACAAGGGAGACAAGGGAGACAAGGAAGACAAGGGAGACAAGGGAGACAAGGGAGACAAGGGAGACAAGGAAGACAAGGAAGTAGAACTAATTTCTCCCTCAGCTCCCTCAGCTTCCTCAGCTCCCTCAGCTCCCTCAGCTCCCTCAGCTCTCCCTTGTGCGTGTATCGAACTGTACCTTTATAGGTTCGAGAGGAAGTTTCGGAGTCGAGAGAATTTTCAACTAAAAGATTAAAGGTTTGTTACCAAAGTTTTACCATCGCGGTATAAAAAAATTGATTCAATAGCTTAATTTTTAAATTCAGATCGGATTAAAAAAAGCTGAATAACTATTAATAGTGGATTGGGTGAGGTAAAGCGATCGCTTATAATTAATTAAGCATCAAGCGCGAGGTAAGTAATGGCTCTAGATTAATAAAAAATACTAAAGGGTTATTAAGGCAGAGCTTAACTAACCTTGACAAAAATATAAAATAGAAAATAAAGAGCCAATGACCAAAAAATTGGACGGGCGTATCTAGCATGAGAATTTTAGTAGTAGAAGATGACGAGATGGTTTCCTCGGCGCTTACCAACGTACTAGGGGATCAAAACTATGCTGTGGAAGTGGCAAAGGATGGTGAAGCGGGATGGGAGCTAGTAGAAGCGTTTCCGTATGACTTAATTTTATTGGATGTAATGTTACCAAAGCTGGATGGGATTAGCCTTTGTCAGCGACTGCGATCGCAAGGTTATAACATGCCCGTCCTGTTGTTAACGGGTATTGACAACAGCCACGATAAGGCAACGGGGTTAAATGCCGGGGCGGATGATTATGTGGTAAAACCTTTCGATGCCGAAGAATTAGTGGCGCGAGTCCGGGCTTTACTGCGTCGGGGCAATGGAATTTCGCTGCCGATTTTAGAATGGGGTAGCCTCAAACTAGATCCGACAACGCATGAGGCAACTTACGATCTGCATCCGCTGCATTTAACGCCCAAAGAATACGCCATGCTGGAACTTTTTTTGCGGAATAGTCGGCGGGTATTTAGTTGCGGTGGCATTTTAGAACATATTTGGTCTTATGAAGAAACCCCTGGAGAAGAAGCGGTTAGAACCCACATTAAAGGTTTGCGGCAGAAATTAAAAGCCACAGGCGCTCCGACAGATTTAATTGAAACAGTTTACGGAATTGGTTATCGCTTGAAACCACTGGATGCTCTAGGAGTGCCAAATTCCCCTGTAGAGACGAACGAACTACCAACAAAAGCACAAACGACGGCAGCGATCGCCGGAGTGTGGAACCGATTTAAAGATAAAATTGCCCAGCAGGTGGAAGTTATAGCACAAGCAGCCGCCGCACTATCAGAAGGAAAATTAACCGCCGAACAGCACGCACAAGCCGAACGGGAAGCTCATACTTTAGCCGGTTCTTTAGGTACTTTTGGTTATAGCGAAGGTTCTCAAGTAGCAAGAAAAATAGAACGCTTGCTGCAAGGAACAAAATTAACCCGCAAAGATGCCACGCGGCTGGGTAAATTGGTCAAATCCTTACGCACAGAAATCAATCGACCGCTTCAGGAAACAACCAAAGAAGCAACACCAGAAAAAGACGAACGCCCGTTGTTATTAATTGTCGCCGCCGATAGCAAAGGTGCAAAGCAATTAGTCACCGAGGCAGCTAATTGGGAAATTCGCGCCGAAATTGCCACAAATTTACCAACGGCTAGGGAGAAAATTAACCGGGAACATCCCAATGCCGTGTTGCTGGAACTGGATTTAGAACAAATTCACTCTGGCAGTTTAACCTTGTTAGCCGAGTTAAGCCAGCAAACTCCACCCGTACCAGTATTAGTATTAACCGAGCAAAATGGTTTAGAAAGACGAGCTGGCTCTACACTGCAAGAGCGGCTCGAAGTCGCTCGTTTAGGGGGACGTGCGTTTTTGCAAAAGCCAGTTTCTCCCGTACAAGTGATGGAATCAGTCAACCAGGTTTTGCAACGCAGCGAAGCAGGTGCGGCGCGAATTGTAGTGGTTGATGACGATGCTCAAATTTTAGCTACTTTGCGAAACTTGCTAGAACCTTGGGGGATGAAAGTACGAACTTTAGAAGATCCGCGTCGGTTTTGGGAAACTTTAGAAGCAACGATGCCGGATCTGCTAATTTTGGATATTAAGATGCCTCATATCAATGGCATAGAATTGTGTCAGGTGGTGCGTAACGATGCGCGATGGAGTGGATTGCCAATCTTATTTTTAACTGCCTACAATGATGCCAATACCGTCAATCAAGTGTTTGCCGCGGGAGCCGATGATTTTGTTAACAAACCGATAGTCGGGCCAGAACTGGTGACGCGGATTGTTAACCGTTTAGAACGAATTAAACTGTTGCGAAGTTTGGCAGAAACCGATCCGCTAACTAGAGTAGCCAATCGCTATAAATCAACCACCGATTTGAATCGTTTCTTAAGCTTAGCCAAGCGCTACAATCAACCTTTATCGCTGGCGATTGTAGATTTAGATCGGTTTAAGCAAGTTAACGATCGCTTTGGGCACGATGTGGGAGATTCAGTCTTACGCCAAATCGGACAAATTTTACTGCGATCGTTTCGCGGGGAAGATGTAGTGGCTCGCTGGGGTGGCGAAGAATTTATTGTGGGGATGTACGGCATGACCAAAAACGATGGAGTGCAAAGGCTGAGCGAACTGCTAGCAATTGTCCGACAGCAAAAGTTTATTGCTCATAGCGGCAGCGAGTTTGAGGTAACGATGAGTGGGGGTATTGCTGAGTATCCAAAAGATGGCAACGATTTGCAATCTTTGTATCGCGCTGCCGATGCCGCACTTTATCAAGCTAAATTAGCCGGACGCGATCGCATCCTGGGTCATGGTTAATCGGTCAGAACTTACGCAAAGAAACCGGGTTTCTATGAAAAATCGTCGCTTTGAAACTGAAGATCCTCGCAGAAACCCGGTTTCTAGGTCGTCCAAGCGTAAGTCCTGTCGGTAATGGGTAATCAGTTTGCCAGCAGCACGCTACCGCACTACTAAAAACCCAATTACCAATTCCCAATTAGCAATTAGCAATTACCAATTCGATGAATTTTCCGATTCCTGACAATGAAGCCGCGCGCCTAGCAGCGTTGTATCAGTATCAAATATTAGATACCGACCCCGAACCAGCCTTTGACGATCTGGTCAATTTAGCCGCTTATATTTGCTCGACGCCGATGGCATCGATCGGTTTAGTCGATGCGGATCGCCAATGGTTTAAAGCCAAACTAGGCTTGGCGATCGCAGAAACCCCACGCGATATTGCTTTCTGTGCCTATACCATCCTCGCACCCGAAGTTTTGATCGTTCCCGATGCCAAACTCGATTCCCGCTTTGCCAATAACCCCCTGGTCACTGGCGAGCCGGGAATTCGATTTTATGCGGGATTTCCCTTGACAACTTCAAAGGGATATGCTATAGGTGCGATTTGCGTCATGGATCGACAACCGCGACAAATGACACCGCAACAGGTGGAGGCATTAAAGGCATTAGGCAGGCAAGCGATCGCTCAGTTAGACTTGCGACAGCACAACGCGCTGCTGGCTAAAACTGCCGCCGAGCGGGAGCAGACACAAGCAGCACTGCGAAAAGCTAAAGACGAGTTGGAGTTAAGAGTAGCAGAGCGCACCGCCGAATTAGTCAGCGTCAACGAACAGCTATATGTAGAATTAATCGAACGCAAGCATGTAGAGGAAGCGCTGCGCGTATCCCAAGCACGCTTTGCCGGAATTTTAGAAATTGCCGACGATGCGATTATTGCAGTGGATGCCAACCAAAGGATTATTTTATTTAACCAAGGTGCGGAAAATATTTTTGGCTACAGCGCCGTAGAAGTTCTTAACCAACCTTTGGGAAAACTGTTACCCCAGCAGTTTGAGGAAATACATCGCCAGCACGTCGAGAAATTTAGCAAATATGCCGGAAAAGCCCGCAAAATGGGAGAAAGGCGCGAAATTTATGGTCGCCGCGCTGATGGCAGCCAATTTCCCGCGGAAGCTTCGATTTCTAAGCTGGAAGTGGGAGGAGAAACGATTTTTACCACTATATTGCGCGATATAAGCGATCGCAAAGCCGCCCAAGAAGCCTTAGAAAGACTCAGTCATCAAAACGAACTGATCTTAAATTCCGTCGGTGAAGGACTTTGCGGCTTAGATTTACAAGGAAAAATCACCTTTGTCAACCCAGCAGCCGCCAAATTGCTTGGTTACGAAGTAGAACAACTCATCGGTCAATCAATCGATAGCATTTTACAGCCAGATGAATGCAACGGTGAAGATTATTGCCCGCTGAAAAACTCTTCTATAGATCAATCCTTGAGAGATGGAACCGTTCATCAAGTTAGCAAGGCAATATTTCGGCGTCGAGATGGTACTAACTTCCCAGTGGAATATGTATCAACTCCGATTCTACGTTCGCCCAACGAAATGGCATTTTCCGACAGAAAATCGCTAACTAAAACCGAAATTCTGGGCGCAGTGATTGCCTTTAGAGATATCACCGAACGGCAAATCGTGGAACGAATGAAAGATGAATTTATTTCGGTAGTTAGCCACGAACTTCGCACCCCTTTAACATCAATTCACGGTTCGTTAGGAATGCTAGCCAGCGGTTTGCTGAGTACCCAACCGGAAAAAAGCCAGCGCCTACTAGAAATTGCCGTAGATAGCACCGAGCGTTTAGTCAGGTTGATCAACGATATCCTAGACGTTGAGCGGATCGAATCGGGCAAAGTGACGATGGCGAAAGTTGCTTGCAACGCTGCCGATTTGATGGCGCAAGCAGCAGATACAATGCAAGCGATCGCCGATAAAGCCGGAGTCACCATTTCAGTTTCCACCGTATCGGCGCAATTATGGGCAGATCCGGATCGAATCATCCAAACTTTAACCAATTTACTCAGCAATGCGATTAAATTCTCTTCCCTGGGTGGTACTGTATGGTTGAGTGCCGAAATTTACGACGGGAGCGAGCCAGTGAGGATTTCACAACTGGAACTAGGGGCAGATATTACCAACCAATCTGGGGAAAATGCTAGAGAACTGGTTAAACCCGCTGCTAAATTCTTAACTGCTCATCGGTTCACCCGTTGTGACGCCAATAGGAAACAAATATTGTTCAAAGTCAAAGACCAAGGCCGGGGGATTCCAGCTGATAAACTCGAAAGTATCTTTGAACGCTTTCAACAGGTAGATGTATCTGACGCGCGCAATAGCGAAGGTACTGGTTTAGGTCTGGCGATTTGTCGTAGTATTATCCAACAGCACGAAGGCCAAATCTGGGTTGAGAGTATCCTGGGGCAAGGCAGTACCTTCTACTTCACCCTACCTCTAGGGGCTAGGGGTTAGGATTGGGAAATTTGCTTGATATCTTGTTCTATAGCATCGGTATTTTAGAGCAACCGCCAAGGCATTTAGGACGTTGTTAATTGGTGTAATTCTTGATACTAACCCGTTCTTCCCCTAACTCCTAGCCCCTAACCCCTACTAAAAATGACCAATTACCAATTACCCATCACCAATGACCAAGAAGCTTTTGGTAATCGATAACGAGGAATATATTCGGGAAGTCGCCCAAATTTGCTTAGAAACAGTGGCTTCTTGGCAGGTGATAACGGCAGGCTCCGGTAGCGAAGGTTTAATATTAGCCGAGAGAGAGCAACCCGATGCGATTCTGCTAGACGTAATGATGCCCGATATGGACGGAATTGCCACATTTGAAAAGTTACAGGCGAATCCCCTCACTGAAAAGATTCCGGTGATTTTGCTGACGGCTAAGGTACAAGCTTCTGACCGTCGTAGGTATGCGGAAATGGGGTTAAAGGCTGCGATCGCTAAACCGTTTAATCCGCTACAGTTAGCTTCCCAAGTCGCAGAAGCTCTAGGTTGGAGCCTATGATTCTCCCCTAGCCAATCTCAAGGAAAAACTAGGGTAAACCTTCGCTTTCAAAGCGGGGATCGCCGATCTGCCCTCAAGTTTAGGTAAAAATATCTAACTCTGAACCAGTATAAATTCTTTGTAGTACAAGACTTACACATAATTGCCAAACCGACAATTTCTCATACAAACGCGGAATATGAGCATAAGTCCTATAGCACTATCCTTTGTAAAGTACTACACATCAGTTAGTTTTTAACCATCTCGCTCGTCCTCACAATTTCCTCAACTTTTTTTTCTAATCTCAAAGTAGGGTTGATCCAGTTATCGACTTAACTGCAATCAGCCCAGGCTCCAATTGATTGCAGAGGTTGGGGATGACTACTGAAGAAGAAGCGCGCTCGGCAATGAAAAATCAGCGCCAGCAAGAAAAACACTTACAACAGTCTATGCTTAGCCGTGCCGAAGCTGAGGTAGAAACACCTACCGCAGACGGCATCCAGGCAGAAGCTAGGGCGTTAATGGCAGAGCAACGTCAGGAGGAAGAATCCTTGCAACAGTCGATGCTCAGCCGTGCAGAAAGCGAGGTCGGCATACCTGTGGATGCTGGCTAACGAGCCGAAGCATTTGAACGGGCAACCGAGCCATTTAACCATCGCGAATAATAACTCGATAATAACTAAAAGGAGAAGAAAGCTATGTCTGTTTTGAACAAAATCGGTTCAGCAATGCAATCATTTTTAACTGGGATCGCCAACTTGATTAAATTTGTTTTGGGTGCGATCGCGCGGATTTTTGGCCCGACAGACGATGCATATCCGAATACAGGAGTGCAGCCGTTTGAAGGAGAACTACCCGAGAAAAAGAGCAAACACTATCAAGCCTAGTCAGTTGAAAAATAGGCAAGTACTAATGTCTAAAGGCTAATCGCTAATGGATGGTCGAACAAGCTGGCAATTAGCCATTAGCCATTAGCAATTAGCAATTCAAGGAAAAGTAAATGAAAATTATCAGGAAGATCAACGACGAATTGGCGATCGCAGCACAAATTACCCCCGAACAATTACAACAGATTGCTCAGGAGGGATTTAAGTCGGTACTCAACCTGCGATCGCCTGACGAAGAAGGCTTCCTGATTGGCGAACAGGAACAAGCTGAAGCCTTTGGACTCTATTACAGGAACGTTCCGATTAAACTTGAGGCAATTAATGATGAAATAGCCGCGCTCGTATTCCACTTGATCAACGAATTACCCAAACCAATTCTCATACATTGCAGCAGTGCGAAGCGATCTGCTGCTTTGGTGTTGATGTATATCGCGATGCGCCAAGGCGCAACTTTCAAGCAAGCTTTCAGCCAAGCCGAACAGCTGGGTTTGTTTGCGATACTTACCTATTCTTGAATCATCCGATCAGTAGATGCTATTCATCTGTCTTAGGTCATAGGCTAGTAGTGACTGGGTAGGGGAAATTTATTCCAGTCTGATTACTCATAGAGATTTTTCGCTCGCCAATTACCAATCACCAATTACCTCTAGGTTTAAAGAAAAACGAGGTGATAAATATGACCAAAACAATAGTTAATTTAACAAGGGAAGCACTGGTTCAAGCGATTGAGAGCGTTTTGGAGACTTATCCCCATCATCCTTATCAAAAAGCTTTTTCCATCGATGAATTGCGTCAAGAGTTAATGGCCTACGTCCTGAGTCGCATCCCAAATTTTTACATAGTTGAAGAAGCCCCCGAGCAATCCGTACACTCGACAGGTTTTTATCATTCTCCAGAGGAAAGGTGGCATTTAGAAGCTGCGATTCACCAGGGGATTGAATACGTACTCTGTGAAAAATCAGAGCAGGTTTGCCACCACATTCCGGAAGAAGTTGACCCCAGTTTCTGTCCGTCTAATTGGTTTGGCTAACAACAGGACAGTGGACAGTGGACAGTGGACAGTGGACAGTTGACAGTTGACAGTGGACAGTGGACAGTTGACAGTTGACAGTTGACAGTTGACAATGGACAGATTTTTTCTGGTAAAGGAGATGAGGGAGATGAAGAGCAGAGAGGTAGAGGTGCAGAGGGGCAGAGGTGTAGAGGAGACAAGGGAGACTCTTAAACTAGAAGTAACATCTTCCTCAGCTCCCTCAGCTCCCTCAGCTCCCTCAGCTCCCTCAGCTCCCTCAGCTCCCTCATCTGTCTACGGCCCTGTCAGATCTTGGCGGTACGGGCGATCGCTCGGTATCGACCCCATAGGTTTAGTGTCTACTTGTTCGTTTAACTGCGTCTACTGCCAGCTGGGGGAAATCCAGCACCACACTACCACTCGTCAAGTTTTTATCCCAACCGAAAACTTAGTGCGGGATTTACAAGCGGTGAATCTAGCCGATGTGGATGTGGTCACCCTCAGCGGTAGTGGAGAACCTACCCAAGCGTTGAATTTAGCAGAAATTTTAACTGCGGCTAAGGAAATTACAGGATTACCGATAGTAGTCTTGACCAACAGTACCTTTCTCGGCGAGCTAGAAGTACGCAGCGCTTTAAAATTGGCAGATATCGTTGCAGCTAAACTCGATGCGGTGTCGCCAGATCAACTGCGGCGGGTTAACCGTCCGGCTGGCGCAATAGAATGGGTAGATATTATAGCAGGTATAAAGCAATTTCGTCAAGAGTATGAAGGTAATTTGGCGATTCAAACGATGATTTTATCTCGTTGGTCTGATGAGGCGCAAGGCGAGTATATCCGCTTGATGGAGGAGTTGAGGCCGTCAGAAATTCAGCTGAACGCGCCAACGCGAGGGCGATCGCTTACCCGCCAACTGGAAGCGCGAGGAAATGACCCTCAAATCCCTAGCGATTCCATGCAGGTTCTCAAACCAGTCAGTCTTGAGATTTTGCAAGCATTTGCGGCAAAAATTCACAACAGTACGGGTATTGCGGTGCGGCATAGAGATTTTAGATTTTAGATTTTAGATTTGCTCGTTCTTTCCCTACCTAATCCCTAGTACCTAACCCCTAGTTCTTAGAGATAAATCTGCAATCTGAAATCTCAAATCTAAAATTCCTACTTTCTGCTGGTGAGTAAATAAGCGATCATGTCTCCTTTACCTTTGATGGAAATAGAACCGCGCTCAACAAATTGATACTGTTCTTTTAACAACTCATAGGTAGCGGGACTAACCTGAATTGCTCCGGGAACGCCGGTTGTTTCCATCCGGCTGGCAATATTAACCGTATCGCCCCACAAGTCATAGCTAAACTTTCTAATCCCAATTACGCCAGCCACAACGGCACCCGTATTCATGCCAATTCTGACATTGAAACTTTTCCCCATTTTTTGATTAAATTCCTTAATTCCTGCCAGCATATCTAGCGCCATCTCAGCGGCAAGACAAGCATGATCTGGGTTGGGAAATGGCAATCCGGCTACTGCCATATAGGCATCGCCGATGGTTTTAATTTTCTCCAAACGGTGGCGTTCTGCCAAGCGGTCAAACTCAGAAAACACGACGTTGAGAATATTCACCAATTCCCCTGGTGATGTGGAAGCGGAAAATTCAGTAAAGCCAACCAAGTCGGCAAACAAAACGGTTACATCTTCAAAATGGTCTGCGATCGCACTGGGATCTTGTTTTAACCGATGCGCGACGGGTTCTGGTAGGATATTGAGCAATAATTGCTCGGTTTTTTCCTGCTGTTCGCGCAGGGCTTCTTGAGCTAATTTACGCGCCGTGATATCAGAAACCGTGCCTTCATAGTACAGCAACTTTCCGGTAGAATCGCGCACGGCACGAGCATTTTCGCTGATCCAAATCTTGCTGCCATCTTTACGACGTACCAGCGATTCAAAATCGTGTACGGCATTATCTTCTTCAATCGCCGCGATAAATTCCTGGCGTCGCTGGGAATCTATATAAACTTGTAAGGCGATATTGTGAATGCTAGAAACGAGTTCTTCGGGGGAGTCAAAACCGTATATTCTCGCTAAAGCAGCATTGGCACTAACGAAACGCCCTGCTGGGGTGGTTTGAAAAATCCCCTCAACTGCGTTATCGACAATGCTGTGATATCTTTCTTCTGAAAGACGCAACGCTTCTTCGGCTTGCTTGCGCTGAATCAGCGAACCTAATTGAGTAGCAACCGCATTAACCAGTTGTACCAAATGAGACTGTTCTGGGATACTTTCTTTTTTGAAGAAAACCAAAACCGCTAATACTTGATCGTTGGCGAGAATCGGAATGCCAAAACCAGCTTTCAATCCCACTTTAGCTGCCAGTTGGGGGGGCAGAAAAAATTGGTTTTGTTCGACGGAAACATCTTCGATCCATTCCGGTTCCTTGTTTGCCCAAACTCGTCCCGGTAGTCCGATTTGGGGAGCAAAGGTAAATTTTAAGCTTTTCTGCTTAAATTCTTCTAAATTGATGTCGCTGGCATACCAACCTTGGGCGTATTCTAAAACAGTGCCATCATCGGTGGGCACCCAAGCTTCGGCAAAATCCCAACCGATAGTTTCGCAGACTAAACCAATGGTGACTTTGAGCGCAGAGTGAAAATCGGTGGCGCGACTAATGGCTTGGGTAGTGATGAGTAAGAGGCGAATTTCGACTTCGGCTTTTTCGCGATCGCGTATTTCTTGTTCCAGCTGTTTATTTTTGATTTTCAGTTCTTCGTTCAGCCTCGTCTGCGAGAGTTGATTTTCAATTCTCGCTAAAACTTCTGGCACTTGGAACGGTTTTGTGATATAATCCACTCCCCCAACTTCAAAAGCTTTAACTTTATCTAATGCTTCGTCTAGCGCACTAATAAAAATGATCGGAATTTTGCTAGTTTCCGGTAGAGATTTTAACTTTTGACACACCTCATACCCATTCATTTCAGGCATATTGATATCGAGCAAGATTAAGTCGGGTGGAGCCATCTGCGCCCCTTTTAAAGCAATTTTGCCGTTAATTGCCTTTCTGACTTGATACCCTTGCTGAGCTAGCATGGCGGATAGCAGTCGCAAGTTATTCGGCGTGTCATCTACGATCAGGATATCGCCTTTCAATCCGGCTACTTGCTCTTCATTGACCAAAATTTCTTCCATTTTTTCTATCCTTTCCATCTATGTTTCACCAACCTTGTTGCTATCGTTTCATTGTATAGAATGTACTGGAGACTCTGGTAGGGATATCTCAGGATGGCATTTTCTCTGAAAACCAATCAAGTCTTCAACTACGACGCAATTTCTGCCTTGGCTTTTGGCGGCATAAAGTGCTTTGTCAGCAATGGTAATTAAAGTATCGGGGCAAATTTCTGCATTCGGGATAATACTCGCAACTCCTAAACTTAAGGTGACATATTTACTCACTTCAGATTTAGCATGAACCAGCTTAATTCTTTGAACTTGCTTGCGGATTGTTTCAGCTACGTAGAAAGCTCCCTTTGCAGTTGTATTCGGCAGAATTACTGCAAATTCTTCTCCGCCGTAACGAGCAACTAAATCTGAATGACGCTTGACACTTTGACGAAGAGCTGCTGCTACATGCTGCAAGCAAAAGTCTCCGGCAAGGTGTCCGTATGTATCATTATAAAGTTTAAAAAAATCCACATCGCATAAAATTAAAGACATTGGTAATTTTTCTCGAAAAAGTCGCAGCCATTCAAAGTACAAGTATTCATCAAACCGCCGCCGATTGGCAATCCCAGTCAAGCCATCTAAGGTGGCGATTCTTTCTAAATCCTGATTGGCTTTTACTAAAGCTGCTTCGATTTTTTTACGTTGAATAAAAGAGCCTAATTGAGTAGCAACTCCTGTTACTAATTCAATGATTCTGGGGTCTGGTTTGAGCCGATCCTTTTTAAAAAAAACTAAAATTGCTAACACCTGGTCATTGATAATAATGGGAATGCTTAAAGCTGTTTTAATTCCTACTTCCATAGCCACTTCGCTGCGGATGAACCAGGCTTCTTGAGCCAAGGATAGATCTTCGATCCACTCTAATTGCTTGGACACCCAAACATGACCAGCTATGCCAATATTAGGAGATAATATTAAATTTTTACTTTTTTCGATAAATTTTTCTAATTTTTGTGCGTTCACATACCAACCGCGACTATATTCTAGGGTGGTGGTTTCGTGTTTGGGAATCCAAGCCTCTCCTAAATCCCAGCCAATTGTTTGACCTACTTGACGCAGAGTTATTTCTAATGCGTCGTGAAAATCGATCGATTCATTAATCAGTTTAGTAGTAGTTAATAAAAAGCGGATTTGTTCTTCGGCTCGTTGGCGTTCAAGTATTTCTAATTGCAGTCTGGTATTTTGTTCGCAGAGCTGTTTCTGCATGTGATGCAGAGTTAATTGGTTTTCCACCCTTGCCAATACTTCTTCAATTTGAAACGGTTTAGTGATATAATCTACACCCCCTACTTGAAACGCTTTTACTTTATCTATTGTTTCGCTATAAGCGCTCAAGAAAATAACTGGAATCTCGCGGGTTATTTCTAAGTATTTTAATGCTTGACAAACTTCATAGCCGTTCATTTCGGGCATATTAATATCGAGCAAGATTAAATCGGGTTTGAATATCTGTGCCCCTTGCAGCGCTAATTTTCCGTTGATTGCTTGCCGAACTTGATACCCTCGCGACGTCAGCATTTGAGTTAAGAGTCGCAAGTGTTCTGGTGCATCATCTACGATGAGAATATTGGCTTTTAATGGCGGTTTAGTTAGGTGACTCATCGCTGTAAATTTGAGTTAATTCGATGATTATATCCATACGAAAGTTATCTACTAAATCGGTTAAAGCTTTGGTAATATTTGACTGATTAGGGGGAATTTGAGCGAGCAAATCCATAATTTGTTGGTCGTCGATTTCCAAGGCGGCTTGGTGCAGCGCGACGATCCAGTTTCTGGGCATAAAACTCAAGTCTTCGCTAGTCAGAGGCTGAGACTGTACTGACAAACGACCGTTGGCAGCCAACGAGCGATTTTGTTGATATACATATAACACCCCTAAATGTTGAGCCATTTTTTCAAATAGAATTTCCTCTTGAAAGGGTTTGCAAATAAAGTCATCGCAGCCTGCGTTTAAGATCGCTAATCGCTGTTCTTCAAAGGCGCTGGCGGTGAGGGCGATGATTTTAGTATTTTTCCCATTGGGATGCTGCTTAATTCTCCCCGTTGCCGTATAGCCATCCATTATGGGCATTTCCATATCCATTAAGATTAGATCTGGTTGCCAACTTTGCCACAGTGCCAGTCCTTGTTGTCCATTTTCGGCTTCTAGCAGGTCAAATCCCAAGGGAGCGAGCAGTTCCAGGAGCAATTGGCGATTTGCTAACACATCTTCGACGACGAGGATGCGATATTTTGGCTGATTTGGTTCTAATCCAATCACGCGCCGCGCGTCAGCGAGGTTGCTTGATGGTGCTTCGGATACTACAGTGGCTTGGATATTAAATTTAAAGGTGCTGCCTTTTCTTAGTTGGCTGGTAACGCCGATCTCTCCTCCCATCAATTTGACAAATTGCTGACTAATGGGTAAGCCTAGTCCGGTACCTTCCATTGATTGGCGTCCGGTTTGGCTTTGGACGAAGGGTTTAAAAATGGTGGATATTTCTTCTAGTGCAATGCCAAGACCTGTGTCTTCTACTTCAAACCAAAGGGTGACGCGATTTGAGTGCAGAGGGGGATTTTGAGCGGCGCTTGCTTCTGCTGCCGAATTACCCTGGACATCTGCTATGTTCGCGCGCAATTTAACGCTGCCAGTTGAGGTGAATTTAATCGCATTTCCCAATAGATTAATTAAAACTTGACGCAGTTTGCTTTCGTCAGTTTTTACATACTGCGGGACTTGGGGAGCGCGTTCAAATTTTAGTTCTAAGCCTTTGGATTTGGCTTTGAGTTGGAACATGTCTTCAATGGCAGCAAGTAGGCGATACAAATCAAAACAAGTTTCATTGAGTGCTACTTGTCCGGCTTCTATTTTAGACATGGATAAAATGTCGTTGATTAAGTCCAGCAAATGCTCGCCGCTGCGATTGATAATTTCCAGATGTTGGCGTTCTGCTTGTTCTAGGGAGTCGCTGCGGGCGAGTAGCTGGCTGAAGCCCAGGATGGCGTTGAGAGGGGTTCTGAGTTCGTGGCTCATGCGAGCGAGGAATTGGCTTTTTGCTTTGTTGGCGGCGTCGGCGGCTTCTTTGGCGAGCTTTAATTGAGCGAGTAATTCGGCTTGCTGTAAGGCGACTCCCAATTGATTGCCTATTTGCACGACGATGTTGATTTCTGCGGCTGACCACAGGCGGGGGGCGGTATTTTGATAGGTGGCTAAGAGTCCCCAAAGTTTATTGCCGCAGAAAATCGGGACGGTGATGTAGGCTTTGACTTGAAATGTTTCTAACAGTTTGATGTAACAATTGCTGAATCCGGCTTGATAAATATCGGAAACGCAGAGGTATTTTTCTCCTTCGTTGTAGATGCCGCCAGAGGTGCGTTGTAGGTAGCTATCTTCTATTAAACTATCGGGACTTTCCCATAGTTTGACGATGCATTTGGGAGAATCTAACACAACTTCTGTATACTTGGGTGGTTTTGAGTCGGCTTGGATCAGGGGAACCCAGCCGGATGCGACGGACTCGGCGACGAAGTTGCCGCTCCAGTCGGGGTTGAAGCGATAGATAATGACGCGATCGCTTCCCACCACCTGCCTTAATTCTTCGGTGGTGGCGCGGAAAATGGTTTCGATATCCAAACTTTGCCGCATTCGTTCGATCGCTTTGGCGATCGCGCGTTCCCGTTCGGCACTTTCCCGCAATGCCTCTTGCGCTTGTTGACGTTCTGTGATATCGACTGCCATCGATGCGCCGCCGATGGCGTTGCCGCTTTCATCGATCAATGCCGTGTTATACCATTCGCAGATCGCAATTCTGCCATCTTTGGTGATGTTCTCGCTGATGCTGCAATTGGCACCGCGCAGATAAAGTAAATCATCTGCTATCAGGTTGATTTGCTGTTTGAGGTTGGGGGGGGTGAGTAAGTCGATCAAGTTCTTACCGATGGCTTCTGTCTGAGAGTAGCCAAAAATTTCAGCTGCTGCTGGATTCCAGGCGATAATTTCACCGTTGTTGTTCCATTCGATGGCGGCGATCGGGGTTTGCTGGACTAAAAAGGCAATTCTTTGTTGGGATTCTCTCAGCAGTGCTTCGTTGAATTTGCGATCGCTGACATCGATCGTCACCCCATGCCAAATTATTCCTCCTTCGTCTTCAGGCAGGCGTTCGGGGCGAGAAGTGGCTTGCACCCACTTGATTTGACCTGATGGGGAATTCAGGCGTCCTTCCCAGGCAAAAGGCGCTAAGGTTTGGGCGCTATGAGCGAGGGTGTCCATCAAGTTTTGCATGTCATTTGGCTCGACTTGATCGAAGGCTAGCTGTGGATTGCCTAGTAGCTGTTGGGGTTCTAATTCGTAGATGTCTCGACAGCCGGAACTGGCATAAGCAAAACTATAAGAGCCATCTGGTTGTTGAACGAATTCATAAATCATTCCCGGGACGCTGGCGGTTAATTTTTGCAATCTGGCTTCACTTTGCCGTAAAGCTTCGTCGGCGGCTTTGCGATCGCTAGTATCAATTAGCACGCCATGCCACAGGATATCGCCGTTGTCGCAGAGTTCTGGTTTAGAAGCGCCTTGCAGCCATTTTTGCTTTCCGGATGGGGTAGTAATTCGCCCTTCCCAAAACCAAGATTCTAAGGTTTGGGCGCTGAGGGCGATTGATTCGTGGAGCTTTCGCAAGTCATCGGGATGGGCAAGTTGAAAGCCTAAATCCGGATTTTCCATTACCTGTTCTGGTTCTAATTCATTCAGATATCGGCAACCAGAACTAACATAGGCAAAACTATAAGATCCATCCGGATGGATCAGAAATTCATAAAGCATTCCGGGTACGTTGTCGGCTAATTTCTGCAACCGGGCTTCGCTTTGCTTTAAGGCAACTTCTGCTTGTTTGCGGGCGGTAATATCTCTAAGGGTAATCAAATAGGCGGGTTTATTGTCCCAGCTAATTCTTAAAGCCCGCATTTCAGCGACGATGATTTGAGAGCAAGGGCGAATAATTTCTATTTCGGTTAAGTCGTCGTTCGTTACTGGTAATCCTAAGCATGTATTCAAAACTTCTTCGTAGGATCTGCCGAACAAATTGAGGGCAGCGCCATTAACAAATAGGATGCGATCGCTGTCGTCTTGAACGATTAATCCTTCAGATATGGTGGTGACAATTTGCGATAACCGGGCTTCGCTTTGTTCGAGACAATTAATTAATGCAGTTTTAACTCGTTCGTCGCGTTTTTTGTCGCTGATATCCCTTCCTTCGGGAATCAGCAGCACCACGTTACCCGCGTCATCGAAGACAGGTTTTAAGGAAAAATCAATCGTGGCGATAGTCTTTCCCAAACCCCGGATATCGACTTCGTAGCGGACAAATTCACCGCTAGCAGCTAATGCGATCGCATCGCGCAGCTGTTGTTGAGTCGGGGTCAAGGAATTGGTAATAGGTAATGGGTAATTGGTAATTGGTAATTGGTCGTTTTCTTCAGCTCCCCCAGCTCCCTCAGCTCCCTCAGCTCCCTCAGCTTTTCTGGTCGTCTGCTCTTCTACGCCTACCGTCCACCAGCGAGCTTCCCAAAACGGGCGTCCGACAGCTTGGCTCGACTGAATGCCGCAAAAATCTAAAGCTGTTTGGTTGGCTTCTATGAGCGTGCCATCGGGGGTCAAGAGTCCGGTAAATTGAAAGGTATTGTTAAAGATGGCGCGGAATTTGCGCTCGCTTGCTTGTAGGGCTGACTGGATTTGTTTGCGATCGCTAATATCTTTATGAGTTCCCGTTACCCGCACTGGGTTGCCCATTTGATCCCGTTCGGTTACCCGGGCGCGCGATATAATCCACTTCCATTCGCCTTGCTTGCTTGCCATGCGAAATTCTACTTCATAGCAAAGACTGCGCCCTTGCAAGTGCGCCTCCAACGCAGCTAGTGCGGTTGGCAAATCTTCTGGGTGGATTAGTCTTTCCCAAGTTGAAAACCGATCTTCGATTTCCTCGACTGCATACCCCAGCATATTTTTCCACTCCGGGCTGTAATAAACAATTCCCGTGTTAATATGCCAATCCCACAATCCTAAACTACTAGCTTCGATGGCGAGTTGAAAGCGTTCTTCGCTTTGGCGTAAAGCTTCTTCTGCTTGTTTGCGCTCGGTAATATCCTGCCCAATCCCGATACAATTCCCATCCGATAGCTGAATATTCGCCCAGCTAGTATCGATCGTCTTCCCGTCGCGGGTTGTGGTTTTGAAGTCCTGCCATTTCCCAGTTGCTGCCGCCATGAAATCTACCACTCTGGCGCGGTATTCTGGGTCCCGGTAGCATTCTACTAATAAATTGCGGTTGGCTAACTCTGCCCAAGACCAACCAAGAACAAGTTCTAAATGCCGGTTGGTTAATAGCATTTTACCCGCGCGATCGTAAAGCGTCAGCATCACGGGAATGTTGTCAAAAATTGTTTGCAAAAGTTCTTTTTGCTGGCGCAGTTCGGCTTCGGCTTGCTTGCGTTGAGTAATATCCGTCGCCGCACCAAGCATTTGTTTTGCTTTCCCATCTGCGGTGCGGGCGAATAAGGTATCCCGGCTGAAAAGCCAACGGTACTCGCCATTTTTGTGCAGCATCCGGTATTCAAATTCAAAAATCACCCCATCTTTGCCCGTTTCAAATTCTTTGACATATTCCCCGAAGCGTGCCAAATCATCAGGGTGCATTAAGGTTGCCATTACAGCCGTTCCCATCTGCTTTAAGTCGTCCGGGGTGTAGCCAAGAGTTTCAACGATCTCGCGGTTAATATAGACATTTCGCCGTTCTATCAAGTCGTAAACGTACAAAATATTAGGATTGGTATCGGCTATTTTTTGGATAAAACGCTGGCTTTCTTGCAAGGCTTGTTCTATCTGCTTGCGCTCGGTAATATCGCTGAGGGAGCCAATAATCTCGAGCGGGTTTCCCTCATCATCGCGCACTAACTTAGTCGCATCGTAGAGCCAGCGATAAGTCGCGTCTTTGTGTAAAAAACGGTACTCGCCAGCATGATAACCCTGCGCTAATAGCTGGCGCATATCTGCCGAGACGCGCTCTCTATCTTCCGGGTGAATGTGGTTGATCCAGAAATTATCTGACTCTAACAATTCTCGCGGTTCGTAACCTAAAATCGCAGTGATGCTTTGGCTGACAAATGTAGCGCCGTAGTTCTCCATCGGCTTGCAGCTATAAATAACCGATGGGTTCGAGGAAAGTAAATATTCCAATCGTTCTCTAGCGATTAAAAGTTCTTGCTGAGCCAGCTTTTTCTGGGTAATATCGCAGAATGTCACCGCCAAGCCATCCCCTAATTTAACCGCGACCACGTGAAACCAAGTTATTGTTCCTTGAAAGTTATAGTGAACTTCTCGGTTGAGAATTTCTCCGGTTTCAGCCACCTTGACGAAGTTTTCAAATAGCCCGGTTTCCTCAGTCCACGGCATTTTTTCTAATAAGTATCTTTTAACTAACTTGTCAGCTGTTATTCCGGCTATTTGTTCTGCTGAAGGATTGACTAAAAGAAATCTAAAATCTACTATACTTCCTTGCTCATTTCTGATCGATGCCAAGGCAACAATCCCATCTTGGGAACTATCTAATACGCTCGCCAGTAAAGATTTTGATTGCGCCAGTGCTTCGGTTGTTTTCACCAACTCGCTGACATCGGTATGGGAGAAAATCATCCGCACAACCTGCCCGCTCCGATTTTTGAGATGAATGGCTCGGACGAGAATATGCACGGTTGAACCGTTTTTATGATAAAATCTCTGTGTCGTAGTAAATTTTTTGATTCGACCGGAATTATAATCTTCGATCAGAGCTAAGGCAGCAAGTTTATCTTCAGGAAAGATTAGGTTTTCCCAGGAGGAAAATCGATCGAAAATTTCATTTTCCTCGTAGCCAAGCATTTCTTTCCAGCGGGGAGAGAAGTACACTTCATTCGTTTGTAAATTCCATTCCCAAAACCCATCGTTCGAGGCGCACAAAACTAATTCCAAACTGTCTTTAGTTTCTTGCAATTCTGCTTGGGCGGCGGTGCGAATCAGAATTTCTTCTTGCAGGGCGCTATTTTTTAATTCTAGTTCCTTTTGCAGCAATTGAATTTCGAGTTGATTTTCAATTCTGGCTAAAACTTCTTCGACTTGAAAGGGTTTGGTAATATAATCAACGCCGCCGACTTTAAAGGCTTTAACTTTGTCGTTTGCTTCATCTAACACGCTCAAGAAAATGACTGGAATATCTCTGGTTTGCTCGTTGGCTTTGAGTCTTTTGCAAACTTCAAAGCCGGTCATTTCTGGCATAATAATATCGAGCAAAATCAAGTCCGGAGGGCAAGCTTGCGCTGCATTTAAAGCCAATTGTCCAGAGATAGCCCGCTGGACTTTATACCCGCGCTGAGTCAGGATATTAGACAAACACCGCAGGTTGCTGGGTTGATCGTCAACCACTAAAATTTTGAAGGTTTTAAGATCCGTTATCATGACTATAAGTGCGAGCTTGGATTTGACCCGAAATGCTGAGCTATTCTATGATTGAGAGAGTGAGTTTAATTATTATATCGAGGCGAAAATCTTCAAGTAACTCTCTTAAAGCCTTGGCTAGAGGTGCAGAAGATTCTGGGATTTGCTCGATCAGCTGAGCCACTAACTCTTCATCGACCTCGTTAGCAGCTTGATAGAGCTGTTTTATCCACGTTCGCGGCATTTGAGTTAGTTGCTGAAGCAAAAACCCGGTTGGTTTTTCACTAGCATAATAACGTTTGCGAGAATAAGCGAGGGTTGATTGAGGTAAATCTTCGTAAACATAGCGGACGCTTAGGTATTCAGCCATCTTTGCAAAAATTAACTGTTCCGGAAAAGGTTTCCGGACAAAATCATCGCAACCTGCTGCTAGGATTTCGCCTCGTCGTTCTTCAAAGGCACTGGCGGTGAGGGCAATAATGATGGTTTGGGTCATGGAAGAGGGAAAAAGTTTGCTTCCTTCTCCTCCTTCTCCTCCTTCTCCTCCTTTTCCTTCTCTGCTTTCTATCGCTCTAATTTCTTTAGCTGCGGCGATACCATCCATGACGGGCATTCGCGTATCGAGCCAAATCAGATGGGGTTGCCAATTTTGCCACAGTTCGACAGCTTGCTCGCCGTTTTCAGCTTCTTTGACTTCAAAACCAATCGGTTGGAGCAATTTAACCAGCAGCAGGCGGTTTTCTTTAGTATCGTCAGCAATCAGTATGCGGTAAGTTATTTGGTTTGGTTCTAAGCCAATTACTTGTTGCAGGGGTTCGGTGATAATTTCAGCCGGTTTTGCTGGCTTGGCTTGGATATTAAATTTAAAAACAGTTCCGTGACCGAGAATGCTGGTGACTATAATTTTTCCTGCCATCAGTTCCACATAACTGCGGGTAATAGTTAAACCAAGACCCGTACCTTCAACGGCTCTTTTCCCGGCTTCTGCTTGTACGAAGGCTTCAAATAACGTATCGATTTCTGCGGGGGCAATACCGGGGCCAGAGTCTTCTACTTCAAAGATTAATTGGTAATGGGTAATTGGTAATGCGTAATTGGTAATTGGTGATGCTTGACTAGCGGGTGGCTGGGTATCAAATTCTGCATGAATTCGCAAGGTGACGCTGCCAGAAGAGGTAAATTTAATGGCGTTTCCTAGCAGGTTGGTTAAACAAACGCGCAATTTTTTTTCATCGGTTTTGATGAATTGGGGAACGTCTGGGCTGACTAAAAAATTTAACAGCAAATTTTTTTGCTCGCATTTAATTTGGAACATTTCTTCCAAACTATCTAGTAGGCGATACAGGTCAAAGCTAGTTTCATAAAGACCGATGATGCCTGCTTCGATTTTGGAGAAATCCAAAACATCGTTAATTAAGTCGAGCAAATGTTCGCCGCTGCGGTTAATAATTCGCAGATTTTCTACCTGATCGGAACTGAGGTGGCGATCGCGCAGCAAAACTTGAGTAAATCCCAGGATAGCATTGAGCGGGGTTCTGAGTTCGTGGCTCATGTTGGCGACAAACTGACTTTTGGCTTTGGAAGCGGCGGCGGCGGCTTCTTCGGCTTTTTTACGCTCGACGATTTCTTGTTGCAGTTGTTGATTTTGGGATACCAGTTGTTTTTGCAACCGTTTGATTGTCAGTTGATGTTCAACCCTTGCTAAAACTTCTTCTACTTGAAACGGTTTTGTGATATAATCCACTCCGCCAATTTCAAAAGCTTTGACTTTATCCAAAACTTCATCTAAGGCGCTAATAAAAATGACTGGGATTTCTTTTGTTTGGGGTTCGGCTTTTAATTGCTCGCAGACTTCATAGCCGGTGAGGTCGGGCATCTTAATATCGAGTAAGATTAAATCGGGGGGAGCCGATTTTGCGGCTCTAATTGCCATTGAGCCTTTAATCACGCCTCGAACTTTATAGCCGCGATCGCTTAAAGTTGCCGATAGCACTTGCAGGTTTTCTGGGGTGTCATCAACGATTAATATATTGCCTTTGTTATCTTCGGTCATGGGAAACTGGTAATAGGTAATTGGTAATGGGTAATTGCGGTTTTATTGGCTTTGAAAAACATCAATTAAATCGATGATTTGATCGCAGCGAAAGTTATTGACTAAATCGGCGATCGCGTGTTTTAAAGGCGTGCGATCGCTCGGTATTTGCTCTAAAAGAGAGAAAATCAGCTCGTTATCAATCGAGCAAGCGGCGTCGTATAATTCCTGCACCCATTCAGGTGGCATTAATTGAAAAGATTCTGGTTGCAGAACGAAGGAATCAATATCTTCCCCTGCGGTATGCGAGGGTAATTCTCCGGGTGCGGGGGTAGGTGAAAGTTGCTGTTCATAAACGTAACGCACTCCCAAGTAATGAGCCATCTTATCCAAGATAACCTGCTGGCGAAATGGCTTGGCAACGAAGTCATCGCACCCGGCGGATAAAATGATCGATTTTTCTTCATCAAAGGCGCTGGCGGTGAGGGCAATAATTACCGTTGCCTGACCTTTTAAATGGGTTTTGATGCGTTTGGTGGCTTCGTAACCATCCATCACCGGCATTCGCATATCCATCAAGATTAAATGGGGTTCCCACATTGACCAAATATCGACAGCTTGCAGGCCATTTTCGGCTTCGCAAACCGAAAAACCGAGATCTGCGAGCATTTTCACCAAGAACAGGCGACTTTCCATCCGGTCATCTACAACCAGGATGCGATATTCGGGTTGGTTGGGTTCTAAACCGATGGCTCGCTTGGTTTCTTGAGCGGCGTTAATTTCCGATGCATCGGCGAGAGCAACTGCGAGATCAAATTTAAAAATAGTTCCTTCTCCCACCTTACTGTTGACAGTAATATCCCCGTGCATCAGTTGGATAAATTGTCGGCTAATGGGCAATCCCAGTCCGGTTCCTTCTTGACTTTTTCTACCCGTTTCAGTTTGAGCAAAAGGTTTAAATAAGTTATCCATTTCTTCCGGTGCAATGCCGGGACCTGTGTCTTCAATTTCAAAGCATAAACGGTAATCGGTAACTGGTGCTTCTTGTTCCTTTTCTGTAACTAAAGGCGGCTCGGTCAATTCTGCTTTTATCCGCAAGGTAACGCCGCCTTCGGTGGTAAATTTAAGCGCGTTGCCTAACAGGTTAAGTAGAACTTGACGCAATTTGCTTTCATCAGTTTTGACATAGCGCGGCAGGTTTGGTTCTCGATCGAAAATTAACTGCAAGCCTTTTTTTTGAGCTTGCAGTTGCAACATACTTTCGAGGGTTTCGATTAAGTGGTGCAGGTCAAAGGGATTGGTTTCGAGGCTGACGCGACCGACCTCGATTTTTGACATTTGTAGAATACTGTTAATTAAGCTGAGTAAATGCTCGCCGCTTTTAGTAATAATATTGATTTGTTCTTTTTGTTCGGTTTGCAGGGATGAGTCGCGGGAGAGCAATTGAGTAAATCCCAAGATCGCATTGAGTGGGGTTCTCAATTCGTGGCTCATGTTAGCGAGAAATTCGCTTTTGGCGCGGTTGGCTCTATCGGCGGCTTCTTTGGCTTGTTTGAGGGCGATTTCGGTTTGTTTGCGGGTGGTAATATCGGTGGCGGTGCCGGTGGTGCCGATGATTTTTCCTTCCACATCTTTGACAGCGATCGCATTGGTGAGAATATTAACTTCTCTGCCATCTTTGGTGATGATGGTACTTTCGGCTTGAAAAATTGATTCGCCTTCAATCAGGCGTTGATGCCATTGTTGAGACGCCGCAACGGTTGCGGGTGCGACAAAATCATAAAAATAACGCCCCAGCATTTCTGCGGGTTCGTAGCCGTAAATGTGTTTGGATGCTTGGTTGATAAAATTAATTCTGCCCGTGCGATCGCAAGCCCAAATTACATCCTGAGATGTTTCTACCAAGCTGCGATATTTATGTTCGCTTTCGGCGAGGTTGATTTCTGCCTGTTTGCGATAGTTAATATCTGATTGGGAACCCAATAGTCGTACTGGTTTTCCACTTTCATCCCACACAGCTTGCCCCCGATCTTGAATCCATTTGTAGCTGTTGTCTTTGCACCGCAGGCGATATTCGGCAGCATAAAAGGGGGTAATTCCGTCGAGATGTTGTTTGATGGCGGTGGTTACCCGCTCTAAATCTTCGGGATGGATGCGGCTTTTCCATTCATCTATCCTGGTGCCGATTTCGCTTTCTTCATACCCCAACATTTCTTTCCAGCGGGGAGATCTAAACACTTCACCTGCGCTCAGGTTGGCATCCCAAATCGCGTCGTTGTTGGCTTTTAATACTAACTGCCAGCGTTCTTCGCTTTTTCTTAATTCTTCGGTGGCTCGTTTCCATTCTGTAATATCCTGACTCACAGAGATTAAGCAGTTTTCTCCCCCAAGCTCTATCATTTCTGCCGATAGCAGCGCCATTCTGATTTGTCCGGATTTGGTGCGAAATTCAAATTCATAATTGCGAATAGCTCCTAGAGATGATAATCTCTCAAATAGCTGTTTGCGGTCAGATAAATTCACCCAAATATTCAATTCTAATATGGTGCGACCGATAATTTCTTCAGCCGCGTAGCCTGTCATCTCGCAAAAGGCATCGTTAACTTCCAGATGCCTACCATCGCTGAGTCGGGTAATTGTAATAGCGTGAGGTGTGGACTGAAAAGCTTTGGCAAATTTTTCTTGTTCTTGGCGCAGTTGGGCGGTGCGTCGATCGACTAACGCTTCTAGTTCTTCATTTAGCTGCTGAAGTTTGACATTCTTTTCTGCCAGTTCTTTTTCCAGTAAATAGCTATTGATCGCTTCTTTTACCGTTAATTTTAAGTCATCTGATTGCCAGGGTTTAGCGATGTAACGATATAACTTTGCATATTTAATTGCATTGCCAACTGCTTTAACATCTGCTTGCCCGGTCAGCATTACTTTAATAGTTTTTACCGAAATCTCATGCACTTGGCGTAACAATTCATCCCCTTTAATATCGGGCATGAGATAATCGGAAATTACTAAAGGAATTTCATAACCATCTTCTAGTAATTCGGCGAGCAAGTCTAAAGCATCTTCGCCGCCTTCTGCGGTTTCGATGGTATAATCTTCGCCTAAAGTTGCCTTCAGCTCGATTTTCAAGCTGTCTAGAATTGTTGGTTGGTCGTCAACGCAAATAATAACGGGTTTTTTCATAACTACTGATTTAAACCGGATTTGATTGTTTCAATTAGTTCTTTAACATCCCAAGGTTTAGACAAGCAATGGTGCAAATTAGCTGCTTTCTTCGCTCGTTCAATCGCTTCGCTATCTGCTTGCCCGGTGAGCATTACTTTGACAATTTTTGGATATTTTTCGTGAACTTTGATTAAAAATTCGTCTCCTTTCAGACCGGGCATTAACCAATCAGAGACGATGACGAGAATCGGTGTTTCCGCTTCAATTTCGTCAATAATTTCTAGAGCTTCATCAGCACTTTCTGCGATCTCATATAGGTAATTATCGCCAAATTCGTTTTTTAATTGAATCTTCAAACTATCCAAAACAACGACTTCATCATCAACGCATAAAATGGCTGGTTTTGGCATGGCGTTTCCCCGATTTACAAAGGTAAGAATACAGTAAATGTTGTTTTACTGGGAATGGTTTCGACTTTGATTTCACCTCCATGTTTCTCAACTATTTTCTTCACAATATCCAATCCTAAACCGCTGCCTTCTCCTGCGGGCTTGGTGGTAAAAAATGGGTCGAAAATTTTCGGCATAATTTCTGGGTCAATACCCGAACCGCTATCGCCGATGCTGACTTGGACTTGATTGTCTTGCTGTAAAATATCAATGGTTAAAGTTCCTTTATAGTTCATGGCTTGTAAAGCGTTCTGGATCAGGTTAGTCCAAACTTGATTTAATTCATCAGCATAGCATAAAATATAAGGTAAGTTACTGGGATAATTTCTCACAATTTCCACGCTTTGTTTGATTTGGTTAGAATACAAAATCAATATGGTTTCAATCCCTTCAGCAATGTTGGCTAGTACCTTTTCACCCGTAGGGCTGTCATGGGTGTAGGTTTTTAAGGCAAATACTACTTTAGCGGCTCGTTCTGCCGCGGTGACGATGGTTTCGGCGCTGGTGGTTAAACTGGAAATTTTATAGGCGGTTCTTAAAATATTTTTGCTGTCGGAGTCTTGAAGTAAAGGCAAAAAAGGTTCAATTTCACCGTAAACACCCAAATCGACTAAGGTATCGGCGATGGTGTCGGAATTAGCGATCGCGCAATTTTCCAGTTCCTGGCGCAAGGCTTTCTTAAATTGACGCCTTTGTTTGGTAGAAAATACAGTTGATTTTTGCCTTGCTGTCTTGAGGAGGGTAAAAAAATCTTTCCGGCGTGCTTGGGAAAGGTTTTGAAAAAATTCGGGTAACTTATCTAAATGATCGGTTAAAAAATCAACAATATTCTGGACAGAGGAGCGAATAGCACCCAGGGGAGTATTAATTTCGTGAGCCACTCCGGCGATTAGTTGTCCGAGTATTGCCATTTTTTCCGAGTGGATTAGTTCTTGTTGCGCCAGTTGTAGCTTTTGCAGGGTGCGGGCTAATTCTTGATTTTTGTGCCGCAGGGAGATTTCGGCTTGTTGGCGATCGCTTATTTCTTTGATTAATTTTTGGTTCGTCTGCTGTAGTTGCGCGGTGCGTTCTTCCACTCGTTGTTCTAAGATAGCGTTGAGGTGGCGCACTTCGGTTTCAGCAGCAGTGCGTTCTTGCAGCGCTTGCATTAGTTGTGCATTCGCTATCATCAATTCTTTTGTTCTCGCTTGTACTTGCGCTTCTAAATTCTCGTTAACCTGCCGCAGTTGCGCTTCTGCCCGTTGCATTTGTTCGTTCATTTGTTGCAAGGTTTGGGTTTTTTCAGCAATTGTTTGCTGCAAAAGTTCCACGGTAGCGTACATTTGGGCTGGATCTAAAGCTTGCAACAGGTTGGTTTGGGTGACGATCCCGGCTAAGTATCCCCCTCGATCGACGACTACCAACCGCCGGATGCGATGCTGTTGCATCTTTTGATGAGCTTCCCATAGAGTGGCATCGCTTGGCACTGACAGCAACGGGAAAGTCATCACGCTTTCTACCTTTGTTTGCGCCAGATCGATGTTTTCGGCGGCGAATTTAATGATATCTCTTTCGGTGAGAATACCTACTGGTATTTTTAGATAATCTTTGCCTTGAGTACAAATAACTACGCAGCTTTTGCGCTGCGTTGCCATTAATTGGGCAACATCGAAAGCTGAAGTTTCTGGAGTAGCCGTTGTTACTGTTGCCGTCATGATATCAGCAACGCGCCCCATTTGCAGCAAATCGGTAGGTTTGAGGACGGCGCGTAAACTTTCTCCCGTCAGCACGCCGAGCAATTGACCATCAGCGTCTGTAATTGGCAGGTGGCGAATTTGAGCCGAATGCAACAGCGTCAGCAAGTCAAAGATATTACTGGCGCGATCGCGCGGGCAAGTAATCAAATTCTGCGTCATCACTTCGGATAGTTGAAGTTCTCCCAGCGGTTTCTCGCTAACCGCCAATCGCACCACATCGCGTTCAGTAATAATACCGAGTAATTCTTCTTGTTGGGTAATTAAAGTATAGCTGGTGCCTTGTTGGTTCATGGTTGCGATCGCTTCGCTTAAAGGAGTTTCTGGCGGCATCATTAACGGATTCCGCTCCAGCGCTTGCTCAATTAAGGTTTGGTTATCGAAAAGATTGGGCGACATAAGTAGACAGCAACCATTTTTGAATATTTTAAACTTTAAAACATTGTTTTAGCTACCCTCAATGGAAATCGGTATTGAAACGATAAAAGTTGTTTGTCCTGGTTGGGATATTACCTCTATTTTTCCTGAGTGTCTTTCAATAATTTTTTGCACGATTCCCAATCCCAAACCGCTGCCAATCCCAGCCGGTTTTGTAGTATAAAATGGCTCGAATATTCTTGGCAAAACTTCAGGTGGAATACCTGATCCCGTATCTGTAAAGCTAACGCAGATACTTCCATCTTGTTGGCTTACGTCAATTGTTAAGGTTCCTTTGTTGCCCATTGCCTGCAAAGCATTTTGCAGCAAATTAGTCCAAACTTGATTGAGTTCGTCGGCATAACAGCGAATTAATGGCAACGAATCATCGTAATTTTTGACAACTTCTACTCCTTGTTTTAGTTGATGGTTAAAAATAATTAATACGGTTTCAATCCCCTCAGAAATATTAGCCATTTTTTTATCATCCGACTGTTCATAATGACCATAGCGTTTGAGTGCCCTGACTAATTTAACAGCGTTGTCGGTAGCCTTGATAATAGTACGAGAACTCTTAAACAAGCTGTAAATGTTATCAATCGCGTTCAAAATATCAGTGTTAATTGGGTTTTTTAATAACGGCAAAATCGGTGTAATATCGTCATAAACTCCAAGTTCTACAAGGTTAGGGGCGAGAATTTCTGCGGGAGCGATCGCTTCTGCTTCGAGTTGGCGAATTAAGGCTTTTTTAACTTGGCGCATTTCTTTGGTAGATAAAATCGCCTTGGGGGAACTTGCTCCTTGCAGCAAAGCCAAGAAATCTGGGTAAAGTTGGGGATCGAGTTGTTGCAACAAAAGGGGTAACTCTGCCATAATTTCACTTAAGCCATTAGCGAGATTATCTGCCGATGAGCGAATCGCACTCAGGGGATTATTAATTTCATGAGTTACTCCAGCAATCAACTGTCCCAATGCTGCCATTTTTTCCGTTTGAATCAGTTCGGTTTGAGTTGCTGTTAGCTGCGCCAATGCTTGTTGCAATTCGCAATTTTTTGCAGCCAGTTCCTCGTTGGCTATTTTGAGTTCCAGGGTTCTCGCTTGCACTTGCGCTTCCAAATTTTCATTCACCTCTCGCAGTTGCGCTTCTGCCTGCTGCATTTGCTGGTTCATTTGTTGCAACTGTTGCGTTTTTTCGGCGATCACATGCTCTAAAAGTTCGACGGTAGCATACATTTCCGCCGGTTCTAAAACTTGCAACAAACTACTTTGAGTCACGATTCCGGCTAAATATCCCGCCGGATCTACGACTACCAAACGCCGGATGTTGTACTGTTGCATCAACTGATGGGTGTGCCACAGGGTAAAATTAAGTTGGGTCGGGTGCAGCGGGCAACTCATCACGGTTGCGGCTGAAGTTTGCATGAGATCGAGTTGTTGGATTTTGAATTTAACGATATCCCGTTCAGTAATAATTCCTACAGGTAGTTTCAAAAACCCGGTTTCTTGCTCGCAAATGATGACGCAACTTTTGCGATGGGTTGCCATTAGTTGGGCAACTTGAAAAACTGAAGCATTAGGTGAGGCGGTGAGTACGTCAGTTGCCATGATTTCAGCAACCAAGCGAATTTTTAGCAAGTCGGAGGGTTGAAGAATTGCCCTCAAACTTTCTGGTGTAACCGCGCCTAGCAAGTTACCGTTTTCATCTGTAATAGGTAAGTGACGAATTTTCGCAGATCGCAGCAAAGCGAGTACCGAGAAGATATTGCCAGCTTCTGCAAGGGAAAGGGTAATCAAGTTACTGCTCATTACTTCTGAGATAGTTACCCCTTCTAAAGGCATCTCGTTAGCAGTGAGGCGCACGATATCTCGTTCGGTAAAAATGCCCAGTAATTGTTGCTCTTGCGCGATCAAGATATAGCTAGAGCGATTGGCATTCATCAGTGCGATCGCATCTACAACCAACCTGTGGGGAGCAATAGTTAAAGGTTCTCTCTCAAGTGCTTGCAACAGTAAAGCTTGGCGTTCGGAAAAACTCGACGACATGGCGTATCAGCAAAAACAGATCTCATATGCTAGTCAACCATAACAAGATTGCACGCAACTTGCTAGATACCCGACTGGTGGAAAAAGCCGGGTATCATATCCTTTCCGGTGGCATCGGAATTACTGCACATTAGGCCAATTAGCAATTAGCAATTAACAATTAACAATTAGCCATTAGCCATTAGCCATGTTTCTCCATCAACCAGAAATCGGAATCGATACGGTAAAAGTTGTTTCACCAGGCACTGATTCTACCTCAATCTTTCCTTGATGTTTATCAACAATTTTTCTCACAATATCCAATCCCAAACCGCTGCCTTCGCCTGGGGGTTTCGTAGTAAAAAATGGCTCGAATATCTGCGGCATAATTTCCGGCGGTATACCCGCACCGCTATCGGTAATGCTAACCTCTAGGCGATCGTTTTGCTTTTTCACACTAATGGTTAAAGTTCCTTTGTTACCCATTGCTTGTAAAGCATTGTGGATTAAATTTGTCCAAATTTGATTCAGTTCATCGGGATAGCAGAAGATTTCCGGTAAATTACTTTCGTAATTTCTAATCACTTCTACACCCTGTTTGAGTTGGTTGTAATAAAGCGTTAAAATAGTATCAATTCCATCCGTCAGTTTAGCTAGCTTCTTTTCTCCCGAAGCGTCCCAATGGCTATATCTTTTCAAGGCAAACACGACTTTTGCCGCTCGGTCTGTGGCTGTTTTGATAGTATTGGTACTTTTTTGTAAGCTCCCCAATTGATAAGCTTTATTTAAAATATTGCTGCTTTCTTTGTCTTGCAGCAGCGGCAAAAAAGGTTGAATATTGTCGTAAATACCCAGGTCAACCAAAGTATCAGCAACCGTATCGGGATTGGCAATATCAAAAGATTCCAGTTGCCGAGTTAAAGCTCTTTTGGATTGGCGTTTTTCTTTAGTAGATAAGGGAGTCGTTTGAGCGCTTGAGTTGTGCATTAACGCCAGAAAATATTGCTGTCGTTCTGGAGATAAATTTTGGAAAAACTCCGGTAACTGCAAAAGGTTTTCGCTCAAGAAATTAGCAATATTCTCCACCGATGAGCGAATCGCACCTAAAGGGGTATTAATTTCATGGGCAACTCCGGCAACCAGTTGTCCCAAAGCAGCCATTTTTTCTGATTGAATCAGTTCTTGTTGGGTGATTTTAAGTTCTTGCAGCGTTTGAACTAACTCGTCATTTTTGTTACGTAATGCTGTCTCGGCTTGCTTGCGTAGGCGCAGCTCTTGATAGACATCGCTGATATCGTGAGCCACCCAGATCGCCAAATCCGTAGAAATCGGTGCAATACAAGCTGTAAACCAAACTTGGCGTTCGTTAATCTGTAGGTAGTAATCTAAAGTAATCGTCTGCTGCGTTTCTAAAACCTCGCGCACTGGCTGCCACCAATATTCAGTATTTTCATCGGCAAAAAAGGGTTCGATTGTATAACTAATGATATCGATATCGGGGGGATACAAAGAACTCGTATTCGTCGGTACAACTTCTAGGTTGCCTTCCGCATCCAGGATCAGTACAATATCAGTCATGGCTTCAAACACGGCTCGCATTTTGCTTTCAGAAGCGTGCAGCTTTTGTTCTAGTAATGTGCGTTCAAGAATTTCTTGTTGCAATTTTTGGGTTCTGTCTTCGACTTTTACTTCCAGGGTTTGGGAATAGTTTTCTAACTCCTCGTAGAGTCGGGCATTTTGCAGAGAAATAGCTGCTTGAGAGCATAGTAATTGAGTGATGGATAAGCGATCGCGCGTAAATGCCCCTACAGTCAGATTGTTCTCTAGGTAAAGAATGCCGATCAGTTGACCTTGATTTTGGATCGTCGTACACAGAATTGATTTAGGTTGAGTGGCGATAATGTAGCTATCTTGAGTAAAAGCAATTTCCTGCGCCGCATTGTTTAAAACCACATTTTCTTTGGTTCGCGCTACATAGTTAATAATCGACATCGAGAGATCAGGACAGTTCCCTGATTCTGCATCTGACTCCCGATCCGATACAGGCATAGAGCGCGTCACAATTGCTTTATCAAGTGTTATCTGTCCGGCAATTTCAACCACCCATTGACCTGCGGTTTCCGTTAAAATAAAACCCTTTTCCGCTCCGGCATTTTCCATGATGATTTTAATCATTTTGGCTAACAAGTTATCCAGCACAATTTCACTGGAAATGGCGTGCGAAGCTTTCATTACTGCACCTAAATCGATGATTTCGCTCGAGGTACTGCTGGTTGAAATCATCGTGGTGATTGTATGGGAATTCGTGATGGCATCCACCCGGAAGCTAACGAGCAATTCGGGATAGCGTTCTGACAAATCCTGGACTTTGGCTTGAGATCCCCACAGGGTATAACAGTAGCGAGCATCGTTCATATAAACTGAGGCAATTTTCTCTTTACCCCAAGCTTGATAGAATTTGGCGGCGAGTTCGTTCGCGAGTGCTTCTTCATGAATGTACTCGTTTTGTTTGGCGATAGAAATGGCGCGATCGTAGTTTTCCATCGCCTCCACATTTTCTTTTAAAATTCGTTGCCGTTCGGCTTCAACTAGATAAAATTTATGCAAAAAATTCATCGGGGCGTGGTGCGCCCATTGTTGCATTTTTATTTGGTTTTCTGTCACTTGTTTCAGCAGAGCATCTTGCTGAGATTTATCGGCATCAACATACACCGCTAATCTGACCATAGAATCGTAGAAATAGTACACAGGCACGACGATATTCCCCGTCACTCCATCTAAATATAGTTTGGCTAGTTCGGCATTTTGTAACCCTTGACCATGCTCATTAAACAGATAGCAGAGGATGAGCTTATTTAAATAAAAATTGAAAATTGCGGTGCGATAATTGGATTTAATCAGCAAGGGTAGGGAATCTGATTCGTTGAAAGCCTCCCCAACTAACTGACAAGGATTTTCAGTTTTTACCAGCAAATTAAGCACAGCCTGATGAAAGATTTGAAGGCTCATCAAAGGAATGCCTTGCTTGAAGTTTTTTATCACCTGGCTGTAGGTTGCCATTTCAGCTTCTAATTCTGTCAATGGCTGCCCCATCCAATAAGCATACTGGCATTTTTCTTTAGCACTGTAGCTGGCAAAATCAAATTTTCCAGTTTCAATTCCGAGTAAGTAAGCTTCTAATAATAACGATGCAGCTTCCCTGATATGTTTTTTGACATATAAGATGAAAGTAGAAACGATGAATAACGTCTTAGCCTTAATCGTTTTATCGTTGAATTTTGTCGCTAAATTCAAAGCTAAATCGCCCAACTGAGAAGCCGATTCAATTTCTTGAAAAATGCCGTTTAAAATTTGCCCGTAACTGGCATAAGCAACCGCTGATTCAGGGGCATTACCACATTTAATAGATAAATTTACTTGTGCCAGGACAACCAACAAAAATAAGGGTTGGGAGGTAATATAAGTAGCCGGATTGATTTTTGCTAAAATACTCAAAGCTGCCCGCACAGAAATATCCGTCATTTTGGGCAAGTTAATTAAGTCATCGATGCCAGTTTTAGGAACAAGCGCGGCGGTTTCCGCCAGAAATTGCTGCACATCTCTATCGGTGGGCAACTCTGGAAAGCTTACCCCTAACTGTTCAGAGACTTGCAACCCAATTTTGATGGCTTCCAAAAGTTGGTTTTGCGTTTTATAAGCTTGAATTTTAATTTCATAAACCTTGACTTTGTCGAGCAGGGTTTTAGCTTGTTGCAGCACGGTTTCAGCTAATGAATTCATTTGCTGAAAATCGCCGCTGAGGTAAGTAGCTTCTACTGCTTCTAGATAAATCTCTAAGGTTAAATTGTACTGGGTATCCCAAGCATTTGATGCTAGTAAAGATCTCGCTAAAGTGAGATAAGCGATCGCTGCCATATAAGCAGTAGCTGATTTGGCTTTCTTCCCGGCAATTAAATTTAGTTTTGCCAGTTCATCCAGCTCTTTTCTACAATCAGTTTCCGTTAGCAGATCTAATACTCCACCATTGAGATGATCGACAATCTTAAATATCTCGTCGGCTAACTGTTCTGGCTGAGTCTTTTGCCACAACAGGCGACCAATTTTTAAATGAACCGCTTGCTTTTCGTCGCTCTCGATCAGATCGTAAGCTGCTTGTTGCACCCGGTCGTGGGAAAATGCATATTCTAGAATTAATAGGTCAGAATTTAACTCAGATATAGGCAGAATTAATCCTGCCTGAATTGCTACTTTTAAATCCTCAAAAACTACCTGGTCAGATTGTTGGCAAACAACCGCCAGAGTGTGTAAATCAAACTCAGCACCGATACAAGCCGCCAACTGTAAAACTCGTTGAGTTGATGGGGGAAGTTGCTTCAATTTTTCGATGGTTAACTCGACCACATTGTCGGTAATACCCATCGCTTCAATCCGATCTAGATCCCATCGCCAGCTTAAGCTATCCCAATCAAAAAATATTAAGTTATTTTCATAAAGAGTTTTGAGAAATTCCTTGACAAAAAACGGATTGCCTCCGGTTTTTTGCTGCACCAATTCTGCTAATGGTTTGACTGAGGAGAGATCCCGGCGTAACGTGTCGGCAATTAGTTTAGCGATCGCATCTATTTCTAAGGCTGCTAAACAAATTTTACTAACTCTTACTCCGACTTTCTCGATCTGTTCAACCGTCTTGATTAACGGATGATGCGGGTTAACTTCCCGCTCTCGATATGACCCAATCAACAATAAATTTTGTGGACGAGCAAAGGCTGATGCTCCACCGACTTCACCTGTCATTATCAATCGAATTAATTTGAGGGAAGCGGGATCTGCCCATTGCAAATCGTCTAGAAAGATCGCTAAAAAATGTTCTTGGGTATCAAACAACCGGATAAAGTTTTGGAAGATTAAATAAAACCGATTTTGCGACTCGATTGAGTCTAACTTGGATAGGGTTGGCTGCTTGCCAATAATCAATTCTAATTCGGGAATCACATCGGCGATCGCTTGAGCGTTGTTACCCATCACCGCTAGAATCTTTTCGCGCCATTGCTCAAGCTCAGCTTCGCTTTCACTTAGCAACTGTCGCACCAATTCCTGAAAAGCACTGACGATGGCTTTGTAAGGAATATTCCGCTGTAATTGGTCGAATTTTCCACTAATAAAATAACCGCCCCCTTTGGTAACAGATTTACAAATCTCTTGCACCACTGCTGATTTACCAACTCCAGCAGAACCCGCCACTAGCACCAGTTCCGTCGTAACTGGGGACGAGGAAGATGGGGAAGATGGGGAAGAAATTACTTCTACTTCCTTGTCTCTCTTATCTCCCTTGCGGTGGACAGATACTCGCTCAAATGCTGCCAGTAACGTCTCAATTTCTGCCTTTCTACCGTAGAGTTTTTGGCTGATTTGAAACTTATCAGAAATGTCGTGTTCCCCAGGGACAATATATTCGATCTTGCCGCTCGATTCTAACTGCATCAAAGCCAGCACCAAATCAGCTTTAACACCCCAGGCACTTTGGTATCGATCTTCGGCATTTTTCGCTAATAATTTTAAGACTATACCCGCAAGAGCTGGAGAAATTTCTGGATTAATTTGATGGGGAGGTACAGGCTGTTTTGCGATGTGACAATGTACCAACTCCATTGGATCTAGCGTTTCAAACGGCAAAGCGTTGCACAGCATTTCGTAAAAAGTGACGCCCAGAGAGTAAAAATCCGTGCGATAATCGATCGAGCGGTTCATTCTCCCCGTCTGCTCTGGCGATATATAGGCGAGAGTACCTTCTAAAACCGTAGGATTTTTGAGCGGAGTCTGAGAGCCAGCGATCGCAGTTGCAATGCCAAAATCAATGATTTTGATTTGTTTGGTTTCCGGATTATAAACAATATTCGACGGGTTGATATCTTTGTGGATAATATTAGCCGCGTGGATCTGTTCTAAACACTCGGCAATCTCAATCGCAATGTTGAGAAATTCCCACAGGTTAAGCTGGCGATTCGCTAAGCGATCCGCCAAAGCGGAATCGCGCATCCAGGTTTTCAAGGAGACGCCGCCGAAATCTTCTAAAATTAGCGCCAAAGTTCTCTGATATGTTTCTAAACCATAAGCTTTAATTACACCATTTAACTTCAAATTCCGGATGATTTCATATTCCTGCTTATAGCGAGCCAATTCCGCCACCGTGGGAAAGTCTTGCTTCAGAAGCTTGACAATTACCGCTCGTTCATCTGACTCGCGGATGCCTCGATAAACTTGCGAGTTGGCACTTTCGTAAATTTGGGAGAGAACCCGATAGCCAGGAATTTCAATCATAGGAGGTTAAGCGATAGAAGTTTTATTATCAACTATTGATATCAAGTCGCATTATATCTTTATCGTAGAGTTTAAAGCCTGGTACGGACGGGTTTTACTAATAATTTTTGCTAGCAACAGATAAACTAAATAAACCGACCCCGACCGATGCAATCATTAAGCAAAACTCACATCTTGCACCTTGAGGCGGAGCCTCAGTATTCTCGTTCCCAGGTTGAACCTGGGAACGAGATCCGGGAGGTTCTACCTCCCGTGGTGCAAGATGTGAGAAAAGGGACATGATATCATTTGTAGCAATTAAAACTGAAAATGGGTTGGCGAATGGAAGCAGCTTACCAGCGCCCAGAACTTAGATTTCCGAGTCGCTGGCGCTTAACCCATCCTCCCAAAACCGCTCGCTCCTTGGTAAATCATCCTCAAAAATAGCCCTGCGCTGCTTCAAAATCTGCTTTGTTTCCTCAGAAATGCCTAAATTACGATGAAATCTAGCATACTCCACTCTGGCACGGCTCAAATCGGTTTCGCTCAAATCTGCATTGCTCAAATCAACGCGCCCCATGTCTACACCGTTCAAGTTGGCGTTGCGAAAGTTAGCGCTCATCAAGGTAGCATGGCGCAAGTTGGCATGGCTCAAGTCGGCATGGCTCAAGTTTGCCCCGCTTAAGTCAGCATTGCTCAAGTCGGCATGGCTCAAGTTTGCCCCGCTTAAGTCGGCACCGCTCAAGTCTGCATGGCGTAAGTGAGTTAAATTGAGACAAGCCTCGCTTAAGTTAGCACCGTTCAAATTAGCCGCACCCAGGTTAGCACCCTTAAGATTGGCGCGGCGCAAGTCAGCCATCCGCAATTTCACCACGATCAAGTTAGTATTGCTCAAGTTGGCATCGTTGAGGTTAGTCCGGCGCAAATCGGCACCGCGCAGGCTGGCACCGCTGAGGTTAGCATTGTTTAAATCCGCTGCGATCAATTCTGCACTGTTGAGCGTGGCTTTGCTTATATCTGCATTGCTGAGCTTGGCATTGCTTAAATCGGCATGGGTGAGGTTGGCGCCGCTGAGGTTCGCACCGCTGAGGTTAACACCGCTCAAGTCAGCGCCGTGTAAGTCGGTGCCGCTGAGGTTCGCACCCTTGAGGTTTAAATCGCATTTAAGTTGCGAAAACACTCGATAAGTATCCAAATCGTCACTCGCTGACTCGCGGTTTGATTCATTTTTGATATTAACTAAATTATATTCTACGTCTTCGGTATAAACTGTAAAAACCAGATTTAACACTTCTAAAAAATGAATGACGCCCCAGCAATCTTCTTCGGGCAATTTTTCATAATATTGAATTAAATTAGCTATTCGCGCTTCTAAATTAGCGCGAACATTTTTGCAAAAAAGCACTATTTTGAGCAGAATAATTGCTAAAGTCAGCGTCTCGTTTTGGGATATGAGTAAAATAAACAATAACGAAGGTTCTTGCTGATTTTCTGTAGTTAAGCATTCAATCACCTGGTTACAAGTTCTCAGGGTTAGTTCGTTGGTGATGGTGTCTTCTTCCCGCTCTTGATAGAGACGGTCTAGTTTTTTATTTAACTCAGCTTTTAAAGTTTTGATAAATTCTTTATTATTTATATAAAGTGAATAAAAAATATATTTTTCTAAATTTTTTTTAAACGATTTGTAACTAACATTCTGATTTTGGTTGGTGAAAATATTTGCCAAATTAGAATAGCTGAACAAACCGCGTTTGGCGACAATTCTTTTGATCAGACGTAAGGCTTCATCTCCCAACCGAGTCGGGTTTTTCAGTTCGCTATCCTTGACATTAGAAGACTGAGAGTGAGCCGTGTACATTGCCAAATCGTGCTTAAACTTTTCTTTTAAATGCTTGGATAATTCCTTAGCCGCTTCCCGCTGTTCGATGGGATTTTTCAAATCTACATATTGTGCCGCCAATAAATAAGAAGTATAGCGATGACTCCAGTATCCTTTTTGACGATTTTCAAACGCCGAAGCAAATAATTTTAGTTCTTCGTAATCTTTACTATCAATAAAATTTTGAATCCAGCTATTAAGATGGGTGAGAGGGAGAGATGTTGTAATCATCTCGGTAGGTTTGATTTCGGGAAATAGGCGTATTAACTTTTGAATTGTATGGTACTGTCTAGCCGCCCACCAGTTATTAATTAAAATATAACAAGTTCTTTTAATCGTGTTTCTAAATTCTTGCTCTTCATCAAAAAAAATTATTTCGTAAAGCGAGTGAAGCACTGAGGAAGAGACTGCTTTAATTGGCTCCAAAAATAAATGTTTAAATTCTAATAAAACCGTTTCTGGTTCCCAGCTATGAACAATTTCCAAGAAAAAGCTATAAATTTTTTCTTGAGCCAATTGAAGATTTTGCCTTGACTTGTTTAGCTTGTTACTTGGAGCCGTTATATTAGGATCTTGGAAAGCATCCATAGTGGTTTTATTTACAGGTCACTTAGCTCTTTTCTCGAGGCGTGACCGCAGAAAAGCTGATGCAGCCTGGGTCAATCTACCTAAATCTTAGCTTGGGTAATTTTAATCACACATGAATTTTTACAAAAACCTTGCCTTCCTTCTTTAGTTGGGGGTGAAGCTCTAACTTGGATACTCCTCCGCCAGTAAAAAAGGCGAGCAACGGCTTTTGATTATCTGCTTAGAACTGATGAGCGAGTATCTGGCAGACAACCGATCTATTTTATCTTTGCGCCTTGGAAAGTGGAGTCCTCTATTGGTTGGTAGAGATGTTACTATACAGCGGTTCCTTCTTGCCTGTCTCAACGGAGCAACTTGGGCAAATTTGGCTAGTCTTACGACTGTCTACTTTTTGGAAATAGACACCACGTTTGACACAAGTTTGCTCAAGAATGCTGAAGAACTGACCAAAGCCAGCATCTAGACAGTGTTTACCTAGCATCCCCCTAGATAACCCAACCAGATTGAGATCTTCAACAAACACCATTCCCGCATCATCACAGATTTGATGAGATAGCTTTCTGTGCCAATCTTTACGACAATTGGCGACGTACTCATGCAACGAAGCAACTTTCTTCTGGGCTTTTTTCCAATTGTTCGAGCCTAATCGTTTTCTTTTAACTCGCTGTTGCAGCGATTTCAGCTTGCGTTCGGCGTCTACAAAAAACCTCGGACGCTTGACCTTCATACCATTGGAAGTTGCAACAAAACTTGTTAATCCTACATCAATTCCTACTGCTTTCCCGCAGGGCATCGGCTGTGGTGGGTTGACATCCCATTGAATGGTTAGCATTACATACCAACCAGAAGCACGCTTTACTACACGGGCTTGTTTTATTACTCCGCCGTCAGGAATTGAACGCGACTGGCGAATTTTAACTACACCAATCACCGGCAATTTTACACACCCGTTGTTCAGCGGGTTTGTGCCCAATTGAGGAAAAGAGAAAGAACGCATCCGCCCAGGTTTTTTAAATCTAGGGAAACCATGATTTAGTTCCCACATGCTGACAAATGCTTTTTCAAGTCGTCTTAGTGTCTGCTGCAAAGATTGAGCGTTAACGCGCTGTAAGTACTCATTCTCCTTACGCGCAGCAGTTAGAGACTTGCATTGACTGGCAAAAGTTGGGCGGGGAGCGTCAGCAGGAATGATGTATTCGTGCTTGAGAGAACAAGCGTTAACCTGGCAACTACGAGACTTATACCAGTCTTTGCGTTCAGCCAAAGCATGGTTGTAAACCCGTCTATGGGTTTCTAGCCATTCGGAGAACATTGCTATTTGGTTTTGTGTTGGCCTTAGCTTGAATTCGTAAGTCAGATTAAACAGTTGCATCACCCCCTGACTGTGATTTTATCATATCCTAAAAATCGCACAATCGGTTTATAGAATAAAGTCGTCCTAGAAGGACGAGGCTCTGACCCCAAGATTTTTGGTAGGCTGCGCTAACGCTACAGCATACTACCATTGCAGAAGGGGCGGTTAGACCTGCCCCTCCTGTTGTTAGCATTCTTCAAAAAATATTGCAACTGTCTGGGGCTGTAAAAGTGATTGATACAATCGGGCTAGCCGTTTTGGATCGGTGTTGCGGATTTGCTACGTTGTCGATGCTTGTTTCCCAGAGCTTGCAATGGAGCAGTTGAACCAAGAGCCTGTCTTTTAAGATGTCACCTATTTCTGAGCTTGTTGATTTACTTATTTTAGATCGGATCGTCGATCGCTCTCCTTTGACCGTGGCGCCAGATACCCCTGTAATTGATGCGATCGCTTTAATCGATCAAACCAGCAGCGGCAGTTGTGCTACCCCTGGATCTTGTCTCGAACATTCCTCCTGCATCCTGGTGGTAGAAGCGGGGCGTTGTCTGGGAATATTTACACAGCAAGATGTAGTCAAAATCACCAATCAAAATTTAGAACTATCGAGGGTCAAAATTCAGGAAGTGATGGTGCAGCCCGTTATTACCTTGACCCTGACAAAATCAGAGACAATTTTGACAGCTTTAGCGCTGTTACGGCGGCATCGAATTCACCATCTACCCGTTGTAGACGAACAAGAGCAATTGATCGGGTTGGTGACTCAAGCCAATTTGTTGCAAGTATTTAACTCAAAAGAAACTGCCGAGAGCGATATGAGCCAGTGCCAAGGTGTAGAGTCAGCGCTGATCGCTACTCTAGAATCTTTAAGCTTTCAAAACTTTGCCTTAGCTCAAGCAGCGATCGCGGCGATTACCGACCACAATGGTATTATTACTGATGTCAACGATAAATTTTGTCAAATTTCCCAATATTCTCGCGAAGAACTGTTAGGAAAAACCCATCGCTTAATTAATTCCGGTTATCATCCGCCGGAATTTTTCCGGGAACTTTGGTCAACCATTGCTAGCGGTCAGGTATGGCAGGGAGAAATTAAAAATCGCGCCAAAGATGGCAGCTATTATTGGGTTGATACGACGATTGTTCCCTTTCTGGATCGGGAGGGAAAACCGATGCAATATTTGGCAATTAGGTTTGATATTACCCAACACAAACAGCTACAAGAAGCGCTGAGGGAAAGCGAAGAACGCTGGCTGCTAGCTTTACGGGGTAATAACGATGGCATTTGGGACTGGAATGTCCGCACAAATGAAGTATTCTTTTCACCGCGATGGAAAGAAATGCTGGGTTATGAAGACCACGAAATCAGCAATCATTTGGATGAATGGGCAAAGCGAGTGCATCCCGACGATTTGGACTGGGTAACCCAAGAGATTAAAGACCATTTCGCCAAGAAAACGCCGTTTTACGTCAGCGAACATCGCATCCAGTGCCAAGATGGGACGTATAAATGGATACTGGATCGGGGACAAGCGCTGTGGGACGAACAAGGCAAGGTGGTGCGGATGGCGGGTTCGCATACTGATGTTACCGAGCGCAGGCGAGCCGAAGAAGCACTGAAGGAAAGCGAAGAACGGTTGCGGGTGGCGCTAGAAGCTGCTTGCATGGGGACTTGGGACTGGAATATTTTAACCAACCAAGTTAGCTGGTCCCAAAGCCTGGAATCGATGATGGGGTTGACGCCGGGAGCGTTTGATGGTAATTACGAAACATTTATGGACTTGGTGTACCCGGAAGATCGAGATCGAGTGGTGAGAGCGATCGCGCGTGCGATTAAACAAGAAGAAAGTTATGAGATCGAATTTCGGTTTGTTTTACCCGATGGTAAAGTTCGCTGGGCTGCGACTAAGGGACAGGTGTTTTACGATGAAACGGGCAAACCAGTTCGGATGGTTGGGGTAGATCGAGACATCACCGCAGCTAAGCAAGCTGAAGAGGAATTAAGGCGACAAGGACAGCGATCGCAACTATTTGCCGAAATTACGCTGAAAATTCGCCAGTCTTTGCAACCAGACGCAATTTTGCAAACTGCCGTCACCGAGGTGCAAAAACTGCTCGATACCAACCGAGTGCTGATTTTTAGACTCTGGGGCGACGGATCGGGAACGGTGGTGCAAGAAGCCATAGAACCCGGTTTTACCGCGATTTTGGGACAAAACATTACCGATCCTTGTCTGGCACAAGAACACCTAGAGCCATATAGTCAAGGTAGAGTGAGTGCGATCGCCAATATTGAAACCGCCGAGATCGCACTCTGCCATAAAGAATTACTCCAACAGTTTGGCGTCAAAGCCAACCTCGTCGTACCGATTTTAATGCGAGAAAACTGCTGGGGTTTGCTGATAGCCCATCAGTGTTCTAGTACCCGCAATTGGACTAATTTTGAAATCGATTTACTGCAACAACTCGCCAACCAAATTGGGATTGCCTTATCCCAAGCACAACTATTAGAACAACAAACCCGCCACGCCGAAGAACTGGCTCGTTCCAATGCCGAATTAGAACAATTTGCCTACGTCGCTTCCCACGACTTGCAAGAACCCCTGCGAATGGTAACGAGTTACTTACAGTTAATCGAACGCCGGTACAAAGACAAATTAGATCACAAGGGCAATGAATTTATTGCCTATGCGGTAGACGGCGCGCGCCGGATGCAAACTTTGATTAACGATTTATTGAGTTATTCCCGCGTTAGCACTCGCGGACAGCCTTTTGTGACAGTTGATTGTAATGCGGTGTTGAAAAATGCGCTGGGCAATCTCAAAATTGCCATCCAAGAAAGCAGCGCAGTTATTACCTACGATGCTTTACCCACAGTCATTGGTGACGCCACCCAACTGACTCAATTATTCCAAAATCTCATCGGCAACGCGATTAAATTCCGCAGCGAACTTTCGCCCCAGGTTCACATTGGAGTAAAGGAGACGAGGGAGATGAGGGAGAATTCTTCCCCATCTTCCCCATCGTCTCACAATGAATTGTTGTTCTACGTGCGCGATAATGGAATAGGAATTGAATCGCAGTATGCCGAACGCATCTTTGTCATTTTTCAGCGCTTGCACGCGAGGGGGAAATATCCAGGCACTGGGATAGGTTTGGCAATCTGTAAGAAAATTGTAGAAAGACACTCAGGACGGATCTGGGTCGAGTCCGAACCGGGTAAGGGTACGATTTTCTACTTTACAATTCCAGATAAACTAGCTAATAACGTAAGTTGCTAGTTACATCGCTTGATGCTGGTAATGGCGTTCCCAGGCAGAGCTAGGGAACGAGGGTAATCGGTAATTGGTGTAGGGGCGGCATCAAAAATTATACACTACCGTTGCTAGCGGACATCATATGCATCCAATTACCAATTACCAATTACCAATGACCACTGCCAAAGCTTAGTGAATTTTGAATCTATCGTCATGCCAATTGAAGTTTTGTTAGTTGAAGATAACCCAGGCGATGCTCAGTTAACCCAGATAGCGCTTGAAGATAGCAAAATGGCTGTTAACTTGAGTATTGTTGAGGATGGCGTTGAAGCAATGGCTTTCTTAAAAAAAGAGGGAAAATATAGCGAAGCGTCTCATCCTGACTTAGTATTGCTCGATTTGAACTTACCAAAAAAAGATGGGCGGCAGGTGTTGTTAGAAATGAAAGCCGATGAAGCTCTCAAGCGAATTCCCGTAGTTGTGCTGACGACTTCCCAGGCAGAAGAAGATATCCTCAAAGCTTACGACCTGTGTGCGAATTGTTACATTACTAAACCCGTTGACTTCGAGCAGTTCGTTAAAATTGTGCAATCGATAGAAAACTTTTGGTTTACTATCGTCAAACTGCCGCCGGAATGAGCGGCTTCCAAGTGTGCAGGTGTGTGGGTGTGCTAAATAGATGACCAATTAGCAATTAGCAATTAGCAATTCCTATGGCAAAGCAATGGATCAAAGTTTTGTTAGTCGAAGATAATCCCCCTGATGCCCGTCTGTTGGAGGAGTATTTAGACGAGGTGACCACAGCTCAGTTCGAGATCAAACAAGTAGAATTGCTAGAAGAGGGAATGAAATGTCTCGACAGAGAAAGCTTTGATGTTATTCTTTTAGACCTTTCGCTGCCAGATAGCCACGGGTTCGACACTTTTGTCAAGATGCGCCGTTACGCTCCTCAGATTCCGATTGTGGTGCTGACGAGTTTAGATGATGAAACCTTGGCAATGCGAGCGATGCAGGAGGGGGCGCAGGATTATTTGGTCAAAGGGCAGGTATATGGCAATTTGTTGGTGCGTGCCATGCGCTACGCGATCGAGCGCAAGCGAATCGAGCTGCAATTGCGCCAAAGCGAGGCCAAGTTTAGATCTTTGGCAGAAAATCTTCAGGCAGCCGTCTGGATGGCTAGCCCAGAGGCTAGTAATAATTTTTACACTAGCCCTGCGTATGAAAAAATCTGGGGTAGAGGGGTAGAGAGTTTGCGCGATCGCGCTGATTCCTGGATCGAGGCAGTTTATCCAGAAGATCGGGAGGTGGTGCGGTGGAAGCTAGAGCAACAAATCCAAGGCAACCCGACGAATGTAGAATATCGCATCTTGCAGCCGGATGGGACGGTGCGCTGGATTTGGGATCGCAGTTTTGCCATCCCGGATGAACGAGGCGAACTTTGGTACATGGGGGGAATAGCAGAAGATATTAGCGATCGCAAGCAGTCAGAAGAATCATTACTGCGGCGCACGCACCAGTTGGAAGTTTTATCCCGCGCCACGCGCAAGATTAACACCGTGCTAAAAGTACCGGCAGTAATGGGAACTTTGATCGCGGCGGCAATGGAATTAGTCGGAGCAACCGCCGGGGCTGCCGGATTGGTAACCGGAGGGAAAATGACCTTCACCGAATACCATCACAAGGAAAAAATCAGTCCGATAAATTTCACTTTTGAGCCTGGATCTGCTGGCATTGCCGGTTGGCTGATGCTGGCAAAGATGCCTTATTTTACCAACAATACGGCGCTTGATCCCTATGCGGGGGAAATGCAACGATCTTTGGGGGTAAAAAATCTAGCGATCGTGCCAATTTTTAGCCGCAAAGATGAGTTGATCGGCTGTTTGGAATTGCACAACAAAGAGTATGGCACGTTTAGCGATCGCGACATCACCGTGTTGGAAGGTTTAGCTGCTAGCGCTGCGGTGGCTTTAGAAAACGCGCAAATGATTCTAGAATGCCAGCAAGCCGAACAAAAAATCCGCGAACAAGCAGCTTTGCTAGATGTAGCAACCGATGCCATTTTTGTCAAAGATTTAGACAACCAAATTCTATTCTGGAATAAAGGCGCAGAACGCTTATACGGTTGGAAATCCGAAGAAGTGCTGCTAAAAAATACCCAAGATCTTTTGTCCAAAAAAGATGCTACTCAACAAGAAGAAGCATTGAAAGCTACTCTCGAGTCGGGGGCGTGGCAAGGTGAGTTGCATAAAGTCACCAAAGATGGTAGAGAAATCCTTCTAGAAAGCCATTGGACGCTGGTGCGGGATGAAGCGGGAAATCCCAAATCTATTTTGATCGTCGATACGGATATCACCGAGAAAAAACAACTGGAAGCGAAATTTTTACGCGCTCAACGGTTAGAAAGCCTGGGAACTCTAGCGAGCGGAATTGCCCACGATCTCAACAATATTTTGACGCCGATTCTCGCCGTAGCGCAACTACTACCGCTCAAACTTCCCCATCTCGACGAACAAAGTCAGCGGATGCTGTTGATGCTAGAAACAAATGCCAAACGAGGCGCGGATCTGGTGAAACAAATTCTATCATTTGCGCGGGGAGCAGAAGGTAAGCGCACCAGCGTGCAACTGAAGCACTTGCTTTTAGATATCGAACAAATTGCCAAACGCACGTTTCCCAAAACGATTGAAATTGAATCTGATATTGCCTCAGAATTATGGCCTGTTTCTGCCGATGCAACGCAACTGCATCAGGTATTTATGAACTTAGTTGTCAATGCCCGCGATGCCATGCCCCACGGGGGAACTTTAACGATTAGCGGCGCTAACATTCACATCGATGAAAGCTATGCCAAAATGAACGTTGATGCTACAGTAGGTTCGATGGTTGTAATTACCGTGAGCGACAAGGGAGTTGGCATCCCTCCAGAAATTATCGATCGCATTTTTGACCCGTTTTTCACTACCAAAGAAGTGGGTAAAGGCACGGGATTGGGTTTATCTACGGTATTAGGTATTGTTAAAAGCCACGGTGGGTTTGTAGAAGTATCGAGTCAGGTAGGGGTAGGAAGTCAATTTAAGGTGTACTTGCCTGCTAGCGAGGATAGCTTAATGCAAGCAGCCATCGAGTTAGAATTATTCTCAGGTAATGGAGAATTAATATTAGTAGTAGATGATGAAACGGCGATTCGCGAGATTACTAAAGCTACTCTAGAAAGCCACAATTATAGAGTTTTAACTGCCAGCGATGGAATTGAAGCGATCGCACAATATGCAGAATGTATGGATGAGATTTCTTTGGTGTTGATGGACATGATGATGCCGACGATGGATGGCGCGATCGCCAGCCGCACATTAAGAAAAATGAACCCCCAAGTGGAGATTATCGCCATGAGTGGGTTAACTTCTAGCGATGCGATCGCCAATGCCACCAGCATCGGCATCAAAGAGTTTTTACCCAAACCTTTCACCGCTAAAGAATTGATCGCTGTTTTACAACAGTCGTTGAAACGGTAATTACTAATTGCTAATTGCTAATTGCTAATTGCTAATTGGTGACAGGGCTTACAGCAAATTGCCAGTGGATGAGGTACAGCGGTATCGCTTCGTTTGTCTAGCGGCAGTATTAATGCTGCCCGCACACTGCTGTTGATGGTGTACCTCATACGACTGCAATTCGCTATATCCCACATCTCTATATATAGGGTATTGTTTCCGGTTGGAGCTGAATTATATCATGTCCGTTCGCGTGCTGCACGTCGGGGCGGGTTTAAAAAATTCCTCGCGATTTTCCAGCATGGCTGGTAAAACCCGCCCCTACAGCATCAAAAATTATACACAACCTAAGCTAGCGGACATCATATTACTCCGCGTAAAAGCAATTAGCAATTAGCAATTAGCAATTAGCAATTACCCATTACCCATTACCTAGTTTTATTGCGATTGAACTGCAAACTGTTGCGTCAATTTGATAATTTTTTTGAACTGGAAGTTTTCGATTAAATCCGTCAGAGCATGTGCTAAAGCAGCCTGTTCGGCTGGAATTTCCTCAATCAATTCCAAAATAATATCGTCGCAGCATTCAGATGCAGCCTCATATACTTTGGCTAGCCACTCTGGGGACATTTGAGATAAGAGACGCAGATAATCTGTTTCGGATAAAATTTGATCTACTTGCTTACTTTGAGCTTGTATGCCGCCGCTTTCTTGTTCGTAATCATATTTAACGTTGAGATATTGTCTAATTTTTTCGAGAAAATTTTCTGTTTGCAGTGGCTTGCGGATAAAATCATCGCACCCCGCTAATAAAATCTTTTGTCGCTGTTCCTCAAAAGCACTAGCCGTTAAAGCAAAAATTATAGTTTTGTTATTTAGTAATTTGTCATTATTACTTGACGAGGCTTCGCGTTGTTTTTGCTCCTGGCTTCTAATTTCTATAGTTGCTTCATAACCATCTATTACCGGCATCCTGATATCCATTAAGATTAAATGAGGTTGCCAATTTTTCCAGGCTGCTATTGCTTCTTGACCGTTTTCGGCTTCGCTCACAGAAAACCCAATTGATGTGAGTAATTTTACCAGCAAAAGGCGGCTTTCCATAATATCATCAACCACTAAAATGCGATATTCTGGTTGGTTGCTTGATAAACGAATAACTTTTTGTTGTGACCTAGTTGTTTTAACAAGTGCCGTGTCAGCTAAACTAATTTTAATATCAAAGGCGAATAAGCTGCCTTTACCTGGGGTACTGCTGACTCTAATATTTCCCCCCATTAACTGTATATATTTTTGGCTAATTGGTAACCCTAAACCCGTTCCTTGCCCAGATTTTCTCCCCGTTGCTGTTTGCCCAAATGGTTCAAATAACAAGTGAATTTCTTCAGCAGCAATGCCGGGGCCTGTGTCTTCAACTTCAAAACATAAGCGGTAATTGGTAATTGGTAATTTGTCATCGGTAATGGGTGTATTTGAATTTAAGTTCTCGATTTTGGGGGCGGTTTGAGTATTGATCTGCTCAGCTTTGACGCGCAATGTTACGCCACCATTCGAGGTAAATTTGATCGCATTTCCCAGAAGGTTGAGCAACACTTGTCGCAATTTTCCTTCATCAGTTCGCACGTATTGAGGAATGTTAGAGCTGTATTCAAACAGCAGTTGCAAGCTTTTAGAATCAGCTCTTATTTGTAACATTTTATTTAAATTATCTAGCAGTTGTAACAAGTCAAAACTACTTTCATTGAAGGTGACTCGGCCTGCTTCGATTTTGGAAACTTCTAAAATATCGTCGATTAATCCCAGTAAATGTTCCCCAGCGCGATTGATAATAGCTAAATTTTTCTGATGTTCTAAAGATAGAGAATTATCTCGATTCATGATTTGGCTAAAGCCGAGAATAGCATTGAGCGGGGTTCTCAATTCGTGACTCATATTTGCGAGAAATTCGCTTTTAGAACGATTGGCGGTATCGGCGGCTAAGACAGCTTGTTGCAAGGCTTCTGATTGCTGTCTGGTTTTGGCAAGTAAATCTGCTTGGTGCAAAGCTACTCCTAGTTGATTGCCAAAGTGGACGACGACGTTTATTTCTGTTTCTTTCCATTCCCGGGGTGTTTGATTTTGATAAGTTGCGAGCAATCCCCAAAGTTTATCGCCACAAAAGATGGGAACCGTGATGTATGCTTTAGCCTGAAATCGTTCTAACAGCGAGATGTAACAAGGTTTGAATCCGGCTTGGTAAATATCTGAAATAGCGAGGTAATGAACTCCTTGACTGTAGGCTCCCCCTTGGGTTTCTTGCAAATAAGTATCGTCGATAAAATTGGTATTGTCTAAGCTTTTTACAGCACATTTTTTGTGCGATATGGCATTGTTTAATATGTTTGGGTCTGGATGTTCAAATAAAGAATGCCACTTCTTACTGACCGACTCGGCGACAAACTCACCACTCCAGTCTGGATTGAACCGATAGAGTAAGACGCGATCGCATTTAATTGCTTGACGTAATTCCTCTGTTGTGGTAGCAAAAATAGTTTCGATATCCAAGGTTTGGCGCATTTTTTCGATCGCGGTGGAAAGCGCTTTTTCCCGTTGCACGCTTTCTTGCAAAGCTTCCTCGACTTGTTTGCGTTCGGTGATATCGATCAAACAACCGATGCATTCTACAGGATTGCCAGCTGCGTCGCGAATTAACCGAATGCGATCGCTAATCCAGCGGTAAGTTCCATTTTTGTGGCGGAAGCGATATTCGCAGATGTAAAAGTCTTGTGAAAATAGTTGGGTTGGTAATTCTTCGTCAATAGGTTCCACATCTTCAAGATAGATCTGGCGGCAATACAAGCCAGGATCGGCAATCATTTCTGCCGCTTCGTAGCCCAGCAATTGGTTGGCGTTTTGGCTGATAAAAGTCGTCGGGTAACCTTTCTCTGGCTTGCAGCTATAAATCACCACAGCACTCGATGAGAGCAGATATTCCAGTCGTTCGGTAGCCGAACACAACTCGGCGGTGCGCTGTTCTACCTGGCGTTCTAATTCCAGGGTGTGCCCGGTGAGAATTTCTTCTGCCTTTTTGCGATCGCTAATATCGTATAACGTCGTTAACAAGGTATGGAGCGGATCGAGGGGTAATAGATGAATCGAAGCGGAAACCCAAATCTTCCTACCCGAAGCGCAAACAATCTCCAGTTCGTAGTCTCGCACGTATCCCTGCTGTTCTAACAGGTGTAACAATTTCTCTTCGTCGGCGGGATTGGCGTAAAATTCTCGCAGATAGTGACCCAGGATCGCAGCAGCATCGATGCCCAGTTGCTGGCTCGCGGTTGAATTGGCGTAAGTTATAACACCATCTTGCCTTTGTGTCAAGAACATTAGCACCGGAGTTGATTCAGCGATCGCCCGCAACAAGTCCTCGCTCTGGCGCACCGACAGCACCGCTTGGGTATAAAGCTCGTACTCGATAAAATCGCCGTGCTGGGTGGTTGTATGCAAGATCAGCTCTAAGTCTGCCTTGTCTCTGGAAACTGTTTCCAGAATCTGCTGTAAAGTTGCCTGAGCTAGCTTGCGTTGGGTGATTTCTGCCCGCAGTTTTTCGTTAGCGTCGAACAACTGCGCTTCGATCGCATCTCCATGTTCTGCTGTGGTTAACAGCGTCATCTGGAGATCGCTGACCTCCCGCTCCAAACGAGTATTGTCCTGTCGCAGACGCGCGATCTCTGCCAGAAGTTGTTGCCGCTCATCGCTGTTAAAATTCGTGTTTGCCATGCTTTAATTATGCAAATTCTAGTTGCCGCAGATCCAGGGTAAACGCTGAAATCTGTTCTACAGTCTGATTCAGCAAATCTACGATCGACTGGTATTCTTCTATACCATTTAATCGCAGCATTCCTTGAAAGAAAACGGTAGCAGTTTCTCTCTCGTAGTAGATGCTGTGATATGTATGATGCGTCCCTACGCAACGACGCTGTAAGGTTTTTTATTATGGGCAATTCAACGTACATCATATAATTTGTTAATAATTGGATAAAATTTACTCCAAAAGCCAACACTCTTTGATGCCAGAAACCCGGTTTTTTGAAAAAAACCGGGTTTCTGATGCGGCTCAATTAGTATATTACGCAAACCAAGCACAAAATCCGGATAATATAATGTCCGCTTTAATACTCTTAGTTATGACTGACGCGGGGAGGTGGAGGCGGGGAGACACCGAGAGTTTTGATATGATATCCGGTTGCATCGGTAGCCATGACTACTAATCCCCAGTTAGAGATACTGAAACGAATTTGAGTACGAGACGATTGAGTATTCAATTTTTTGATGATTAGTTTGTCCCAAGTGTTTGTTTGGTTTTTAGGCCAACTAAGCTTTAACCACCCGCACTAATCAAGCATAATCTCATTAATATATGGGTATTGTTGCAGATATTTGCCCAGATATACCCATATATTAATGAACAGCAGTTAACCCCAGGTATTGTTGCAAGAGGTTTATTGAAAATCGCCCAAATAGACACCCAAAGAGCGAGCGGTTTTAACTAAATAACCGTTAGGATCTACACCGCACGGACTTTGCTGCAATACTTCTTCGATCGGCATGGGCACTACTTGTCCATTTCGCCAAGTAACAATACAGTTGTATTTTTCTTGCGCTACCATGTCCACAGCAGCTGTACCAAAAGTTGTCGCCAACAAGCGGTCTAAAGCAGAGGGAAGACCACCTCGTTGGATATGCCCCAAAACGGAAGTTCGCACGTCAATTTGATTGTTAGTGCAGCGAATAATTTGATCGGCGATATATTGTCCCATACCGCAGTTTGGCTTGCGATCGCTTTGGCAAGGGTTATCGCAATCGTTGGTATCGGTTGCCAGTTTAGCGCCTTCTGCAACGACAACGATTGCAAAACGATGTCCCCAGCGATCGCGCAATTCTGCCAAATGGTCGCAAATCCCTTGAATCGAATAGGGAATTTCCGGAATGATGATGCAATCTGCACCACCAGCAATCCCAGCATGAAGCGCCAAATTCCCCGCCGTGCGTCCCATCACTTCCACAATCATCACGCGATCGTGACTAGCAGCGGTATAAATTAAACGGTTAAGCGCATCAACAACCGTATTTACCGCACTATCAAACCCGACCGACCAAACAGTTTGCGCCACGTCGTTATCAATTGTCTTGGGAATGCCGACAAAATTCCAATTCCCCTGCAAAGCTAACTCGTGCAGAATCATCAAGCTACCATCGCCACCCACCGCAATCAGGGCATCTAACCCTAACTTCTCGTAACTAGCAAGAATTTGGCTCGCTTGCGCTAGCGTATCTCCTTTATTGATACTGCCCAAAATAGTGCCGCCCAGACTCAACAAAGGATCGATGCCGTGCAGATCTAAACCGTGGCAATTCAACAGCATCGTCTTGCCTTCCAGGAGTCCTTGCGTAGCGTAAGGAATGCCCACAACTTCCCAATCATAGGTCAGTGTCGCGTGTCTAACCACAGCACGAATCACAAAGTTGAGTCCGGGACAGTCCCCACCGCTAGTGAGAATGCCAATCCGTTTTTGCGGTTTCATATGTTTAGGTGGTTGGTGATTGATGATTGGTAATTGGTAATTGCTAATTGGTAATTGGTAATTGGTAATTGATGAAGTGTGATTCCAGAGCCATTTAAAATATAAAACTACCCATTACCCATTACCCATTACCCATTACCTATTACCCATTACCGATTCTGGTTTATAACTTTGGATCGCTCGCATGTACTGCACCCGTTCAAAAGCACTCTTGTCGGGACAGTTTTGCTGGCTCATGCTACCCTGCATTTGCTTGACAGATTCGTATTCGTGTTTTTCCATCCATTCGCGCATTTCTTGCTCGATAACTTGAATGTGTTCGATACCGTGGCGCAGCAAGACGGAACACAGCATGGTAACGCTCGCACCCGCCATCAGCATTTTCAGCACATCTGGTGCTTTGTGGATGCCGCTAGTAGCCGCTAAGCTAGCATTAATGCGACCGTAAAGAATAGCAATCCAGCGCATTGGTAGGCGCATTGCTTGCGGAGTACTTAACAAAACATTGGGTTCAACCTCCAGCATTTCTAGATTGATATCTGGTTGATAGAACCGATTAAATAGTACCAGCCCATTCGCTCCAGCTTCTGTCAATCTTTTAGCCATATTTGCCATATTGCTGAAGAAAGGGCTAAGCTTAATCGCCACTGGAATTTGCACCGCCGTCTTCACAGCGCGAAGAATATCGATATAGTTTTGTTCGACTTCTTCGCCAGTCATTGACATGTCAGTAGGTACGTAATAAATATTTAATTCCAGTGCATCTGCCCCTGCTTGTTCGATTTGTTGGGCGTAGTCAATCCAGCCGCCTACGGTGGAACCGTTGAGGCTAGCAATGATAGGAATATCTACCATTTGTTTAGCCATGCGGATATGATTCAGGTATTCTTCTACGCCCACGTGAAAGATTTCTGGTTCGGGAAAATAAGTGAGAGCTTCGGCAAAACTTTCGGTGCCGTAAGTTAAATGGTGGTGCAATTCGTAGCGTTCTTGCCGGATTTGTTCCTCAAATAACGAATGCAAAACTATTGCCCCGGCACCCGCATCTTCCATTCGCTTGACATTAGCGACATTTTCTGTTAAAGGTGCTGCGGCGGATGGGACTAGAGGCGATCGCAATGTCAATCCCATGTAAGTAGTAGTTAAATCCATACTTGTTTGTTTCTCCTCAGATCTGCATTAATTCGTATGTTCAGGATTTACGCAAAGAAACCGGGTTTCTATGAAAAATTATTGGGAAAAGAAACCAGAGATCCACTAAGAAACCCGGTTTCTGACCTCTTGCTATGGATGAACTCGCGTTCTTCTGTGTGTTTTCCACCGCAATGGTAGGAACATGGAAGTTTTTCTTTTGTACTCGATATATTCGCGTCCAAATTCTTTCTCCATATCCCGTTCTTCTTTCTTCGCAAGGCGATAATATATAGCCGCGAGAATGGGCCACATAATTAACAAAGGAATTGTTGCCCATTCAAAAATCATACCCAAGGTAATCAGCAGGAAACCTGTATATTGCGGATGACGAATATATGAGTAGATTCCCTTGGTTACCAGCTTGCCTTTTCCTTCCTCCTTACTCCAATAATGTTTGTAGATCTCCTTCCATCCCAGAATTACTAAAAGAGCGCCAATTAAGGATATAGCAACTCCGATGTACATGCCCCAAAAGCCTATTTGGTTAATCAGAGTATGTCCCCAGAGGAACCCTTCAGGCAGTGTAAAACCAAATAGCCACGTCACGACGTACAAGCTGAATGGTATGCCAAACATTTCCAAAGCAAAGGCGATGACAAATGCTAAGTAAACGCTGGTCGGATGTTTCTGACTCTTTTTGTAAAACGGGATAAAAGCTACAAACAAACCGTAGAGAATTATCCAGAGAATTACGGCTTCCCATCGTCCGTAATGGCTCCAAACAGCTTCTTTCATAAATCCTCCTTGTAAAAATAGTCAAACATTCAGCAAAAAAGAAATAAAAAATCAGACATGGTCAAGCTAATTTCATGGTTTAGGCATAACAAGGCCATCAACCCAGCTTCTTTGATTTATGCTAGCGATCGCATTTGGCTGTCAGCGTTTACCCCGGCAATCTCTCGCGCCATTTTTTGAGCAAAAGTTGCTCCTTTTTCTCCTAATTCGTCTGGTGTAGTGCAGAAGGGAACGACATATTTGCCAATTACGTGACAGCTACAAAAAGCCATCATGCGGTCAAATATCTCTTGAATCAGGTCAGCATTTTCTTCCACTGGTCCGGCGCAAGTCACCAAGAGTGCAGTTTGCTTCCCCGTACCTAGTGTATGGATAATTTGATGATCTTTCGATTTCACCAAACAGTAATGGCGGTCAAGTAAGGCTTTCATTTGAGCCGAAAAAGACCAGGCATATAATGGTGTGGCATAAACCACAACATCGGCAGCGAGTATGCGATTGAGAATCTCTAGCGCATCATCTTTTTGCACGCATCCCGGTTCATCAATGTTGTCCTGACAAACATTACATCCCAAACAACCGTTGATTTTGTAATCTGTAACGTTAATCCGTTCCACTTGATGCACGGGGGCGACCAAATCTTCAAACTGTTTCAACACTGTGGCAGTGTTACCATGTTTTTTTGGGCTGCCTAAAATCGTTAAGATCTTCATAAACTACGCTCCTTTGAGATTCGATTTAAAATCTCCAGGACTTATGCAAAGCTTCTATCTGTAGGGTGCGTTAGCGCTAGCGTAACGCACCATATTTAGTGTCGCTGCGTAAGCCCATATCCCAACTCTCTCGTTCATTCACTTAAACCCATTTGTCCTCGAAAACCAGTAATTAAACGGCTTCCATCTTTGAAAATGTGAATTTCTACTTGGTCGCTTGCCCAGGTGATTTTATCTTCAAAAGCTGGATTCAATACCCGTACCCGCTGATTGCGGGAAGATACGGGCGAATCGGGAGAATTAATCGCTAAAGATTCCACGTAAGGGCCATCGACTAAAATGTCTAATTCTGCGAGTAATTCTCTTGCTCCTGCGGGGGCATTTTCCCCTTGCAATTCTGGCAATGTATAGCCGCTAAAAGACATCACGTTTAAACCGGCTGCTTTTAGTTTTTTGGCTAATTGAGCGAGGGCGGGTGCTTGCAGAAAGGGTTCTCCTCCCGAAAAAGTGACGCCTTCGTTGCGGGGATTGCTTAAAATTTTCTCTGCCAATTCATCCACCGCAATTAATTGGTTAATTTCAAACGACCAAGAAGCGGGATTAAAACATGCGGCACATTCTCGCTTGCAACCTTGTACCCACACCACGGCACGACAGCCTGGGCCATTGACTTCTGATTCGTCAACGTAACCCATAATATTGAGGTAACCGGGGGGAATTTCTACTTCAGATACTGATTGGGTGGTTGGATTCATGGCTGTTTCTCGGTAATTGGTAATTGGTAATTGGTAATTGGTAATAGGTAATTGTTTTTTTTCGATTACCTATTACCTATTAGCTATTACCCTTCAGTCGCTTTCACAACTTCCTTGGGTGGTTTTGAGTCACCGTTTGAGCCATTACCGTTGCCGTTGCCGTTGGCGGGTTTTTCTAACTGCCTTGCAGCTAGATATTGATACATTTGCCAACGGGTATTTACATCTAACTGGGCTGCTTCTAATAACCGTTTCGCATCTTCTGGTTTGCTGCGCCTTAACATGTTAAAACGGTTTTCGTTGTACATCGATTGTTCGACGCCAAAACGAGGCGAACGGCTATCTAATTGCAGCGGATTTTCTCCTTGTGTGGCGCGGTCTGGATTGTACCGATAAAGCAACCAACGACCGGATTCTACTGCTGCTTTTTGTTGTTGCATTCCGGTCATCATGTTGATGCCGTGGGCTATGCAATGGGAATAAGCAATTATCAGGGATGGGCCGTCATATGCTTCTGCTTCTAGGAACGCTTTCAAAGTATGTTCGTCCCTCGCACCCATTGCGACGCTGGCGACGTAAACGTTGCCATAGGTCATGGCAATTAAACCCAAATCTTTCTTAGCTGCGGGTTTACCTCCGGCGGCAAATTTAGCCACTGCTGCCCGTGGTGTAGATTTGGACATTTGTCCGCCGGTATTGGAATAAACTTCGGTGTCCAATACGAGGATATTGACGTTACGCCCGCTGGCTAAAACGTGGTCTAAACCGCCGTAACCGATATCATACGCCCAACCGTCTCCGCCAACAATCCAAACGCTCTTCTTGACCAGATAATCCGCTAGGGATTTCAGATTTTGGAGTTTGTATTTTAGATTTGGATCTAGTTCGGAATTCAGCAGTTGATCTAGGCGTTGTTTCAACTGGGCAACTCGTTCCCTTTGTTCCCAAATATCGGCTTCGTCTTTTTGTTCGGCGTTTAAGATATCTGTGACTAGGGATTCGCCGATTTCTGTTGCCAATTGTTTGATTAATTCGGCGGCAAATTCGCTATGTTTGTCGATGGAGACGCGGAAACCTAATCCGAATTCGGCGTTATCTTCAAATAGACTGTTCGCCCAAGCGGGGCCGCGTCCTTCGTTGTTGTGCGTCCAAGGGGTGGTTGGGAGGTTACCGCCGTAGATGGAAGAACACCCGGTGGCGTTGGCGACTAACATGCGATCGCCAAATAATTGACTCACCAATTTCAGATATGGCGTCTCGCCGCATCCGCCACAAGCACCGGAAAATTCAAACAGCGGTTCTTGCATTTGTTGCTGACCAATTTTTGTCAGCTTTAATTCCCGCCGATCGGGATTGGGAATATCTAAGAAGTAATCCCAATTCTCCCGTTCTTGTTCCCGCAATGGCAGTTGTGCTGCCATATTAATCGCTTTCAGTTTCGGTTCCGATTTATTCTTAGCCGGACAAACATCGACGCAAACGCCGCATCCGGTACAATCTTCTGCCGCAACTTGGATGGTGAATTTTAACCCTTTCCAATCGTGGTCTTTCGCGTTAGTACTCTTGAAGGTTTCCGGGGCATTTTCCAGTTGTTCTGGTTCGTAAACTTTGCTGCGAATTACACTATGCGGACACACCATGACGCATTTACCGCATTGCACGCAAACATTCGGGTCCCAAACTGGAATTTCTTCAGCAATGTTGCGTTTTTCCCATTTAGTAGTACCGCTGGGGAAAGTACCATCGCAAGGCAAGGCGCTAACTGGTAAATCATCCCCTTCGCGGGCAATCATCTTGCCTAAAACTTCGCGGACAAATGCGGGTGCGGTATCGGGAATTGGGGATTGGTAATTGGTAATTGGTAATTGACTTTGTTCTCCTTTACCAACTTCGTACAGATTGTCCAGGGTTTGATCCACGGCTTTGATGTTCATCTGGACGATTTCTTCGCCTTTCTTGCCGTATGTCTTGCGAATCGATTTCTTAATTTGTGCGATCGCTTCTTCTCGCGGCAGCACTCCCGAAACTGCGAAGAAACAAACTTGCATCACCGTGTTAATACGTCCGCCCATCCCGGCTTCGCGGGCGACTTTAGAGGCGTTGATCGTATAAACTTTGAGTTCCTTCTCGATGATTTGATCTTGTACCGATTTGGGCAGTTTGTGCCAAACTTCATCGGCGGCGTAAGGAGCATTCACTAAGAACGTACCACCGGGAACAATCTCTTTGAGAATTGGGAATTTTTCCACAAATTCCCATTGGTGACAGGCGACAAAGTTGGCTTTATCTACCAAGTAGGTCGAGCGAATTAATTCCGGCCCAAATCGCAGGTGAGAAACGGTGACCGACCCGGATTTCTTCGAGTCGTAAACGAAGTAACCTTGAGCATAGTTATCGGTTTCTTCGCCGATAATTTTGATCGAGTTTTTATTCGCGCCCACGGTGCCATCGGAACCCAAACCGTAGAAAATAGCTCTAACAACGCTATCTGGTTCGATAGAAAATTCCCGGTCATAGTCTAAGCTGGTGTGGGTAACGTCATCGTTAATCCCCACCGTAAAGTGATTTTTCGGTGCGGCGGCGGCGAGGTTATCAAAAACGGCTTTAACCATTGCCGGGTTAAATTCTTTTGAAGATAAGCCGTAACGTCCACCGATGACTTTAATCGATGTGCGACCTTGTTCGGTGAGGGCGGTAATTACATCGACATATAAAGGTTCGCCAGCGCTACCGGGTTCTTTTGTTCGGTCTAAAACGGCGACGATCTTGGTAGTTTCTGGTAATGCTTCTACAAACCGTTTCGCATCAAAAGGACGATACAACCGCACTTTGAGGACGCCAAGTTTTTCGCCTTTATTGTTGAGGTAATCTACGGTTTCGTGAACGGTTTCGCAACCGGAACCCATCAATATAATGACTCGTTCTGCTTCTGGATCTCCGTGGTATTCAAATAATTGATATTGCCGCCCGGTGAGTGTGGCAAATTCATCCATTACTTTTTGAACTATATCCGGGCAGGCGAGATAGAAAGGATTGACTGTTTCTCTAGCTTGGAAGTAAACATCCGGGTTTTGTGCGGTGCCGCGAATGACGGGACGATCTGGAGTGAGGGCGCGATCGCGCATCGCTACTACCAATTCTGCCGGTATTTGCGAACCCAAGTCCTCATCAGTCAAAATTTCCACTTTCTGCACTTCGTGGGACGTTCTAAATCCATCAAAGAAATGCACGAAAGGTATCCGCGATTCTAACGATGCTCGCGTAGCAATTAATGCAAAGTCATGCGCTTCTTGCACGGAAGCCGAACACAGCATCGCCCATCCGGTGGCACGCGCTGCCATCACGTCGCTGTGATCGCCGAAAATCGAAAGCCCTTGGGCGGCGAGACTGCGCGCGGCGATGTGGAATACGCATGGCGTCAGTTCTCCGGCAATTTTATACATGTTTGGGATCATCAACAATAATCCCTGGGACGCCGTGAACGTGGTGGCGAGGGAACCCGTCTGTAGCGCGCCGTGGATTGCACCCGCTACGCCTCCTTCACTCTGCATCTCGATGATGGAGGGAACGGTACCCCAGAGATTCGGTTTGCCTTCAGATGCCCACGCATCCGCCCATTCGCCCATCGGAGTTGAAGGGGTGATCGGGTAGATTGCGATCGCTTCATTGAGTCGATAAGCGACTTGGGCAACTGCTTCGTTGCCATCTATCGTTGCAAATGTTCTCTTGTTCATTTTATACCTCGTCATTTGCCCTTAGTCAGTTGTCAGTTGACTCCTGAGTGCTGACCCATGACCGATCTGGCTCACTCTCAAGGTAGACAACAAATTTGAGGAACTTGTGAGGCTAGGGGCTAGGGGCTAGGGGTTAGGGGTTAGGGGAAGAAGGGCGTTGTATCAAGGGTTTCACCAATTAAGAACCTTCATGACGCCAGTGCGCTTGCTATATGTGAAAATATTTATTGCTCTAACGTTGCAAAACTTTGCATCCCGCAGATAATGTTATCAATGTCTAATAGATAATAGCTAATGACCTAAGCCGGGGCGGGTTTATTTACCCCTTGGGCAAGGGTTTAAATATCTCCCGTAAAACCCGCCCCTACTGATATAATTCCAAAACAATTAGCAATTACCAATTAGCAATTAGCAATTAGCAATTAGCAATTTTCTCAATCCAACACAACTTGACGAGCAACCGTAATATTTCTCCCCTCTCTTTTTGCGGCATAGAGTGCTTCATCTGCCATTTTGATTAAAGTTTCTGGCGACTCTTTCAAACAGGGAACTAAACTACTAATTCCTAAACTCAAACTAACATAATCGCTGACTAAAGATTGAGCATGGGGAATTTTGAGTTGTTGCACTTCTTGTCTGATAAATTCTCCAACTTGTACCGCTCCTGCCATCGATGTATTCGGTAAAAGGATAACAAATTCTTCGCCGCCGTAACGCGCCACCAAATCCGCTGGACGCTTGATAACTTTTTTAATTGCTTGTGCCACCTGCTTTAAAGTGTCATCCCCGGCTAAATGTCCGTAATAGTCGTTATAGCGTTTGAAATAATCAATATCGCACAGAATCAGCGAGAGGGGTACTTGATCTCGTCTTAATCTGTTCCATTCGCGTGCCAGATGTTCGTTAAAATAACGCCGGTTGGCAACTCCAGTTAAGTCATCTAAACTAGCGAGTAATGCTAGTTTTTGGTTGGCGGCAAAAAGCGCGGCTGTGGCTTGTTTTCGCTCGACAAATGAGCCTAATTGGGTAGCGATCGCATTCACCAATTCCACGGAACGATCTTCAGGCATAACATGTTTTTGGCTAAAAAATATCAGAATGGCAAGAACTTGGCTATCGAAGAGAATGGGAACTCCAAATGCCTCTCGTAGTCCGACAGCAGCAGCTAAATGACAGCGGGGATAAACTTTTACGTCTTGTTGGGAAATATCTCGTATCCATTCAGGTTTTTGGGTTGTCCAAATTCGCCCCGGCATCCCCTCATTAGGGCGAAATATCAACGCTTGACTGAAAAGATCAAATTCTGCCAACACCCCCTGATTGGCATACCAACCTCGACTGCGTTCGAGGACAAATCTATCTGAATTCACCACCCAAGCTTCGCCCAAATCCCAGCCGATGGTTTGACAGACTAAAGCGATAATTTTTTCTAAAGCCGAGTCAAGAGTAGGGGCAGAATTAATTGCTTGAGTGGCTTTTAATAAGAGTTGCAACTGCGCGTTTTGTTGGCTCAACAGTTGGTTTTTTTGTTGCAGTTGGGCTTGCAGCGATCGCCGGGTGAGTTGATTTGCTACCCTCGCCAATACTTCCTCGACTTGAAAGGGTTTGGTAATGTAATCTTCCCCGCCGATTTGAAAGGCTTTGCTTTTGTCTAACCCTTCCGAAAGTGCGGTCAAGAAAATTACAGGAATTTCTTTAGTTTGGGGATTAGCTTTTAATTTTTGACAAACTTCGTAACCGGATAAATCTGGCATGATAATATCTAGCAAGATTAAGTCTGGGTGCTTTTCTTGAATTGCCTCTAACGCCAAGTTGCCATCGGTAACTGGTCGAACTTTATAGCCGTTTTCTCGCAATAGATTGACTAATAAGCGTAAGTTCGCTATTGTATCGTCAACGATTAAAATATTTCCCTTATAATTGCTGGCAGATGTTAAATTCATAAAATTAGTTTATCAATGCCTTCCTTTTAACCAGTAGGTGAGCATTTCTCCTTTACCTTTAACCTCTATTATCCCCCGTTCTTCAAAGTCAAACCGATCTTTTAAGCATTCGTAGGTGGCAGCGCTGACTTGAATTTTTCCTGGCATTCCGCTGGATTCCATGCGCGAAGCAACGTTGACGGTATCGCCCCACAGATCGTAGATAAATTTGCTTTTGCCGATGACTCCGGCGATGACGGTACCGATGTTGATGCCGATCCGCACTTGAAATGCTTGCTTTGTCTGGGTGTTGAGTCGGTTAATTCCAGCGAGCATATCTAGTGCCATTTGTGCGATCGCTTCATCATAATCCAGACGCGGTACGGGCAATCCTCCTACTACCATGTAGGCATCGCCAATAGTTTTAATCTTTTCCAAGCGATGCTTTTCTGCTAAGCGATCGAATTCCGAAAAAATTGCATTCAGTATTTCTACTAATTCTACCGGCGTTTGTTGGGCGGAAAAGTTAGTAAATCCCACTAGATCGGCAAACAATACGCTCACTCGTTCAAATTGATCGGCGATCGGCGTTTCCCCAGCTTTCAGGCGCGTGGCAATCGATTGAGGCAAAATATTTAGCAGCAATCGTTCCGTCTGAACTTTTTGCAATTCCAAAGCTTGCTGCGCCAGCTTGCGTTCGGTAATATCAGATACCGTGCCTTCATAGTATAGTAACCTGCCGGTAGAATCTCTCACCGCGCGCGCATTTTCGGTAATCCAAATTTGCGTTCCATCTTGACGATAAATCAGGGATTCAAACCCAGATACAGCCCCATCAACTTCAATCGCAGCAATAAATTCGTTGCGTCGCTTGGAGTCAACGTATAATTGCTCGTTAATGTTTTTCATGGCAAGCATTAACTCTTCTGGAGAAGCGTAGCCATAAATTCTTGCCAAGGCTGGATTAACGCTCAAATACCTTCCTTCTGGGGTTGATTGAAATATGCCATCAATCGCATTTTCTACGATGCTGTGATACCGTTGTTCGGCAATGCGTAAGGCGTCTTCGGCTTGCTTGCGCTGAACTAAAGCTCCTAATTGAGTAGTAACTGCTTGCACTAATTCCACCAGGCGGGGCTGATACGCACTGGCTTGTTTTTGATAGAAAATCCAAATCGCTAGCACTTTTTCATCAGCCAATATCGGCACGCCAAAAGCTGCTTTTAATCCCGCCTTGGCAGCGATTTCAGCGCGGATGAAAGCTGCCCTATCTACTTCAGCAAGATTTTCAATCCATTCGGGATGCTTTGATAGCCAAATTTTTCCGGGAATTCCTTCTCCGGGTGCAAAGGTTAACGGCTTGCTTTTTTGTCTATAATCTGAAAGACTGGCATCTTTTAAATAGCAACCTTCACTGCATTCTAAGATTGTCCCTTCAGCGTTGGGAATCCAAGTTTCTGCTAAATCCCATTGCAAACTTTGGCAGATCATTTTGAGAATATCGTTAAAAGCGGAGTGCAAGTCGGGGGCGCGATGGATGGCGTGGGAGGTTGCTAAAAGCAGGCGAATTTCCATCTCTGCTTGCCTGCGATCGCGTATTTCTTTTTTCATGCGAGAATTCTGCTCGGTTAATTGTTGATTTTTTTCCCGCAGTTGTGCTTGTAATGACTTGAGGGTGAGTTGATACTTTACCCGCGCTAATACTTCCTCGACTTGAAAGGGTTTGGTAATATAATCTGCCCCACCAGCTTGAAACGCTTTGGCTTTATCTAATCCTTCAGAAAGCGCGCTTAAGAAAACAATGGGAATATTTTCCGTATTTGGGTCTGATTTTAGTTGTTGGCACACTTCATACCCGTCTATATTGGGCATGAGAATATCTAGTAATATCAGATCGGGCTTGCTTTTATTTACCGCTTCTATGGCTAAATTCCCGTCGTAAACAGGTCTGACTTTGTAACCGCTATTTCGTAAAAGATTGACTAACAATTTTAAATTAACCGGATTATCGTCAACGACTAATATTTCTGCCAGATAACGGCTATTTTTTTGTGTCATGTTATTTTCCTTCTGCTTCTATTTCGGCTAGTGTTGCCAAAATATTCTTGTAATCAAATTCATCGAGATGCACCTGAATAATCTGAGCAAAATTCGGATTTTCTGCTTGAATTTGGTTAACTAGCTCTTCGATTAAATTCAGATCGGCAATAATAATTGCTTGTTTCATTTCCCCAATCCAGTTAACCGGAAGCTTCAGCGCCGATTGCCATTGGTTAGTTGCGCGATCGCTCGATGAATTTAGTTGAGCTTCATTGCCTCCTTTGATACTTCCAATTGCCTCTAAAATATTTTGATACTCCAAGTTATCTATTTGCTTTTTCAGCTCCCCTGCTAGCGCTGTTTCTTGCGGCTGAATGCTTAAAATCAATTGTTCTAATGCTACCCGATCTTGCCTTAAAATTGCTTGTTCTAATTCAGCCAACCATGACTTAGCCGATTCCATAGCCGATAAATTTAGTTGCTCGGGATCAACAGACCCAACTGTTTTATTTGCTACGGTTGTATTTGCTACTTCAATAAACTTCGCTCCTAAATATTCGGCTAGTTTTTCAAATATAACCTTTTCTTCGACGGGCTTGCAAACTATATCATCGCATCCTGACGATAACATAGCGGTTTTTTCTGACTCAAAAGCACTGGCGGTGATGGCAATAACTATCGGCGTAATACCTTTGGCTGTGGCTTTAATTCGTTGGGTGGCTTGATAACCGTCGAGAACGGGCATTTTCATATCCATCCAAATCAGATGGGGTTGAAAGGCTTCCCACATTTTAATCGCTTCTTCACCGTTTGTCGCTTGTAGCACTTCAAACCCAACGGGCGTCAGTAACTGCACCAGCAGCTGACGGTTGTTTTCGTTATCATCAACAACTAAAATGCAATATTTGGGTTGGTTTGGGGCTAGGGCAATAACGCGGCGGCTGGTTTGTGTAGATGCAATGGCTGTGGGGTGAACAGGAATAACTCCTATCTTAAATTGCAAGGTTGCTCCCTGCCCGATTTGAGATTTGACGGCGATATCTCCGCCTAAAAGTTGAATGTATTTGCGGCTAATAGTTAAACCCAAACCCGTGCCTTTAGCTGTAGCAATTCCGGCTTTAGTTTGTAGGAATGGGGTGAATAGATGTGGCATTTCATCCTCGCCGATGCCGACGCCGGTATCGCTAACCGAAAATAGTAATTTTAACCCCGATTCTGCTGATTCAATCGGAGTGACGGTAAGCGAAACTTTTCCCCGATCGGTAAATTTAATCCCGTTGTCCAGCAGGTTAATTAAAACTTGGCGGAGTTTGAGGCGATCGCTTTTAATCAATCGAGGAACTTGGGGCGTCAACTTAAACTCTAATTGCAAGCTTTTTGCCTTGGCTTTAACTTGAAACATTTCTTTTAACTCAGCCAACATTTCAACTAAATCGAAGTCGATTTGGTTAACCGCGATGCATCCGGCTTCGATTTTTGATAAGTCCAAAACATCGTTAATTAAACCCAGGAGATGTTCGCCGCTGCGGCTAATAATGCGGATTTTTTCTTCTTGTTGAGGATTGAGGTTGGTGTCTTGCTTTAGCAGCTGGGCAAATCCTAAAATTGCGTTGAGTGGCGTCCTGAGTTCGTGACTCATAGTGGCTAAAAAGGTACTTTTAGCATGGTTTGCTGCTTCGGCTGCTTCTTTTGCTTGTCGCAATTCTTCTTCCGCTTGTTTGAGATCCGTGATATCGCGTCCGACTGCTTGCAATTCAACAATACAACCAGCGTCATCAAATATAGCCCGGTCGATCCACTGAGTCCAACGCACTTGTTCGTGACTAATTACCCGATTTTCAATTGTGACAACGGGATTTTCGGCGCTGATGGAATTGACCAAACGCGCCACATGTTCCCGATCTGATTCAAAAATAACAGGTTCGTAATGATGCCCGATCAATTCTTCCCGTGTCAGTCCAAAATAGCGGCAGAAAGCTTCATTAACAAAGGTGAGAGTACCATCTGGTTTACATCGAGCAATCAGTTCTGTTTGATCTTCAAGGATGGCACGATATCGCGCTTCGCTTTGTCGCAGTGCGGCTTCGATTTGTTTGCGATCGCTTATTTCTTGGGCGAGTTCGGCGGTGCGTTGTTGTACTTGAATTTCTAGGGTGCGCTGATAATCTGCTATTAATTGTTCTGCCTGTTTGCGTTCTGTAATGTCGATAATGACGCCATCCCAAATAATATCGCCATTGGGTTGTTTTTCCGGGCGCGAGATTCCTTGTACCCATTTAGTACGACCAGATGGCGGAATAATTCTACCTTCCCATTTCCAAGGTTGTAAAGTTTGTGCCGAAATTAGAATGGTTTCGTTGAGGGAAGCTACATCTTCGGGATGCGTAACTTCCCAGGGTAATTTGGGATTTTTGGCAATACTTTCGGCTTCATATTCGTACAGTTCGCGCACCCCTGGACTGATATAAATATATTCGTGACTGCCATCGGGATGCAGTACGAAGCGATAGACAAATGAAGGTAAATTTTCTGCTAGACGGCGATACTTGGCTTCGCTTTCTTTTAACGCGGTTTCTGCTAATTTGCGATCGCTGATATCGGTAATAGTTCCTACATAACCAACAACTTTGCCATTGGCATCTTTTTCTGTAACCGCTTGTCCGAACACCCAAATAGTACTACCATCTGGTCGCAGAAAGCGGTATTCGCATTTAAAGGGAATGTTTTGCTGGACGAAATTTATCCAGGTGGAAATGACGCGATCGCGATCTTCTGGATGTAAAGTTTTCGTCCACCCTGTCACCATTGCTTCTGCTGCGGAAATGCCGATCATTTCAAAACTGCGTTCGTTTCCGTATAAGCAATTCCCTTGTAAATCGTTGCGGAAAATCCCCACTGGTGCAACTTTGGCTAAAGCGGCGTAGCGTTGTTCGCTTTCTAGCAGTGCTTTTTCTGCTTGTTTGCGATCGCTAATATCGTGAAATGCGGTAATCGCAAAGGTGACGTTTCCCTGACTATCCAAAACCGGAATACTTCGCATTTCTAGCGCGATCGCTATTCCATCTCGACGTATTTCTATATCGTCAACTACGACTGTTTCTCCTTTCAGCGCCCGCACTAAGGGGATGCGATCGCTCTGATAAATTTGATCGGTTCCAGCCCGATAAATTTGATATATCGCCGCTGTATTTTCCCCTGTCCCATCGAAAGCATCAGTTCCAAATAGCTCTTTTGCCATTTGATTGGTATAGGCAACTTCCCCATCGGGACAGATCGCAGCCACGCCCACTGGTAAGGCTGCTAAAAATTGATTTAATCGCTGTTCGCTCTCTGCCAGTGCTGCGTTGAGATACTTCATCTCCCCAAAAGATACTTGCAGTTGTTGCGCCATTTCATTAAATGATTTAGCTAGTTCCCCGATTTCATCATCTCGCTCAATTTCTACTCTTTTTTCCCAATTTCCTTGAGCAATTTCCTTGGCAGCGATGTTGAGCAGCGCCATCGGCTTAGTCACCCATTTCGCCCCTACTATGCCAATTGCTGTAGAACCAAATAAAGCCGCAATCGATAATAAAATTGTTCTTTTCGTATTGCCGTGGATTTGCTCCATGAAATCGGCTTCTGGAACAACGGTCACGATTAACCAATTTAACCCAAATCCATCTTTCCAGGGGGTGACGCGAACAAATTGGCGTTCTCCGTTTTGTTTAAATTCAACCTGCTTTTTTGTCGTAATTTGATCTAAACTAACAAATCTTTCGGTTAAATATGTAACGGTTTTCCTCATTAGTTGGTTTTGACTTTTATCTGCGGTAACTCGTTCGGGTTTCCCGTTCGCAATTGTGTCAACCGGATCGTTACTCGAACTAGCTATCAATAACCCATTCGGTTCTAAAATAAATATTTTGCCCGAAGGACTCAAGTTTAAGCTTGACAAAAAATTATTGATATGATTCAGGTACAAATCAACCGCCGTCACGCCGCCTAGCTTGCCAGATGGTTGATAATATGGTTTTACTGCTGTGACAGTCAACCCTGTGTCAGCTTCGCCAATAAACGGATAAATTTTGCTCCAAGTTGCCCGATCTTTTCTGACGGCTGCTTGATACCAAGGGCGACGGCGCGGATCGTAGTTGGAAACGCTATTTAATTTTTGGGTACGCTTGCCTTTTTTGTCTGTGGCGTAAGAAACATAATTTTGATTGGTTGTGTCGTCAGCAACTTCTATAATGTAAGAGAGTTGACCATTTTTACGCACCGGACCCGCACCGATAAACTTGCCTTGTTCGTTACCGGCATAAATAAAACTAACGGAATTAAATATTTGACTGCGCTTGAGAAAATAAGCGTCTAAATTCTGCAAACTGGGGGAATCTAAATTGATTTTCCCTAATTCCAAGTCATCGGCAACGAGTTGGACAATTTGTTGGGGAACAGCGGTGTAAGATTTGAGGTGTTGGTCAATGCGATCGCTTGCGTGAATCATCAACTCATGCGCCAGGTTATTCACCGTCTGCTGCCCATTTTTGAAGGAAAGATAACCCACCAAACCCACAGTTATGCTAGTCTGTACAACAAAGGGAACAATTAAGACATTTCTGAGCGAGGTACTTCCTGCAACCCTAGCAAAAATTTTTTTTAGCGTTCCCCTTGACATCGTGTTAGCTTACTCCTTCAGTTTTTCTATTGCTCGCTAAGGTGTGCGGCAGGTATTATTTACGTTATAGATAAAATTTTTATTAAGGTCAAGCCGCAATCTACGGGGAAGAGTCAGAAGAAAATTTTTTTTAGGGAGTTATACGGAATCCGCTTTTTTATTGAACCGCCAAGACGCCAAGAACGCCAAGAAGAGGACAAGGAGGGTGTACGCAGTCGCTGTAGGCTCAAAAAAATTGCTGCTAATTTTAAAGCTAGCAGCAATTCTCAGAGCGCGCTAATCGCTAATCGGAAAAAGCCCATTAGCAATTAGCAATTAGCAATTAGCAATTAGCAATCCTCAAACAGAAATAAAATCAGCCGAGGTGATATTACTAGAATTTACTCCGCTCAAAATTGCCAGTAATTCATTATTGGCGATTAGCCTAATAAAAGTATCGCTGGCGTTGACACCCGTACCTTGAGTGACGCTTATCTGTGCAAAGGACAATCCGGCGGATAACCCGATGCGATCTTCATTATCGGTGAAATCGGTAACCAGGTCGGTGCCTGCGCCAATTGCTAGGATGAAGCGATCGCTAGAAGCACCCCCTGTAAGTGTATCATTACCCGCGCCGCCGCTGATGCGATCGCCTCCTGCACCGCCGTTGATGATATCATCGCCGCCGCTACCGGAAACGTTATCGCTGCCATTTCCACCATTAAAGCGGTCATTGCCACCGCCTAAATCAACGACGGAATTCGCATAAGTTCCCAGCAAGGTAATAACATCATTACCATCGCGAGGGTCGTTGCTAATCGGATTAACTGGTTCGTCGCCTTTCAAATTAATAAAGAAGCGAGGATGATTCATCGTGACGGTAATATTATCATCCCCATAACCGCCGGTAATTTTGCCATCAGAACGAGGCGCATCGTTAGGGTTAGTATTATTATCCCAAGTTGGGGCAAAAGTGACGTTAATTGTATCGTTACCCGTGCCACCATGAGCGCCTAAAATTCCATCTGGATCTGCAATCGTATCGTTACCATCGCCGCCAAACATGCGGTCGTTGTTGCCCGCACCGCCGTTAATCGAATCGTTACCGGCAGCCCCAGAAATGAAGTCATTACCGCCTAAACCGTTGATAATTTCATTCCGGTTTGTACCGACCAAATTATCGGCGTTGGGCGTACCGTTAATCAAAGTTGGCAGGTTAAACCGGGCAACTAATGGGTCGTGGTCGCTGACTTGATCGGCAAATTCCGAGTTGATGTGAACCACATCAAAACCATCGAGGCGATTGAATAAGTTATTGCTCGATAGAATATGATCCAGAGTTTGAGCATTGCCCTCAAAATTGTAAGTGTAGCGCTCATTAGTCGGCAGGGTTTCAATCAAGCTATTGAGTCCGCCACTTTTGAGAATGTTCAGCGGATTGGAGAATTCAAAATCGTTTAAATCACCCGCTACGATAACGTTGGCATTCGGATCAACTGCTAAAATACTTTGGACAAAGTCTTTAACAATTGCCGCTTGTTGATTCCGCTGAAATTCGGTAGTTAGAGTTGGCGGTTGGAAGCGTCCAAATAATGGTTGATCGCCACCTTTAGAGTTAAAGTGATTCCCGATAACAAATACCCGATTGCCGTTGAATAGGAACTCCCCAACTAGCGGTTTGCGACTGGCGTTAAAAGCTGGGTTTGTCGGGTCAATGCGACCGGGACTTGCAGAAAGTTCGGGGTTGCCACCAACGTTATTAACCGTGGTATTTGACGTAGAAGTGCCGCTAGGACGGTCTACAAAACTAACGCGATTGGGATTGAATAGGAAACCGACGCGAATATTGCCGCCCGGTTGACCGCCATCTTGGTCGTCTACGGGGTTAATTTGACGGAATTCGTAAGTTGGGCCACCGGCGGATGCGATCGCATTTATCAATGTTTGATAAGTAACGCTAGCATCAACAACCGAATCGTTAGTAGCGCCGTTGTTATCTTGGATTTCTTCTAAGCTAATAACATCGGGCGATTTCAGATTGTTAACGATCGCATTGGCAATGCTATTAAACTTAACGCTGCCATCGCCTGGGTCAAGGTTTTCCACGTTAAAAGTAGCAACGGTTAGCTGGTCTGGCGTAGCTATTAATCCGGTTGTTTCTGGATTTAAACCACCCGAAGTTACTGTGGGTAATGGCGCGGTGTTGAGTAACTTAAAGTTGCTAAAGCTGTAATCGATTACACCTGTAATTGTGTTGTTGAAAGTATCTCCCACATTGACTTGTGGAGGGTTAGAAACCAGCGCATCGTCAATAATAATCCGTTCTGGATTAAAGTCGCCCGGTTGAACGCGAATGCCACCCCGCGCCGTGCGTTCTCCTGCATTTATCCCATTGTCTGCCAAAACCGGAATTTCGCCAAAATTGTTAGTCGGACCAACCACAACGGCATTATTTATCCCAACTAACATCCCTTCTAAACTTTCGTAGAAATCGATGCCATCTTGAGCGGGGTCGAACAAAGTGGCGGGATTTTCCACAGTGCCACCCACCGCATCGTTATCGATAATTTGATTGGGAATCGCGCGACCGTTGATGCCAATAATAGTAACAGCCGGTAAGGGGTTGCCACTAGAAAGCACATTGATGGTAGGGCTGGTAATTTGAGTAATGCTGAGATTGTTTGTGCCGCCAGTACCACCCGGACGGAACTCGCTAACCCTACCATTGACGCGAACCGAGTCGCCGATGCTGACTGTAGGTGCTGAGGAAGTAAAGACAAAAATCCCTTCCGAAGTGGCGTCGTTATTATCCGGATTGGGATCTTGCAAGTAAAAACCATTGGAGCGCAACGTCGTGACGATACCCGCAACGTTGCTAACAGTTTGACCTTCCAAAGGAGAACGATGTGCAGTCCCTTGAATATCGCTGATGCGAATAGCTGGGGCGGTGTCGTTGTCGGTGATGTTAACGCTGAGATTGGGTATTGAGATATTAGAATAAGCGGGGTCAGCACTATTAATAATAGTGTGAGTGATGACACCCGTGTGGGGAGAAGTTTCTACCGCCGTATCGTTAACAGCTTTAACGGTAATTGTTTGCGGTGTGGTATCAGTAAAGCTGAGATTGATGGAGGTGAAAAAGTTTACTCCATCGGTGCTGAGTAGGGTTTGTGCGTCTGATGCGATCGCCATATTCACTGTACCCGTAGGTACTGTATTGAGCGCTATAGTATAAGTATCGCTCGTTTCCCCTTGTTCGTTCGCATCGGTGCTGCCGCCAGATTGAGCAATTGTTATCCCCGCCGGATTTGCGACAAAACCTGCCGAAATACTAAAGTCATCAATTGCTAAACCGTGGTCGTTATTAGCATCGTTAATATCCTGCCAACGCAACCAAATTTCTTGTCCCGGCGCAATCGATAACCCGCTTAAATTTGCCGATAAATTAGTGCGATTCGCAGGCGCATTTCCATCTAACGCACTGGGAGTAGTTGTGCCAAAAATCGGGCTGGTAAAATCTAAAGCATCGAAATCAATCCAGCTTCCAGTTGTTAAGCTACTAGCGCCAATTTGATATTGAAAATCTAACTTTTGCGCGACGCTGGGACTTGTAGTAGCGCTACCGCCAGTCCGCCACTGTTCGCCTACATAACCGATATTGAGCGACGAAATGGTATTCGCTGTGTTGTTAACCAAACGAACGCCCCAGAAGATCGTACCAGTACCACCGGATGCCACACCGCCTAACGCGCGATCGCTTCCCGCAGTCCCAAAACTGTAGAGTGCGCCTGTATTGCTAGAACCCGTCCCAGCAGCATAAGCAGTTCTATTTCCATACCAACCCAGGATGGTAGAATCATCAATCCAAGAATTGCTAGTACCGGAACTAGCTAACAAATTAAATTCTTGAGAGTAAGAGTTACTCAGGTTAATTGCTGGCATTGCCAAAGCCTCACTTGTGGTAAAAAGCAAAAAAGGTAAAAGCAAAAAATGCAGCAAAATTTGGACTCCCACCAGGTGCCAAGGAGCCATAGGTATTGACCAATAGACGATGGTTTAAATTTCCCAGACTCATCCGAGAAATTCCGGAAAAATGGGAAATTTCTCTGTATTCTTAACCTGGTTTTTACCTGGAGTTAACGTAATTTCACTGAAATTTGCTTTGGTTAAAAAGTTACCACTAATACAAAATCAATGCATGTAATGCAGAAAACACTGACTGTGAAGTTTCTGTAAAGTAACCCGAGTAGCTAGTTTCACATCTTGCACCTTGATTAAACCTTAGTTTCTTGCAAATAGCTCAGCTTGAAAGCCTAAATTTCTCGTCAAGAAACCCGGTTTTTGAAAGCTTGTTGATAATGGTGCAAGATCTGAGTAGTTATAACTTGTTACAGCGGTAATTGCTAATTGCTAATTGGGTTAACAGACTTTTGCCGTTTTGACAACTACCTAAAAATTGTCGCGGTTTTTTGGCATAGAGAAAAAGGCTGCATCATTACGTCAGTGTTATGCGATCGCTCCCAATTCCCTCAGAGAATTCCTTGGTAGCAATCTGCCGCTCGCGCTTAATTTGTTTGCTCGAAAAAAGGTACCGCTATTGACATGATATAATATCAATTAGCCAGTCACTTTCTACCAACTTTAAAATAGGATTATTCACCCATGCAACTCGAAGACTATTTTGACTTTCAGCGCCCCGATGATATTCGGATCAAAGGAACGCGAATCGGCATTGAAACTATCCTATATGATTTCATTCATCGCTCTCGCACTCCCGAACAAATTGCTCAAACTTATCCATCTCTTAACTTGGAACAAGTTTATGCTACTATCCTTTACTATCTGCATAATAAAGAGGCTGTTAGTAACTACATTGCTGATTGGTTGGAGTGGAGTCATCAGCAACTTAAAGCACAAGAACTTAACCCTTCTCCCTCTGCTATCCGCCTGAGAAAACTAAGAGCCGAAAGAGAGGTTGTTAAGAAAGCATAATGCCTTTAAGATATCTGCTGGATGAAAATGTAGATCCGATCTACAAAGTGGGATTAACTAGAATTGAGTCTGATTTAATCGTTTGGGCTGTCGGTGAACCTCACTGTCCCTCTAGAGGAACTCTAGATCCAGAAATTTTACTTTGGTGCGAGGAGTATAATTTTATATTGGTGACGAATAACCGTAAATCTATGCCTGTCCACTTGCTAGATCATATTAACGAAGGTCGCCATATACCAGGTATTTTTATTCTCAATGTTAAGTTAACTGTAGGGCAAAATATTGATGAGTTAATTTTTTTAGCAGAGGCATCTTTTGAAGGTGAATATCAAGATCGGCTTATTCATTTGCCCCATAGTTATGTTTTAGGAGCGCAATAATAGATCGCCCTAAAGCATAAGACTTGAGAAACCGGGTTTCTGGGTAGGTGCGATCGCTCTCATCAACCAATTGCACAGTTTCACCACTACCTGTAGGGGCACGGCATCAGCAGATCTTCTGCCTCACCGAAAGCATCTCGACGCCGTGCCCCTACCGCCGCAGGTTTACGATCTGACGAGAAGCGATCGCTCACTCACCCCCATATCAAACACAATCTTGAATTGCACATTGGGCATTCGGCGGCGCACAAACTGAAAGTGTCCCTTGCCAAGGGGGGAACCGGATGGAAATTCAAAGTCCCCCTTATTAAGGGGGATTTAGGGGGATCTCAAAAGGTTACTGTTTAAAACCAATCTCCAGAGTCAAACTGCGAATCTTGCCCGTATCCACAGCAGCTTTATCGGCAACTTCTAGAGTCCAGATTCCTTGGGGACTTTTACCAATAAAACCAGCCAGTCCAGGTGCATTTACCTCGTCATAGGACTTTTTGATATTATCCGTTGCTCCGCCAGCGCGATCGTGCAAAATGACCGGACTTGCGCCCATTTCCCCAGGAGGGATCAGGGTAACTACCAAGTCGCCAATGTAAGTATGCTCGATATCCACCTCAACTTTAATCGACTTGATCGGGTCGGTATTAGCGATCGCTAAAGTCAAAGAAGATGTTTGCAGGTCATTAATCGGTACATCTTGGACAGCTTTGAAAATGGTAACCGGGGAAATTTGCTCTGGTTTAGCTAATTCCACCGCTTTGCGAGCATTAATCCGACCGTAGCCATAAAATGGGCTGCGACCGTTAGTATCATAGTTGCCACCAGCTTCATCGATGCGATCGCAGGATTGTTTAAAGATCTCTCGAACTTGATCCCAACGCAAATCCGGATTGCGGGCAATAACCAGCGCCGCTACACCCGCCGCCCCCGGACAGGCGCTAGAAGTACCGCCGAAACTATTCGTATAGTTGCCCGCTGCGTCGCCCTGATTGGGATTGCCCGGATTGTAGCCCACGCGACCAGAACGATCTGTCGTCCAAATCCCCGGAGTCAGAGAGGGATAGTAATTATTGCTGGGAAAAGCGCACCAGACAGCATTGCCAAAGTCACTGTAGGGACTTTTCTGACTGCGATCGTTACACGCCGCTACCGCAATTACCTTTGAGTAGCTGGCATAACCGTCATTATCCACACTCTCGTTACCATTGCCAGCAGCAAATAAGATGACGCATCCTTTACCATTGCGACCTTTATTAATCGCAAAGTCCATCGCCAGTCGCGTCGAGTCGGGAAGCGGCACCACCTGATTGTGCAAAGGATCGTTAGGGTCGGTAAAATCCCCATCAGCTGGCCCCCAGCTACAGGAGATGACATCAGCGCCATTTTCAGCCGCCCACACAAAGGCATCCGCTTCCGCCTGAGAACCCAAGGCAGAAGCGAAGCGAATCGGTATCAGCTTCGCACCCGGTGCCACGCCCGACGCACCAAAGTTGCCGTTGGCACATGCCACGCCCGCACAAGCAGTACCGTGGTTATCCCCGCCTCCCGGTTTGGGATTGTTACTTTTGCGCGTCACATCGCGGGGCGCGACGATCTTCCCAGAAGTACGGAATTCTTCATGATCGATATCGACGCCGTCATCAATAATGGCGATAATTGCCCCCGTGCCATCGCTCAATTGCCAAGCTGCTTCGACGTTGGCATGGGCATCTACAATTGCACCGTTAATAGTGGTTTTGTTCAGGTGCCATTGCTGAGGGAAAACCCGACGATGGCGTAACTCGCGCACTAATTCGGGATGACACAGTTCAACTGGTTCCTCATTTAGCAGTCTGGAAGCGATGTCAAAAACTTGTAAACCAGTACCTGTGGGCGCACAGACAAAGTAAGCATTGCGTGCGTATTCCAGCTGGCGTTTAACTGTTAAGTTGTAACGCTCTAATACCTGCTGACAAACGCTGGCATCCTCTTCATCATCGAATTTAACAAACAGATTTTCGGTGTAAATTACTGGCTCCATCGATTCTGGCTCGACTAGAACACGTCCGGCAAATTCGATTTCAGGTTCTTCCTTCAAAATTGCCCGCGCCCGGTCAACCAAAGCAGCGCCTCGACTTGAGTCTTTAGCCCGCAAAATTTCTACCCCTGCGGCGCCAAACCGCGTTTGCAAATCGAATTGATTGAGAATGCGCCGGGATTCGGGCGATACGGGTGTGACTCCAAACGGTAAGTCACCCACCAGAGCGCCGTGACTCTGGGTACGAACTACAATATGTTCTTCACTGATAGCAAGTTGATATTCTCCACCGTTTTTACCGCCATAGCGAACAGTAACCATTTGTTAATCTCCTGATGTCAAGGTAGTATTAAGCGTTTTGTTTTTTGTGCTATACCTAAATTGAGATCCGCAGAAAACTAAGCTTTTTCCGAATTAATTTGAATAACTTAATACAAGTTTTCTCTTGGTGTTTCCCAAACAAACACAGCTCGAACCCGGATTGACTCCGAAAAACTTTACAGGCTACAAGGCTACAGTAGGCATATTTTATCATCGGGGTGGACAAAATTAATTTACAATTTATTAGTACTTCAGACAGATGATTTATTTTCCAACTCAGTTATTTCTGATAGTAGAACCCTGGCAAATTTACTCTTTACCTTCCATTGCTGAAGTGAGATACCAGACAGACTACTTTTCCGAATATCCCCAACAAATCCGTAGTGGGACAGATCGGTCTGCGGTTTTATACCGGCGTGAGCCTGGATACTACGCAGTACACTATAACGAACCAGGAGCGATCGCACGCGGGGCCATCTTACAACTTAACGACGGCGCGATCGCAGTATATTCAGGCCAACCAAACAATAATTCCACTCAAGGCACGATTGGGCCAATTTACACATTACAACCCAATGGTTCCCTAGCAGTTCCCACCGGAATGGTTTTCATCCGCTTTGCAGAGAATGTTGAGGTTGAATCCCACCGCCAAGCAATTGAGCAAGCTGGTTATGAAATCGCTCAAAGTCTATCCTACGCCCCTCACACCGCTTGGTTGCGCGCCCAATCCGGTAAAATTTCCGACGCCCTCAAGGGAATTTCTAAATTAGAAGCAATTCCTAACGTTGAAAACGTCGAACCTCAAATGTTAATGGCAAGAGTTTTACGCCAGTAATACCAAATCCGCTTCCATGACCCCCTTTTTAAATGAACCGCCAAGACGCGCCTGTTCGCCAAGAAGAAGGCCAAGAAGAAAAAGATTATAAGAGATGTCCTTGCCGGATTTGGTATAATAGTTAATCGCTGATAGCTAATGGCTAATGTTAGGAAAAATCCTATATTAGCAATTAGCTATTACCAATTACCAATTAGCAATTAGCAATTAGCAATTGGTGCGGTTGAACAGTTGAAAATAGCCTAACTTGTCACTTTTTTACGCGCTGGCAACAGATTTTTCTGGGCTAGATGCTCGTGAATTTCTTTTGGTTTAAGTTTGCATAAGTCCTTCGCTAGTTCTTGCAGTTGTACGTTTTTAGGTAGGACGGGAGTAAGTGCGTCCCTGACGCATCCTAATATTTGCGGTTCGGCGACGAGGAGCAATCGCTGAGTTTGCTCTGCCTGAGTTAGACTGACGATTTCCGTTGCAATGGCAACTGCAAAGCGGCGCTCAAATTCATCCACATGGCTTTGTCGATGGTCGTCATAGGCGTGAGCTTGACCCCCCGAACCTTTATTGCGCCCTGTTTTCACATTAGACCACAGATCTTTCCCTGCCAGTTCTTTAGTCGGATTGGAGATATCTTTGCGTTCGATTAAATTCGGGCCAGATTCATACTCCGGCAATGACGCTTGCTCCAGGCAGAGAAACCGCGCTCTAGTGCCATCAATAACAGCAACGAGTGACTGAATCATGTGATGCTTGAAATATTCGGAAGAACCCAATCTTAACAGTTTGCGATCGCCTTCTCTCACTTCCTGAATAAATCTTAAAATTTCTTTTTCTCACCAATTTGTTAAGCAATTTTTATCTAAAAAAGCCAAGCCTAATTTACCTAAGATTTGTAAAGGATATTAAATTTTTATAAGAGCAAATTAACCGAATTAAACCATTATCGCCTTTTCCTCACCATACTTCATCTATCTAAAGAATTAAATCGGAAGCTCGATGCTAAATTCAGTTCCTTCTCCCACTACAGAGTTACAACTAAGCTTTCCTCCGTGTTTCTCTTCTATAATTTGACGAGAAATAGATAATCCTAAACCAGTTCCTCGCCCCACAGCCTTTGTTGTGAACAAGTGGTCGAATATTTGGGTGCGGACTGACTCGCTCATGCCGCAGCCATTATCTTTGATGGCAATAATCAGGCTGGATTTTTCTACATAAGTACGAATCAAAATTCGATTGGGATTTGCGGCAATTTCTTTATAAGAATGTCCCTCATTTGATTCATCAACAGCATCAATTGCATTGCTGAGGATGTTCATAAATACTTGATTTAATTGACCGGGATAACACTTAATCTCCGGAACTTCTCCATACTGCCGCACCACCTCTATTTCAGGACGCTGTTCGTTAGCTTTGATGCGGTGTCTCAATATCACTAAGGTACTATCAATTCCCTCGTGGACGTTAAATTCTACCAAAGAGTGAGAATCTAAGCGAGAAAAGGTTTTTAGAGAAGTACTGATATTGCGTATCCGTTCAGTGCCTTCCTGCATAGATGCAATCATTTTGGGCAAGTCTTCGCTCAAAAATTCTAGATCTATTTCATCAATAAAAGCGGCAATATTATCGGATGTATTGGGATACTCTGTTTGATAAAGATGAATGAGTTTAAGTAAATTTTGTACATCTTGATCTGCTTGACTAAGATTGCCAGCAATGAAGCCTACAGGATTGTTAATTTCATGGGCAACTCCAGCAACTAATTGACCGAGAGTAGCCATCTTTTCATTTTGTACTAACTGAAGCTGAGATTGTTGCAAATCGCGCATCGCTTGTTTCAGTTTAGCAGTGCGCTCTTCTACCAGGTTTTCCAGCAATTCGTTTTGTTCTGATAGCTTTTTACTCAAAGCGCGCAGTTTGAGATGTACTCCAACGCGGGCTAAAACTTCTTCTTGTTGAAAGGGTTTGGTGATATAGTCAACAGCGCCTAGATTTAAACCTTTGACTTTATCAATCGCCTCGTCTAATGCGGTGATAAAAATGACTGGAATTTCTTGAGTTATCGGGTTACTTTTGAGCTTGGCGCAAGTTTCAAACCCATTCATTCCCGGCATCATCACATCGAGTAAAATCAAGTCTGGCAGGGCATATTCTACTTGCTTCAGCGCTCGTTCGCCATCCGTCGCTACCAGGATAGTCCAGCCAGAATCTGCCATTGCCCCCGACAACACTTTTAAATTGGTAGGATTATCGTCAACTAGCAAAATTTTAGCGTTCATTGTAGCTACTCCTAGTTTTCTATAAAGTTTTGGATAAATTCTTCTATTTTGTCAAGAGCGAAACTGTCTGCGAATTGCCGCAATTCAGTGGTAAAGGGAACATAGTTTGCATCTTTTTCTTCTAGGTTTTTACATGCTTCTTCTATTCCTTGAATATTACCCATTCTCGCCAGGTCGTACAAGGTTAATAATTCGGCTTTTTCGGGAGCAACGATTGCAGAAGAGACGGTTTCTTCACCGCTCAAACTTATGTCTTGCCTGGTTGAGGAATTTGACTCTTCCTCATATATCCATTCCAGTTGCAAATATTTTTTCAACATCATCAATAATTCTTCAACTTGCACTGGTTTCGGCAAAAATTCATTGGCTCCCGCGTCGAAACTGTTTTGTCGGTCAATCTCAAAGACGCTGGCAGAAGAAACAATAATTGCTCGCTCTTGAAGTTGGGAATCGCTGCGGATGTGTTGAATCAATTCCAATCCATCCATCACTGGCATCGCCAAGTCAGTAATAATCAAATCAGGCGCAGATTTGCTTGCTATATCGAGTCCTTCTTTACCGTTGTGAGCCTCAATTGTAGCAAAACCAATTGTTTCCAGGGCATTGACGAGAACCGAACGGTTTTCTTTTCTATCATCTACGATCAAAATCGTTGGTTTTTCACCTTTAATTCCAATAATCTTATTATCGCGCTTTTCCGGATAGTTTACCGTAGTTCCTACGGCTAGGGGCAGTTCTAAATCAAACCCAAAAATGCTGCCTTCACCCAAAGAGCTTCTAACTTCTATTTGGCTGCCCATTAAATTCACAATTTTTTGGGTAATTGCTAATCCTAATCCAGTTCCTTCTACCTGGCGGGATTTATTTCCTACTTGCTCGAATGGTAAAAAGATATTTTGTAATTCTTCTGCGCTCATGCCAATGCCAGTATCTGCGATCGCAAATCTGATTTTGGTAATTGGTAATTGGTAGTTGGTGATTGGTAATTGGTTATGATGCGTTTGATTCTCGATTGGTTCTACTTTAAAGGTGACGCTTCCTTTTTCGGTAAATTTGATGGCATTGCCTAGTAAGTTGATTAAAATTTGCCGCAGCCGTTTTTCGTCTGCTGTTACCCACAATGGCAGTATAGATAAATTGGGTGCAATAAATTGAATACCTTTTTGTTCGGCTTTGATGCGGCAAATTTCTGCTACGCCCGTGAGAAAGTTGTGAAGGTTAAAATCCGTCGGATGCAGTTCTAGCTTTCTGGCTTCTATTTTAGATAAGTCTAGGATATCGTTGATTAAGGTGAGTAGGTGCGAGCCGCACTGGTAAATAATATCAATCCCCTCTTTTTCCTTGAGTTCAAGTGTTTTTGAACGTTGCAGGATTTGTGCGTAGCCTAAAATGCCGTTAAGCGGGGTGCGAAGTTCGTGGCTCATATTAGCGAGAAATTCGCTTTTGGCACTATTGGCTGTATCTGCTGCCATTTTAGCGGCTTGGAGTTCAGCGGTGCGTTCTTTTACTCGCTGTTCTAAGGTTTTGGAATAGTCGGTGAGTTGTGCGTTGGCTTGTTTCAAGCGCCAAATTTGGTAGTAGTTGGTCATGGCAATGGCAGAAATTGCCATTGCTATTAAGGGGGGAACTACCGGAATCACCCAACCAGTCAAAAAAGATATATAAGCTATTAAAAATAGAAAAATTGCGGCAAAAATAATTCCTTCAACCACTCTGCCCAATCCAATAATTTTGTTGTGGGATTGGTTGATTTGGATTAATATCCAACTCCCCGTGGCTCCAATGGAAGACCAGAGAAAAATCCACAAATACTCGATTTTATGGGGCCAGGGTTTTAACAAAGGACGCCCGTCAATGGCTGCACTTAATATTTGGCTGGTTAAGTTGGCATGAATTAAAACACCTTCGAGGCGAGGGCCATAGGGGGTGTAGGTAAAATCGTTGAGGCTTTTAGCGGTGACGCCAATAAAGACAATGCGCGATCGCATTAAATCTGGAGGTATTTGGTTTGACAACACATCGGTGAGCGAGACGATTTGGAATTGCGATCGCATTCCCCGATAGTTCATCAATATTTGATAACCGCCGACTATATCTGTTTTGTAGTTGCCTTCATTCCCCGTCAAGGGTTTAAACAAAGCTCTACCCAATTGCAGATGCATTTTTTCGGCATCTACCTGTTGTAAGGTAATTCCTTTTTTTTCTAAATACATTAGCGCCGCCCGCGTTCCCAGGGACAATTTAGATTTCCCAGAACTATCTTCTGCTGATAATAAAGCGCGGCGAATTTTCCCATCGCTATCGGGTACTAAATCGGCGATCGCTACTTGACCGCGTTGGTATAAAATCGGCGGCGGTGCGACTGCTTGCCCCAAAATTTTTTCCACTCCAATTAAATTCGGGGTGTTACTCATCACCTCAGTCAGTTGACCATATCCAGGGCCTACAGGTAAATCTCGATAAATATCTAAGCCAATGACAGCTGGCTGTTGCTGCTTAATCGTGTCAAGTAACTTGGCTAAGATAATATCGGGCATAGGCCATTGTCTGAGTCGCTTGATATCTGTTTCTGTAATTTCGACTATAGTAATACGAGGATCGATCGATTCTGCCGGACGCAGGCGAAAAAAGCCATCTGTCGTTCCCCATTCTAGAACCTGAAATAATTCTGCTTTATCGCCGACTATGACGATTGCCGCCACAGTTATTGCCGTTGCGATCGCTCTAGAATATCGCTTGCGCCCCTGTAAAATTTTTTCCTTGAGCCACATAAGATGTTTTGTTTGCACTGGATCGCGGCGCTGGGATAGAGGGAAATCGACCAGGGAGAATAAAATCTAAATATAGATTATTATAGTTGCGCTTTAGCATTGTACAGGGTCAGCGCAACTATGATTTTGAATATTATAGGCTTAGGGGTCTGTTGGCGATCGCTTGCAAACCCACCGATGTTAAGAGTTCTTGCCAGCTCTTAATCCGATTCGAGTCTTGAGGTTGCGATCGCAAGGCATCAGCCATATTTGCTAGAGCTTCGTACCAAATTCCCTCTTGGGAATAAGCAACGGCACGCTCTAGAGATGTCTTGGCTGTCTCTAGTTTACCAGCCAAATTGGTATTGACTGATGTGCGCCGCACCCAGCCCTCTGCAAATGGATTATCCGGATCTAAATCGGCGATGCAGTGGATTTCTACTACCCACCGATAATCATTATCCATTTCTAGCGCTTTCACTGTTTCTGGCACAGTGATGCGAATCACACCTCCAGTTTCTTTGAGGGCTACTTTTGTGCGGTAAACCAGATTTTGAGCAGCATCTTGGAGGGTAAAGGTAGCTTCTTTCGCTGTTGTTTGAGGCACGTAGACAAAAAAGGTAGGTCGCTCGGATACAGTTAATCCCAAACGGGTGTTAGGTACTAAGGGTGTGACTGTATCTTTGGATGCGATCGCATTACTCAAGCAAGCACCGTTATTACGAGTTGCTCCCCCAGTCGTTTCCTGACGAGGCGCCCCAGATGCACCTTTTGGTGTGGAAAAGGTTACTGTATTTCCTGGTAGCACCACCGACAGCGACCAGCTAGTCAGGAGCAAAGTACTTGTCAACAGAGAAATTCGTTGGTTTTTCATGTTAATATTCTCTATTTGGCTCTGATTGACTTTCTGGGATGATAATAATCCCATTACACCTTAACCACTATTAACTCAACCAGCCCTCAGTGTTTTTTCGCAATTAGCTGTTTTAAAAAGCACATAATTGGTAATAGAAAATGGATAATCGGCGATCCAGTAGGGGAAAAGCATTGCACTTTCAAGATTAGGCTAAAATCTAAAGATTTTCTATAACAATGCTTTCCCCGTAGTAGGTAATATTTTCTATTAACTCAAGTTGCTAGTTATGAGGTTAAGCGTTTTCGATCCCCCTAAATCCCCCTTAAAAAGGGGGACTTTGAATACTGGTTCCCCCCTTGTGAAGGGGGGCTAGGGGGGATCGAACCAACCATATTTGTAACTAAGACTTGCGTTATTAACCATTAGCAATTAGCAATTACCCATTACCCATTACCAATTCCCAAAACTTACAACCAATTCCCAACCAAAACAAAGGGTGCCCAGTAAAAAGGATGGTTGTACTTGGGTTGTTTTAACAGAAATAATTGAGCTTGACGCAACGCTTCAGATTTAGCGATATTTGGTTTAGCTAGCTGCTTGTAAAATTCAGCCATAAAATCAGCGGTGGATTCGTCATTAACCGACCACAAAGTTGCCATTGTAGAACGGGCGCCGCTTTTTACTGCGAGTCCAGCCAATCCCAAAACTGCTCGGTTATCCCCTTTAGCGGTTTGACAAGCGCTCAAAACTAATAGTTCTATTGGGTCAGAAGTTGTTTCTGTTCTACGCCCTATAACCTCTTCCAATTCAGACAGGTTCAGCTTGCCATCCCAGGTTAAAATAAACGTGTCTTCGATTTTAGAGCTAAACTGACCGTGGGTGGCTAAATGCAAAACAGGTGTCTTGGTATCTGATAAAGTTTGCTTCAAAGAATCGCTGGTAAATTGTTGATTGAGCAAAACTTCAGAAGAAACTTTTCTGGTAATTAAATCGACTTCTGATTGCACGCCTGGTAGAGCAATAAACCCTTGACGAGCTTCGCTTAAACCACCAATTAAAGTTTTAAGATCTCTGGTAGCTAGGGGATGGGGATCTAGTAATTGCAAGCCGGGAGCGAAGGCGATGCTATACTTTTCGATTAAATATTGTTGACCGTCGTAGATAGCCGCCATTGGCAAATTCCGCAAGGAACCATTGATTACAAAGACTAAGGTTTTGACCCCACTGGCTGCGATTTCGGTTTGGGCAGGTCTAATTAACCAGTCATAAAGCGTACTGTAAAGGCTTAAATGCTCGGGTTTGGCAGCAGATAAGCTTAAAAAGCCTCTCAATTTCTTCAGGTTGGTTTCTATTTCTGCTTGGGGTAAGTAGGTTTTATAGTTGCGTAGCGGTTGTCCTGGAAGCGACAAGATAACTTCGATCCGGTCTTTTAAAATCATCGGATAGATCACTGCCGCGGTAGGATCGATTTTATCTATTTGCTGCGGTTTGGCATCTAAACAAGCTTGCCGAAAGAAATTATCTAGTTCTGCCAGTTGCAGTCCTTCGATGACATCCAGGGCTTGTTTGAGATTTTTTTGATCTGCTGCTTCACCCTGGGGGGATTGTAGTAATAAATCTGTGAGTTCGCGATAGACGGGTTCGACGCTGTCGAGGAAAGAAAACTGTACTTCGGGGTTCATTGCGACTAGGTCGCGGCGAATAGTATTGAGAGTTTTAACCGCATTGGTGTAAGCTGCGATCGCTCCCTGATTATCCCCTCTAGATTGGAGAATTTCCCCCAATCTTGCTTGCATCTGTGCGGCTATTTCTTCGGCTGAAATGCCATTAGCAATTAATAGCGCCTGTTCGGTTAAACTTTGCGCTTCTGCTAACTGTCCGGTAAGTTGATAAACTTTGCCTAACTCCCCAAGTGCATAAGCTTCAGCTCGTTTATCGTTTAGTTGTTTAGCTTGTTGGATGGCTTTAGCTAATAACTGCGCGATCTCGGTTGTTTCTTGTCCGGAGATTGATGGCAATCTCATCCAACTTTGGGCGAAGTTAACCACAGCGTAAACCGCCATGCGACTGGAGGGTAAATTGGCGATCGCTTGTTTAATTTCTGGCACTAATGCTTTCGCTGCTTGCCACTGTTCCTGTTGTATGCGCGTTCTCAATTGAGATAGTAAAGCTTCGGTTTTGTCAAGGGGTGTTGTGGCTTTGGCTGCGGCTTGGCGATAATATTCAATGGCGCCGTCGAAGTTGTCTTGGGCGCGGGCGGTATTGCCCAAACTAAATAAAGCGGCGCTGGTAGCGGCATCTGAGCCTAATTTTTGAGCGATCGCTAAACTTTGCTGCAAGACTTCTTGGGAGCGATCTAAGTTACCTACGACTTGCAAAGCGACGCCCAAACTCCGCAATCCGGTTGCTTTAATTAAAGTATCGCTTTGGGATTGTAATTGCTGGCTGACTTGTTCTAAAAGTGCTTGCGATCGCCGATACAATCCCAAGGTTTGTAAAGCTTGAGATTGATTAATTATCGCTCCCAGTTTCCCTACTTCATCTTTTGCTAAATCGTAGGCTTTGGCGGCATTTTCCCAAGTTTGTAGCGCTGCTTCGGTTTGCCCCATTGCTAGTTGAATGCTGCCTTCGGTATTGAGGGCTTGAGCTAAAATAACTGTAGATCCAGGTTGGTTGGAAGCTTGTTGCAATAAAGTTTGAGATTGTTGCACCGCGTCCATTGCCTGGGAGAGTTGCCCTAACTGCAAATAAGCGAAAGATAAATAGCTTAAACTGATTGCCTCTTGCAGCTTGTCGCCTTGCTGACGATACTCAGATGCGGCTTGCTGCCAAAGTCTCGCCGCCTCGCTGAAGCGCCCTGCATCGGCTTGCGCGCGCCCTTGTTGCAGAAGGCTGCGGGCATCGGTACTCGTTTGAATTAGCGGCAGGTTGGGGGGACGCTCGTAGCTGTGGGATGGAGAGGGGGAGAGAGCGATCGCTACCCCTAGAGTCAGCAAACCCAACCCTACGTACAGAAGTAAATTTTTAAACCGTGAAGCAACGAGAAATTTCATATTTTACCCCTCAATTAATTAGTAACAATAGGACGACAACTAGGCGCATTATACCCAGGAATTCGATTGGGCTTTTGCGCTATCAACTGTACCTGACCGCGATCGTTAATTACCCAACCAGTTGCTTCCACAATTTCCGCTGGTGGTTCAGCTTTGGGTACATTTTGTGCGGGTAGGGACGCAGTTTGACTCGCATTAGATAAATCTCGGTTATCCCACCAAACTGCACGACCTAAAAGTGTGGAACTGGGGTTTTCTGGCAAACCACCCCGTCCTGTGACGGTGAAAGTATTTCCTTGAGTTGGATCGCAGCCGCTACTAATCTGCTGACTCTTATCGACCAGATTTTGCGGTAATTCAACTAGAAAAGAGCGATTATCTACCTCTGGGTTGGTAATTGCCACATTGCCAGAAAGACCAAACTGAGAACTAGCTGTAATGTCACTTTCTGAAGTCTGTTGGGGACGAAACTGAGTCCCAAAGATGCCAGAAGTGCTGATAGAAATATTACCGCCTCGACCTTGAACTGCATTGGCACTAATATCACTATTTTCCAGTGCAGCGATCGCATCCGAATTAATCGTTAAGTTGCCGCCATTCCCCGTACCGCCTGCGGAAGTAGTGATGCTGCTGTTGCGGCGCATTTGCAAGGAATTTGCCTGCAAGATGATATTTCCTCCTTCACCAGAGGCGGTAGAAGCGGTGAGGGTTGCTTCTCGCTCAAGCTCAATTGAGCTTGCATTCACTCGCAATGTGCCACCATCTCTCGGCCCAACATTCCTCACAGTCACTCTAGCCCCGTCTCGGACAATCAAGCGATTCGTGTTAATGGTCACCCCTCCGGCGCTTCCAGACGCATCGCCTCGTAGCCCTAAAACTTCGTTGATGGTGGAGTTAGAATTCACAGAGGATTCGATGCTGCTGTTACCACTGACCTCGACCAACTCAGAAGCATTTACTTCTAAAGTTCCAGCATTGCCGCTACCTATGGTTGAAGCGGTGATTCTGCCTCCATCTCGAACTACTAAGCGCTGGGTGTCAATTCTCAAACTGCCAGCATTTCCAGTTCGGAAACTGCCGACATTCAAATCGCTGGGAGAATTAAAAATGGGGTCAGATCCGATTAGTTCTACCACCTCAGCCTTGAGCGTTACATTTCCTCCCGGTCCATTACCATAGGATGCGGCATTGATAATGCCTCCTCCCAGAACGGTCAATCGCCTGGTCGATATACTGAGATCTCCTGCCCGTCCAGAGGCGGTACGTTGAGCGATCGCAAAAATACTGCTGAAAAACCGGGGATTCAGCGGTGAAGCGCCTATCACTTCTATGGCATCTGAAGCATTCACGGTAATGTTGCCAGCCGCACCCGTACCGTAGGTTCTGGTAACAATTTGTCCCCCGCCCATAAATGCCAGCCTTCCGGTATTAATCCTAATTGCTCCGCCAGTTCCAGCTCCTGTACTCTCATTATTTAAGCTGCTGCGAACCGTGGCGTTGGGCGTGGTGCCAATCAATTCCAGCGACTCTTTCGCATTTACGGTAATCTCGCCCCCAGGTGCTGAGGAAGCCGCGTTTTGCATCAGCGCCGCCGAACCGTTGGTTAGCGTTACCCGCCGTCCAACAAAATGAATACCGCCGCCACCCGCCCCGCTAGCATCTGCTAATGCTTGTTGAGAGAGCTGAATATCCTGAAAGTTTGACACCCCTTGATAGCCGGAAGCAAATCCAGAGGGCATCGCCGTCAGGCTGACTTCACTTGACGCTCCAACGCTTCCTAGCTCGATCCTTCCTTGTTCTGCTACCAGTTGACCCCCTGCCAAAATCAGATCGCCGCCGACTAAAGCCAAAGTCCTGCCTGGTTGTACGGTCAAAGCTTGTGGATTGGCCTCCCTTGTAAAGGGTGGAAAAGGCACACTTGGTGTAGGGTTAAATGTGAGGTTGTGACCCGTTCCTTGTACCCGAATTGGTGCCGGATTGCTGCCAAATCCCAATCCTACAGGCACGCTTACTGTCAACAACGTTGCTGCTGTTGGGTTGGCGGCACTAAATTGCACGCCATCGGCAAAGTTAATGCTATTAGCAGTACTACCAATAAATGAACCGCCAATATTTAACCTGGCATTGGGGCCAAAAACAATCCCATTCGGGTTGAGCAAAAATAGATTAGCCGTTCCGTTAGCTCGAATTAATCCATCGATATTAGAAATATTGCTTCCCGTAACGCGACTGAAAATATTTTGTACATCAACCGCATTATTGAAAAATGCCTCTCCCCCTGTAGGCAGGGAAAATTCTTGAAAACTATGGAATAAATTACCGCCCGCGCGGCTTCCCCCTTCGATGGTGAGGGTGTTGCCGTTGGGGGTGACTGTTGAGTTGACGGGTAAAGTGTTATCTGGTATAATCTGCGCTGCACCTGGAAAGGGGAAGAGGATTGTGGATGCGATCGCACAACCTGCCCTAAAGCATATCGCCACACTCTGCAAACACCATAGTTTCATCGGTATACCTGCACCAGTTCTACTACTCGGGATTTGACTGACCAATAGTTTATTTAATTGTTTAGCCAGCCTCATCAGTAATTGCGCTGGCGTCAGCTCAAATGCGTTCAACGGTTATCGGTGAAAGCCGCCGATTGTGCGTTGGGTGGGATTAAGGATGGCAGGCAGTGTTTGACAGGAAGCTGGTGTTGCCCAAGAATTACTGCCGCTAGCAGCATCAGCCACCAATTCCACTTGACCAAGTGAATTGATTCTCCAAGAAGTTGCTTCTACAATCTCTGGAGTGGCTTCAGTTTGCGGTAACTTTTGTGCGGTTTGATTCACGCCGGATAAATCGCGGTTATCCCACCAAACAGCACGACCTAAAAGTGCTGAACTGGGGTTTTCTGGCAAACCACCTCGCCCCGCAACGGTGAAAGTATTTCCCTGACTGGGATCGCAGCCGCTACTAATCTGCTGACTGGGATCGACGAGATTTTGCGGTAATTCGACTAGGAATGAGCGAGTATCTACTTCTGGGTTGGTAATAGCCACCGTACCGGAAAGACCAAATTGAGAAGAAGCTGTAATGTCACTTAGAGGTGTTAAAGCGGGACGATATGCTAAACCAAAAATGCCATTCGTGATAATTTGAATGTTACCGCCTCGACCTTGCACCGCGTTGGCAACGATATCGCTATTTTGCAGACCTACAATGATGGGGGACTCGATCGTGATATTGCCGCCATTGCCCGTACCGCTTGCAGTAGCAGTAATCGTACTGTTGCTACGCATCAATAACAATTGCGATCGCAACGAAATGTCACCTCCTTCCCCAGAAGCGGTAGAGGCGGCGATGCTTCCCTGTCTGTCTAAAAAGATCTGTCTAGCATTTATGTTTGTGCTGCCAGCATTTCCGGTTCCTTGATTTTCCGCCCCCACTCGTCCCCCATCTGAAACCATCAAGCGAGGAGTATTAATAGTTAATCCTCCAGAATTTCCAGAAGGTATGGGCGGCAATCCTAAAAGCCTCTGAACTGCCAGATTAGCTTCCGATCCGGATGAGACGATGCTGCGAAGTTGAGTGCCAGGGATAGTGCCGCTAACTTCAACAGATTGAGAAGCATTGATAACCAAATTCCCACCCGTACCGCTAGCTTGCGCGCTCCCACCAATCCGCCCTCCTTCTCGGACAATCAATCTGGCTGTGTCAATGGTTAGATCGCCACCGTTTCCAGAACCAAGGGAAGTTGTGGTAATAATAGTGCGCGTCGGCGTCGAGCCAGTGATGGTGCGATTAAATCCCGTAACTTCAAGCGAGTCTGCCACACGCAGTGTCACCTTACCACCGTTACCAGGGCCAAAAGTCGTAGAACCTAAGCTGGATCCATCCACCATACTGAGCCGATTCGCCGATACGGTAATATCTCCTGCCGCGCCGGTGCCAACGTTACTCGAGCGGATGCCACTTGTATACAAGGGATTGAGGGGATTGGCTCTCAACAGCTGCACGCTTTCGGGAACGTTGACTACAATGTTGCCACCACGTCCGGTGCTAAAAGCATATGTCTCTATTCTTGCCCCGTCGCTTCCGATTAAACTCGGAGTAGCAACGGTAATATCCCCGCCCGTTCCCGCTGCGACTGTTTCGGTTCTCGCCCCACTTGAAACGGCGGTGCGGTTGTTAAGCGCACCCCTCAAGTCAATTAACTCGGAAGCAAACAGCGAAATAGCGCCTCCAGGCAAAATACCCTGGTTTCTCACAAATGCAACCGAACTATCGCTAATGGCGATCTGCCGCCCCGCCAGTTGAATGCCACTGCCTCCATTACCGCTGGCATTGACTAACGACCTTCTTGCCAGTTGGATATCTCCAAAGGCTTGCACTTGCGGGTAGCTCAATGTCCAACCATTCGCTATGGGAGCGAGCGTTACTTGTCCGCGAGCAACACTGCCGATCTCAATGCGTCCGCTATCGGCTGTCAGGATGCCGCCGTTGAGACTTACGCCGGAGCCGACTAAGGCTAAAGTCTGGTTTGGTTTTACCTGCAATCCTCCAGAGGAACTACCTTGCAAAGGAGAAGTTGAACTAGGCCAACTTAGATTGTGTCCTGTACCCTGCACCTGTATTGCCCCCGCATTCTGTCCCAGCTGTAACCCAATGGGAACGCTTACCGTCAGCAACGGCGCTGTGGATGTATCTGCGATCGCAAAGGTGCTGCCATCGGCAAATCGCACGCTTGATGCAGTCGAGCCAAAAAACGAGCCGCCAATATTTAATCGGGCATTGGAGCCAAATATAATGCCGTTGGGATTGAGCAGAAATAGATTAGCCGTACCGTTAGCTCGAATTAATCCATCAATGTTAGAAATATTACTTCCGGTCACGCGGGTGAAAATGTTTTGCACGTCAAGTGCGTTATTGAAAAATGCCTCGCTACCCGTGGGTAGGGAAAATTCTTGAAAACTATGGAATAAATTACCCCCGGCGCGGCTTCCGCCTTCGATGGTGAGAGTGTTGCCGTTGGGGGTGACGATAGAATTAACTCTTAGAGTTGCGTCTGGGACGATTTGCGCGGCGATTGGCATTGAAAATAAGAGAGTGGAAGTGGCGATTACTCCCTGCCAATAGTAGGCTAAATGCCTTTGCTTCATGACTCTACCTCCACCCATAAACAACGATGGCGATCTAACTGACCTGTAGTTTATTCAATTGGTTATAACAAACTCATCGGTAATTGTTCTAGCGATCGCATTCGTTATATGAACGTTTATCGGTAAAAACCAGGTATTTTCGCAGGTTTGGTGATACTGGCGATCGCTCACAGCCCATCAATGCAGTCTTGGACAATTGGGATGCGATCGCCATGAATTATTCCGATTATGATTCGCCACTAATTCTACTTGCCCTTTTTGATTAACAATCCAGCCATTTGCTTCCATAATTTCTGGGTTTGATTCAGATTTTGGTGCTTTTTCTAGTTCTACAACAGCGGCAAGATTACTATTAGATAAATCTCTATTATCCCACCAAATTGCCCGCCCTAAAAGCGCTGATGTCGGGTTTTCCGGTAAGCCACCTCTACCAGCGACGGTAAAAGTATTTCCCTGCGTTGGGTCGCAACCAGAGGTAATTTGCTGACTGGGGTCAACTAAATTTTGCGGTAATTCAACTAATAGACTGCGCGTTTCTACTTCTGGGTTGGTAATTGTCACATTCCCGGAAATGCCGAACTGGGAACTGGCAGTAATGTCGCTTTCTGGGGTAAGAGCCGGACGAAATTGACTGCCAAAAATACCAGAGATACTGATTTGAATATTACCACCTCTTCCTTGCACGGCATTGGCAGTGATGTCGCTATTTTCCAAGGCGACTAAGGTGTCGGCGTCGATGGTGATATTGCCGCCCTCGCTTAAGCCTGTGGCGTTGGTGGTGATGTTGCTGCCACCCCGCATCTGAATATCGCGCACATTGAGGGTAATATTGCCTTGAGAACCCGCTCGGCTTTCAGCGCGTAGGCTGCCGGAGTTATTCAAACGCAGCGAGTCTGCTGCAATGGTGAGGTTGCCTGCACTGCCAGTGCCTCGATTGCTGACATTGACTTGTGCGCCATCTTGAACGATTAATCGCCCTGCGTTAATTTGCAATTCACCCCCAGCACCTGTGGAATTTTCCGATGTATTTGCATACAATCCGCTGGCAGGCCCACCAGAACGAACGGTAGTCCTACCAAAAGTAGCCAGCCGTTGAGCATAGGTGGAGTCGCTGCCAGCGAGGGTGATGCTGTCAGCCACATTCACGCTGATGTTACCTGCCTTGCCGCTAGTAAAGCTGGTGGTGGTAACTTGTCCACCATTGAGAGCTTGCAAGGTATTGGCGGTAAGGGTGATGTTACCCCCTTTTCCCTGTCCCAGAGTCCTGGCAGCAGGGCCACCGCTATTCGTAAAAGAAAGCACTCTAGCGATGATGTTGATGTCGCCACCGTTGCCGATTGCTCCCGCTTCCACGCCGCTGGTTACCAGACTGGGGAATCCATTGCTACCGAAGCCATCAAAGGAAACGGTATCGGTGGCGCGAATATTGACGTTGCCTCCATTTCCTCGTCCTCTGGTGGTGGTAATTAAGGCAGCACCATTGGTGACGAAAAGCGACCCGGTGGTGATATTGATGCTGCCAGCATTGCCGACTGCTTGTGGTGCGCCTACAGCACTCAATACTGAACTGGCATTGCCATTGCTAGCCACTCCATCCAAGGAAACGGTATGGGTCGCGTGAATATTGACGCTGCCTGCGTTGCCCTGTCCGCTGGTGCTAGCAATCAATCGACCGCCATTGGTTAAGGAAAGCGATCCAGTTGTGATGTTGATATCGCCGCTGCTGCCCGCTGCTCCTGCGTCTAGACTATTGGAGATCGAGCTAGCATTGACAGCGATCGCTCCTGGGACATTAATTTCAATATTCCCCGCCCTATTTCCTGGAGAACCGGAACCTGAATTTATCCCCGTTTGCAGCCTACTTCCTGCCGTCAAATTCAAATTCTGTGCATTAACAGCAATACTGCCTCCAGGAGAGCCACTGACATTAACGCTTGCACCATTGCTCAGGGATGCGTCAGCTAGGGGGATGCCTGCTGGAACAGTCAACCGCAGGTTAGCGCCATCTACTGCTAGCCCGATTGTTGCCATTCCTTGCACAGAGGCTAGCTCAACTCGACCTCCCAGCGCCTGCAAGCGTCCGCCTTCTAGGTTGATATCGCCGCCTACGAGTAACAAACTGCGTCCAGCTGGTACTTGCAGCCCCGTACCTCCTGCTACTGAGCGGTTAGCGATCGCTTGTGCAGCCATTTGATTGAACAGCAAGGCATTGGGGTTGACACTTAGCAGTTGGGTTGGTGTTTGATTGTCTGCACTAGCACTAAAAATATCTCCGTTTGTTAAACCAATAGCATTAGCGGTTGTGGCTACAAATGAACCGTTGATATTCAGACGAGCATTCGGGCCGAAAATAATCCCGTTGGGGTTGAGTAGAAACAGGTTAGCCGCACCGTTGGCACGAATTAATCCATCGATGTTAGAAATATTACTACCCGTCACGCGGCTGAAAATGTTTTGCACGTCAACTGCATTGTTGAAAAATGCTTCGTTACCAGTGGGAAGAGAAAATTCTTGAAAACTATGGAACAAATTTCCCCCGGCACGACTTCCCCCGTTGATGGTGAAGGTATTACCATTGGGCGTGACGATGGAATTGACGGGTAAAGTTGCATCTGGGACTATTTGCGCGGCGGCTGGAGTGGAAAATAAGAGAGTAGAGGCAGCGATCGCGAAGTGTGCCGTTAGGCAGATCGCTACTCCCTGCACACAGTACCCTAAATGCCTTTGCTTCATGACTCTACCTGCACCCATAAACAACGATGGCGATCTAACCGATCAGTAGTTTATAAAATTTGTTACATCAATCTCATCCGTAATTGTGCTGGCGATCGCACTGGTTAGATTAACGGTTATGGGTAAAAACCAGGTAGTTTAGTTGGGGTAGCGATCGCTAGGGCAGTTTTGGGCAATTGGGATGCGATCGCGCCAGCTGGCAAAATTCGCTTTGTTGGGCGATCTTTCAGCCCTCATCATTTTCGATAAATAGCGCCTTTAAATCTCGATAACCACTGACAACCCGAATCACTTCTACTTCGCCTCGAAGCGAACGGTATAAAATCACGTAATCTTCTAGCGGTACACTCCGTAACCCAGGATATAACTCGTCTCGCCTGCGCCCCAAATTGGGAAACTGAGCTAACGCTTTGAACTTGGCATTAATTCTCTCAAGAAAACGCTCTGCTGTTTTCAGGCTTGCCTTCTGGGCAAGATAGTCCATGATGTTTTCAATATCTCGGCTGGCTGTCGGCGTAATCTTGCAAACATTACTCATCGTTTCTAGCTTTTAGCTCCGATTAAACCTGACGCTGCCGCAATTTTGCTTGAAGTTTGTCGATAACTGCTTCTGCATCTAACAACTCACCTCGATCTGCTTCTTCAATACCCACTAAAACTTCACGACGTAGTTCTTCAAAGCGTCCTTGATAAATTTTGTCCAGTTCTTCTAGCAACTTAATCCCTGCAAGAAATACGGCTTCAATAGAACTATACTTGCCGCTAGCAACCTGGCTTTGAACGAACTTCTCTAATTCTGGCGGTAGGGGGATCGGCATCTTGAAGTCACCTGGAAGTTAACCTATTCCTATTTTAGCCTTACTAGGGTAGACGGCGATACTGGCGCGGGCTTCACGACTGATCAACCCAGTCTTTGAAAGTTAGTAAGCGATCGCGCCGCGTGCCGGATTACCCATAAAAAACGATTGAGATCTAACTGAGCAGTAGTTTAGAAAATTTTTTATACCCTACTCATCCGTAAAAACCCTTGCGATCGCACTGGTTAGATTAACGCTTATGGGTAAAAACCAGGTAGTTTAGTTGGGGTAGCGATCGCTAGGGCAGTTTTGGGCAATTGGGATGCGATCGCCATGAATTATTGTTGTTTTGAACAGCCACTAATTCTACTTGCCCTTTTTGATTAACAATCCAGCCATTTGCTTCCACAATTTCTGGGTTTGATTCAGATTTTGGTGTTTTTTCTAGTTCTACAACAGCGGCAAGATTACTATTAGATAAATCTCTATTATCCCACCAAATTGCCCGCCCTAAAAGCGCTGATGTCGGGTTTTCCGGTAAGCCACCTCTACCAGCGACGGTAAAAGTATTTCCCTGCGTTGGGTCGCAACCAGAGGTAATTTGCTGACTGGGGTCAACTAAATTTTGCGGTAATTCAACTAATAGACTGCGCGTTTCTACTTCTGGGTTGGTAATAGCTACTGTTCCGGAAAGACCGAATTGAGAACTAGCGGTAATGTCGCTTTCTGATGTTTGTTGGGGACGATATTCGATGCCGAAGATGCCTTGAGTACGGATTTGAATATTCCCGCCATTGCCTTGCACTGCGTTGGCGATAATGTCGCTATTTTCTAAACCAACAATAGTGGGAGAATCGATGGTGATATTACCTCCATTGCCGATGCCAGTGGATTCAGTGTTGATTGAGCTATTGTTGCGTGCAATTAAGACATCGCCCAATGCTAAGGTAATGTTACCGCCTTCACCAGAGCGGGTGCTGGCTGTAATGGCTCCTTGCCGATTCAGCTCAACTCGATTGGCATTAATTTGCAAACTGCCTGCATTTCCTGTCCCGTCGTTTCTAACCGAGACTTGTCCGCGATTTTCGATCCTTAAAATTGGGGTATTAACTGTAACGCTGCCCGCGTTGCCGCTGGGGATGTCAGGGAGAAAAAAGGCAGCTCTGGTAGCAGCGGGGAGAATCTCAATCGAAGAGTCGATCGTGGTGAATTCCTCGGATATATCAATCGATTCAGCGGCATTTACTACAACGCTGCCAGCATTTCCCTGAGCAAATCCTCCGGTTGTGATCTTGCCTCGATCGCGAAGAATCAGGCGGTTGGCATTGACTCTTACCGATCCAGAATCACCCACGCCAAAGGTAGCAGCCCCAATGTTAGAAATACTCTGAGTCAGTGGATTAAAACCTGCGATCTCGATGGAGGTAGCATCCACTTCTACATTCCCTCCATTACCCGTACCAATAGTTGAAGCGGTGATGTTACCTGCGGCTAAAAGGGTAAGTCGATTGGCTGTAACTTGAATGTTCCCTGCATTTCCCCCAGCAAACACTAAACTACCAATGATGCTATTGGCATTGGAACCCGGAATGAATCCCACCACTTGAACCTCTCCGGAAGCATTGACGATAATATTGCCCGTGGCACCTGCACCAAAGCTACGGGCGAGGATTCCAGCACCGTCAGAGATCGTCACATCCGATGCGATCGCCTGAATATTTCCCCCATTACCTGCGCCTACGGTTTGATTCTCTAAACTACTGCGGACTTTCCCGTCGGGGGAAATGCCAGCAATCGATAACAACCCGGAGGCATTCACCCGAATATCTCCTGCGGGGGTGACACCGATGTTTTGAATCAATACCAGCGAGCCATTTTGGAGGGAAATGTTGCGCCCTTGCAGCGCGATATGCCCTCCGCCACTACTGGCATCCAACAAGGCAGCTTGACTCAGGGTAATATCGCCAAACTGTTGCATCCCGTCGTAGTTGAAATTCCAACCCTGCGATGCGGGTTGCAACCCCACGGTTGAGGTAGTGTTACTTTGCCCAATGCTGCCCAAGGCAATTTGTCCGCCTGTTGACGTTAAGATGCCTCCTTTAACATTGATGTCTCCCCCCACCAGCGCCAGTGTATTGCCTAGTCCGACTTGTAACCCAACGGGATTCTGACTGCGATCAAAAGGGGAAATCGCACCACCTGTCGTCCGGTGTCCAGTGCCTTGCACGGTAATTCCAGCTGGATTTTGACCCAACTGCAAACCAATGGGGACGCTAACTGTCAATAACGGCGTCCCCGTTGGATTCGTCGCGCTAAATGGCGTGCCATCGGCAAAGCGAATGCTGGTGGCGGTGCTGCCAATAAACGAACCCCCGATATTTAACCTGGCATTCCGACCAAAAATAATCCCGTTGGGATTGAGTAGAAATAAACTAGCCCTGCCGTTCGCTCGAATTAATCCATCAATATTAGAAATATTACTCCCCGTAACGCGGCTAAAGATGTTTTGCACATCAACCGCATTGTTGAAAAATGCTTCGCTGCCTGTGGGAAGAGAAAATTCTTGAAAACTATGGAATAAATTTCCCCCGGCACGACTTCCCCCGTTGATGGTGAAGGTGTTGCCGTTCGGCGTAACGATGGAATTGACGGGTAGAGTGGCGTCTGGGACGATTTGCGCGGCGGTTGGGATGGAAAATAAGAGAGTGGATGTAGCGATCGCGAAGTGTGCCGTTAGGCGTATCGCCACTCCCTGCCAACAGTTGGCTAAATGCCTTTGCTTCATGACTCTACCTGCACCCATAAACAACGATGGCGATCTAACCGATCAGTAGTTTATAAAATTTGTTACATCAATCTCATCCGTAATTGTGCTGGCGATCGCACTGGTTAGATTAACGGTTATGGGTAAAAACCAGGTAGTTTAGTTGGGGTAGCGATCGCTAGGGCAGTTTTGGGCAATTGGGATGCGATCGCCATGAATTATTGTTGTTTTGAACAGCCACTAATTCTACTTGCCCTTGTTGATTAACGATCCAGCCAGTTGCTTCTACAATTTCTCGACTTGGTTCGGTTTGGGGTAACTTTTGTGCCGTTTGACTCACGTCCGATAAATCTCGGTTATCCCACCAAATTGCCCGACCTAGAAGCCCTTGGGAGGGGTCTTCTGGTAAACCACCTCTTCCGGCGACAGTTAATGAATTCGCCTCTCCAGATGCACAGCCAGTGGAAATTTGCTCGGTTGGATCGACCACATTTTGCGGTAAATCGACTAGGAATGAGCGCGTTTCTACCTTTGGGTTGGTAATAGCAACATTGCCAGAAAGGCCAAATTGGGAACTAGCAGTAATGTCACTTTCTGGGGTTTCTTGGGAACGAAACTGAGCGCCGAAGATGGCAGAGGTGTTGATAGAAATATTACCGCCTCTCCCTTGCACGGCATTGGCGGTGATGTCGCTATTTTCCAAAGCAACAATAATATCGGAATTGATCTTTAAGTTGCCGCCATTGCCGGTGCCACCGGCGGTAGTAGTAATAGCACCACCGCGTCGCAGTTGCAATGAATTGACTTCTAGGGCAATGTTGCCGCCATTACCCGATGCGGTGGAAGCAGTGATGCTACCCAGATTTGCCAAAAAAATCTCGCCAGCATTCACCTGTAGCATTCCGGCATTCCCCGTGCCTTCATTCTTGACGCTGACTTGAGCGCCATCTCGTACAATCAACCGAGGTGTGTTAATGGTGACGTTTCCAGATGCTCCGGTGGGGAATGGAGGCAGTCTAAACGACTGTCGTAAGCTTTCATCCACAATACTAGCTGAGGATGCGATCGCGCTGGGAGTCGGCGACCTAAGTGGGGTGTCGCTCACCTCGATCGACTCGGAGGCGTTCACCAGTAAGCTTCCGGCGGCACCACTCGCCACAGTGGAAGTATCAATCCTGCCCCCATCCCGCACGATTAGCCGTCGAGTGTTAATCGTTAAACTACCAGCTGCCCCAGCGTTTGCTGTTGAGGAAGATAATACGCTCATCTGAAGAGACCTGGGTTCGATGCCACCGACTTCGATCGACTCAGAAGCATTAACGGTCACATCTCCGCCACTGCCACTGCCGAAAACTACAGCATTGACACCTCCTCCATTGAGAGCAGTCAATCTTCCTGTCGAGATGATGACGTTGCCGCCACTTCCAGAACCCGTAGTCCTAGCACTAATCATGGCAATACGCCCGGTAACAGGGGAAAACCCAAGCACTTGCACAGACTCAGAGGCGTTGACAAATATGTTGCCTCCTGAACCAGCACCGAAAGTGCTAGCACTGATTTGTCCTCCATCCTCAATCGCTAACCGCCTGGTTAAAACTGTAATGTCTCCACCACTGCCTGATGCCATTGTTTCATTCCGCAATGTGCTAGTAAGGCTTTCATCCGCAGGGGTTCCTATTACTTCAAGAGTTTCAGTTGCGTTGACGCTGATGTTCCCTGCCCTTTGCAGTCCCTGGTTTTGAATCAGCATGTACGAACCATCACGGACTGATACCTGCTGCCCTTGTACTGAGATAGAGCCGCCTCCCATACCGCTAGCATCAAGTAATGCCCGTTGCGATAGCCGAATATCCTGGAAAGAAAGCGCCCCCTCATACCCCAATGCCCAACCAGAGGGACTGGGGCTGAGGCTAACTGAACCCGAACCGACGCTGCCTAACTCAATCCGTCCAGTCTCTGCTCTCAGCGTGCCGCCTGGTAGGTTAATATTTCCCCCAACCAAGGCGAGTGTTCTCCCTGGTTGCACCTGTAAACCTGTGACGTTATTGCCTCTGGTGACGGGTCTGCTGGCATTTGACGCCCTGAGTGTGTGACCTGTACCCTGCACAAAGATCGCACCTGGATTTGACCTAAACTGCAAGCCAATCGGTACGTTAATAGTCAGTAAGGTTGGGGCGTTAGGATTTGTGGCGCTAAAAAAACTGCCATCAGATAACTGAATGCTGTTGGCGGTAGTGCCGATAAACGAGCCACCGATATTTAACCTGGCATTTGGGCCAAAAACAATGCCGTTGGGGTTGAGTAGAAACAGGTTAGCCGCACCGTTGGCTCGAATTAATCCATCGATGTTAGAAATATTACTACCCGTCACGCGGGTGAGAATGTTTTGCACGTCAACCGCATTGTTGAAAAATGCCTCGCTACCCGTGGGTAGGGAAAATTCTTGAAAACTATGGAATAAATTCCCCCCGACGCGGCTTCCGCCTTCGATGGTGAGAGTGTTGCCGTTCGGCGTAACGATGGAATTGACGGGTAGAGTGGCGTCTGGGACTATTTGCGCGGCGGCTGGAGTGGAAAATAAGAGAGTAGAGGCAGCGATCGCGAAGTGTGCCGTAAGGCGTATCGCACAACCTACCCTAAAGCATATCGCCACACCCTGCAAACACCATAGTTTCATCACTATACCTGTACCACTTCTATTAATCGATTTAACTGACCAGTAGTTTATTCAATTACTTGATCGGCTTCATCGGTAATTTCTCTGGCCTCAGATCAAATCCGTTCAACGGTTATCAGTAAAAGCCGCTGATTGTGCTTTGGATGTCTTTACTCAGATCTTGCACTTGGGCTAAACCTTAGTTTCTTGCAAATAGCTCAGCTTGAAAGCCTAGATTTTTCGTCAAGAAACCCGGTTTTTTCAGGCTTGTTGATAATGGTGCAAGATGTGAGTTTAAGGATTGTGTTTTGATGATGATAGCGGCAATGTTTGACAGTTGGCAGGCGCTTGCCAAGAATTACTGCCACCAGGAGCATCAGCCACTAATTCCACCTGACCAAGTGAATTGATTCTCCAGCCTGTAGCTTCTACAATCTCTGGAGTTGTTTCGGTTTTCGGTAACTTTTGTGCGGTTTGATTCATGCCGGATAAATCTCTATTATCCCACCAAACCGACCGACCTAATAAACTTGATGTGGGATTTTCTGGCAAGCCACCCCGTCCAGCAATGGTAAATGTATTTCCCTGTCCCCCAGCACAGCCGGTAGTAATTTGCTCGGTGGGATCGAGTACATTTTCTGGTAATTCAACTAACACAGCGCGATTATCTACTTCGGGGTTACTAATCGCTACTGTGCCGGAAATTCCAAATTGGGAACTAGCAGTAATGTCGCTATCGGAGGAGCGAAAAATACCTCTTGTATTAATCGAAATATTGCCGCCTCTTCCTTGCACTGCATTCGCCATGATATCGCTATTTTCTAGAGCAGCGATCGCATCTGAATTAATGGTCAAATTGCCCCCATTACCTACCCCACCTGCATTGGCAGCAATGGCGCTGTTCTGTCGCAGTTGCAAATTCCCTGCCTCTATAAATATATTTCCCCCCTCGCCAGAGTTGGTCGAGGCTGTCACTGAAGCTCGATTGCTTAATTGTACTTCGCCTGCATAAATATTGAGCGTGCCTCCATCTCCAATCGCAGAGTTTCGCACGCTCACAGCAGCATTATTACTCACTCTTAACAAAGGGGTTCTAATGACGATATTTCCCGCATTTCGTTCGCCTGTGTAAGCGGGGTTCGCTCCAATAGTTGAACTAATGTTGCTAATGAACGGCGTTCCCGGAACTCGCTCCTTTACTTCAACAGATTCTGTAGCATTAATAAAAATAGTGCCAGCATTACTTATTCCCAAATTTGTTGTTGATAAATTAGCCCCATATTGAATGCTAAGAGCGCGCGTATTTATGGTAATCTCGCCTGATTCTCCTCGACCATAACCTACACTAATAATTGAACTTGCTGTAATAATCTGCGGTGAGTTAATATCGGGGTTGATTGCATTAGATAGGGCACTACTGATTAATTCTACTCTATCAGCATTGATAGAAATTTTACCGCCTGAACTATCACCAAAGGACATTGCTGCTACATAAGAACCATCTTGTATAGAAAGTTCTCTGGTTGATATGGTAACGTTTCCACCTTTAGCGGTTAAGATAGGAGCTTGCGATGGAGCGGTGTAGAACGTGGTAAGAGTAGCTAGGGCGTTAAAGACGCCTAAGTTGGGTGAAATACCGTGCAATCTGATAAAATCAGTGGCGTTTACTATCAGGTTACCGCTAGGAGCTGGACTGTATGTTCTAGCAAAAATTATCGCTCCATTTTGCAAGCTTAATCCGGTAGTAGAGATGGTGATATTGCCGCTAGCACCAGCACCGATGGTTTCGCTGATGATGCTGCTTGCTATGCGTTCGTCGGTGGTGGTGCCGTTTAATTCTAGTATTCCGATAGCGCGAATATTGATATCTCCTGCTGGTTGACTGCCGCGATTTTGGCTCCAAATAGCGGCACCATTGGTGAGGTTAATTTGGTTGGCTTGTAGTTGCATTGAACCAGCATTGGTACCGCTGATGTTGAGTAGCGATCGCTCGTTAATTCCAATATCCCCCCAACCGGATACATTAGTATAATCAAGCGCAAATCCTTGAGGTATTGGATTTAAATTTACCTGGCTTCCCGTACCAACGCTACCTAGTTCAATTCGTCCGTTAGGAGCAGTTAAAATACCGCCATTGAGATTAATATTGCCACCCAATAAAGCTAATGTTCTTCCCGGTTGTACTTGCAATCCTGTTGCAGAATTGGCAAGGGTATAAGGAGTGTAAACCGGATGTCGGCTGGTCAAATTGTGTCCGACTCCATTGACTTGGATATTTGCAGGATTGGTTGTAAAACCCAAACCAACGGGAACGCTTACTGTTAGCAATGGCGTTGCAGAAGCATTGGTGGTACTAAACTCTATTCCATCAGCAAATCTAACGCTAGTGGCACTGCTGCCAATAAACGAACCGCCAATATTTAACCGGGCATTGGGACCAAAAATAATCCCGTTGGGGTTGAGTAAAAACAGGTTAGCCGTGCCGTTGGCTCGAATTAATCCATCAATATTAGAAATATTACTTCCGGTAACGCGGCTAAAGATGTTTTGTACATCAATCCCATTGTTAAAAAATGCTTCGCTTCCCGTGGGGAGGGAAAATTCTTGAAAACTATGGAATAAATTGCCACCGGCGCGGCTACCCCCTTCGATAGTTAAAGTATTGCCATTGGGGGTAACGATGGAATTAACGGGTAAAGTTGCGTCTGGGACGATTTGCCCTGCGGCTGGAGTTGAAGATAATAGAGTGGATGCGATCGCGAAGTGTGCCGTCAGGCCGATCGCGCATTTCAACGTAAAGCAGATCGCTACATTTTGCAAACACAATAGCTTGTTGACCATATCTTAATCGCTTATACTAATTGTTATTTAACTAAGCAGTATTTTATTCAATCATTTTAGCTATTATCATCCGTAATTACCCTCCCGTAAGCTCGAATGCATGTAAAGATTATTAGATATGACTTAGGCAAAGAAACCGGGTTTCTATGAAAACTAAGGTGATAGCTTCAGCGGTGCTACTGATGCCGTGGCAGATTGCGATCGCTCAAGGATCGTAGAGGCAGTGTCTCACAATTCCTAGCGGCAACCCAAGAATAACTGCCTTTAGCAGCATCAGCTATCAATTCCACTTGGCCTTGTGGATTAATTCTCCAAGAAGTTGCTTCTACAATCTCTGGTTTTGGTTGAGTTTGCGGTAACTTTTGTGCTGTTTGACTGACATTAGATAAATCTCTGTTATCCCACCAAACGGCACGACCTAAAAGTGCTGCGTTGGGGTTTTCTGGCAAACCGCCGCGTCCTGTGACAGTGAAAGTATTTCCCCAATCTGAAGCGCAGCCACTACTAATCTGCTGACTGGTATCGACCAGATTTTGCGGTAATTCAACTAACAATGAACGAGTTTCTATCTCTGGGTTAGTAATTGCCACGGTACCAGAAAGACCAAACTGAGAACTAGCTGTAATATCGCTTTCTGAAGTTTGTTGAGGACGAAATTGAGCGCCAAAGATGCCAGAAGTGCTAATAGATATATTGCCGCCTCTTCCTTTTACAGCATTGGCGGTGATGTCGCTATTTTCTAGGGCAACGATGACATCTGCATTGATAGTTAGATTACCGCCGTTACCCCTCCCGTCGCCCAATCCGCCGGTAGTTGTAATCGAACTATGGCGACGCATTTGCAGATTTTGCACTTGCAATGCTATGTTGCCCGCTTCACCCGATGCGGTTGTTGCTGACAGGCTACCGTTTCCGGAAAGCAAAACCGAACGTGCATTTACAGTTAGGTTTCCGCCTCTACCTATCCCTTCATTACTAACGCTGATATATCCCTGTTCGGTTACGGTTAAGTTTGGTGTGTTGATACTGAGATCGCCAGATGCACCACTGGGAACATCTGGTAGCCCTGGAAATACCCTTCGCACAGATTCAGAGGCAATGGCAACTGATGAACGGATACGACTGGGGGTGGCATCTGTGGGATTGCTTGCGCTTACTTCTACTGACTCAGAAGCGTTGACATTAATATTTCCACCATCACCCGTACTAAAGCTAGCTGTAGTTAACCTGCCACCATTAAGAACGCTCAAAGTACGAGTGTTGATAACAATATCTCCTGAATTACCAGCCCCAAAACTATTAGCAAACAAAGCACCATTACCGTTGCTAGTACCAATCAGCTCTATACTTTCAACATTGACAGTTATCGTACCGCCCGCACCTCTATTAAACGTTGTATTGGAAATAATTGCACCATCTGATAAAAATAACCGCCGAGCAAATATATCGATTTTTCCTGCTTTGCTAGCAGACAAAGTATAAGCAGAAATCGAGTTGGCACCATTGGGAACAAATCCGCTAAATTCTACTAGCTCGGAGGCATTTACAGTTACATTACCACCAGTGCCTGAGCTAAATGTTCGGTTATATATCCCACCTGCCCCTCTAGAAATTAGTCGTTGCGTAGAAACAGTAATATCGCCACTTGTGCCGGTTCCTAATGTTTCGCTGACCAAACCGCTGCGAATTCTAGTTCTAGGGATATAGCCGCTCATTTCTACAGACTCCGCAGCCCGGATGTTGATATTTCCTCCTGGTAGCGAGCCTCGGTTTTGCGACCATAAAACTGAGCCATCGTTGAGACTAACTTGCCTGCCTTGCACTTGAATCGATCCAGCAGTAATACCGCTGATATCTGCTAAACTTTGCTGAAAAAGTTGAATATCTCTAAAGTTGTTAACGCCAGCATAATCTAAGACAAACTCTTGGGAATTAGAATTAAAGCCGACTATCCCTTCGGCAACGCTGCCTAACTCAATTCTGCCTCCAGGTGCGGTTAGAATCATACCATTTAGCGTTACATTTCCACCCACCAGCGCTAATGTTCTTCCTGGTTGTACCCGCAATCCAGCATTACTATCTGCAACTACATATGGTGTTTGTTCGGGATGTCTTGTCGTCAGGTTGTGTCCGGTTCCTTGGGCGGTAATTGGCGTTGGATTGCTGCCAAATCCCAAACCAATCGGTACGCTAACTGTCAGCAAGGGTGCTGTTGTTGGGTTGGTGGCACTAAATTGCGTGCCATCGGCAAAGTTAATGCTAGTTGCTGTACTACCAATAAATGAACCCCCGATATTTAACCGGGCATTAGGGCCAAAAACTATCCCATTGGGATTGAGCAGAAATAGATTAGCTGTACCGTTAGCACGAATTAATCCATCGATGTTAGAAATATTGCTACCAGTGACGCGGCTAAAGATATTTTGCACATCGACTGCATTGTTAAAAAATGCTTCTCCCCCTGTGGGGAGGGAAAATTCTTGAAAACTATGGAATAGATTGCCCCCGGCTCTGGTTCCGCCTTCAATAGTAAGGGTATTGCTATTGGGGGTGACGGTTGAGTTGATGGGTAAAGTAGCGTCTGGGAGGATTTGGGCGCCAACTGGAGCGGAAAGTAATAGAGTGGATATAGCGACTACCGTTTGCCAATTCGGTTCTAGATGCCATAACTTCATGACTCTACCTGCACTGGGACAATTATTCTCTTATAGACCAGCAGTTTATTCAATTGTTTAGAGCAGATTCATCAGTAAAAACCCTGCTCGTCGATTCGCTGTTTTAATCGCCATCGGTATTTTCTGCTAGAGGATGTATTTTATAGATACGGGTTAGAGAAGAAGGGTACCCAATCATTGATTTCTGTACCAACAGACTTACGCACAACAAGGCCATAAACCGGGTTTCTTCATTTTGAAACAAGGCAGAGAAGATACTGATTGATAGTAATCAATCCGCAAATTGTAGCTGCTGCGATCGGTACAATCAATCGTATATCAAACGATGGTCTTAGGACTAAAGCTGCGTGTGACAATCGGTGGTTGGTGCGTGACGCTACAAGTCTCATTGCTACGCTCAAATATTCTTGCAGCGTCACGCACCCTACAGAAAAGATATGCCAGTTGCGTAAGTACTCGCGACAATCAATCGCAAATGAACCGAAGAGCAAAAAACGTTTACCGCGATCGCTTATTCTCCTTCTATGGTTCTCAAACTCTGGATTTCCTCAATGCTAAGTCCTGTTGTTTGACTAATTGTTTCCACATCTAGGATATTTAGCAGTCGCTGGGCGATTTCAATTTGAGCATTTTTTTCGCCTTGTTGAATGCCTTGTTGAATGCCTTGTTGAATGCCTTGTTGAATGCCTTGTTGAATGCCTTGATTGACAGCTTTACTCATCGCACCTCGCATATCTTGAATAAAAATTTCGCGTCTTTCTAAATCTTCCAACTCTTCTGGATTGAGGTTTGATTGATTGGCGATCGCAAACGCTTGTTGAATTTCCGGTACGCTTCCCATTACCTCTGGAACTGCCTGTAATTCTCTGGCGCACTTCAGAAAGTAAATCCATTTATCTGTGAGCGTTTCCAGTTCATCCAATCCTTTTTTAAATTTGGGTAATTCGACAAATACCAGTTCCAGTTCCTCGCTTAGATAATCTACTAAATAATCTTTTTCTTTGAGAACAAAGCGGGAAATAACCTTATTAAATTGGTCAAACATTTCAAAATCTGTAATAGTCAGGGCAATTACAGGATTGAGTAGGCTATACTTTTCCCCCGTTTGGAGTTGGACTGAGTAAGATTTAGCCGCATTATACAAAATCCGCTTTTCAAAACTTTCTACGTTCAGCACTTGCATCTCGATGATTACGGTTTTATCGCCAGTAATTTTGGCTTTGACATCTAAATAAGTGTCTTTCACACCGCGAATTTTAGGTGCTAAATAGGGATTGAGAATTTCTAAATCTTCAATCGTTGGCTGACCTTCGTAGAGCAGAGCATTTAAAAAACTGATTAAAATATGTTTACTTTGCTCGGAACCAAAGATTTTTTTGAAAGCAAAATCTGTTTTGGGGTTGATGAAAATCATAGGAAAATCTCGCTCGTAGGGGCACGGCGTGGCATCAGTTTTGATTTTTATAAGACTTACGCGCGCCGAGGCGAGAAACCGGGTTTCTTCATAGATCTCTAGTTTCTAAACCAACGATTTTTCATAGAAACCCGGTTTCTTTGGGTAAGTCCTATTCTACCTAAGATTGTAGAATGCCGCGCCCCTTGAGATTCTATGTGACTGGGGCAGCAGTGACAACCCACCACAGGAGTAATGCCAAAATCAGTACGGAGATTTTGACGATGATGTAGGTGATGGGGTGAGCAATTGGAAAGGTGTACATATTCCACCTCTGGGTTGTAGCTATGGGCGAGAAGTATGAGGCGCTGTATGGTTGAGATGCGATCGCAACCCAGGCGCATTTCCCCGCCTAGTCTGTATATCTCAGGACTTACGCAAAGAAACCGGGTTTCTATGAAAAAGCGTTGGTTTAGAAACCAGAGATCTACGAAGAAACCCGGTTTCTGACTTCGCCGTGCGTAACTCCTGTATCTTTATTTTGACCCTAAATGCTACTTCCGATTAAAGACTCACAAATTCGGTAACAACAATTGATATTTTGTTAAATTGAGGCAAGCAAATATAAGAAGTCGGAGGTTGAAAAGTGCTGGAACCGGGCACGTTATGGACAAAAGTCAGAGAGCGAACCCAACATGCTCTTAATTGCGGCGCGCTGCTGTCGATTCCGACAGATTACGAGTTTGTAGAACAAGATGGCGTTCGCTTTCTGGTGCGAATATTATCCAACTTGGCGCGCAAGGATGAAGCAAAGCAGAAACAAAACCAAGAAACTGCTAATTCAGGTAAGGATTTTAACCCGTTTCTTCCTTATGATAAGGATCTGTTCGTTGCAGATATCTCCGCTACCCATGTCTGTATCTTCAATAAATTCAACGTTGTAGATTATCACCTGCTCATCATTACCCGTGAATTCGAGGAACAGGAAAGTTGGCTGACTTTAGCAGATTTTGAGGCGATGTGGGCATGTTTGGCAGAAATTGATGGTTTAGCATTTTACAATGGCGGAAAAATTGCCGGTGCGAGTCAGCGACACAAGCATTTGCAATTGGTTCCCCTACCACTTGTACCCAATGGTGTGGAGATACCGATTGCACCTTTGCTAGAAAAAGCTGTATTTAAAGACTCGATTGGCACAATACCCGATCTTCCTTTCCAACACGGTTTTGCACAGTTAGACGCAAGTTGGATGCAATCTCCGTTACAAGCTGCTGAGTTTACCCTAGAATGCTACCGCAACTTGCTGGAAAACCTGGGATTAAATAATGGCGATCGCACCGGTGCGTACAATCTTTTAGCAACGCGGAAATGGATGTTAATTGTACCTCGAAGTCAAGAGGAATTTGAGTCAATTTCTGTTAATTCTTTAGGCTTTGCGGGGGCGCTTTTAGTGCGAAACTCTGAGCAAATGAAGGTTTTGAAAGACTGCCGCCCAATGACGCTGTTGCAGAAGGTCGGCGTGCCGATTTCGCATTGTTAGGGGCAATAATTAAACCATTTACCCATAATCATCACCCGGGACACGGCACGATTAAAGTTATCTGTTTGTCCGAGATACCTCTGATGCCGTGTCCCTACGCAACGACTTTCTGAGATTTCTTTATTATGGGCTATTCAACCGACCTCAGATCGTATCATGTCCGGTAGCAATGGTATTGTATAGTAGGGGCGGGTTTTACGAGAGATATTTGCTACCAGTGCAAAGGTTAAATAAACCCGCCTCGGCTTAGCCTACTGATGCCACCGGACATGATATCACAGGTTTTGGTAGTTATTAAATCAGGCTATAGAAACCCGAATTATTAGAAAATTCGGGTTTCTAGAATACTTTGGCAACGGGTTTATTCTAATCTTCCATCAGGAAGGAATAAGCCCGCCTTAATAACTCCAACTCCGCAGGTGGTAAGCTACGTGCATCTGTGAGGGCGATAAACTTTCCGGCGCTATTTTCTAGCTGTTCATAAGGTGGATCGGTTGTGGTAAAACGAGCTAGATAAACATGTATTGGATGATCGGGCGCATCTACTTCGGCTTCAAATTCGCCTTCAATTTCTAGCATCCCGCTAGATAATCCTAATTGCTTTTCAGTATCGGCAATTAATGTGGATGGGTAGGCGACTGTTTGACCTTCTCCTATGTGGCTTTCGCCAACTTGCGATAAAGAAGGTAAGGCTTTGGGATAGCACACTGTATCATTTAGGCGTAAAAACAGGGTGCGGGCACTATAGCCTTGCTTGTGGTACATGATGACGCGGGAATCTTCCATAATGCCTCGGTTAATTCAGATCGGATAGTTAAATTTGCACTGAATGGTTAGGCAGAAAACCATCAAACGAATTAACATGCGATCGCATGTTAATCCAGTCACTAAAAAGCGCTGTTTTTTCTAGTTTTGATCGATTTTTTTGCCTCCAACCTATCTGATAAATCCCCTTTGATTCGGCATAGTGTTCGGCTGTGTGACCGTAAATTCCCGCCATGCCACAGCAAGTGTGTGGAAACCAGTGTTAAAGGCAGCCCAACCCGTGGGAAAATTGGCTGCCCTTGCTTAAAAAAAGCTAAAGCGGCTGTTTTTCCTTACAGTGTCATTTTAAATAATAAGCCTTTGGAGATCAAATTGTAAGAGGTGATACCTAAAAATTTTTTATAGGTAATTATCCTGGTTAAAGGCTAAGCAGCGGCGATATATCAGAAAAAATTGCAATAATTTAACCATATTAAACTTTAGGGATCAGACGGTAGTTAACCAGTACTCCAACAAAACTTGCACTGGATGCTGAGGCGAAAACCCCTCAAACCGCTTGACTTGAGAACGACAAGAAAAACCACTTGCTAAAAGCCTTTGTCTCTCTTCTGGGGATGATGGAATATGTTGCCCCCAACTCATCTGATAAATTGCCTTAGATGCAGCATAATGTTCGGCTTCGTGTCCATAAATTCCTGCCATCCCACAGCAACCTGTGTCAACCAAGGTTAAAGGAATTCCGAACGCTTGGAAAACTTGCTGCCATTGTTTTTGAGAATTTAAAGCGATTGTCTTTTCGGTACAATGACCTAATAAATAATAGGGTTGGCGGTTAGTCCCTAATTTTGGCAGGCGTTCAAGCTGAGTTACTAGAAATTCTGGCAATAACTGAACTCTGGGAAAGGTTGGTTTTGCATCCAGGATTTTGATATACTCATCCCGATAGGTAAGGACGATGCTGGGTTCAATGCCAATAATCGGAATGCTCAAATTTCCTAACTGAGTTATAGTCTGGTAATTCCGCTCAACTAGGGCGCGAAATTGTGGTAAAAATCCTTTGACGTGCAAAGGCTTTCCACTAGCAAAAAACGGCGGTATGTAAACGGTATATCCAAGTAAAGACAGAAGATCGTATGTGTCGAGAACCAATTGAGATTCAAAGAAGCTGGTAAAGGCATCTTGTAGCAAAATAACGCTATTTTCCTTTTCTCCTTGGCTGAGATTAGATAATTTCTTGAGATCGGATTCTGGTGCTTGTCTTGCTGCCAATCCTTGTTTGAGTGTAAATGAACTTAGTACGGGTGGATTAACCAAACCGAAAAACTGTTTAATCAACCAGTGGGAAACGGGATTTTGAGTTAGCAAATTAAATAAATCGGGTGCATCAGATTGCCAGCTAGCGAGAATTTCGATATTCCCGACGAAGTAATCGCGCCAATGTCTGAGATAGCGGGTGTAATAGAGTTGCAAAAATTTCGATTTTAAATGGGGAATATCGACATGAACTGGGCATTGAGTGGCACAAGCTTTACAAGAAAGACAGCCGTGCATTCCTTGATAAACTTCGTGGGAATAGTCATATACTCCCCAATATTTTTGAATTGTATTCCAGAGTTTAATCGGGAAATTTGCCGGTTTTTCTAATCCTGCCTCCCATTTATACGCAGTTGTGTCGATCTCCCCATCTCCTTGGTTAACTGTACTAATTTGTCGCCACCATTCGCGGAGTAAGGTAGCGCGACCTTTGGGAGAATGGATGCGGTTACTTGTACCCTTATAAGAAGGACACATGACGCTATCGGGATTAAAATTAAAACAGGCTCCATTGCCATTGCAACTAAATGCTTCTGGATATTGCGATCGCACAGAGGCTCCAACTTGTCGGTCAAAATGACCCCGCAAAGGCGATTCAATCTTCACAACTTCGGCGTCGCTACCAAAAGGAGTAACAATTTTTCCGGGATTTAATCGATTATCCGGATCAAAAGCTGCCTTAATTTTCCGCAATTCTTCATACAATTCTCCAAAGAAAACAGGTGTATATTCGCTGCGAAATCCTTTCCCATGTTCTCCCCAGATAACTCCGCCATATTTCCGCACCAAGGCTACAACTTTATCCGATAATTCCCGGATGAGTTTTTCATCGTTTGGCGCTTTCATATCTAATGCTGGTCGGACGTGCAAGCATCCCACGTCTACATGACCAAATATAGCATAATCTAGCTGATATTCTGTTAGTAATGCTGTAAATTCTCGGATATAGCTGGCGAGACATTCGGGCGGAACGGCGGTATCTTCAATAAAAGCAATTGGTTTGCGTTCTCCTGTGGTATTTCCTAATAATCCGACTCCTTTTTTTCGCAAGTTCCACAAATTGTTGATTTCTGCCCCATTTGTCGCTAGATAATGCCCATTAGCTTTCCCTAAATTAATTTGACTAACTTGATGTTGAATTTCTTCTATACTCTCTCCAGTAAATTCAACTAAATTTAGTGCCTTCGCATCTGCTATAAATTTTTTTACTTGATGGTAAATTTCATCCTGTTTGGCAAGTTCTAAAATTTTTTCATCAATTGTTTCTATTGCGGCTGGTTCGGATGCTAATAAAGTTTCTGCGGCTGATAAGGCATCGTCAAAACAGCGGTAGTGAATTGCGAGCAATTGTTTGTATTTGGGCAGGGGGGTTAACTTTAATTTTGCTTCTGTAATCACGGCTAGGGTTCCCTCTGAACCGGCTAAAATCCAATTGAGGTTAAAATTATCATTTTGATAGACTTTCGCCAAGTTATACCCGGTCATAAATCTGGGCATTTTGGGGAAAGTTTTGGCGATTGCTTCTCGCTTTGAAGTAACAATTTCATCGACTTGGCGGTAAATTTTTCCCAGACGACCTGGCTGTTGTTTGAATTCGGATAAAGTAGCAGGAGAAATGGAATGCGATCGCGCAACATTCCCATCAGATAAAACCCAATGTAATTCTAAAATATGATTGCTAGTTCGCCCATAAATTCGCGACCCTTTGCCGCAAGCATCCGTATTAATCATGCCGCCAATCGTCGCGCGATCGCTCGGTGACAAAGAAGGCGCAAAAAATACCCCATCAGGTTTCAAATATGCATTTAATTGGTCTAAAATTACTCCCGGTTGCACTCGCACCCAACCTTGTTCCAGATTCAGTTCTAAAATCTGGTTCATGTACTTAGAACAATCAATTATTATCCCATCAGAAAGCGATTGACCGTTCGTTCCCGTTCCCCCGCCTCTGGGAGAAAATGCGATCGATTTAAACCGATCTTGATTGGCTAATTTAAACAAATGCACCAAATCTTCCTCGGTGCGGGGAAAGACAATTGCTTGAGGCAATATTTGATAGATGCTATTATCCGTAGACATCAACAACCGACTGGCAAAATCCGGGCGCATTTCTCCGGAAAAGGGAGTTTTTGCCAAAGCATCTAAAAAAAGAGTATATTCTGGTTTTAAGGTTTCTTGAACAGCCAATCGGGGAATCATAATCTGAATTAGTGAGATTAATCGAGGTTTTAATGTCAGATTTACCTATCGACCCAATTATTTACCTGATGCTTAGCCTGCACTGCATTATCGGTGCGATCGCTGCCATCATAGCCCAAAATAAAGGACGCAGCTTGAATTTATGGCTGCCTTTGGGCTTAGTTGTAGGAACGCCCGCTTTTATTGTAGCTTTGTTGATGAAGCGCAAGGATTAAACAGTGGACAGTGGACAGTGGATAGTGGACAGTGGACAGTGGACAGTGGATAGTGGACAGTGGATAGTGGATAGTGGATAGTGGATAGTGGAATTTTACCTCTTTCTCAAGCTTATAGGATTGCTAAGTAGGGAAATTAATTTTTGCTTTTTCCCTTAACGTTTTCTGGGAAAAATTCTGTTGGCGGTTGGGGTATGGCAATCTGAAATTGTTCGCATTTAGAACATATTGTTGATGCCTTGCCCCTACTCACATCTTGCATCAGAGCCAACAGAAATAAATTTCTGGCTGAAAGCTAAAACCCGTTGAAACGGGTTAAAACCTTCTTGATTTTAGTTAGCTTTAGCTAACTTAAGCTGTCAG